>Ga0247838_1000879_pt1 | contig 46550 bp, 35 predicted proteins | sample LaCruzMarch2015__5_FD_189097 | JGI IMG/M metagenome (GOLD analysis project Ga0247838, IMG submission 189097) | Freshwater microbial communities from meromictic Lake La Cruz, Castile-La Mancha, Spain - LaCruzMarch2015_15m | ecosystem: Environmental > Aquatic > Freshwater > Lake | place: Spain...
GAACTATTGTGTAACGATGGTTTAATTTACATCCATTGCGATTGGCACAAAAATCACTATATAAGATCAATATGTGAGGAAATTTTTGGCGCAGGCAATTTTGTAAATGAAATAATTTGGTACTATTATAACAAAATGCAGGGAAATATAAACCGCTTTGCCTCAAATCATGATACTATTTTGGTATATAGAAAGGGAGGTGAGTTTACTTTCAATAAAATATATGAGAAAAGGGATAGCCCAGTTCAGCAAATTAAGAGGGCATGGGATAAGGAAACAAAAAAGTTGGTTAATGCAAAAGATGAGAATGGCAACATCTTATATATTGAATCAAAGTTTCGCACAGTAGATGATGTTTGGCGATTATCGATGCTTCAACCTGCTGATAACACAGAAAATCTACGATATCCTACTCAAAAACCAGAAACGATCCTCGAACGAATTATTTTAGCCGCCTCCAACCCTGGCGACCTAGTTTTCGACTGCTTCATGGGTTCCGGCACCACCCAAGCCGTCGCCATGAAACTTGGCCGTCGTTTCATCGGGGCCGACATCAACCTCGGCGCCGTGCAAACCACCACCAAACGCCTGCTCGGCGTGGCCGCCGATCTGCGCGAAAAACAAAACAAAGCCGCCAAAACGGCCGCCCTGCCCAAACAAATGGAACTCGCCGTGGCCGCCGAGCCGGACGTAGAATACAGCGATGGCAGCAACGGCAGCGCCAAGGAGGACATCAGTACCTGGTACACGGGCTTCTCGGTGTTCAATGTGAACCACTACGACGTGTTTCGCAACCCGCTCGAAGCCCGCGACCTGCTGCTGGCGGCCCTCGAAGTGCAGCCCTATCCGGCCGGCTCGCTCTACGACGGCGAAAAAGACGGCCGCCAGGTCAAGATCATGCCCGTCAACCGCATCGCCACCCGGGTAGACCTGAACGCCCTCATCACCGGCTTCAACCTGCGCGAGTTCGAAGAACGTTCGGCCAAACACCCCGGCCGCCCCGTGGAATCCATCACGCTCGTGTGCATGGGCCACGAACCCGACCTCGCCGCCGCCCTCAAAGAACAGGTACCCTATAAACTCGACGTGGAGGTGGTGGATATCCTGCGCGACAAGGCCAACCTGGAGTTCAAACGCGACGCCGAGGCGGAGGTGGTCATCGAAAACGGCCGGGTCGTCATCCGGCAGTTCTACCCCATGAACCTGCTCCAGAAGCTCTCCCTGATGAAAGAAAACGTGGAGGACTGGCGCGAACTGGTGGAGTCGGTCATGATCGACTTCAACTACGACGGTGCCGTGCTGGAGCCCTCGGTGGTGGATATTCCGGAGGGCAAGGGACTGGTGGCCGGCGCGTATCCCATCCCGGAAGGCGCCGGGGCCATCCGGGTGAAGATCACGGATTTGTTGTCGGAATCGCTGGAAACAACCGTAAAAAGCTGAGCTATGGCCAAACGCTCCACCCGCGACATCGACTTCCCGTTCTACCAATACTTGTGGTTTTACTACCGTGAAAACCGGAAGGCGGTACGGGGTACGTACAAACAACTGACGCTAAAGTTTCTGGATTTCAACGATCCGCAGAACGCAACAGCTTTCCTGCGTCCTCCCCAGTTCGAAGCGCTGGAAATGTACGTGTTCCTGAAAGAGTACTGCAACAACCAGTTCCTGTCGACCACTTTTCGCGACTGGTACGAGCGGTCGGGCCGCTTCGAAGGGCGGGCCACAGCGGGCATCCGGCAGGGCACAGGACAAGGCATGTTGTTCGGCCCCGCCGAATTCGATTCGGAGGACCCGGCGAAGTTCCAGGCCGTTTTTTCCCAACTGGAGCGCATCCAGCAGGGGTACCCCAACTACATTTTCGCGCTCACCATGGGCCTGGGCAAAACCGTACTCATGGCCACCAGCATCTTTTACGAATTCCTGCTGGCCAACAAGTACCCCCAGGACGAGCGGTACTGCCACAACGCCCTGGTGTTCGCACCCGACAAGACCGTGCTCCAGTCGCTGCGCGAAATCCAGACTTTCGACAAGAGCCGAGTGGTGCCCCCAGAATACGTCAACTGGCTCGACACCAACCTGCGTTTCCACTTTCTCGAAGAGTCTGGCTCTTCGCTGAACACCCTCGACAAGTCTCGTTTCAACATCATCATTTCCAATACCCAGAAGATCATCCTGAAAAAACAACACAAGGCGCGCAAGCCCGTCGAGACACTTTTCCAGGGTGAGTCGGCGCTTTACAAAGCCAAAACCCTTAACCAACCGTACGCGGACCTCTATGGCGACCTCGAAGCGGAGGTGGAATCGGAAGAAGAACTTATCCCGAACCAGCGCTTTGCCAAACTGCTGCGCCTGGAGCAGCTGGGCATCTACGTAGATGAGGCCCACCACCTCTTCGGCAACGCCCTCGCTGCCGACCTGGGCGGCAGTGACAAACGCTCCAGCCTGCGCCTCACCATCGACGAGATCGCCTACAACCTGAAAAAAGCCGGCACGACCGTGGTGGGCTGTTACAACTACACCGGCACGCCTTATGCCAACAACCGCGTGCTGCCCGAAGTGGTGTACGCTTACGGGCTCAAGGATGCCGTGGACAATTATTACCTGAAAAAGCCCCGGATCGAGCGCATCCAAAACGTGCGCGAGGATACGCTGACCTTTGTGCGCATCGCCGTCGGAGCATTTTGGGAAAAGCACCGGGAGCAACGCTACGAAGGCCTGCTGCCCAAGATCGCCTTCTTCGCCTCGTCCATCGACGAGCTTCAGCACGACCTCCGGCCCGCTGTGGAGCGCGTCCTGAGCGAGCACGATATTCCGATCAGTAAAATCCTGGTCAACGTCGGCGACGACGCCATCACCACCAACGACGATCTTCGCGAGTTCAAAATGCTCGATTCGCCAGCGTCCGAAAAGCAGTTCATCCTGCTCGTCAACAAGGGTAAAGAAGGCTGGAACTGCCGCTCCCTGTTCGGGGTGGCCATGCACCGCGAGCCCAAGTCGAAGATATTTGTGCTGCAAGCCACCATGCGGTGCCTGCGTTCCATCACCGATATACAGCAAACCGGGCAGGTGTTTCTCTCTGCCGAGTGTGGTCAAATCCTGGAAAACGAGCTCCAGGAAAACTTCCGGGTATCCATCGCCGATCTCAGTCAGGACTCAGATGGCAAGGTAAATTATCAGATTAAGGTGGTGCCGCCTCCGGTGACCATTCATTTGAAACGAATCCGAAAGTTGTACAACCTGCTCGAAAGGCCCATCCAACCCGGCGCAAGCCTCGACCTTGAACAGGCAGACACCGATCGCTATCGGGTAGTGGGGGCAGAGCTCAATTTATCTGACCTGACGGTAAAGCGTGGAAGCGAACGGGATTACACCGATCTGCGGGAGAAACGCTTTTGGTCGGAGTTGACCCTTGTGGCGGAAATTGCACGCTATCTGAACCGTTCGCCGCTTCAGGTATGCGCAATACTCGAATCCACCGGCGAAGGGATGCCTCGAATCCTTGAGGCCGTAAACGAGCATAATCAGCTTCTTTATGATTGGATTATTCCACGGTTATTCAAGCTCTTGTTTGAGGTTCAGGAATACGAACGCCTGGATGATGATCAAGTGACATTGGTGAAGGAGCCGCCTGCAGAGCCTGGATATTACCATGTGCGTGCCAATCCGTTGCTTTCCATCAGCGCCGAAGAGCCGGATATGAAGCTGATGAGCAAGAAGTCTTTTCATCTTGATCACTATTGTTTTGATTCAGAGCCGGAACGAAGATTTTTCTTGCACTTGCTATACGACAATCGGGTGAGCCACATTTGGTTCACGGGTATGCTTACGCATGGGCAATCCGATTTCCGTGTTGAGTATATTGACCCGATATCGCATACATTACGCTCCTACTATCCCGACTTTGTGCTTCACCTGAACGATGGCTCCTATGTTATCGTTGAGGTAAAAGGTGAAAACCTGATTGACGATGAAGTGACTCAGGCAAAGAGGCAATTTGCTGAGGCATTGGCCGGTGCCAGTTCCATGCGGTATGTTTTGGTTCCGTCGAAAAAAGCCACAGAAGCCACAGAAGCATTGAGGATGGTGATGGGGTAATGGTGAATGAACTTTAACCAATAGATTCCCAACCCCATCAAGCACCATGCCCAACCTCTTCTCCGCTCAAAACAACCTGCCATCATCCGACCGGTTTCTTACCAACATTGGGAAAAACGACAAAGATTATGTTGATTAGGAATTTACGGTGTCGAGGCAGTTTCTCATCGTTACCGGCTACAGCTCGCTGGAATACATGATCACTTTTTTCAATAAAAAAAATTGTCCTGCGAGTATACTCATAAGACGAATGACCCAACACCGCGGGCGGGAAGTCCCGGCTGAGCCAGTAAATTTGGAGGTGCGCTCTACGTCGCTGTGGTCGCTGAGAAGCGCAGGTTGGGGATGTCTTTTTTCTGGTAATCGGAGATGCCGATGATCATGGCCCAGACGGTGGACGGGTGATGCGTTTTTCGGTTTGGGAAAATGCCCAAAGGGGCAGTGCGAGCAAACTGGCGAAAAGGATTGGTTTCATGATTTTCCTGTTTTCAATGAAAAAAACTGGGCAAGCATTATGCTAACGGCTAAATATGGCTAAATTTGGCGGTTTAAACGGCCAAACTTAGCCATATTTTGATATAGCATAACACTAACACACTCAATTCACATGATAGACCGAATATTGACCGAAAGAATCAAGGCGCGACTCGGTCGTAAAAAAGCCATTCTGATTTTAGGCCCCCGGCAGACCGGGAAGACCACGCTTGTGAAAAATATCATCGCCGGGTACGAAGGTAAAGCGGTTTACCTGAACGCCGACGAGCCTTTTGACCGCCAGCGCCTGACGGATGCCTCCTCCACCCAGTTGCGGCAATTGGTCGGGACAAACGAACTGGTGGTCATTGACGAAGCCCAGCGGGTGCCCAATATCGGGCTGACACTCAAGCTGCTCGTGGACCAACTTCCCGAAAAACAGGTGATTGCCACCGGCTCCTCGGCACTCGATCTTGCCAACACCATCAACGAACCGTTGACCGGCAGACTGTTCACCTTCCACCTCATGCCCATCAGTTGGCAGGAATGGGCGGCGCACGTCGGCCCGCTTGAAGCCAACCGGGGACTTGAACTGCGCCTGCTTTACGGCTCCTACCCCGATGTGTTGAACAACCCCGGAGACGAGCCAGCCATGCTCACTTCGTTGGCAAGTGGCTACCTGTACAAAGACCTGCTCTCCTACGGCAACATCCGTCGCCCGGAAATACTCGAAAAACTGCTCCAGGCCGTTGCCCTGCAGTTGGGGAACGAGGTGTCGTTTAACGAACTTGCGAACCTGCTCAAAGTGAACAAGGAAACCATCTCCAGCTACCTCAACTTGCTCGAAAAATCGTTCATCATTTTCCGTTTGCCATCGTTCAGCCGCAACCTCCGCAGGGAAATCGCCACTTCCCGCAAGATATATTTTTACGACAACGGCATCCGAAATATGCTCATCAACAACTTCAATCCACTCGATCTCCGCCAGGACAGGGGGGCGCTTTGGGAAAACTTTCTCGTCAGCGAGCGCCGAAAACGCAACGAATACATTGCCTACCTGCACAAGGCCTACTTTTGGCGCACCAGTGAAGGGCAGGAGATTGATTACGTGGAGGATGCCGGTGGCAAACTCTCCGCCTTCGAGTTCAAATGGAACCCAGCCAGAAGTGCCAGGATGCCTCGTGCCTTTGCAGAGGCTTATCCGGATACGGAGTGGTCGGTCGTACACCCGGAAAATTTCGAAGAATTCCTGGCGGGTTCTACTGCTTAGCTGGCATTTTAGCGGGAGGACTTGGCGGATAAGGTCATCTGGAAATAAAGAGATCAACCCCTCCGTGCACCGCTGCGTTACCTCTGTGGTATGTTTAGACAAGACGACAATCACAACACGGACAAACCACCGTCATTCGCCGTCAATCTTTCCATCCGGATTTTTACCCCAAAACCGGAAACAAGATGAAAAAGAAAGTATTGGTCGTGGGTGCCGGCATGGCGGGTCTCAGTGCGGGCGCTTACCTTCAGATGAACGGCTTTGAAGTCCACCTTTTCGAGTTAAACGCCACCCCGGGCGGGGTTTGCACCTCGTGGAAGCGCGGGGATTACACCGTCGACTGGTGTATTCACTGGCTGGTGGGTTCCGGCAGTACCAACAGTTTTTACGACCGCTGGAACGAGTTGATCGACATGCGCGCGTTGGAGATTATCGACCACGAAACGTACGCCGTCACCGAAGATGAACACGGCAATCGCCTCCACGTGTACACCGATCTCGACCGGCTGGAAGCCCACTGGCTGGACTTTTCTCCTGAAGATGCTGACAAAATTCGCGCTTTCGTACACGCCTGCAAGCGGTTTACCGGCATGGATATGCCTTCCGAGCACACGTTCGAAACCGGCAACCTCTGGTTCAAAATGCGGGCCATGTGGAAAATGCTGCCCTTCATGGGCGCGCTCGGACAGTACAGCCGCATGTCCTGCGCCGAATACGCCGAAGGGTTCCGTCATCCGCTGTTGCGCAAAACCGTTGCCAACCTGTTCGAGCCGGAAATACCCGTTCTGTTCGTCATGATGACCCTCGCCTGGATGCACAACAAGGAGGCGGGTTACCCCATCGGCGGTTCTTTGCTGTTTGCCCGGCGCATTGCCGACCGGCTCACCGAACTGGGCGGCCAGATTCATTACCGGAGTCGAGTGGAGAAAATTTTGGTCGAAAACAACCGCGCAGTGGGCATCCGCCTCTCCGACGGCACGGAATACCGGGGCGACTACGTGGTGTCCGCCGCCGATGGTCACGCCACCATATTTGACCTGCTGGAGCACCGGTACACCAATGTCCAGTTCGAAAAAATGTTTACCTCCGGCCAGACCTTTCCTTCGCTCATCTTTCTGTCGGCGGGCGTAGCGCGCACGTTCAACGCAACGCCACACACTTACTTATTCCCGCTCAAAACACCCCTGCACATCGACCCGGAAACCGAATTGCGCGATTTGTTGCTGCGCGTGCACAACTTCGACCCTACCCTGGCGCCCCCGGGAAAGACGCTCCTGTCGGCCATGATCGAAACCCGAAACTGGGCTTACTGGGTTGACCTGCAAAAAAACGACCCGGAACAGTACGCCGCAGAGAAAAAACGGCTGGTGGAAGGCTTCATTGACGCGCTGGACGACAAACTCGGCGACGTGCGCGACCTGGTGGAAATGACCGATGTGGTCACCCCTGCCACCATCATCGGCTTCACCAACAACTGGAAAGGCAGTTTCGAGGGCTGGCTGGCCACGCCGGAAACGGGGTTCGGACAACTGCAAAATACACTGGACGGGCTGGAAAACTGCTACCTGTGCGGGCACTGGGTGGCGCCGGGCGGCGGCGTACCCACGGCCATGATGTCGGGACGCACGGCCGCGGAGCAGATTTGTTTGAAAGAAGGACTCGTCTTACGAGTATCCTCGTAGGACGAATTGGGACTAAAAAACTCGTCCTGCGAGTATATTCGCAGGACGAGTAAGAAGCCATAAATTTCCCGAAAAAGCCTACTTGATGTCCAGCACCACCTTGTTGATTTTGCCGTTGAAGTCGGCGTGGTGGTGGTAAGCTTCGGTGACAGGCGTGTTGCTGTCGGTGCCTACGTCGGCTGGTTCATCAATCCCGAACGTGTTGCTGTGGGTTTGTTTGATGTTGCCCTCTGCTGCCTTTTTGCCGTCTACAGCAATGACGCCTTGTCCGCCTTTGCCCCTGCCGCCGCCTTCGTATTGAAAATCAAATTGGACGGTGTGTTTGCCCGGGGTCAATTTTTGGTCGGATGCAATGCTGTAATGTTCGATGCCCATCCAGTTGTAGTCAAACGCCGGCTTGCCCTCTTTCATGTATAACGACCAGCCCCCGAAATCGCCGCCCTGGCACACAATGACGCCGGAGTTGTTGTCTTTGACTTCTACATCTGCTGTAATGGTATACGACTTGTTTTTCATGTTGATGAAAGCGGTTTCCATAATGCCTGTTGCGCCGGGGTACAGGGTCAGGCTTTTTCTGGGTCCCATCAGGTCGGGGCGTCCGGCAATTTTGGCCTCGAAACGTTCAAGGCTTCGGTCGTCAATGGGCAGCACATTGTATTTCACGCCTTCCGTCATGAACATTTTTTTCAACTCCTCGAGCTTTTGCGGGTTTTGGGCTGCGAGGTTATTGGCCATGCTGAAGTCTTTGTTGACGTCATACAACTCCCACACGTCATCCGCCAGCGGGCGCCGGGGCTGCGCTTCCCAGGGCGCTTTGTGCACTGTGCCGGCAAACCAGCCGTCGTGGTACAAGCCTCTGTTGCCGACGATTTCAAAATATTGCGTTTTACGGGTGTCTGCGGCCTTGGCGTTATCAAAGGAGTACACCATGCTTACGCCTTCTATCGGACGCTGTGCGATGCCGTTCACCATGCTCGGGGCCGGAATGCCGGCGGCTTCGTAGATGGTGGGCGCTACGTCGATGACGTGGTGAAACTGGGAGCGTACCTGATTTTTGGCTTTAATACGCTCCGGCCAGTGAATCACCATGCCGTTGCGGGTGCCACCGAAATTGGATGCCACCTGTTTGGTCCAGGTAAACGGCGTATTGCCGGCGACCGCCCAGCCGGCGGCAAAGTGGTTGTAGCACTTATCGGAGCCGAGTACGTCTATCCTGGCCATCTGCAAGTCTATCGGTTCAATTATGCCATTATAGTAGGTGTTTCCGTTGTACACGCCTATCGAACCGCCTTCGGCGCTTGAGCCGTTATCGCCAACAATGTAGATAAACAGGGTATTGTCCAATTCACCAAGGTTTTCAAGGGCTTCCACCAGACGGCCTACTTCATGGTCTGTGTGTTCGGCGAAGCCGGCGAACACCTCCATCTGGCGTTCGAACAACCGCTTCTCATCGGCAGAAAGTTTATCCCAGTCTTTAATGGCGGCGGGTTTGGGGGCCAGTACGGTGTTTGCAGGCACTATACCCAATGCCTTTTGGCGGGCCAGGGTCTCTTCCCGGAGTTTGTCCCATCCCTGGCTGAACTTGCCTTTGTATTTGTCGATGTATTTCTTTGGTGCGTGGTGTGGCGCGTGGGTAGCTCCCGGGGCGAAATACAGATAAAAAGGCTTGTCGGGGGTAAGCGACTGTTGGAGGCTCATCCAGCTAATCGCTTGATTGGTCATGTCGGTGGTAAAATGATAATCGGGGTCTTCATCCGGCACATCCACAGGCGTCACGCCATCATACACGAGTGGGTGCCATTGGTTGGTTTCGCCGCCAATGAATCCGTAAAACTTGTCAAAACCCGATCCCGTCGGCCATCGGTCGAATGGGCCGGAAACGGATATTTCCCAGGGGGCTGTTTCATGGTATTTGCCAAAGGCGGCTGTGCTGTAACCGTTCATGCGCAGCACCTGAGAAGCCGGCGTAATGGACTGGGGGCGCACGCCGGTGTTGCCGGGGAAGGCAGTGGCTACTTCCATGATGGTGCCGGCATTGTTGGAGTGGTGGTTGTAGCCCGTCAACAGCGCCGTCCGGGTGGGCGAGCAAAGCGCTGTGGTGTGGAAGCGGTTGTACCGAAGGCCGCCAGCCGCCAGCCGCTCAAGTGCAGGCATTTGGATGGGGCCTCCGAAGGTGCTGGAGTGCCCGAAGCCGATGTCATCTAACAAGACGATGACCACATTGGGGGCTTTTTCAGGCGCCTTCACCTCGAAGCGCGGGGGCGGGGTAGCATTCCGGGCGTCCAGTTCGGTGTACGCAGGAATGGACGGTTCATGGATGGGCAGTACGGAGCGGTCTACGTATATGCCCGTTGTTGCGGCAGGCTTGGGTGTATCCGCTTGTTGAATCTGCTCTGCGCAGGCGGCTGTTGATAAAAGGAGCAAAAAGAAAAAAAAATGGTTTTTCATTTAATCATTGTTTAGATTGTAATGCAAGCGATGCGTACTGGAATTATTGCAGGGAAGAAATGGTATTCACCAAGCTTACTGATGCTTTGGCGAAAATATCTTGCTTACGGTAAATGCAAGTCCCCAGGAGTTGTAGTAGTCCCACTTGTTGTCCCATACCGCTGTGACGCCCACCTCCCAGTTCCGGGGCAGGTGTACGCCGTATTCCACACCCAGGCGGGTGAGGGTAAGGGTTTGCGCTTTGGCGTATTCAGCCCCGATGCCGCCAATAAAAGCCCACCGCTTGCCTGGCTTGTAGATGGCTACGGGCACCACGGTCCACGGATAACTCCGCTCCAGCAACTCCTGTTCGCCATGTTCAATGATAAAAGTTTCGAGGAGGAGGTCATTTTGCAAGCCGATTGCCCAGTTGTCCGCCAACCAGTAATCATAATTGAATGACCAGGAAGGTGCCACAATCCATTCTGTCTTCTCCTCCACTTTTCCTTCCGATACGTGGGTGTGGCCGAGCCCGAGGGTAACCCGGTGGCTTCCTTTCAGGCCATGTTGTTCGTGGTGCGTGGTTTCGGCGTGTTGTGCATAACCGGCGGCGGACAAGGACAGGCATAAAAGGGTAAAAAGGACATGTCTAAATGGTTTCATGTTTTTCGATTGTTTTAAAGTCAGGCGCGTAGAAAAAAACCTTCGGCTACCGGACGTGGAACATCGTCTGATAACCGAAGGTGGTCGAATTATTTTTTGATAACCCCTTTTTTCTTTAATTCTTCCAGCATCAGGATGGTGTAGTCCCGGCTGAAACCTTCCAGATTGCTGGGGTTGTAGGTTTCCGACTGTACGGAGAACACCAGGTCGCCAGCTTTCGCGTCGTACAAGTTGCTTTCGAGGAAGTACGTTTTGTCTGTGGTGATGTAACCTGGATCGTAAAACGTCGGGTAAGAATAGTTGTAGTACCCGTAGAAATTACCGTAGTACCCGTAGCTTGGGTAAGGTGCATACACGGTACTGCCTGGTACGTAGCGGGTTTCGCTTTTTTGGTCGATGAGGGCGATGGTAAAAATGGCGTCACAGTTGGCGTCGGCAATTTTTTTGGCCATGACATCCCGGGAACCGGGCGCGGTTTTATCAAAACCGGGCGGAAACAGGTTGTAGCTTTTGACCGCTTTAATGCCGCGTCTTTCCAGTTCGGCGGCCAAATCATTCTCCAGGGTCTGGCGAATGTTCATTTTGGACGTTAAAGCCATGACGCACATGGTTTTGTAGCTTTCGGGCCGAATTTTTTGTTGATCGACCCAGGAGCCGGTTGCCCGAATGGATGGGCCGCAAGAAGCAAGGATGGCTGTGAAAGCGATGAAAAGCAGGAAGTTGCGAATAATGAACATAGTTGGAGGTTTTGTTGATGTACGAATTGAATTAACGTTGTGTTTTTACCAAACGGGTGATGCCGCGCAATTGGAAAGCCAGCATGAGGTGATACATGCCCGCTACAATGGCACCCAGGGCCGTCCAGAAATACCGGGTAAACTTTTCGGTAGGGTCAAGTACTACGCAAATGCCCAGGATGCACACCAATATGCCGCCTGCCAACAACCATATCCACGACTGGCCGTCGAGCGCATTTAACCGAAATGAAAAGTAGAGCAGAAACAAACCGCGAAAAAAAAGCCAGCCTCCGAGTAACAGCATGGCGATGTGGAGTGGAAGCCCGGGGATAACCAATATGCTGCTGCCGATGATGATTTCAACGGCACCCACAAGGAACTTCCACCAGGCATTCGGTTCTCTGTCGGGGCCGGTGTATACCGTTATGATTTGCCAGACACCCAGGCCCAGCAAGAGGTAACACAACATCCGATTGATGGCCAGCAGTGTGTCTTCGTGGTAAGCAAACATCCAGACACCAGCGGTGAGCAGCACTGCGCCAAGAATGAGGTAGGCCCACCATTTACCGGCAGAACCCAGGAGTTCGGAAGGGGTAATTGTAGACATGGGGTTTCGTTTGTAATGATGATGCAACAATTTACTAAGGGCAAAAGTAATATGTTCTTTATGGATGTTGACCTTAATTTATTTTTAAGCTTGGGACTATACGGTACAACCCTCGGAAACAACCGTTCACCTGAAATAGATTGCAGGGCTGGGGATACAGCAGCATGTTTGCACCATCAAAAAAACAATCAACATCTTCACTATGAAAACGGTATTCCTACAAGCAAAACACATTGCCATTTGGCTGCTTTTGCTGGCTCCAGTATTTGTTTTTGCTCAAACCCAAACGGTCCGCGGTCGGATTATCGACCGCCAATCCGAAACGCCACTCGTTGGTGCTACCGTGCAGGTGATCGGAGCCGAACCTGCGATTGGTGCCACCACCGACGTCGACGGTCGTTTTGCGCTCATGGCTGTACCGGTAGGTCGCCAGGCCCTGCTGGTGACTTACCTCGGCTATGAGCCGCAAACTGTGCCCAATTTGCTGATCACTGCCGGCCGGGAAGTAGTGTTGAACCTGGCATTGGAGGAATCATTGAGCGCGGTGAAAGAAGTAACCATTGTTGGTCGCACCAACAAAGACCAACCGGTAAACGACATGGCCACCATCAGCGCGCGGCCGTTCAACACCGAAGAAGTGCTCCGGTATTCGGGTGGTCGCAACGACATTGCCAAACTGGTGGCCAACTTTGCCGGTGTGGCCGCCAACAACGATGCCCGAAACGACATCATCATCCGAGGCAATTCGCCCACCGGGGTGCTTTGGCGCATGGAAGGCATCCCCATCCCCAACCCAAACCATTTCAGCACGCTGGGTACTACCGGCGGCCCGGTGTCGGCACTCAATCCCAATCTGGTGGCCACATCCGATTTTCTCACTGGCGCATTTCCGGCAGAATATGGCAATGCGCTTGCAGGTGTTTTCGATGTGAACCTGCGCACCGGCAATTCCGAGCAATTTGAATTTATGGGTCAACTCGGGGCTTTCTCAGGCCTGGAAGCCCTGGCAGAAGGCCCGCTGAACAAGAAAAACAACGGCTCCTTTGTGGTTGCGTACCGCCACTCGTTTGTGGAATTGGCCGATGCCGTGGGCTTGAATTTTGGCACCTCGGCCTTGCCAAAATACAGAGACCTGAGTTTTAATGTGGATCTGGGCAACGGAAAAGCCGGTAAATTCAGCGTGTTTGGCATTGGCGCTTCCAGCTCCATCGACTTCCTTGGCGCTGAAATTGATACCACTGATTTGTTTGCCGATCCGAACAGCAACTCCTACAACACGTCCAAATTTGGCGTCATCGGCCTGAAACACAACTTCCTGCTCAACGACCGCTCGTACATCCGTACCGTCGTCAGCGCTTCCGGAACCGAGGGTACTTATGAGGAAGAGTCGCTCATGGTAGAAGACCCCCTCGGCGGTCCGTTGCAAACCGACAACGTAAAAGATGTGCTGGGATCTTACCGCGTGTCTTCCTTTTACCACTTGAAACTGAATGCGCGCACCTCGTTGCGCACCGGTTTGTTGTTGCAAAACCAGCATCTGGACACGTACGTCAAAACCCGTCAAAAACAACCCGACCTCGATGGAGATGGCGTGGCCGACTGGATTGAGCAGCGCGATTACGAGGGCGCCTTCAACACTTTTGAACCCTATGCCCAGATTCAACACCGCCTGAATAATACCTTGACGCTTAACGCCGGTTTGCACGGGCTGTATTTTGATTACACCAACGATTTTGCCCTCGAGCCACGCGCTGCTGTCAACTGGCAAATGGCCCCACGCCACGGACTGAGCCTCGGGTACGGCATGCACCACCAAACGCAGCCGCTCCCCGTGTTTTTCTTTCGCGAACGCGACGCCGACGGCAATGTACTGGCCACCAATGACGACCTGGGCTTCACGCGCAACCAACACCTCGTATTGGCTTATCAGTACAAACCTTCTGCCGACTGGCGGCTCAAGGCGGAGGCCTATTATCAATGGTTGAGCAATGTGCCTGTAGACAACTACCCTTCGAGCTTTTCGATCCTGAATGCAGGTGCCGATTTTGTGTTCCCCGACCGTGGTTCGCTGGTGAACGAGGGTGTCGGCACCAACCGTGGCCTCGAACTGACCGCTGAAAAGAACTTCAGCCATGGCTATTATGGCCTGGTTACCCTGAGCCTGTTCGAGGCCACTTACGAAGGTTCCGACGGCATTGAGCGCAGCACGGCGTTTGACGGTGGGTATGTGTTCAACTTCCTGGCTGGCAAAGAGTTCCAGTTGGGCAATACCGGTCGGCGCTTCCTGACGTTAGATACCAAGTTCACCACCGCCGGCGGGCGTCCGTATACACCCGTTGATCTGGAAGCCAGTCAACAAGCCGGATACGAGATTTTGAAAGAAGACGAAGCGTTCAGTTTGCGTTTGGATGATTACCTTCGCTGGGACGTTAAAGTGGGTTTCCGCCTCAACAGCGCCAAACGAAAGCTCTCCCAAACGTTTTTTCTCGACTTTCAAAACGTAACCAACAACGAAAACGTGTTTGCCCAACGCTATAACGAGGTGCGCAACGAGGTGGGTACGCTGAACCAAATCGGCTTTTTCCCGGATGTGCTGTACCGGATTGAGTTTTAAGAGTGGGTTTGTGGATTTGGTTATTTGTGGATTTGGTTAGGGGCGACCACGACGAAGGGCGACCACGACGAAGGGCGACCACGACGAAGGGCGACCACGAGGGTCGCCCCTACGCAAGAAACCAAACACATCCGCCGTAGGGGCGACCCTCGTGGTCGCCCGTTTTTGGTGGTCGCCCGTTTTTGGTGGTCGCCCGTTTTTGGTGGTCGCCCAACCAAATCCACAAATAACCAAATCCACAAATAACCAAATCCACAAATAACCAAATCCACAAATACACAAACCAATGTCTTGTCTAAAAGCATCGTTTAAAGACGTTACCGGTTTTGATGACCGCATGGTGATCCTGGTGGGGTATCCCATCACGAGCATGTTGAGTTCGTTCCTATTGTTTTATGAGCAATATGAGCAACTGAATTTCGGTTTTTTGAGCGTTTGCATCCCCATGTCGTTTGTGTACACGGCAGTGTTTTGGATAGGCACGCGCATGTCATACAAGTATTTTCGATGCCGTTTTCCGGAATCGGAACAAATCTGGAAGCGCTTGTTGGGCATCGGGGTTTCGTTTGTATTTATTTACCTCGCTGTCAAGTTTGTGTTAGGTAATTTTTTTGACCTGTTAATCCCGAAGCACAACGAGGAGGGTGGAGACGTTAGCCCAATCATGATTTTTGTGACATCATTGTTGCTGACCGCTCTGGTCATCAGCGTGTACGAGGTCCTGTCTTTTTACTTAGCGCTGGAAAAGGCGGTGGAAGAAAAAAACGAATTAGCCCGGCAGCATGTGGAATCGCAGCTTGAGGGCCTGCGCAACCAGGTGAACCCCCATTTCCTGTTCAACAGCCTGAATACGCTCATTTACCTCATACCCGAAGAGCCCGAGAAGGCGGTGCGTTTTGTGCAGCAGCTGAGCAAAGTCTATCGGTACATCCTCGAAAGCCGAGACGCCCACCTCATTCCCCTGCGCGAGGAGTTGGACTTCCTGAACGCTTACGTATTTTTGCAAAAAGAGCGGTTTGGAGAAAATTTGAGGGTGGATTTACCCAAAAACGGCCACCTGCCCGACGCCGCCATTGTGCCACTTACCCTGCAAATGCTGTTTGAAAACGCCATCAAACACAACGTCATTTCCACCGAGAAGCCACTGAAGATAGAAGTATTTCCGGAAAATGGCCATTTAGTGGTCCGCAATAACCTGCAACGCAAAAACCAGGTGATGGACTCCACCAGTGTAGGCCTGCAAAACATCAAAGACCGTTACCGCATCCTCAGCCACCGCAACGTGGAAGTGATCATGTCGCAGCAGTACTTTACCGTGGTGTTGCCTATGTTAACCTTGGATAAAACCAGTGCATGAAAATCTTGCTCATCGAAGACGAACACCCCGCCGCACGCCAGCTGACCAAACTCATCGCGGCGACAAGGCCCGAAGCAACCGTCATAGACGTATTGGACACTGTACAGGGTGCTGTGCGTTGGTTGCGCACGTTTCCGGCGCCAGATCTTGTGTTCATGGACATCCAGATTGCCGACGGCATGAGTTTCGACATTTTCAGCCAGGTGCAAGTTGTTTCACCGGTTATTTTTACCACCGCATTCGACCAGTATGCCGTGCAGGCTTTCAAAGTGAATGCTGTGGACTACCTGCTGAAGCCGGTAGATCCGGAGGAACTCAAACATGCGTTTGACCGCTTGGAAGAGCGTTCCGTTACAGCTCCCATTGATATGCGCACCCTTGTGCGGTATTTTAGGCCCGAAGCCTTCAAAGACCGATTTCTCGTGAAGACGGGGGCCTACATGCAACTTTTACCCTGTTCAGACATCGCTTTTTTCCATTCGGCCGACGGGCTGACGCAGGCGTATACCCACGCAGGCAAAAAGCATTTCATTGACCATACCCTCGATGAGTTGGAGGAACTTCTGAATCCGCGTACTTTTTTTCGGGTAAGCCGCAGCATGGTGGTGGCTCTGGAAGCCATACGCAAAGTGCACCCCCACCTCAATGGACGGCTCAAACTGGACCTGCAACCCGATGCACCCGGCGAATCGTTTGTGAGCCGTGAGCGGGCACCGTTGTTTAAAACCTGGCTGGGGGGGTGAGAAGGGAGTTGAGGGGTTTAGGAGTTGAGGGGTTTAGTTTGCGAAATCGGATAAGAACTTCAGGCGCATCATTTCAATTTCCTCCCAGGTAATTTCGTCCTCTTTGAGTTCTTTGAAGGCCACTTCGATGGAGTCGGTGTCGGCATCTTTAAAGTATTCCGTCACCGTTTCCCGTACGTACTCATCGATGTTGGTATTAAGGTAGTAATCGAGGCTGAGTTTGGTGCCCGACTGTACAATCATGTACAGTTCTTCAAGGAGTTCCTCCATGGTCAGGTCGTTGGATTCGGCAATGTCCTCCAACGGTATCTTACGGTCGATGGCCGTAATGATGCCCACCTTGGTTTTGGATTTATTGGCAACGGTTTTAATCGTGATGTCAATGGGCCGCTCAATTTCGTTTTGGTCTACGTATTTTTTGATGGCATCCAGAAAGGGCTGTGCGTATTTTTGTGCTTTGCCCAGCGACACGCCCTGTATTTTGGTCATGTCGTCCATTGAAATTGGATACTGCGTAGCCATTTCTTCCAGAGAAGGATCCTGGAAAATGACGTACGGAGGCAGGTTGAATTTCTTGGCAATGCTTCTGCGCAGGTCTTTCAACAGGGCCATCAGCGGCTCGTCCAATACAGCGGTGCTTCCCTTTTCGTCGTCAAAATCGTAATCGGAGTCATCGTAATTATGATTGACCGTCATGACTATGGAGTGCGGCGATTCTTTGAACGCGCGGCCTTCCTTGGACACTTTCAACAAACCGAATTGCTCTACTTCTTTGTACACCAGGTTGTTGATCATGGCGTGCCGGATGACGGAATTCCAGAAAATCTCGTCATGATCCTCGCCAATGCCAAAACTCTCAAGCTGCGTGAAACGGAAATCCTTCATTTCTTTCGTTTCACGGCCCATGATGAAATCGACGACGGTTTTCATCAGGTAGTTTTCGTTCAGCTCCAGGATGCTGTTGATCACATGAACGATTTTATCCTTTACTTCTACCTTTTCCCTCGGGTTTTTGCAGTTGTCGCACATTTTGCCGCAACGCTCTACCTCATACCGCTCACCGAAATAGTGCAACAGGAATCGGCGGCGGCACGACGAAGTTTCTGCATATGCCACCACTTCTTGCATCAATTGCGCGCCCATTTCCCGTTCGGCTACAGGCTTGTCGCGCAAGAATTTCTCCAGGCGCAGGATGTCGTTGTAGTTATAAAACGCGATGCATTTGCCATCAAGGCCGTCCCGGCCGGCACGACCAGTTTCCTGGTAATAATTTTCGATGGACTTCGGCATGTCATAGTGGATGACGAAGCGCACATCTGGCTTGTCTATGCCCATGCCAAAGGCGATGGTGGCACAGATAACATCAATGCGTTCCATCAAAAAGTCATCCTGTGTACGGGAGCGTGTTTTAGTATCCAGGCCAGCGTGATAGGGCCCTGCTTTGATGTCGTTTACATTGAGCACCTGGGCAAGATCCTCTGCGGTTTTTCGGTTTTGGACGTAAATAATGCCTGATTCACCGCGAAATTCCTCTTTGATGACCTGAATGATCTGTCGGATGGTTTGGTCTTTTTTGACCTTGGGCCGAATTTCATAAAACAGGTTTTCGCGGTTAAACGACGACACATAGGTGTTGTCACCCGTCATGTCGAGGTTTTTCAGAATATCCATTTGCACCTTAGGGGTGGCGGTGGCCGTCAGTGCAATAATGGGCACATCGCGCGCAACGGCGTCGAGCATCAGTCGAATGCGGCGGTATTCCGGCCTGAAATCGTGCCCCCATTCTGATATGCAATGCGCTTCGTCAACAGCCACAAATGAAATATCGGCATTTTGGAAGTACTCAATATTTTCCTCTTTGGTCAGTGTTTCAGGTGCCACATACAGCAATTTGGTCTTGCCGTCGGTAATGTCTTGCTTCACCTTTTTCATCTGCGCTTTGGTCAGCGAGGAATTGAGGAAGTGGGCCACCTCGTCGGTACTGGAATAACCCCGGATACTGTCCACCTGATTTTTCATCAACGCAATAAGCGGGCTGATGATGATGGCTGTACCGGGCAACATCAGTGCCGGCAATTGGTAACAAAGGCTTTTGCCTCCACCGGTCGGCATGATCACAAAGGTGTCATGTCCGTCAAGCAGGCTTTGTATGATCAAATGTTGATCGGCCTTAAAAGCATCGAAGCCAAAATAGCGTTGCAGGTTCTCTAACAACAAATCGTGTTCAGCAGTAATCGCACTCATGATTCAGATAGTGTCTTAAATATCATTTTTTCAGTACCCGACAGCCAAGCTGCCGGAAGGTGGTCTTCATTTTACGAAGCGTAAGATAGTGGTTTTTTTAAGGAAAATCAGGCTGCCAAAAAAGTATGGATATTTTTTTAGCACGCTGTTTGTTTTGCCTAAGTCAATGCTGTCAAGCATAAAACAGTGTTTTTTCGCCAAAAAATCAGTCGATTTGCAAAAGGCCGTCAAAGATAACAAAAGGCAATTGATTTTTCATACAAGTTTTTGTTAAAATCTACAAAATCACATTTTGCGATCAAGTTAATATTTTGTAAATCAAAGATTAAATACGCATAAACAAAATAAAGTTCTACATTTGTATTCATATGGAACCAATGGCAGACATACTATCCATCGCAAAGCAAACGATTCGCATGGAAGCGGATGCGCTAAACGACCTGGCCGATTCCCTCGGCGAAACGCCCGATTTTGACGCCTGTGTGCGCGCCCTGGCCTCGTCTACCGGACGACTTGTGATTACAGGAATCGGTAAAAGCGCCATCGTAGCCCAAAAAATTGCGGCTACACTCAATTCCACCGGCCAGGCTGCGCTTTTTCTGCATGCCGCAGACGCCATACACGGCGATCTCGGTATGGTTCGCGCAGACGACATCGTGCTCTGCCTGTCCAAAAGTGGTGAAACGCCCGAAATAAAGGTGCTTCTGCCCCTCTTGCGCAACTTCGGCAACCTTATTATTGCCATGACGGCCAACCGGCATTCGGCCCTGGCGAAAGCAGCCGATTATGTGCTCTGGACACCCGTGTCGCAAGAGGCAGACCCCAACAACCTGGCACCCACTACCAGTACCACCGCACAAATGACCCTTGGCGACGCCCTCGCCGTGTCATTGCTCACCTTGCGCGGGTTTACACCCAGCGATTTTGCCAAGTTTCACCCAGGCGGCGCCCTGGGTAAACAACTTTACCTGCGTGTGCGCGACCTCTACACCCAACACGAGCGCCCTGCCGTACTCCTCGACGCCGATCTTCAGGAAGTCATCGTCGAAATTTCATCAAAACGTCTCGGTGTCACGGCGGTTCTCGACTCGGACGGGCAGCTCCAGGGCATTGTCACCGATGGCGACCTGCGTCGCATGCTGCATACCAACAAACAACCCGACCTCCATGCCGTGCGCGCCAAAGATATCCTCAGCCTTAACCCCAAGACCATTTCGCCCGACGCCCTCGCAGTAGATGCACTGGCTGCCATGCGCCAACACGCCATTACACAGCTGCTGGTAGCCGACACCTCTGGTTATCTTGGTGTAATTCACTTGCACGACCTGATACGCGAAGGCTTAGTCTAGGAAGCACTTCATTATTATGTGTAAAACGCCGCACTTTGCCCAAAACAGAAACCATATCTATTTCACACAAGCGCTAACGTGCTTACCTCTTTTTAAACACATACACCACCCAGCCAGCAAAAATAAACGCCATGGCCGCCAGCATCGGAAAGGCTCCGTTCAGGCTGTTGAGATACCCGGCAATGATGGGTGGCAGCGCCTGACCCACCGAAATCATGCTCTGGTTGATGCCTAAAACCTCCCCCTGTTTATCCGAGCCAGCAGAAGTAGACACCACTGTAGTGAGATTGGGTGCCGTGAGTCCCTGAAAAGTAGCAATAAACGGGTTGATGAAATAAATGTAGCGTGCCTGTTGGGGCAACAGCAACGCGCCAATACTCAACGACAGAAACAGGATAGAAAATCGCAAAACCTGCTCCGGGGCAACTGTTCGGGCCAATTTACGCACCGTAAAGCCTTGTGTAAATACCAGCCAAAGCCCCACCCACGCAAACAGCAATCCAATCTGGCGCTCTTTGTATCCAAAAGTTTGCATCATGTATACGCTGAAAAACTGGGTAAAGAAAGAAAACCCAAGTGATATGAGCAGCGAAACCGTGAATATCCGCCTGAGCCCGGGTGCTCCAAAGGCTTTTTGAATGTTGTGAAAGCCGGCACCAAACGACAGCGCGCTTGAGCTCCGGTTGTTGTTGGTTTCCTGAAACAAAAACTGAACCACCAAGAGGTTAACCACCGTTAGCCCTGCCGTAAACCAGAATGGCGTAGCGTGGTCAAACCACGATACCAATGTGCTGTCGGCCAATATACCCCCCAGGGCCGGACCCAGAATAAACCCCAAACCAAACGCCATGCCGACTAAACCAAAAAGCCTGGTGCGGTTTTCCGGCACGGCAATGTCCGACAGGGCCGACATGATGATGCTGATGTTGCCACCCGTAAAACCGGGCAGCATGCGGCTGACGAACAACAGCCACAAATTGTGCGTCAGTATGGCCCAACCAAACAACAAGTACCCCACCAACGTACCCACCAACGAGAGCTGAAGCATGGGCTTCCGGCCATACCGATCGCTCAGCGCGCCCAGAATGGGTGCCCCAAAGAACTGCATAATGGGATATACCGCCACCAGGTAGCCATATAAAATGCTGCGTTGTGCACCGGTGAAATGAGCTGGCAAAAAATCATTTTCAGGATTAATGAACAGTGCCGGCAAAACCGGAATAACGATGCCGACACCCAACATGTCGAGAAAAACCGTTAAAAAAACAGTGTAAATGGGAGATCTTTGGTTGGTCATAACATACCTGGATAGGAGGCAAAGCTAAGTGCTCTTTACATCTTTATGGACGTGTTTCTCCTAAACGACTACTTTTGCTGCCTAACATAATTTTATGCTGCGCGTCGCCCTTTTGTACACTGCTATCCTCCTTGCGCCTCGGTGCAGCCACCATACGTGTGCGCAACGACTATATGAAAAAGACCAGGTGTTCTTAGCCCAAACAGACGCCCTGCTCGTCCGGGGCATACAAATGGACACCCTTGATTACCTCAGCGAACTTAAAGCCATGCGCCAGCAAGAAGAACAGTTGTTCGAGGAGGTCAGGGCTTGCAACTTTGAAGAAGACCTGACCAATTACAATTACTGGTATCGAGCGCGCCTGAAGTTTCCGAGCCGATTGGAACAGGAGCTCCGGCGTTTGGACACGCTATAAAACCGTGTGTTCCCGGCTTTTTTGGGCCTTAAATCCCTAAATTATACTTAAACTTTTTGAGGTATTCGGCATTTAGTCATTATGCAGATTACACTCCGCGATGCGGCTTTTATTGATCACGTCAGATTGCGTTTGGCTGGCACGTTGCCCGGCCGCAACGCACAATACCGCATGGCCTCCACGCTGCGCGTCCACAACGCCGAACGTTTCTTTTCCGGGCCAGCCTCCGACGCGCGTACCGCATCGGTATTAAATTTGCTGCATTGGCACCAGGATGCCTGGCACACAGTACTCATTCAGCGCAGTACCAATCCGCGCGACCGGCACAGTGGGCAAGTCAGTTTCCCGGGAGGCCGTTTGGAAGAAAATGACGGATCGCTCGAAAATGTAGCCTTGCGCGAGGTTTGGGAAGAAGTAGGAGTCGAACCCTCCAAAATAGAATTACTCGGGCGCTTGACCGAACTGTATATTCCCGTAAGCAATTACGTGGTGCACCCTTTTGTCGGCATCCTCCACGGGGAAACCAACTTTACCCCGCAAGCAGGCGAAGTAGAGCGCATCTACACCCCCAATTTAGACATCTTTCGGGCGGCCGAAAACCGCAAAGTGACCGATATTTCCATAGCTGGCGGCACGACCTTTCGAGGTGTTCCGTATTTTGATGTAAACGGCCTGGTGGTATGGGGTGCTACGGCGATGATCATGAATGAGTTTCTGGAAGCCGTTTATGGAGAGGAAGCATAAATTCAAATATGCGTGGCAATTACTGCTGCCCTGACCCGCTTTCGGGTTTTTTTGCCGGTTGTTTTGGCGCCGACCCACTTTCTTTAGGCAATTCGTCGTTAAACGGGTCAGGAGAAAATTCCTCTTCTTCGTCGGTTCCGGTGCCGGTATTTTGGTAAGCAGCGCAATTGATTTCAATACCCAGATCGCCTGGTGGACGTTTAAACCGGGCGTTTGTATCGTATCCTGCTTTAGTGTCTTTTTCAAGCCGGGAAACAAACCCGGCAAAAATAGGTCGCGCCATGCGCGCACCCTGTCCGTCGGACAAGCTCAAAAAACGAATCCATCGGTCTTCGCCACCTACCCAGGTACCCACCACGAGGCGGGGCGTTACGCCCATGAACCAACCGTCGGAATAGTCATTGGTGGTGCCGGTTTTTCCGCCCACTTCACTCTTCAACGCTTTAAGTCCGGGTGCGCCAGCCACGTTGTACTTCAGCATATCTACGAGTACATAATTGGCATTGGGTGGCAACGCTACTTTTTCTTCCGGCAAGGATCGAAAAATAACCCGGCCGTTTTTATCTTCAATTTTACGGATATACATGGGCATGGCGTACACACCATTGTTGGCAAAGGTGTTGTACGCTCCGGTCATTTCGAAGACTGTGAGGTCGGCGGCCCCCAGGCAAATAGACGGTTGTTTGGGTATGCGATACTCCCGATCAGGGCGCCGAGCCGAGGAGTCGATGCCCATGTTGTTGAGCAGTCCGCGCACCGGCTCGGTATCGCCCAATTGTTTCATCAGGAACGCGCTCACAGAATTCACTGAATTTTTGAGTGCTTCGCGCAAGGTCAGCAAGCGGCCGGAGTACGAGCCGGTTGAGTTTTTGGGTGTCCAGGACGCCGAATTGGTAAAATTTTGATACCGGGGCGGTATGGTGACGGCCTGATCGTATACCTGAAAACAAGGGCTTATGCCTTGCTGCGCTATGGCGGTGGCGTACACGTAGGGTTTGAAAGTGGAGCCCACCTGCCGCTGGGAACGCACGTGGTCAAACTTGAAATTTTTGAAGTTGATGCCTCCAACCCACGCCTTGACCTCTGAAGTGGTGGGGTCGATGGCCATCATACCGGCTTGCAAAAACATGCGGTGGTATTTCAGGCTGTCTAAAGGGGTCATCGTTGTATCTTTCTCCATCCGGCTGTTTGCCCAGGTAAACACCTTCATTTTTGTTTTGGTGTTGAACTGTTTGCGGATGTCGGCATCCAATGCGCGCCACTGTTTTTTGATTTCCGGCCAAAGGGTAGAGGAGGCCATGAACCGCCGATACTCCGCTGCCTGTTCTGGCGTGGCAATCCCGCTGCGCACCATCCCGTCAATAGAGCCCCGTGTTTTTTCTTCTGCCAGCATGCGCTCTACGTCCGCTGGCCTTAATTCGAATCCATACTGTTCCTGAATGGTGTTGGACAGGTTGTCAAAATATTTGGGCCAGGTGGCCTGAAAGCGGTCTCCGTCGTACGCCAGGCTCCAGAGGGATTGCTGGCGCGCCAGAATTTCTTCGTCGGTAGTTGTGCTGCCCTTGTATTTCCACGGGTCGCGGCCGCTCCACACCTGGAAAAAGCGCGCCTGGGTTTTTTTCATGTGTTCGGCCATAGCCGCCTCGGCGAGGGCTTGATAGGCAGGGTCGATGGTGGTGTAAATGCGGAGGCCGTCTTTGTAAATATCGTACACCGTACCGTCTGGTCTTCGGCATTCGGGGCGCTGGAGGATGTCTTTGAGGTCTTTTTTCAGTTCAGAACAAAAATAGGGTGCTGTGCCGTCGGAGAAATTCACCTTTTTGAATCTACTCATGTCCAATGGCCTCACCTTCAGGCTGTCGTACTGCGCTTCGGTGAGGTAACCGTTCACTTTCATCTGATACAGCACAATCATGCGGCGGCGTATGCACCGGTCGGGAAACCGAACGGGGTTGTAGCGCGACGGATTCTGCAACATGCCGATCAACGTAGCCGATTCTTCTATATTCAGTTTTTGCTGGCTCTTGTTGAAATACACCTCGGCTGCCGAATGTATGCCATAAGCGTTGTTTACAAAATCTACCTGGTTAAGATACATGGCCATGATCTCTTCCTTCGTGTAGCTCCGCTCAAGCTTGACGGCGGTAATCCACTCCCGAAATTTTCGATAGCCCAAGGCAAACAGCTTTTGCACTTTGTTCATGCCCTCGAACTTCCGATCGGAGTACAGCATTTTGGCCAGCTGCTGCGTGATGGTGGAACCCCCGCCCGCGCTTTGGTCGCTCAACAAAATGGTGCGCACCATGACCCGCAACACCGCCCGGGGGTCCACACCGCAATGTTTGTAAAACCGCTCGTCTTCCGTAGATACCAATGCGTGCACCAAATGCGGACTCAGCTCTCCATAACCAACTGGTACCCGATTTTCGATGAAATACCGGTCGAGCACGTCACCGGTAGAACCCAGCACCTCACTGGCCAATGCAGACCGTGGGTTTTCCAACTCTTCGAACGACGGAATGGCCAACAAGCTGATGCCGACGAAAAACAGGGCACCGCCGATGAGCCCTGCGTACACGAAAAACCACGCCCACCGGATGATTTTTCGGTACAACGGTGCCCGTGTTTGTTGCAAAATAGCCTTTTGATGGATCAGTCGCTGTGGTTCCGACATAGATGGTTGCACAAATTTGAATACCGACAAAGATAAGCGGAAATGTTTGCGCCGCATCACACTACCTTTATATCTTGCATGTTGTCTTTTCTCCTCGTTCTTTTGGCCTTCGCTTATGCAGGCCTCATCGCCTCCACCGTGCAGGCATGGCAGCGCATGCCAGTAACACCACCAGCTCCGGCGGTTCCGCTGTTTTTCAGTATTGTCATTCCCGCACGCAACGAAGCCCTGCGCATTGGCGGGTGTCTTCAGAGCATTCTCGACGGTTCATACCCGGCACATTTGTATGAAATCATTGTGGTTGATGATCACTCAGACGATCATACGGCCCATGTGGTAGAACGCTACGCCACAAGGGGCGTTAGGCTGATCCACCCCCAAAACGCGCTCGAAGGCAAGAAAAATGCCCTGCTGTCGGGTATTCAGCAAGCGCATGGCGCATGGGTTGTGACCACCGATGCCGACTGTTCCCTTCCAGAACACTGGCTGGCCCTGTTGTCTGCTGCCACCCAATCTATCGGTGTGGTGGCTGTTGCAGGGCCGGTGTTGTTTTCGCCCACCCACAACCTGCTGGAACGTTTTCAGGCACTCGATTTTATCGGAATGATGCTTGTCACAGGTGCCGGTATAGGTTCCGGTAAGCTGCACCTCGGGAATGGCGCGCACCTGGCTTTTTCCAAACGGGCTTTCGAACAAGTGGGCGGTTATGCCGGAAATACCCAGTATGCCGGGGGCGACGACGTGTTCCTGCTGCAAAAATTAGGCGCTGCATTCCCGGGAGGCATTCGTTTTTTGAAAAACAAAGACGCCGCTGTTTGGACCCCGCCGACCACTACCTGGTCCGATTTTCTGCAACAACGCCTCCGCTGGGGAACCAAAAACGCGGCTTTGCCACAATGGCGGGCCAAATACACAGCCCTTGTGGTATGGTCTTATTGCTGGTCGCTTCTGTTGGTGCCCGTTCTGGCGTTTGGGTATCCGCACTACACAACACTTGCCCTGGTACTTTGGCTGGTCAAGCTGGTAGCCGATTATTACCTGCTTGCTGCGGGTTGTCGTTTCTTTGGCCAACAACGCTTGATGCGCTCCTTCTTGGCGTCCCAAGTGTTGCATGTAGTGTATATTGCCGGCGTTGGTACGGCGGGTTTGTTGGTCCGCAAGTATTGGTGGAAAGGCCGGAAAGTGCGCTGAAGACGGGGTTTTATCCGATCAGCTGCTCGGCATGCTTTGCTGTATCCACTTTAGCAATAATGCGCTCTATGATGCCGTGTTCGTCAATGACAAACGTGGTGCGGTGTACGCCGTCGTATGCACGACCCATAAATTTCTTGGGTCCCCACACGCCAAATGCCGTAGAAACAGCGTGGTCTTCATCGGCCAACAGGCTAAACGGCAAATTGTATTTTTCCTGAAATTTGACGTGTTTTTTCACAGTGTCGGGGCTAACCCCCAAAATGTCATACCCTTTGGCCTGAAACTGCCCATAGCCGTCGCGCAGGCTGCATGCTTCGGCAGTGCAGCCCGGGGTGTCGTCTTTCGGATAAAAATAAAGCACTAACTTTTTGCCGTTGTAATCAGACAATTGCACGGTTTCCCCTTTTTCGTTCAGGGCACTGAATGCCGGAGCGGGGTCGCCCTCTTGGAGGTGGAACATGTTTTTTAGTTGAGGAGTTGAGGAAAGTTGAGGAGGGGAGGAGTTGAGGGGTGGAGGAGGATAGGAGGAGTAGAACTGGGTGTAGCCCTCCCCTCCTCCTCTCCTCAACTTTTAAACTCCTCCTCTCCACTCAAAATTACATTTTTTTCAATAAAGCCTCCGTTTCGCTGTAATCTTCACCGGTTGCTTTGGCTTTTTCGATGGCTTTTTTAGCGTATTGACGCGCTTTTTTCTTGTTGCCGGTTTTGTAGTGCAAGGCTGCCAGGGTATCCAGGTTAAAATACTGTTCTTCGAGGGCGACAGAGCGTTCGGCCCATTTGACGGCGTGTTTGAGTGCTTCCTGGTTATCAACCTGTTCGTAAAAAGTCCAGGCCACTTCATTCAGGTCGCTCGCTGTTGCTTCATCGTACTGGTCATAGAAGTCTATGGCTGCTTTTGTAAAGCCGTCCAGGTCGCCCTGCCCCTGGTAATAAGACATGGCGTAAAGTCCCTGATACTGTTTGGCGTCTGCCGGAAACAGTTTTTGGAGTATCGGCGCAATTTCGTCAGGGGTGGGTGGCGTATCGGTTTCGAGCATGGCACTCAAGGCCATTTGTTTTTTACCATCTACGCGCATTTGTCCGTATTCGGCGACAAAGAACTCCTGATGCTCCAGAAAATAGTCGAAATATTTTGATTTAGGGTCATTGACGTATTCCATGATGACTTTGCGGCTTTCTGCGGTTTGCAGGTCGCGTTGGGCATCCAGGAATTCGAGGGCAACTTTTTCCACTTGCGGGTCAAAGGCAGCGCCTTTGGCTTCGAGGTATTGGAGGACAAACTGCGGGTCGCGGTCGCCTTTTTGGTAGCGCTGGTCGAGCCCCGACATGTTTCGGGCAGGGTCTGCGGCCTGCTGCCCCAGGGTCATGAACTGCTCAGGGTCGTGGTAACCCAAAGCGCGGTGGGCCACCAATCCGTTGGCGTCTATAAACAGCAAGGTTGGATAGGCTTGTACACTGTAGCGTTCAGCAATTTGAATGCCCTCGCCGTTTTCCATGTCCACTTTCATGTTGACAAATTTGGCGTTGTAGAGGTCGCCCACACTTTTGTCGGTAAACGTGTTTTTGCTCATCATTTTGCAAGGGCCGCACCATGAAGTGTACGCGTCCAGAAAAATGAGTTTATTTTCTTTTTTGGCTTTGGTGAGGGCTTCGTCCCATGTGCCCGATTCAAAAGCGATGCCCTGTGCCATAGAAATGCCGACAGTGAGCAGGTAAACGGCGCAAAAGGCCATCAAACGGATGTGCATAATGAATATTTTGAGGTGGTTAAATATGCCGATTATTGGGCGTCGAGTCCCCGAATAAACGAGTCTATTTTCGGACCCATGTTTTGTTTGTCCTCGCCCAGCAATTTTTTTGCGGCCAGGGCCGCTTCCAGTGCTGCGTCTTTATTGCCCTGGTATTTATAAACGCCAGCCAGGGTCATATAGTACTCGGGCAGGCCTCCTGTTTCGGCGGCTGACCTGGCCCATTTTTCGGCTTGTTTGAGCACCGACTCGTCTTTTGGGAAACTGCGTGTCATATTTAGTACAAGTTCATTCAAACGGGCGGCGTTGTTTTTAACCGTCGATTTCTGGAATGCCTGCACCGTTTTGAGGTACTTTTTGGGGTCTTGCGCCGCCGTATAGTAGCGGGTCTCCGCTTTGTACGCAAATTCGGCCGATTGGTCTGGCAATGCGGCAGCCATTTTTGTTTTGGCCTCTTCCAGCAAGGTTTCGTTGCGGAACTCCACGGCTTTGTCGACGGTTTTGCCACAGGCGGTAGCAATTTTCCTGTCTACGGCCTCCTCGCCTTCCTGTTTGGCTATTGCTGCCCGGTTTTTGATCAACAGGTCAAATACCCGGCTATCGGCTTCCTGGGTACCTTCCAGGATAAACTTCAGGTTGAAGGGCGTAGTGAGGTCTTTTTGAGTGTTGAGATACTCGTTGGTATATTGCAACGACGGTTTTCCCGAGCGGTTCAGCGCTTTTACGTATTGAAACACGAACGCGGGGTCGCGGTCGCCGGCGGCGTATTTTTCTTCCATTTCCGCTATGTTGTCCAACGAACCCAATACCGAACGGCCCAGTTCAACCAATGCATCGGGCGTACGTGCGCCTACTTCTTTTTTTACGAGTTTCCCGTCGCCGTCGATGAACAGCAGCGTGGGGTACGAGCGTACCGGAAAAGCAGTGGCAAACTCCGTGTTTTCGGGTTTCTCCATGTCGTATTTAACGCACACAAAATTGGCATTGAAAAATGCGCCCACCCCCGGATCGGGAAAGGTTTCGGCCGCCATGCGCTTGCAAGGGCCGCACCACGAGGCAAAAGCATCGGCAAAAATCAGCTTTCCCTCTGCCTTGGCTTTGGCCTGCGCCTCCGCCCATGATCCGTGGAAAAACTCAATACCCTGCGCGAACGCCCCGGCGCTCAGCGAAAAGCAAACTAACAAACTGCAAAAAAACTTTTTCATGGTCATCTTCTTCTTGAATAACAGGACACAAAAGTAACTTGTTTTTTTACCAAATCCGACAACACATTAGCTCCACACCCATTCCATCACCTCCGGCGTATGGATGCTGTCAAAACCCGGCACATGCCACTGGTAGTAGTGCAGCAGGCCTTGCAACAAGCGTTTGCGCTGAAAGCGATCGAGTACATGCACCGCCGATTCTTCGCGGGTAGCCTGCATCATCGCCATCAGGTCGGCTGTAGCGTCGGGGCCAAGGTATGCGCCATGCACCGGCGGGGCTTCATGGAAAAGCCCTTCACGCAAGTCAAAAAAGTGCGGGCCGTCGGTTTCGGGCCATTCCGGCTGAAAACCCAAAAAACCGCACAACTGCACCAAAAATGCGATGGGCGTGTTGGCAATAGAACCCTCGGTGCTGTCTAACCAAATCAGCTGTTGAAGCAAAAACGCAAACAACGGTCGGTTTTCTTCGGCTTCCCGGATGCACTTGCGGCATACTTCTGCCAGAAACAGCACCACCGCACCCCGGCTGACATCATAAGGAATGCGCTGGAAAATCACATCAGGGCGCAGTTCCTTCATGCGGTTCATGGCGTTGGGGTCTTCGCGGTAATAGGCCACCATATCCACCACCTGCATGGGCTGAAAGAGGTTGAATGGCATGCGCGCACGGGCACTGCGTACCCCGCCGGCTACAAAGGTGTGCAACCCCTTGTCTTCGGTGTAGATGTCGGCTATGACACTCGATTCTCCAAATTTAACGGTGCGAAACACAATGCCCCGCGTGTGTATGAGCATGGAACAGGTTATTTAATCAGTGGACTGCATCACCCCAAAATACCGGATAATATCCGATTTTCGTTGGGGAAAACTGCCTGAAAGGCCTCTGGAAACGTGCGGTAATGGTGCAGCATCAACGGCAGCGGATCTACACCTGCCAGGCCAATGACCGATTCCACGTGTCCCCGGGGCATTCGGCTCACCTGTTCAAGGCGCTCCCACACATCGGGCAGGTCTGCATCGGGCCAGGGCAGGTCGGGGTATGTGAGCACCAGCGCTTTGGCGTACTCGTGCAGCGCCACATTATACCAGGCATGTGGTTCGACAAACGCCTGCATCACCTGCCGGGCCGAAAAAATAAGACAACCATCGGGCGCAAACAATTCAGAAGCGTGCGCAAACGGGTATTCGGGCGTCGGAAAAGGCTCCGGGTACACAATCACCTGTTCGAATGCATCCAGCAACAGGTTGGGCCGAAGCCAGGTGAGGCTCACCGCCTGGGCACTAAGCGCCAATTGCACATCCGTTGGCACGGCCTCTACCTGTTCGGGCCAGCCCATCGGCATCCACTCCACGCCCATGCGGTAGAGTGTAACGCGGTCTTCAAAGCGCTTCCGCCCAACGGCGTCCAATCGGCGGTAAAACCCGCAAAATTGCTCCAGCAGGGCCCGCAAATTGGCTTCCAGGCGTTGTGGACGCCGACTGTAGTACCACCAGTTGATTTGTGGTGCAAAAATGTACACGAGCGCAGTCATCAGCACCATAGGAATCATCCAGGGTGCCCATTCACTGTCGCTCGTCCACGACAAGTACAACAAAACCAACGCGGTGGCCACAAAAGGGGTGGCAAGTAGATTCGCAAACATGAGTAGAACTAAAACGGTACATCCTCGTCTGTGTTCATGCGCGACGGGCGGGCAATGACCGTAGAGGGGTTAAAGCCTGAAGCACCAGCTTGCTGCACGCCTGTGAATGTGGGGTCATCCAGGTTGGCAAATTTGGCAAACTGATCAATGAATTTGAGTTTTACGTTGTCCAAGGCTCCATGGCGGTGTTTGGCAATGATGATTTCCGCTACGCCTTTAAGGCTTTGTCCCGACTCATCTTCCAATATGCCATAGTATTCTGGTCGGTAAATGAAGGAGACGATGTCGGCGTCCTGCTCGATGCTGTTATGTACTATAAAGTCGTTTGCCAGAAAATTGTGGGCACCGGGCACTGTTGCGTCGTACACATCTTGCACTCCAAGTGGGGCGATGTTTTTGATTTTATCCCAAAAAATATCTGATTCAGCTAAATTTCTGAGCTGGATGTCATTTGTGACTTCATGCAAACGAAGCATGCGGTTTCTGGAAATACCAGACTTGAACAAGGTACTTCCACAATACGACATGCCCAATTTGGCGGAGGCATCTCGCCAAGACAGGCCTACAGCATCTTTGGCAGGGCGAACCATAAGCTTCCACGCATCGGCAGGTATGACGTCGTTGTTCGGATTGGCTTCATATTGATCCAAGCTGTCAAGCATTTCACCCACATATTTCCCTCTTTGACCGAAACAACCTACATGCCTAAGAAACATTGCTTGGTTTGTTTTGCCTTGAATCCAGATGTTATAACTTTGACGATATGAAGCTTTTTGGGTAACGCGGCGTGTAGACCAAACTCCTAAACGAAGCAGTAAATGTTGAATTTGCTCGGCCAATCCAGCACTTGTCGTGCTATAGTAGATTGCCGGAACGTCGCGATTTTTGCCTTTCGACCAACTTATGTTTCCGTCAGTGGCCCATAAATGATGTAGGAATAATGCAATTTTTTGGGGATTGGATTCAAACAATACCTCCGGCAATCTTTTTTCATAAGAGCGATGCCGTGCAATGCCTAACACTTCAAACCACCTCGTTATTGGGTGTTTTACCCCGTGCGTTAATTGGTAAGGGCTGGGCAGATAAATATGATGCCAGTTCTTTTGCGGGACAATCTTTCCTTCAATCCCAAACAGTGCTTGAGCAGTAGCCCGAACAATCTCTATGTTTTCCACATCCGCACTTGTGTAGTGATAGGGCTGTTTGGGTAAGATGCAGCCGTCGCCAATCAAATGGGCGAGCAAGATCAACTCGTCATCCGTGATACGGTCCGCAGGAGAGACTGCTTCAACCACACGCGCAAGTCCAAGTGGCTCCCCAACCCGAAGTTCGTCCAACCTTTTCCATCCGCCAATGGTGTAAAATGGGTGGTTGGCACTTGCTTTAATGCTGCGTCCAGATGCTGTTTGAAGCTCAAAAACAGGTTTTTTGCCGGAATAGAAAGCCTTGGACATGGCGTAGGGGCGCAATTTCATGTCGGATTCATCCAATGCAGCCACCATGAATTGTTCGGAAGTGGCGCGCTCAGCCAATTCTTTTATAGGTATCCTCTTGCCCGAAATAATGTCCAACACCAACGCGTCGCCTGTGAGGCAGCCAGACTCCCTCAAATCGCTCAACTGCGGCCGCTTACTCCCCCCACGCGTCTCCACGGCCCGGCTGAGTTGCGACAGGGCTATGACTGGCACATTGAGCTCTTTGGCCATGCTTTTGAGGGCGCGGGAGATGCCGGCAATTTCTTGTTCGCGGTTGGAATTGCGGCCGTTTTCGGTGCCGCCAGACATGAGTTGGAGGTAATCGATGATGACCAACTGGATGTCGTGCTGCATTTTAAGTCGCCGGCACTTGGCCCTCAGCTCAAAAATGTTGATGCCGGCCGTATCGTCTATAAAAATGGGCACATTGTTGAGGCGCTCCACCGTGGTTTGCAGCATTTGCCACTCGTAGTCTTCGAGTTTGCCACTGCGCATTTTGGAGCCCGGGATTTCGCACTCCAGCGAGATGAGGCGTTGCACCAGCTGGGTATTGGCCATTTCGAGTGAAAAGATGGCTACGCCCTTGTTGAAGTCGCGCGCCGCATTGAGGGCCACGGCGAGCACAAACGAGGTTTTACCCATACCCGGACGGGCGGCAATGATGGCTAAGTCGGAAGGTTGCCAGCCGGAAGTGAGTTTGTCCAGCGCGGTAAAACCGGAAGGCACACCCGTGAGGCCATCGTTTTTGGCCGCCATTTCCTCCAGATGTTTGAGCACTTTGGACGAGAGGTCGCCCATGCTGGCAAATGTACGGCTCAGGTTGTTTTGGGTAATGTCGAACAAACCCTTCTCGGCGGCGTCCAGCAGGTTAAACACGTCCACGGTTTCATCGTACGCATCGCGGATGGTGAGTGTGCTCACGCGGATGAGTTCGCGCTGGATGCGTTTTTGGGCGATGATGCGGGCGTGGTACTCAATGTTGGCCGCCGAGGCCACGCGGTTGCTTAGCTCTACAAGGTAGTAGGCACCGCCCACCTTATCCAATTCGCCGTTTTTGCGCAATTCTTCCGTTACGGTCAGAATATCGACCGGATTGGAGCGCTCAAACAAGCGGATGATGGCCCGGAATATGTGCTGGTGCGCTTCGAGGTAAAACGTATCGGCCTGCAATATGTCCATCACCATGGGCAACGCATCGCGGTCGAGAAGCATGGCACCCAGCACAGCTTCCTCCAACGGGAGTGCCTGGGGTTGAAGTTTGCCAAAAACGAAATTGGACATGCCATCGTTCGATGGAATCGACTTGGCGCTTTTGTTCGGCTTGCGGCTGCCTTCGGCGTTTGTATTGGGATCGGTATTCATAGTGGTTACTTCATCCTGCTTTGACGGGAACAAACCTAACGGCAATTTAGGGTTTTCGCATATTCAAAACAATCCGTATTGCCTGTTTAAATGTGGAAAACCCCGCAAAGGCATGTGGAAAAGGTTGGTAATTCCCCGATTTATCCACACCCATTGTACGTTCTCCACACCCTGTTTGTTAACGCATTCCAATTTTAAATGATTTTAAAACACTGTTTTCGACAAATTTACCCTTGAAGATTGTCCGCACATGTTTTGTCAAAAGTAAAGTCAGGGTTAACTCAAGGTTAAGCAATGTGTCTTGTTCGGGGTGTGAAAAAGTATTTCTTAATATTTTTCCACATGCAAAAATACAAACATTTTGTGTAAAAAAATAAATTCATGAAACATTTTTTGGAAAAAACGGATTTGAATAAAATGCATCGAAATGGAAAACGAACGGCGTGTTGTTTGAGTATTGGGTAGAAAAATTGTTTACAGGGTTAATACTGCGTAGATGCAAGGTTTAAACGTCCGACATATTGTTTGTAAACTAAAAACAAGACGTACACGCGCGCAAATCGTGCCTTCAGGAGACAAAAACGCCCTTCTCCGCACGATCGGAGAAGGGCGTACACACTTGGGTGCGTTTTTGCGTGGCGTCTTAAATCACTTTAGTCCACCATTCTTTGAGTCTCCAGCCGAGCAAATACATGACCGGCAGGATGACCAAAGTGAGGAATGTGGCGAAACTGAGTCCAAAAACAATGGTCCAGGATAACGGGCCCCAGAAAGCAACAGAGTCGCCCCCAAAGAATATATTGGGATCGCCGTGGGCAAACAGGGTTTCAAAATCGATGTTGAAACCCACCGCCAATGGAATAAGGCCCAAAATGGTGGCCGTGGCGGTAAGCAACACGGGGGTCATGCGGATTCGACCGGCTTCTACAATGGCTTTGGGTGTTTCCATGCCTTCGCTGCGCAACTGGTCGGTGAACTCCACCAGCAATATCCCGTTGCGCACCACAATACCCGCCAGGGCCACTATGCCGATGCCCATCATGACCACCGAGAAGTCCATGTTGAAAATGGCCAGACCCAGCAGTACCCCCACCACAGAAAACACTACCTCGGTCAGGATGATGATGGTTTTGCCGAAGGAGTTGAATTGGGTGATCAAAATCAACAAAATCATGAGCATCGACAACATCAGCGAGTTGATCAGGAACGCCGCCGCTTCTGCCTGTTCTTCCTGTTCGCCGCCGAAGCTGATGGTTACCCCGTTGGGTATGGGCTCTTTGTAACCGGCGAGTGCCGCCTGCACCTGCGCCACCACCTCATTGGGGTTGTAATCGCTCAACACGTTAGAAGAGATGGTGGCAATGCGCTCCTGATCCTTGCGCCGGATGCCGCCGTAGGTGTTGCCGTATTTGACGTCGGCAAACGCCGCAATGGGCACAGAGCGCAACACGCCATTCATGTTCATGTCGCGGTACGTAATGTTCAGGTTTTCCACCATATTGATGTTCTCGCGCTGGTCGCGTTGCAGGCGCACCACAATCGGTATCTCATCGTTGCCATCGCGGAATTTGCTCACCTCTTTGCCCAATACGGCCGTGCGGAACTCTGAACCAATCTGTACTGTACTGATGCCTTCGCGGTTGGCGCGCTCGCGGTCAATCTGGATGCTGATTTCCGGCTTGGACGCGATCAGGTCGTTGCGCAATTCTTCTACACCGGGTATGTTTTGCGCTTCTAAGTAATTCTGTACAGCGTTGGACACGCGAATGAGCTCTTCAAAGTTTTCCCCGCGGATTTCAATGGCAATCGGTTTGCCTGTTGGCGGACCGCTGCTTTCCTGGCCCACTACAATTTCGGCGGCCGGTATCAACCCCTTGACGGCCTCGCGAATCTGGTCTTTGTATTTCACCGTGCTCACGCCGTTTCGCTTCGAATACTGCACAAAAGCCACGCCCACCTTGCTCTTGTTGGTGGTAGCGGTGCGGTCAAACTGGTCTTCGGAAGCGTTCAGGGCTACGTTGGTGATCACCGATTCCACTATCGGGTTATCAGGCCCGATTACTTCGTTGACCTTCTGCTCTACAATGCGCGTAAGGGAGTCGGTCACTTCCAGGTCGGTGCCCACCGGCATGTTCAGGTATACGTACACAAAGTTGGGATCAGACTCCGGGAAAAAAATCACTTTGGGACTGCGGGTGGCGGTCAACACGAACGACAGGATGAACAAACCCACCATGCTGGCCATCATCATCCAGGGGCGCGCCAGCGCAAACCGCAGGAACCGCGCGTATAATTCCTGGAAATTAGGCCAGAATTTGCCCTGAAACCAGTTTACAGCATGCACCAGCACAAAGCGGTACAACATGACCATCACCAACAGAGAGAGGGCAAAATTGCCCAACCCATAGCTGCCGTTTGCGTAAAAATAAATGGTAACCAGCGCAAAGAGGGTCCAGGCCAATATGGTGCGGCGACGCGATTTAACGGGGTCGACCGCCACAACGTCTTTGCCTTCTTTCTGCATAAACCACACGGCAAATACGGGATTGATGAGGTATGCCACCACCAACGAAGCCGTAAGCGTAATGATGATGGTGACCGGCATATAGTGCATAAACTTGCCAATCACCCCGGTCCAGAAAGCTAAAGGGACAAACGGTGCAAGCGTAGTAGCCGTACCGGCCAATACCGGGATAAACACCTCACCTGCAGCTTTTTTGGCTGCCGATTTGATATCGGACTGCTCATCGTGGTAAATACGGTGTGTGTTTTCAATCACCACAATGGCGTCATCCACCACAATACCCAGCCCCAACAGAAACGCAAAGAGCACGATCAGGTTGAGGGTAAAATCAATTTGTGGCAACACCATGAATGCAATACACATGGACAGCGGCACCGACGCCGCCACAAAAATGGCGTTGGTAGCACCCATGAAAAACATCAGGATGATGGTTACCAGGATGAAACCAATGACGATGGTGTTGATCAAATCGTGCAGGTTGGTGCGCGTGTTTCGGCTTTGGTCGCCGGTGATGACCACGTCGAGCCCGGGCGGAAAATCTTCTGCCTTGGCCTTTTCCACAATTGCTTTGATCTTGTCCGACGCTTCAATCAGGTTTTCGCCCGACCGTTTGATGACGTTCAGGGTGATCACATTTTTTCCGTTCAGGCGGCTGTAGCTTTCCGGGTCTTCAAATCCCATTTTGACCTCCGCGACGTCTTTGAGGTACACCATGGCGCCGGACTGGGAAGGGATGACGAGGTTTTTGATTTGCTCTACATCGGTGAAATCGCCGCGGATGGAAATGGAGCGGGTCATGCCCCCCACGTCTACGTTACCAGCCGACACCGTGGCGTTTTCAAACGCGATGGCGTTTTCAACGTCGCGAAAGGTTAGGCTGGCCGCATTCATTTTGTATTTGTCTACGTTCACCTGCACCTCGTCGTCGAGGGCACCCACGATGTCAACGCGGGTAATTTCCTTCATTTCCTCAATCTTGTCTTGCAGATCATCTGCGTACTTCTTGATTTGAACGAGGCTGTAGTCACCGGAAATATTGACACTCATGATGGGAATCTCCGAGATGTCGAATTCCGTCACTGCGGGGTCGTCCAGCAAGTCGGTCGGCAGGTTACTTTTGGCTTTGTCTACTGCGTCTTTGACTTTTTGTTTGGCCTCGGCAACGTCTACGTCGGTATCAAATTCGGCGATGACGTTCGAAAAGTCCTGCACAGAATAAGAGGTCATTTTTTTGAGGCCCGTAATGGCCTTCACCTCTTTTTCGATGTGTTTGGTCACGAGGGTCTCCATGTCGGAGGGAGAAGCGCCTGGATAGATGGTGGTGACAAAAAACTGCGGCACCACCACATCGGGGAATTCTTCTTTGGGCAAGGCGTTGTATGACAACACGCCTACCAAGGTAATGATGACCGTGATGACGAAGACGCTCATCTGGTTATCTATGGCCCATGAAGTGGGTTTAAATTCTTTCATCTAAGTGTTGAGTGTTGAGGTTTGAGTTAGAAAGCGATGGTTTCGCCGTCGTTCACATCTTGATAACCGGATGAAATGATCCAGTCACCCACTTGAAGTCCTTTGGTGATTTCTACGTATCCGTTGTAATTGGGGCCTTGTTCGATGGTTTTTTTGCGCACAATGGCCTGTTTTTCGCCTGTTTTTTCCGCAGTCAGGACGAACTCGCCGCTTTCGGAGCGCTGAATCACGTTTACCGGTACCACGATGGCTTTTGCGTTCTGGTAGTCTATGATTTTAAGCACGGCGATCATGTTGGCCCGATAGTCGGTACCGGAAGGCAATTTGCATTCCACGGTAAAGGTGCGGTTCATCTCGCTGATCGATTTGCTGATGTAGCTGATGCGGGTTTCGATTTCCTTCTTCATGTCGGGAAAATACACCACCACCTGGTCGCCTTTGCGCACTTTGGCAGAGTAGGCTTCCGGCACCTGGCCAACCACTTTGAGCTCGCCCATGTTAACGATGTTGCACAGGGGAATACCTGGCGCAATGGCTTGACCGGCTTTGAGCATCACCATGTCTACCGAGCCGCTGATGGGTGCATAAATGCGGTTTTGGCCGATCTGTTCTTTCATGGTGGCAATGGTTTTCTCAATGCCTTCCTTGGTGTTTTTGGCCTGGATGTACTGCACTTCGGTGCCTATTTTCTGATCCCAAAGGCTTTTTTGGCGGTTAAACAGGTCGGTTGCGGTTTGCAATTGCAGTTCCATTTCGGAGAGGCTGCGTTGCATCACGTTGTCGTCGATTTGCGCAAGCAACTGGCCTTTCGACACCATGTCGCCGTTTTTCACCAACACGCGGGTGAGGGCACCCGGCATTTTGGAGGTCACGGGCACGTTGTTTTCGGCTTCTACTTTGCCCTGCAGGTCGATGTAGTGGCGGAAATTTTGCGCATCTACGGCGTCCAAGCCAACAATTTTGGTGCGCAGGTTGCCATTGCCGGCGTTGACTGTTTTTTGCAATTCAGCAATTTCGGCTTCCAGAGTGGCGCGCTGTGCGACCAATCGTTTTAATTTGGCCTCATCGTTTTCGCTGGGCGCACCACAGGCGGCAAGGAACAAAAGCGACAGCAAAAGGGCTGAAAGGGGGAGGATGGTGTTTTTCATATGTGTGGGTGTCATGTGTTTTTGGAAAAGGTTGTTATTCGGTGGCCAATGCTTGTTTGAAATCGGTCCAGGCTGACAGCAACTGGTATTGCGCCTCCAGCAAAAGGCGTTGTGCGTCAAACAGTTGTTGTTCGGTGCTCACCAGTTCAAAGCTGGAGCCTACCCCTGCTTTGTACTTGATTTGCGTGGTGTTGTATATCTTTTCGGCCAGCCGGAGGTTTTCTTCCCGGTTGCGCACATCTTCAATGGCGCTGATGTACGTTTTTCGTGCATTTTCTACTTCCAGCGCAAGCGCATTTTCCAATTGCGCCTGTTGTTGTTCCACTTCGGCAAGTGCCACCCGGGAGCGTTCGCGTTTGGCTTTGGTGATGCCGCCGTCCCAGAGGTTCACATTGGCCGAAACGCCCGCCAAAGAGGAAGGCACCCAGAACAATTCATCGTTGCCCTGGTAGCTGCCCTGGGCGTTGACGAAACCGGACACCACGGGCATCCACGGGCGGGTGTAGCGCTCTATGTCGAGCGTTTGCAATTCGCGCGCTTTGAGCACCTGGCGGTACTCCGGTCTGTTGGTCAGGCTGAGTTGCTGGGTCGTGTCACCCACACCATATTCAGCCAGCAGGCGGTCTACGCTGTCTGTCACCTCCAGCGGCGCTGTCACGGGATAGCCCATAGTGAATTTAAGGGCGTTGATGACTGTTTCGCGCTGGCGCAGCAGGTTGCTGCGTTGGCTTTGGAGGGTAGAGATGGACAACTGGAGCCGGTCTACATCGAGCTGCTCGCTGAAGCCAGCCTCCTGGGTAGCCGCTGTTTCGCGCAACAGGGTTTGTATGTTGCTGATGTTTTTGTCCAAAATATTGACCGACTCCGTGATGATGAGCGCGGGCAAATAGGCGTCGATGACCCGATTGCGCACAGTGCGCCTGGTGGTCGACAGTTCTTCTTCCGCCAGCTCGCGGTAGATTTTGGCGGCGCGCAGGCCCAGCAGGTAGTCGTTGCTGAACAGGAGCTGATTGACACCCACATCGCCGCTGATGTTGTTGCGCAACTGGAAGGCAATGCGCTCGTCGCCGGTGCCAAAACCCAGCGCCGATGCCGGCACCGCTGGCACCTTGAGGAAGTACTGGTAACCCAGATTGCCGGAAAGTTGAGGATAACCGTATGCTTTGTTTTCCTTGACTTGCCATTCGGCGTCGGACACCTTGAGTTGGGCAATTTTCAGGTCAGGGCTGTTTTCGTACGCGTACTGAATGCAATCGGTCAGGTTCTTCACCGGCTGCTGGGCGTACGCACTGTGGGCGAGGGCCCACAGGAACACAATAAAGGGTTTGAGTTGTTTTCTGTGTTGTTTGTTCATAATTGGTCAGACAGTTTTTCTTTCAGGAATTGGCGGCCCTGATCGGAGAGGATGCCGTTCAGGTACAGGAGGTAACACGCACGAATGACTTTTTCGGGCGGGTAATCGGCCCTTGGAAACCAGTGTTCGTCAAAAACATTAAAGGTGGATGCTACGTGCAGGCGGGCCACCATATCTACGTCCAAATCATCTCGATATAACCCCTCGGCCATGCCGCGCTCGAGGTTGCGGCGCACATATTCGCTCATGTGCTCCTGGCGATAGGCTTCTATGTGCCGCCAGGCGGCATGGAAATACCGTTGCAGTTCAAACACGATGTTGGTTTTCATCTGCTGGATGTCGTTCATGCCCAGGTCGATCAATTTGAGGATCTCATCCACCGCGTTTTGCGATTCCGCGATCACGCACATGTCCTGCTTTTTCTCCTCAATGATGTGGTTCAACACCACCTGTTCTACCAGTTCGTCTTTGCTGGATACAAACTGATACAGCGTTTTCTTGGAAATGCCCAGCTCACGGGCTACATCGTCCATGGTCACGTTGCGCACACCATACCGCATAAAAAGGTTCTTTATGCGCTCCAGCCACAGGTGTTGTTGTTCTTCCATGGTGCAAATAACGGTGGAAACTTTCAAAGGTTCAAAAGTTTCCGCAGTTTACATAAAAATAATATTCTCCCGGGCTTGTTTTTGTTGCTGATGAACGAGATAAAATACTTTATCGTTCCGTCTTACCTTTGTGCTATGCGCATCGAATCCAAACTGCCCGACGTAGGCACCACCATTTTCACCGTCATGTCTGGCCTGGCCCAGCAGCACGGCGCCATCAACCTCTCGCAGGGTTTTCCCAATTTCAACCCTTCCGAACGGCTCCAGCGCCTGGTGTACGAACACATGCAGCGGGGTGCCAACCAGTACGCGCCCATGGCCGGTCTGCCCGTGTTGCGCGAACGCATTGCCGAAAAAATGGCGCTGATGTACGGCGTTTCGGTGGATCCGGAACACGAGATCACCGTCACCGCCGGCGGCACCCAGGCCATTTTTTGCGTCATGGGCGCATTTGTGCGTCCGGGCGATGAGGTGATCCTCATCGAGCCTTGTTATGATTCATACCGCCCTTCGGTGGAAGTCATGGGTGGCAAAGTGGTGACGCATGCCTTGTCGGCGCCCGATTACCGCATCCACTGGCCCGATGTGGCCGCGCTCATTACGCCCCGCACGCGGGTGTTGTGCATCAATACGCCCCAAAATCCGACCGGCACCCTGCTGCGCGACGAAGACATGCGCGCCCTCGAGCAACTGCTGCACAACACCGATGTGCTGCTCATGAGCGACGAGGTGTACGAACACCTGATTTTCGACGGCGAGCCGCACGCCTGCGCCCTCCGCTACCCGGGCCTGCGCGAGCGCACCTTAGCCGTGTATTCATTTGGCAAAACATACCACAACACCGGCTGGAAAACCGGCTATTGCGTGGCCCCGCCCGAACTCACCAAGGAGTTTCGCAAAGTGCACCAATTCAATGTATTCTGCGCCAACCACCCCATGCAGGCGGCCTTTGCCGAGTTCATGGCCGATCCCAACGAGTACCTGGGCCTGCCCGCCTTTTACCAGCAGAAACGCGATGTGTTCCAACAGGCCATGACCCATACCCGCTTCAAAGCGCTGCCCAGCTACGGCACGTATTTTCAACTGTACGATTACTCGGCCATCAGCGACGAGCCAGACCTCGATTTTTGCAAACGCCTCACAGTAGAGCACGGCGTGGCGGCCATACCGGTGTCGTCGTTTTTCACCGATCAAAAAGACGAACGGGTGATTCGGTTTTGTTTTGCCAAAACGGAAGATTTGCTGATGCAGGCGGCGGAGCAATTGGCCGGGGTGTGAAGTTGTCGTTTACCAAAATATCAAGGTAGAGTTGGTTGGTGTGGAGGTGACCAAAATAATTAGACGATTATCCCATTGCCTCAACATTCCGTACATTCATTTGAGGGACGTCAACAATAGTAAAAAAAATTGCTGACGGAGACGTCAACAACGGTTGAAAAGGCCTAATTTTGTAATAAAATGTGACTTACATGAGCCCAACTGCTGAAACGTTGAGTAATGCCCAAATCGAATTATTGAAGTTGCTGGCGGATAATCTTTCAGAAGCCGAACTGGCTGATTTGAAAAAAATCCTGCTGGCGTTCAAACTTCAACGTGTAGTACAACTGGCCGATAAAATCTGGGAAGAAAAAGGCTGGTCGCAGGAAACGATGGATCAATTCCTGCAAACGCATATGCGCACACCTTACGAATACAAGTAGTCCTCCAATTTTCAATAGTATGATTATGCGTATTGTATTGGATACCAATATTTTGTTGACCAGTTTTTCCAGTCGTTCGATTAACCATTGGATTTGGTTGGCACTCGTAGAGAAAAAATATATACTCTGTATCACCTATGATATACTGTTGGAATACGAAGAGGTCATTACGCGACATGCATCGCCTGAACTGGCAAGTGCTGTTACTGATGCACTGTTGGACATTCCAAATGTGGAGCTCATTACCCGTTATTTCGCTTGGAACATGATCACATCTGACCCAGATGATAACAAGTTTGTGGATTGCGATACAAACTTTTCAGCAAGTGATATTAAAAGGTGTCTGAAATTTTACGCTGGTGCAATGCGCGGGCATCTATTTGTACAGGGAACTTTCCAAAAGACGAACAGGTGATTCGGTTTTGTTTTGCTAAAACGGAGGAGTTGTTGGTTGAGGCGGCGGAGCAATTGGCCGGGGTGTGAGTGGTAGGGGTTTGCGAGGAGGGTTTACTTTGTGCGACCACGCAACTCCGCCGTTTAATGCTTGTGGGGACGACGCTCCAAAATTAGCCATCAAATACGGTCAGAAGGCCTTCGTTTATGGCAAGTTAAACCGGGCAGCAATGTCAAAAAAACCGTACTTTTACCCATCCAGGCGCTTAACCCATGCAAATTTTACCCATTGGTGAACAAAATTTCCGCAAAATCCGCGAAGAGGACATGCTTTACGTGGACAAAACGGAACACATCCACCGGCTGATTACCAGCGGACGTTACTATTTTTTTTCCCGCCCGCGCCGTTTTGGCAAATCACTTACCCTGTCTACCATCGCCGAAATATTTCGCGGCAACCGCCAAATATTCGAAGGGCTGTGGATCGAAAAAAACTGGGACTGGACGAAGACGCATCCCGTGGTCAGTATCCCGTTCAATCGAATCGGGTATTCGGAACTTGGTCTGGAACAGGCCTTGATAGGGGTCATTTTGGAAAATGCAAAACAACACGGCATAGCGTTGGAGGCTGCAAAACCGGGCTTGATGCTGCGCGAGCTGATCCTGAAGTTAGCGGAAGTACAAACTCCGGCAGTACTGCTCATCGACGAATACGACAAACCCCTGATTGATTATTTAGAAAAAGAAGACCTGCACATTGCCAAGGCACACCGTAAAATACTCAAGGCTTTTTATGGCACCCTTAAAGACAGCGAAAGCCAGGCGGCCTTGCGCTTGCTGTTGATCACCGGCGTGTCGAAGTTCAGCCAGGTCAGTATTTTTTCCGATCTCAATTACCTGACCGATATTACGCTCCACAAGCAGTTTGCCCAATTGGTCGGATACTCGCAGGCAGAACTCGAACATAACTTTGCCGATTACATCCTCCAAACCCTGCGGGAAAGCGATGTGGCAGAAACCCGTGAACAATTGCTCGAAGCAATCCGGGATTGGTACAACGGATACAGCTGGGACGGCGTGACAAGCGTGTACAACCCCTTTTCCATTCTTCTTTTTTTTAGCCACCAACAATTCCAAAACTTCTGGTTCAAAACCGGCACCCCGACGTTTCTGATCAGGCTGCTCAAAGAGCGGCATTTTTTCAATTTCCACAACGTTCGGGTCAGCGAAGCCGTTTTTGAAAGTTACGACCTGGAAAATCTCGAGACCCGCTCGCTGTTGTTTCAAACGGGGTACCTCACCATCAAAAAAATAGAACCCGACCAGCGCTATATTTTAGGATATCCCAACCGGGAGGTAGAGGCAGCCATGTACAACCACCTGATCGCCGCTTTTGGGGAAGGCTCGCCGTTGGATTCCTCCGAACCGGTATTCCACCTGCGCGACGCGTTGTATGCCGACGACCTTGAGCAGGTCATCCGCATTGTCAATTCCCTGTTCAAAAACATCCCCAGCCTGCATTTTGCCCGGCAGTCCGAGTTTCTTTACCATGCCTTGCTGCACCTCACCTTCCACTACCTCGGCGTGTTTATCGACAGCGAGGTGCATACCTCCGATGGCCGCATCGACGCTGTGGTGCACACTCCCAACTGCATTTACCTGCTCGAATTTAAACTCGATGAAAGCGCAGATGCCGCCCTTCGGCAAATCCGGGAAAAAGGCTACGCCGAAAAATACCGCCTGCACGGCAAACCCATTATCGGGGTAGGCATCAATTTCAGCAGTGCCAAAAAGGCGGTGGATGATTGGACGCAGGAAGTGCTGTAATTGATTGGTGCTGGCCTGTTTGCTGCTGGTCGGGAAGGCTGGCAATGGTAAAGGGTGAAGGTGTTTTTGATGCGGCGGAAGTTGCTCGACTTGTTGTTCATATTGGGATGCCTGGATGAAAGTGCGTGCGCCTTTGTGGCACGGCGTATCCCCTATTTAGGTGATTTTAGGGGTGTTTTTGGGGCGTTAAAAGGGTTGAATATCCCCAATTATGGTGATTTTGAGTTTTTTTTCTTGACAACGGGATTAATCCCGTTTACATTTGTTGCGTGACTGCTTTGTACATGAGTAGCGGAGTGGACAGATGCTGCACAAACAACAACTAACCAATAGTGAAAATAATGAACACCACCCCTATTTCCATCCCCTCCTATGAATTGCCTTCTCATGGGGCACCATCCGGGAGCATTTCCGTTGTTACCCCGGCCTCGCCAATCCCGGACGCATTCTTGTCCGAATTAACCAGAAGCATAGGCGCGCACCTGCACGACCCTGCGCTTTGCCTACCCAAGCTCCTGCGCCTTTCCGGCATGAGCCGCAGCGACCTGCACCGTAAGCTCAAAACGGCCACGGGTATGTCGGCTACGGAGTACATCCGCCACCTGCGCTTGCAGCGGTCGGCCCGGCTGCTGGTGGAGCAACCGGACTGGAGCATCCTGTACATCGCGCTCGAAGTGGGATTCAACGACCACAGCTATTTTACAAAATTGAAGTTGCTGGCGGATAATCTTTCAGAAGCCGAACTGGCTGATTTGAAAAAAATCCTGCTGGCGTTCAAACTTCAACGCGTAGTACAACTGGCCGATAAAATCTGGGAAGAAAAAGGCTGGTCGCAGGAAACGATGGATCAATTCCTGCAAACGCATATGCGCACACCTTACGAATCTTTACATTAATTTAATATTTCAACTTTAACTAAATCAATTGGTTGCGGAACATTTGTCGGCTGCTGGTCAATTTTGAACACTCCTACAAGGCATCATGTATAAATTACCCTGCTTGGCCAAATAAAGTTTTATTTTAGCCGTGCCACAAATATTTTTAAGCTCCCTTGCCTTTTTGGGGGTAAAGGCTGCAACTTTGTACCGCACTGCAAGTACCCCACAAGCGGTACACGCCACGGTCGGTTCGAAACGGCTACAGCGGGTTTTGTTTTTGGGCTTTTTTTTAATCCACCGTGTAGGTCTTCTGAAAGGTAGACACTCTCTTTTTACACACTGTGTAGCCATGCTTCAAAAGCGCTGCACTCCAAAACCAACAGAATGAAATATTTCCATTTTAAACCAACCCCGCAGCATAAAAGCGAAATGGGGGGGGGGGTAATTTCCAATTTTTATTTGGAATAACATCGGCAAATCATGCCCTTCAAGCCCAGGCATCTTCCAATCCCGCCTCTATGATGAAACCTCAATGGCATGCTGTCCTGCTCACCCTGCTTTTTTGCGCAGGCTTGCACAGCGGCATCCAGGCCCAGCAGAACGACTGCAATTGGGCCATCACCATT
>Ga0247838_1000902_pt1 | contig 45617 bp, 46 predicted proteins | sample LaCruzMarch2015__5_FD_189097 | JGI IMG/M metagenome (GOLD analysis project Ga0247838, IMG submission 189097) | Freshwater microbial communities from meromictic Lake La Cruz, Castile-La Mancha, Spain - LaCruzMarch2015_15m | ecosystem: Environmental > Aquatic > Freshwater > Lake | place: Spain...
TCCTACACGACCCACCAATAAATCAGCCGGTTGGCTTCATTGCTGATCGGCTTTTTTCGTTTATATTCCCAAATTGGTAATATCATCGGACCGGCAACACCCGCCGGGGCGCCCTCAAGTAGTGCCGCGAGGTGACGGCCCGGCCTGAGTGCCCGAGTTGCGCCGTCGCGTCGCCGCCCTGCGCGTCGAAGTCGGTGGCGTGCTTTGCCCTCAGGTCGCGCATCAGGAACCGCTCGGCGCCCTGGCCTTCAAGCTTGCGCTGTAGCCGGCCCCAAGCGGTGTTGATGGCCGACTCGGTGACCGGGAACAGTCGACAGTCCGGGCTGGCGTCCAATGCCTCTTGCACGACCCGGCGCAGGTCCGGCGTCCACTGGATGAGCGCGCGCTTGCCGGTCTTCTGCTCCGCCGTCAACAGCCCCTCGGGCGTCACGTTGGCCTTGGTCAGGCGTAGGAGGTCGCCGCGGCGCAGCGCTGTCAGGTAGCCGATCCACATCAGGGCGCGGAGCATCGGCGTTGCTTGTCCCATGGCGTACTCCAATTCTTGGTCGGTGACATAGCGGTCCCGCGGGGCTTCGGCGTTGCGGTATTGAAGCCCCAGTAGCGGGTTGCGCTGGATCATCGCCCAGTGCGTTGCCTTGGTCAGCATGTGGCGCAGCAAGGCGATCTCGCGGTTGGCTTGGGTCGGGCTGGCCTTGCCCCGCAGGTCGAGATACTGAATGGCGTGGTGCTGCTCGATGGAAGCGACCGGCATCTTGCCGAACACCTCCAGCAGCTTCTTGGACTCCTGGCGGTTGCTGTGCTGGGTGGCCGTCGCTTTGCGCGGCAGTTCGTCACGCGCGTAGCGCTCCCACAGGCCGGCGATCGTGCGCGGGTCGGCTCCCTTGCTGGTGAGTGTTTCGCCCATGAGGGCAGCCCACTGGCGCATCGCCTCGGCCTTGTCCCTCCCCAGACTGATCGGTTTGCCGTTGCGGCCGGTGGCAGGGTCGATCGGAACAAACCGGTAGGTGCGGCCGTGCAGATAGACCCGGGGCGGCAGGTCACGATCCTTGGTGCGCGGGCGCGGGCTCACGAGAGCAGCGCTGACCAGTCCGGCGCAGGGGCCGGGGGCTGCTGCGCAACCGCAGGGATCAGGACAGACGCCACGACGACGGGGCGTCCGTCCGGCCGTGCGTGGTAGGGGATGCCCATCCGGTCAAGGGCGCGGCGCTGGGCGGCGCCGGTGCGCTTGCCGGTGAGGGTTTCGATATCCTCGCGCGGCAGGAACCTGGGCGCAGCGTCAATCATATTCGTTCTATCTCGTTCCGCAAAAATTCAGCCTCGACAAACAACCTACGTCCCTTCTGCATAGTTTTAATGGCTTCGTCAATACGCTCAAGATAATCTTTGTAATTATTTTTATATCCTTTCACGCCATACATTGAAAGCCCATTGTGGTGGTTTGTTGTAATCATTAGATGATGCGTTTTTCTGATCGCAATAACAAAAGATTGCGCGGCCCCTTCCCATCGCTCAAAGGCCAATGTGTCAAACTTACTCATACCGACCTTCTATAGTCAGCCAAGTCAATAACGTAATCAGCCAACGCCCACGCATCCGGATTATGCGAAATGAAATACTTTCGCGCATACCCGCCAATCTCCAGGGCGGCGCGGTCCATCTGGTAGAACTGCGTCTTGCGTTCAGCGGTCAATCCGTCTTCGGCCTCGTCGGCGAACAGCGTCTCATAGTGCACCCCGGCGGATTCCTGGTGGTACAGGCCAACCGCATCAGTCAACGCCTTATCGAGCCACACCGATTCACCGCCGCTCTTATGGATGATGGACGATTCGGTTCCGGTCTCTGAATCCAGCACCGTGATATCGAAACACTCAACCGTCTTGCCGTTCGCCTGCTCGCGCTGGGTGACGATCCGCACCGAGAACCGCGGCCCGTAGGCCTCAGCGAGCAGGCGGTTCGCGCTCGCGGCGATCCCGGGGCCAGCGTCCTCAATCGACAGGTCAATGACCCCGCGCAACCCAAGCCCCAACATGGTCCAGTCGGCGATCTCGGACTCCAGGCGGCGGGCGCGCTCCAGGACCGCGGCGCCCTGGGCGAGGGCAGCGCTCAGGGCGGCGACCTCGGCGGCGTGCCTGGCCTTGGCGGCGGTGGCCTCGTCCATGGCGCCCTTTGCGGTTTCGACAGCGGCCTCGGCCTGGGCCAGGGCTGCGCGGGCGGCGATCACAGCCTGATCGGTTCCGGGCTCGGGGATGGCGGCGAGTTCGGCGGCGAGGGCTGCGCAGGTGGTCTCGGCGGCGGCCTGGGCGGTGGCGACGGCGGCGCGGGCGGTCTCCGCATCAGCCTCGAGGCTGTAAATCTGCGTGGCGGCCGCGGCCTGGGTACGCTCCAGCCGGGCAGTCAGGTCGGCGACTGCGGCCAGGGCCTCGGCGTGGTGCTGCTCGGCCAGGGCGAGCGCGGAACCGCGGGCGGCGATGGCGCGCACCGCGTCCAGGCGGCGGCGCAGGCTGGTGAGGACATCGACGGCTGCGGAGTGGTCGGCGAGGACGCTGGGGAGCGCGGCGCACTGGGGAGCGAGGGCGGCGATCTGGGCGGTGGACGCCTTCCAGTCGGCGCGGCGGGCGGCGGTGATCGCCTCGGCGTCGGGCAGGAGGGCGGCGGTCTCTGTGGCGCGGGCGGCGGCGGCGAGCGCGTCCTGCAGGGCGGGGCAGGCGGCGAACTCACCGGCACCCTTGCACGGCACAAGGGCCACGAAGCCGGCGCGGGCGTGCAGGTCCGCGATGCGGTCGCGGATGTCTTGGGTCTTGCCGGCCGCGGCCTTGCCGGCGTCGGCGGCGGCGCGTTGCTGCGCTTCGAGGGTGCGGACCTTGCCGGCCAGGTCGCGCAGGTCGGCAAGTCGGTCGGACAGGGCGTCGGCGCTCTGCTGCTCGGCGTCGATCTTGGCTGCCAGGTCGGCGGCGGTGGCCTCGGCCTCGGCGATGGCGTCGCGCTCGGCGAGGGTACGCGCGGCGGTCTGAGCGCGGGTGTTGGCGGCGGCCATGTCCCCCTGGATGGCCCCGACGGTCATCAGGCGCTGCTGGCGGGCGCTCTCGTGCCGGGCCTCGGCGGCGACGTGCTCGCGGCGGGCAGCATCTACCGCGGCGGCCCCGGCCTGGCGTGCCTCCTCGATGCGCACCTGCACCGCCGCCCGCTGATCCAGCAGGCGTTGCCGGTCCAGGTCCCCGGACATGGCCCGGTCCAGTTCGGCGCGGGCGCGGCTGGCGGCATCGATGGCGGCGAGTTTGGCCTCCACCCGAGCGGTATGGCCCACGCTCAGATCCAGGATGGCGGCATCGAGGGAGGCGATCTGCTCCGGAATGGCAGCGAGGACGGCGGTCTGGGTGCGGGTCTCTTCGAGGTGCAGGCGCAGTCCCTTGCCGACCTGCGCGACCTGGTCGGCCTGGGCCGCGATGGGATCGAGGTCGAGCAGGGCGCGCATGAGGGCCTTGGGGTCAGCGTGCGCGGCCAGCTTGGGGGCGTTCTGGGCCCTGAACGCGCTCAGGTAGTAGATGCCCTGGTCACCTAGGATGTGCGCCAGACAGGCGTCATACGTCGATGATTTGCCGTCGCTGACGGTGTGGTCGGGCAGGGTGACAGGCTGCCAGTCGGCGCCGTCCCCGGCGTTCTGGCTGACGTGCTGCGGATTCGCCCGCAGGACGTGCAGATAAGCCCGCTGGGCCTTGGTCTTGCCGGTCTGCCGGTACTCGATCCGCGTCCGGTAGGTCGCCCCGCCGTGCGTCCAGACCAGTTCTCGAAGTCCGGTCGGCCCGCCGAACTCGTCGTACACCTGGCCCGGCAACTGGGGCGGCTCCCGCCAGGGGCAGAGGGCCAGATTCAGGATGGTCGACTTGCCCATCCCGTTGTCCCCGCGGATCGCGACGGTAAGGGCGTCGGACGGGATCGCGGCCAGGTCGAGGGTGAGAGTGTCGCGGTTGAGCCCGGCGCGGATACCGTGGGCGCCGGTGAGGGTGGCGTGTAGGGGGGTCATGCCTGCTCCAGTTCAACGACGGGGGCACTCGCCCCCACGATCCCCGCCACGATCGCGGCGGGATCCATGCTCTGCACCTGGTGCAGGCGCGCAACCATCCCGGGCAGGGCGGCGGCGCTGCCGGTGGTCGCGGACCAGTGCCCGAGCTTGTCGGCGAGGGTTACCGCCCGGCCGATCCCGGCGGCGCGGACCCGTTGGACGGGGAGAACGCGCGGCTCCAGCTTGCAGGACTCAGCCCCGGAGAACAGGTCGCGGATGGCCTGTTTGTCTACCGCGTGGGCGTGCTCTTCGTCTGCGCTCCAGCGGATACGCACCGCATCATCGGGCTGCACCTGGGCGGCCAGTTCGCGCAGGTCGGCCATGTTGGGCAGGCCGGGGAACTCGACCTCAAGCAGTTGCCTGGCGGGGGATTGGTGAAACTCGCACTGCACCGGCCGGCCGGGATCAACCTCCCAGATCAAGAACCCAACCGGGTCGTGGTGGCCGTGCACCAGGCGGGCCAGACTGCCCGGGTAGGCAATCGTCGTCTGCGCCCCGCTTGGCGTGCGGACCAGGGGCCACGCCTGGTGGCGGTGGATGTGCCCGAGCATCACGGCGTCGCAGTCGGCGGCGGCCAGGGCCGCGAGGCTGAACTCGTGGTCGGGGCTCACCATGGCATACCCAGATTCCGTGGTGCAGCCGGTCACGGTGCCGTGGGTGACGAGGATCGACGGCAGCCCAGGCGTCCCGTCGTGATCATCGGCGAACTCGGCCAGGACGGCGGCGGTCCAGGCGACGGGACCGGCGACCATCACATCGGGGTCGGCCTTGTTCAGGCTCGGCAGGGTGCAGATGCGTACCCCGGCCTCTTCGTACTCACCGATCTCGTCGGCGACGATGATCCGGTGCGCGCTCGGCAGGGCCTTGAGCACATCCAGCGAGCCGGGGCGGTCGTGGCTGTGGGTGCCCTGGAGCACGACGACGGGCATGTGCTCGGCCAGGGCTAAGACCTGGCGCAACCACGCGACAAAAGCCGGCTCGTGGATGCTCAACGCGGAGTCGAACGAGTCACCGGCGATCACCGCGAGGTCGCACGCCTCGGCGATGGCGGTCGCTACGGCGTGGGCCATGGCGCGGTCTACCCAATGAAGATGCTTGGCGCAGTAGTGCAGGTCGCTGATGTGCAGTATGCGGGCCATCAGAAGGGCACCTCCGGGTCATTGATGTCGCTGGCCGGGTCCGATGCCGCTGGAGCGGCGGCGGGCGCGGCCGTCGCTGGAGCGGCAGGGGCCGCAGCCATCGCGGCCAGTCCTTCGAGCGCGTGAATCATGGCGGAAAGTGCATCCTGGTCCGCCATCGCTACCGACTCGGTGCCGGGATGGCGGTCGCTGATCCATTCGTTGCGCGTCTGCGCATCCCACCCGAGCGTGCTGCACAGGGCGGCCAGGTGGCGGCGCTGCTCGACCACGGCGGGCGGGTGCTGGGGAACGACCGGCTCGGGCTCGGGCTCGGGCTCCAGGGCGGCTGCAGGCTCCGGCGCGGGCAGCGCGGCCTGGGCAGCGGGCGCGGGCAGCGCGGCCTGTGGTGCCGGGCCGGTCAGGACCTCCACCATGTCCAGGCCGCTGGCCTCCAACCGGATGATCCATTGCGCCACCTTCTCGGGCTTGCCGGTCTCCCAGTTCATTTTGGATACCTTCTCGCGTCCCTTGGACAACCAGAAGATCGGGCGCCCCTGGTACAGGCCGGAGATACGCCCAAGCCCGGCGCGCACCATGTCCAGGGTCTCGGCGATCCCGAGCGAGGCATAGATAGACGTGAAGGTCAGTTGGATGACCCCCGTCCCGAGCACGCCGGGAACCCAGAAGTTCAGGCTGGCGACGTGCTTGCACTCCCCCTTGGCGAACAGGTCGCAGTCGTTCGGGTTGCAGGCGCGCTCGGCCTCGGTCGGGCGACCGCCAAAGCGGCGGCGGGCGGAGCGGTCAGGGGCGACCTCGACGCGCTTCATGCACTGGAGCACGCCGGTTTCGGGGTCCGGCTCGGACCAGCGCAGCAGTTCGGACGCGCGGTACGCCTCGAAGGTTTCGCGGAACACCAGGTCCAGGTCGTCGGACGGAAAGACGATCGGAAAGGCGTACAAGCGCGGCTCCGGATCGCCGGGGCGCACCGTGGCGTACTGCTCCATGATCGCGGCGGCGGCGCCCGGGGTGGAGAAGTCCCCCTGCCTGGCGGTGAAGTAGCCGACGTTCTTGGGGGTCAGCGGGTACTTCGGCGCGCCCTGGACAGCGCTCAGGGCGGCCGCTATTTCGTCGAAGCTGGCACCGGCCCGCAACCCCTCGGCGTACTTCTCGGCCAGACCGGGGATCTTGGCGGCGGACTGGGTAAGCACCTTGATGCCGGGCCTGATCTTGCCAGCCACGGGCAAGCGCCGGGCCACGGAGACGGCACCGGCCGCGTGAACGGCACCGAGGTTGCGGGAGACACGGGCGGTTTGCATGATTTCTCTCAGGACAGGCAGGCGGAATATTCGGCGGCCGCGGCCTCGATACGCGCGGCGGTGCGCTCCCAGGACCGGGACTCAATGGACGGCCGGGCCGGCAGGCCGAACAGGGTCGGCGGCTCCATCGCCAGGCGGGCGCGCTCGCGGCAGTAGCGCGCCTGGTCGCTCAGGCGTTGGTGCGCTACACGCGCATCCGCGATTTCGACGGGGAGCAGTTTCATTGCGGTTCCTCCACAAAGTGAATGCGGATGTCATGGCGAGCGCCGTAGTTGGCACAGAACAGGACCCCGCAGAATCCGCACAACAGGCCCCAGGCAAGCTCCAACCTGACCCGGACCGGCGTTTCGGCGGGGGCTGCTATCAGCACCAGCATTCCGTAGCTGAATGGTTCGTCGTCCATCAGGCCGCGTCCTGCTGCTGGCACTTGCCACAGCACGGGTGGGTGGCGGGGGCCGCGACCGGCAGCGCGGCATGGGTGCCGTTGGGCAGGCGCTTGGCGTCCAGGCGCAGGCCCAGGGTCGCCAGGGCCGCGGACAGTGCGGCGAGCGGGATGTTGTCGGGGATCGTGATGGTCATGGCAGGACTCCTAAGCCGCATTGAGCGGCGCACTGGGATTGATGGACCAGACGCGCAACCGCGGATGGGCGGCGCAGGTGATGACCTGGAAGCCGGCGCGGCGCGCCATGACGGCCTCGGTCATGGCCTGGCGGCAGCGGGCGGCCAGCGTGTCGGGTTGCACCGGGGTGCCGGCAGGGATCGGCACCAGGTGCGGTTTGGCTTGCGGGGCGCCGATGGATTGGCGGCTGCGGGTTCTACGGGGGCGGCTCATGTCACGCGGCCTTCTGGTAAGCGCTGGTCATGATCCTGATCCGCGACAGGACCAGGGACAGGTCGTGCATGGCCTCGATGATGGCGTTGGCCTCGTCGACCATGCCCGCGTGCCGGCAATAGCCCTGAACGTCGTCGGCCGTGCAGCCTGCCAGTTCGTCATAGATCTCGGCGCGGTCTGTGGTGCCGTGCTGCATCGCGAGCCAGCCGCGGGCGGTGTTGGTGCTCATTTTTCTGTCTCCAGTTGTCGTTGCGCGAAATCCGCGCGCCAACTTGCTGAGGCTCGCTGCGCCGGACCAGTACCAGAGGCGGCGGGCGTCAGTGACGACGGCTTCGCGACCGTCGCGGGCGCTCAGGACGCCGGCGAAAACACCGGCGTTGTTGGTCCGCACGATGCAGTGTTGGCCGATCAGGTCGGCGCCGATGGGGGTGGGTTGGTTGGTGCTCATGGTCTGGCTCCGGTAGCTGCGTGGATTGTGACGACCGGCCGATCCCGCCCGCCGCGGGCTCTTGGGTGGTAGCGCTCCGGGTCGCGGTGAGACGGCGGTCCGGGTCGGCGGGGGGGGCTGGTGTGACGATAGTAAAGCACTGCTTTGATGCTTAGTCAAGCATCGCTTTATACCTGAGCACAAAAAAACCCGCCGGAGCGGGGTTAGGGTTTACAGCACCGGGTCAAGATGGTGGAACACCCGGACCGGGCCCGTGCCCGGGAACCAGGCGACCATCAAGGCCGTGCTCGACGACTGCGCCGCGCGCGAGGTTGTTACACGGGAGCCTGGCGGCGGGGTGGCCAGGTCGGCGGCAGTGGAAGGCGCCGACGGGGCGTCCTCTTGGCCGGTCAGCAGCCATCCGAGATCCCGCTTCGCCATGCCTGCGATTACAGGCAGGTGCTTCTTGTGGATTCTCCCTGTCTTCAGCCATCCAGTTACAGCTTGCTCCGTTACTCCGCACGCCCCCGCCACGCGCGTTTTGCTGCCGATAACGTCGATCGTGTCTCGCAGTCTATCCGCCAGAGCAAACCTGGCGACTTCTGATGGTTCGTTAAGCATCGCTTTATGCTGCATCAGTTTGGAGTCTGACACCAGCAAGCAACGCTTTGACATCGCCTTAAAGCTGTGCTTTACTTCCTTCATGATCATCACCAAAGCAATCCAGATGTTCGAATCCAAGGCCGCGTTCGCCCGAGCGATCGGCATCTCCCCGCAGTTCCTGGTGCAGATCGAGCACGGGACCCGGCCGACGCCGGTCAAGGCCGCCCTGGCAGTCCAGCGCGTCACCAACGGCGCCGTCACCGTCCACGACCTGCGCCCAGACATCTTCGGCCCCGCCCCCGGGTCGCCCCAGCACATCCCCCAGGACCAAGCCGCATGACCCCCCCCGGAACATCGCTCTACCTGGCCGCCTTTGCGGCGGCCCTGCTGGCCGGCGCCCTGCCCCCGTGGGCGGCGCTCGGGCTCGCGGCCGGCGTGGCTGGCATCGTCGCGGCCCTGGCCTGGGAGTCACAGTGACTGCCAGAAACCGCGTCCCTCCCTCGGGAATCTGCGGGGATCGCATCTGCGCCCAGCGGTGGTCCTGCACCCGCTGGCGAGCGCCCGATCCGCGCGCGGGCCGGATGCGCAAGATCGCGAGTCTGTTCCCCATCGGTCGCATCCCACCCGATGCCCCGTGCCCCTCGTACCTCGTACCTGCCCCAGGACCAAGCCGCATGACCCCCGTCGACACCGCCGAGTGCCTACGTACCCGTCAGGTCGAACGGGAACTGCTGCTGCGCATGATCGCGATCGAGCCCTATGCCGAGTGCTGGCGGGGCCAACTGGCGCGCTGCGACGCGGCGATCACGCTCCTGCAAGCCGATTTAACGTTGTCCTCCTCGACGAATTAAAAGTTATGGTGTCGGCGGAAACCTATCTGTGCATCGCGCGCCAAGCGCAGATTGAAGACCGCTCGAAGTCCTCGCTGGTGCGGGTGGCGATCAAACAGTACTTGGAGCGCCAGGCGCGCGCCATGGCGCAAGGCAGCCCCGCACCGGCCGATGAGGCCCAGGACCTGACCGCGCACGGGCGGGGCTAGACCATGCGCGTCGCCAAGATCGGCCCGAATCCTCGCTTACTCGATTTCCTGCTGCTGATCCGGGCCGGTATCGGCCTGGGCCTGATGGCGTGCGCGGCGGTCCTGTGGGCCGGGTGGGTGCGCTGATGATCGCGTTGCGCGACTACCAACTTACCGCCGAAACGCAGGTCCGCATGGCCTACCGCGCCGGGTGCCGGGCGGTGCTGCTGGTCGCTCCGACCGGCAGCGGCAAGACGGTGCTGTTCAGCAGCATCGCCCACCAGGCGACGTTGAAGGGCAAGCGCGTGCTGATCCTGGTCCATCGTCGGGAACTCTTGCGCCAGACCTCGCGCACCCTGGACGACTTCGGCGTGGCGCACGGGTCGATCTCGGCCGGGATGTCCACCTTCCAGTGGCACGCGGTGCAGATCGCGAGCGTGCAGACGCTCGTCAAGCGCATGGAGCGGCTGCGCTGGGCCCCGGACCTGATCATTGTCGATGAGTGCCACCACGCCACGGGCACCACGACCTGGGGCAAGGTCCTGGCGCACTACGCGGCGGCTCGGGTCCTGGGCCTCACCGCGACCCCGCAACGGCTCGACGGGCAGGGGCTCGGAATCCAGGCTGACGGCTTCTTTGAGCACATGATCCTGGGGCCCACCGTGGCCGACCTGACCGCCCGCGGCTATCTGGCCCCGGCGGTGATCTACGCGCCCCGCGGGTCCGGGGTGGACCTGTCGGGAGTGAAGACGCGCGGCGGCGATTACGCGGCAGACCAGGTAACGGCCGCGATGGATAAGCCCTGCATCACGGGCGATGCGGTCGCCCACTATCGGCGCCTGTGTCCGGGCGAACCGGCCATCGCCTTCTGCGCGAGCGTTACGCACGCGGAGCATGTCGCGGCGGCGTTTTCGGCGGCCGGCTACGCGGCTGCATCGGTCGACGGGAAGATGGAGCCCGGGATACGGGCCGCGCGGATTGCCGACCTGGGGGCCGGGCGGCTCCAGGTGTTGACCTCCTGCGAGATTATCAGCGAGGGGGTAGACGTGCCAGTAGTGGCGGCGGCGATCCTGCTGCGGCCTACCCAGTCGCTGGGGCTGTACCTGCAGCAGGTCGGCAGGGTCCTGCGCCCGGCGCCGGGCAAGGAGCGCGCCGTGGTGTTGGATCATGTCGGCAACGTCTACCGTCACGGCCTCCCCGACGACGAGCGCGAATGGTCCCTGCTCGGGCGGCCCAAGGGCGCCAAGGCCGACCCCGCGGAAGCCCCTGTGCGCCAGTGCGAGCAGTGCTTTGCGGTCCATCGACCGGCCCCGGTGTGCCCTCGGTGCGGGTTTGTCTATCCAGTCATGGTGCGTGAGATTGAGGAGGTCGCGGGCGAGTTGGAGCAGGTTGACCCGATGGAGGTGCGGCGCGTCGCAAAACAGGCCCAGGCGGCGGCCCGGTCGCTGGAAGAACTCCAGGAGTTGGGCCGCAAGCTCGGGCATAAGCCCGGCTGGGCGCGGTTCGTGTGGCAGGCGCGCGAGGCGAAGGCGAAGAGGGCGGCGGCATGAGCGAGCGCGAGCGCGACATCCAGAACGCTATCCGCCTGGAGGCATCCGCCCGCGGCATGACCCTGTGGCGCAACAACGTCGGCACCGGCTGGGCCGGCCAGGTCACCCACCTGGCCGACGGCTCGGTGCTGATCCGCAACCCCAGGCCACTGCACGCGGGGCTATGCAAGGGGTCATCGGACCTGATCGGGTTCGCGCCCATGATCGTCCTGCCGGAGAATGTGGGACAGGTGGTAGCCCAGTTCACGGGAGTCGAAGTTAAGACGGCGCGGACCCGGCCCCGCGCCGAGCAACAGAATTTCCTTGATCACGTCACCGCAGCCGGCGGCATAGCGATCATCGCGCGCGGCCCCGAGGATCTACCATGATCCGCACGCACCCGACGATGGATCAGATCCACGACTGTCTACCGGAGGACCTGCGGCGCCAACCAACGGCCGACCTGCGGGCAATCATCGAGGCTACTGACCTGGTGGCCCTGATCGGCGAGTCGCTGACCCTGCGTAAGGCCGGGCATGACTTCGAGGCGCGCTGCCCCTTCCACGACGAGAAGTCCCCGTCCTTCACGGTCAGCCGTGAGAAACAGTTCTATCACTGCTTTGGCTGCGGTGCGCACGGCGACGCGCTCGACTGGATGCAGCAGCATGAGCGCATGAACTTCCGCCAGGCGCTCGAAGCCCTGGCGGGCCGGGCTTTGATCATCGTCCAGCAGGACCGGGGCGAGACGCGCAAGCGCCGGGCGGTCGCGATGCAAGCCGAGATCGAGGCGGCCGCGTGGCCTGAGGTGCTGATTCTGGAGCAGGCCATGGGCGAGCGGGTGTCGTACCGTGGGATCGACGCGCAGACGCGGGCGCGCTACCCCCATATTCATGCGGTCCCTAATGGGCCCGGCGAGCGCGAACGCCTGGCTGCCAAGCGCCTGGCGGTCGCCCTGTGGGCGATCTACGGGGCAAAAGCATGATGGCGACCAAGCCCCCGCCGGCGCTGGCTGATGTGACGAATATTCTCGACCGGGTGAAAACGAAGCCGGACCCAAAGCCGAAACCGCCAGAGCGCAAGCCGGCCGGGGATTGGCGGGACGGGCTGATTGTTAAGGTCGCGCCGGATGGCGGCGAGTCTCCGTTGTGCCGGGTCCACAACCTGATTCTGATCCTACAGAATGCGCCGAAATTCATGGGGCGCATAGAGTACAACGAGTTCAGCGATAGAGTGTCAATCGACCGGATAGACCTGGACGAAGTGGGACCAGTGAAGATCAAGGCCCAGTTGGAGCGGGAATGGATACAGGAAAAAGTTCCGACCTCGGATGTTCTCGACGCGATCAACGTAGTAGCGCTGGCGTCGACTTATCACCCGGTGCGCGACTATCTGTCCTCGCTGGAGTGGGACGGCACCGAGCGCATTCCATCTTTTTTCGAGGACCACTGCGACGGAAAGCGCGACCCCTATCACATGGCGGTTGCATCATCGCTGTTTCTCTCGGCCGTTGCGCGGGTGATGAAGCCCGGGTGCAAGGTTGATACGATGGTCATCCTTGAGTCAGACCAGGGGCGCGGTAAGTCTAAACTGTGGCTTGCGCTGTTCGCCCCGTGGTGCTGCGAGATTACCGCGGCGCTCAACGATAAGGACTTCTATTCTAATTTGCGCGGCGTGTGGTGCGCCGATTTCAGCGAATTGGACGCTTTCTCGCGCTCAGAGACAACGCAAGTAAAGCGCATCCTCACCGCGCAATCCGACAACTACCGGCCTCACTACGGGCGCTCAAGTAAGGCGTATCCCCGCCAGTGCGTATTCGTGGGAGGAACCAACCGGGACGATTGGCATACCGACAGCACGGGCGGGCGGCGGTTCTTGCCGGTGCGCATCTCGCATCAGATCGATATCGACGGCGTGGTGGCAAACCGCGATCAGCTTTGGGCCGAAGCTGCCAATCTGTACTTGCAGGACACTCCGTGGTGGGACATCCCGGACGCGGCAGAGCATCAAGCGGCGGCCTATCAGGGGGACCCGTGGGAGGAGCCGATTACCGACTACGTGCTGGGGCGCGATCGGGTGTCCGTCTACGACGTCCTGCTCGACTGCCTACGCATCGAGAAGGGCCAGCATAGGCGGTCTGACCAGATGCGAGTGTCCGCGATCCTGAAGCGGTCTGGGTGGGAGCGCAAGCAGGTGCCGTTCCCGAAGTGGTCCTACGTGCAAAAACGGGAATAACCAACCTAACCAACCTCTTACCAACCTATTCAACCAACCTTTTTGTTAAGGATAACAAAGGTATAACCAACCAACCAACCTTTTTTCGTTTTCCTAAAGTCTACCGCTACTCTGTGACCCCATGGCACCCCTTGCCAGGTCCTTCCGGTAGACTTTTAAGATAGGTTGGTTTAGGTTGGTTAAGGTTGGTTGGTTGGTTAGAGAGAGGAAAGATAAGGAAAAAATCACAACCAACCTACCAACCAACCAACCAACCAACCTAAGCCCGGCGCACAGAATATAAATCAATGGCCTACGAGAAAAACGACAACAGCGGCACCCTGGGGGCGAACAAAAAAGCGACCAGCGACCGCCACCCGACCCACAAAGGCCAAGCCCTGATCGACGGCGCCGACTGGTGGATCTCCGCTTGGGTGAAGACCCGCCAGTCGGACGGCTCGCGCTTCTTCTCCCTGGCCTTCGAGCCCAAGACCAGCGATCAGACCGCAGAGGAGCGCGCCGCGGCCGTGCTGGGCAAGGCCTTCGGCCTGGATGCTGACCAGGTGCTGGCGCTGGTGGGTGGCGGAACCGGCCGCCAGGCTGCACCAGCGGCCCCAGGACGCGCCGCGGACCCGGCCCAGTCCTACGGCGACTTCGGCGACGACATCCCATTCTGAGGACCCCCACGATGCACGACACTCCACGCTCACTCTCCCCCGCCGAGCGCCGCCGGCTGCTACTCGATACCGCGGCCACCGTCGCGGCCTACAAGCAGCGCGCCAAGGACGCCCAGGCCGGCGCCAAGGATGCCAAGGACGGCGCTTGTATGCGCCTGCAGTGGACCCCCAAGACCCTCGGCGTGGTGCTGGCCTACGTCGACAGCACCTCGGGCGAGCGGGCCGACATTGACGAGGCGCTGACGCTCGCTCAGCAGGCGTTGGATAGGTCGGGGATGGATGATCTGTTTGCCCCGGATGATGACGCCTTGGGGAGTCGGCGGCGCACGCTGGCTGAGGACGGCGCGAGCGCGACCCTGATCGGGACGGGGGTCGAGCCCGTCCCGATCGGGCGAGGGCGGCGGGGCGGCGGGCACTGATAACCTCCTGCGTGACCTGTCGCCACTACATCCCCAACCCGCGCGGCTGGGGCGGGCTCGGCCGGTGCGCGGTCGTCGCGCCTGCCAGCCTCCTGCCTGGCTCCTGCCTGGCTCGCTGTGGCCGCGTGGTGAGATTCTGTGTAACGTGTGGGTGGCCTCGGTAAATCATGACAAAAATAATCGCACTCAATGAACGCGGAGACCGCTGCGGAGAAGACCACCCCGCGGCAAAGATCCCAGATCGCGAGGTCGAGATTATCCGACGCCTGCGCGATGTCGGGGTGTCCTATGCCGTGTTGATGACCGCGTGGCAGATCCCGAAGTCAACCATCGCGAGCATCTGTCAGTACCGCCGCCGGGCGGTGACTCCAGTCGACTGGAAGGAGTTGGTATGAGGGACAAACAGCGGAGATTCGTCGAAGAGTATTTGAAGGACCTGAACGCGACGCAGGCAGCGATCCGGGCCGAGTATAAGGGGGACCCGAACACCGTAGGCCCAAGATTGTTGGTAAATGTTGGTGTGCAGAAAGCCATCGCAGCGCGCATGAAGGAACGCGGGCGGCGCACTGAGGTTACCCAAGACCGGGTGCTGCTGGAGTTGGCGCGGATTGCCTTCGCTGATCCCCGCAAGCTGTTCGGTGACGATGGGAAGCTGCGGACAATCAGCGAACTCGATGACGATACTGCGGCGGCGGTGGCTAGCATGGAAGTGCTGGCGGGCGGCGACGGCGCCGCAACGACGGTGAAGGTAAGACTGGTGGACAAGGGGGCCGCCCTGACCAACGCCATGCGGCACCTGGGCATGTTCGCCAAGGACGTGCTGAATGTGAACGTCACCGACGCTCTTGCTGAGCGACTGGCCAGGGCCAGGGGCCGTGATGGCGGCTGATCCCTACGCAGAAGTGCTCGCGCTGGCGGCTAAGTGCGACCAGGACCCGGGGCGCTGGGTGCGGCTCGCGTTCGACTGGGGGCACGGGGAGTTGGCTGGGTGCGCCGGTCCGCGCCAGTGGCAGGCCGAGGTGCTTGGGGCCATCGGCGCCCACCTCCAGTGTCCGCAGACGCGACACCAGCCGTTGATGATCGCGTGTGCGAGTGGTCACGATATCGGTAAATCCGCGTGCATCGGGATGATCGTCAATTGGGCGCTATCGACCTGCGAAGATTGCCGCATCATCCTCACCGCAAATACAGACACCCAGTTGCGGACCAAGACCAGTCCTGAGGTTGGCAAGTGGTCGCGATTGTCGCTCACGGCGTCATGGTTCGACGCGCAGGCAACCAGTATCGCCAGTCGCGACAAGGAACACAGTAAGACATGGCGCGCTGACTTGGTGCCATGGTCGGAAAACAATACCGAAGCGTTTGCGGGACTGCACAACAAGGGTAAGCGCATCGTCATTATCTTTGACGAGGCGTCGGCGATCTCGGATAGAGTGTGGGAGGTGGCGGAAGGCGCGCTTCTTGATGAGGATACTGAGATACTGTGGATTGCATTTGGTAATCCAACGCGAAATAGCGGCAGGTTTCGCGAATGCTTCAGAAAATTCAAACACAGATGGAATGCTCGGCAGATCGACAGTAGAGCGGTAGAGGGCACAAATAAGGATAAGATCGCGCAGTGGTCAGAGGACTACGGCGAGGAATCAGACTTCTTCAAGGTCCGCGTGCGCGGGATGTTCCCCTCGTTGTCGAGTCGACAGTTCATCTCCGATACTGACGTGGCGAAGGCTTACGGGCGCATCCTCAAGCCTGAGCAATACTCCTTCGCCCCGAAGGTGCTCACCGTCGACCCCGCGTGGGAAGGTGATGACGAGTTCGTCATCGGGTTACGGCAGGGCCTCGTCTTCAGAATCCTCGAGCGGTTCGGGAAAAACGACAACGACCTGATCGCGGCGGCCAAGGTCGCGCGCTGGGAAGACGCTGAACAGGCCGACGCGGTGTTTGTGGACGCGGGCTATGGGACCGGCATCGTGTCGGCCGGTCAGGGCCTGGGGCGGGACTGGATGCTGGTGTGGTTCGCCGGGGCGTCGGCCGATCCTGGGTGCCTGAACAAGCGGGCCGAAATGTGGAAGGAGATGCGCGACTGGCTCAAGACGGGCGGGTGTCTGCCGGAGGACCCGACCCTGCGCGATGAGTTACAGGCCCCGGAGACGGTGCCGCGGATCGACGGCAAGATCCAGATCGAGGCGAAGAAGGATATGAAGGCGCGCGGCGTGTCCTCGCCGAACCGGGCGGATGCCTTGGCCCTGTCCTTCGCCTTCCCGGTGTCGAAGCGCAATCCGCTGGATGCCGCCCGCTCCCACCGCGCGCGCGTCGACTACGACCCCTACGCCCGTCGCGAGTAGGTGCGCGTAGTGCCGCGCCGGAGCTGGTAGTCTCGCGCGATGATCGACTATCGCCCTGTCTCGTTCGCGGATTTCATGTCCCAGTCCTCAGCGCTCCTGCAAGATCACTGGGTTGAGGTCCGGCGCAGCGCGACCAACTACGCGCCTGATCCCATCATCGAGGTGTACCAGGCGCTGGAGGCGGATGGCAAGCTGATCGCCTTTGGTGCCTACTGCGATGGTGAGATGGTCGGCTATTCGGTGGCGATCCTGGGCAACCATCTGCATTACCGCTTCCTCTACTGCCAGCACGACGTCCTGTTCCTGCGCAAGGATCAGCGGCGCGGCGGGGTTGGTCTGCGCCTGATGCAGATTACCGAAGAGGCGGCCAAGGAAGCCGGGGCCAAGTTCATGACCTGGCACGCCAAACACGATTCGCCATTCAAGGCGCTACTGGAAAAGCGCGGGTATGGGGTCGAAGAGACGCTGTTCTGGAGGGCGCTGTAATGGCCTGGAGCGCCGCGGCTGCTGCAGTGATGGTGGCTTCCGCCGCCGCGCAACAGAAAGCGCGCCAAGATCAAGAACACGCGCAGCGCAAGCAGGCCGCAGAGGCGCAGAAAGCAGCGGAAGAAAGCGCCCGGGTGCAGGCGGCGCAAGTGTCCCAGAATGCGGCTGACGCGAAGGCGCAAGAAGTCGCGCTGCAGGCCAGGGCCGATGCTGCCCGGGCCAAGGACGAGGCGGAGCGGGCGGCGGCCGCTGCCGCTCCGAAGATCAACACGCGGTCCACCGCGGCAACAGCGCTGGATAATCAACGGGCGAATGCCAACACTCAGTCTGGCACCCTGCTCACGGGGGCTGCTGGTGTGGACCCAGAGACGCTCACGCTCGGCAAAAAGACCTTGCTGGGCGGCGGCTGATGATGCCATCAGTGCCACGTGACCGGTTGGTGACACGCTGGGGCGCGCTCAAGAGCGAGCGCGCATCCTGGATGGCGCACTGGCAAGAGATCAGTGACTACCTGTTACCGCGCTCCGGGAGGTTCTTCGCGTCGGACCGCAACCGCGGCGAGCGCCGGCATAACTCGATCTACGACAGCACGGGCACCCGGGCGTTGCGCATCCTGGCGGCGGGCATGATGTCGGGGATGACCAGCCCGGCGCGCCAATGGTTTCGTCTGACCACTGCAGACACTGATCTGATGGAGTATCAGCCGGTCAAGCTGTGGATGGATAGCGTTACGCAAATCATGCTGGCTGTGTTCAACAAATCGAATACCTACCGGTGCCTTCACACGCTATACGAAGAGCTTGGCGCGTTCGGCACTGGCGCGTCAATCGTGGTTCCCGACTTCTATAACGTCATCCATCATCATTCGCTGACCATCGGCGAGTATTGCTTGGCGACCGATTACCGTGGAAATGTCAACACCCTCTATCGCGAGTTTCAGAAGAGCGTCCATGAGTTGGTAGCGGAGTTCGGTCTGGATAAGGTCAGTTCGCAGGTACGCGCGATGTATGACCGCGGTAACCTCGATGCCTGGGTTACCGTGATTCACGCGATCGAGCCTCGTGCCGATCGCGATCCATCCCGCTCCGACGCTAAGAACATGCCGTGGCGGTCGGTCTATTTCGAGGTCGGCGCGGGCACAGATCAGTACCTGCGTGAGTCAGGGTATCGGCGCTTTCCGGCCCTGTGTCCCCGCTGGTCAGTCTCCGGCGGTGACCTCTACGGCAACAGCCCCGGAATGGAGGCGCTGGGCGACATCAAGCAGCTTCAGCACGCGCAGCTGCGCAAGGCGCAGGGGATCGACTACCAGACGAATCCACCGCTCCAGGTCCCCACCTCGCTGAAGAACCGGAACATGGAGATGTTCCCCGGCGGGATTACCTTCGTGGACGTGACTGGTTCCGGGTCTGCCATCAAGACGGCGTTCGATGTGTCCCTCAACCTCAGTCATTTACTGTCCGATATCCAGGACGTGCGCGAACGCATCCGCGGGGCCTTCTACGCCGACATCTTCTTGATGATGGAGAACCTTGACGGCACGCGCATGACGGCGACTGAGGTGGCCGAGCGGCACGAAGAGAAGCTGTTGATGCTCGGTCCGGTGCTGGAGCGGCTACAAAACGAGTTGCTGGAACCGCTCATCGATATCACCTTCGACGCGATCTTGGACGCGAACCTTGCCTTTCCTGCCCCGGACGAGTTGCGCGGTCACGAATTGAACGTTGAGATGGTATCGATGATCGCGCAGGCGCAGCGCTCCATCGGTACCAACACGATCGATCGGTTCACCGGCAGCCTGGGGGCGGTCGCGCAGATCAAGCCCGAGGTCCTGGACAAGTTTGACCCCGACGCCTGGGTAGACAGCTACGCCAGTTCGCTTGGCCTCGACCCCAAGATCATCGTTCCCGGCGACCAGGTGAAGGCGGTACGGGAACAGCGCGCACAGGCCCAGCAGGCGCAACAGCAGTCCGCGATGCTCCAACAGATGTCGGGGGCCGCGCGGAACCTGGCGGCGGCCCGCACCGATCAACCAAGCGCCTTGACCAGTATTGCCGGGGCACTGCAACAGGGACAGCAAATGTGAACAGAGGCATTGACCCATGCGATATCCGAGCACAGGAGGATGCGGCGTGCGAGGCGCGCGAACGGGAAGCCCTGGCGGCCCAGGTCGCGGAAGAGGACGTGAAGTGGCTGATGTCCAGCAAGCGCGGGCGGCGGATCGTGTGGCAATTGCTCGATACGACGGGCGTGTTTCGGTTGTCCTATACCGGTACGGTCGAGACCTATTTCCGCGAGGGGGCGCGCAATGTGGGGCTGGCGTTGCTGGCTCAAATCCATGATGCGTGCCCCGGGAGCTATGCGACGATGGTAAAGGAGCAAAAGGCATGACGGGCGAAATAACGATTCTCGGCGGCGAGTCCGGCATCCCGGCGGAAACCGATGCCGCCGCGACGACCGATCAAACTGCTGTTGGCTCCAGCGCGGCCGATCAGGCGTCCGCCGGTGCGGTGTCCGACCAGGCGTCTGCGGCTGAATCTGCACCGGCTGCCCTTCCAGGGGCGCCCGATAAGTACGTGTGGACGGCGCCGGAAGGCAAGACGCTCGATCCCCAGACGCTCGACGCCTTCGCCGTGGTCGCCAAGGATCTGAACCTGCCGCAGGATCAGGCGCAACGGGTGGTTGATGCGATGGTCCCGACGATGGCCGCCCGGCAAGCCGAGCAGTTGACGGCGATCAGCGCTCAGTGGGCGGCGCAGTCCAAGGCCGATAAGGAGTTCGGCGGCGACGCCTTCGACGCCAACATGGCGACTGCCAAACAGGCGCTGAAGGACTTCGGCACGCCGGAGCTAAACGCCCTGCTCAACGAGTCCGGCCTGGGTAATCATCCGGACGTGATCCGCTTCATGGTCCGCGCCGGCAAGGCGCTTAGCGCCGACAAGCATGTCGGCGGCCGTGCGGCTCCCGGCGCCGGCAGCGACGTAAAGTCGCTCTATCCCAACAGCAAGATGAATTGAGGTAATCGAGCATGGCAACCTTAAGTGTTGGCGCATTGACGCTCGCGGATTGGGCGAAGCGCGTCAGTCCGGACGGGTCGATCGAGACGCGGATTGCTGAAATCCTGAGTCAGCAGAACGAAATCCTGGAAGATGCGGTATTCCAGGAAGGCAACCTGCCGACCGGTCATCGGGTGGTCATCCGCACCGGGCTACCGACCGTCTATTGGCGCTCGCTCAACATGGGCGTGCCGCGCTCCAAGAGCACCACGGTGCAGGTGGATGAAGCGGTTGGGATGCTCGAAGCCTACAGCGCGGTCGACAAGGACCTGGCCGAACTGAACGGAAACACCGCGGCCTTCCGGCTGAGCGAGGATTCGGCATTCCTTGAGGCCATGAATCAGGCCCAGGCGAATACGATGTTCTACGGCAACCCGGCGAGCGATCCGCGGCAATACCTGGGGATGGCGCCGCGCTACAGCGCGATCAGCGGCGCCGGCAACGCCGCGAACATCCTGGATGCGGGCGGCACCGCGTCTGCCAACACGTCTATTTGGCTGGTACTCTGGGGCGAGAACACCGCGTTCTGCACCTTCCCCAAGGGGTCTAAGGCGGGGCTGGTCAGCGAGGACGATGGCGTACTGACCGTCTACGATGTCAACAACAACCCCTACAAGGCGTATCAGACACATTACCAGTGGAAGAACGGCATGGTGGTCAAGGACTGGCGCTATGTGGTGCGGATCGCCAACATCGACACCGCGACCTTTGCGGCCATGTCCGGCACCCAAGCCACGACGGCGGTAGCCACCAACCTCTTGCACATGATGCTGCGGGCGCTTGATCGCATCCCGAATTTCAGCATGGGGCGGCCGTCCTTTTACATGAATCGATCGGTCTACAGTCTGCTGCGGCGCATGTCCCTGGAAAAGAGCGCGAGTGCCCTGGCCCTGGAGGCGGGCGCCAACCAGTTCGGCACGCCGGTGCGCTGGACCTCCTTCGAGGGGGTTCCGCTGCGCAAGGTCGACGGTCTTCTGAATACCGAATCACGGGTGGTTTAACATGATCCAAGATGCCTTACTGCTCGTGTCTGGGGCTATCTCCAGCGCGAATGTCATCACCGGCCAGACGGTGACCGGGACCGGCAATGTCCTGTCGACCAACACCATCGATCTGTCGCAGGCGCGGGATATCGGTGAAGGTAATGATTGTTTCCTGCGTACCCAGGTCGGCACGGCGCAGGCGGGGTGCACGTCGGTCGAGGTGCAGGCGATTACCGCGGACGATGCTGCGCTCACGTCAAATGTCACGGTGATCGGCACGACGGGGGCCATCCCCTTAGCGTCACTGGTTGCTGGGGCGCGCTTCGTGGTCGATATCAATCCGCGGATCGCATCCAAGGGTCAACGCTATCTGGGCGCGCGCTACGTCATCGTCGGTACCAGCAGCGCCGGTACCTTCGTAACGGATTATGGCCTCGAAATCCAGGATGGCGCCAAGTCATACCCGTCTGGCTTCGCGATCATCTAAGGGGTTATTGCTATGGCGCAGTATCGCGTGATGCAACGCAGCTTCATCAACAATGCAATCGCCGAAGAAGGCGATATCGTCGACTACGATGGGGCGGTGGCCGATAACCTGGAGCCGATCAAACCGGGCAAGTCGGCGAAGAGTCCGGAACCGGCGGCACCGGTGGACGGCGCGGCGTAACCAACTGGGGGCCTGGTGCCCCCGATGACTTCAGGGGGCGCGCATGGCATCGATCGTCGACATCTGCAATCTGGCCCTGTCCCATCTTGGGGATTCGGCCACGGTGTCCAGCATCGATCCGCCTGAGGGATCGGCCCAGGCGGACCTCTGCGCGCGCTTCTTCCCGATCGCCTTGGCGAGTCTGTTGGAGGCTCACTCATGGGGGTTTGCGACGCGCCGTGTCGCGCTGGCGCCGCTGGCGATCTCGGCTGATTCCTTCGGTGCTGCGCTGCCTGGCGGCAGTAACAGTAATCCCATCGTTCAATCTCCGGTGCAATCAATCATTGGTGGCGTCGGTATTACCATTGTTGATCTTGGTAATGGAGTCTACCGCATCAATCGTGATACCACGTCTTCAATTGATGGTGGAACGCCATGATTTCCACGTCGCTAAGCCGATGGTTGCTGACGTTATGTTTTATCTGGTTGGTGCTTTCTGAACCGGCATGGGGCGAGACGATCATACTGCGTCGCGGCCTTGCCGCCACCTGGGCCGCGTCGAATCCAATCCTGGCGGCCGGCGAACCAGGGTATGCCACCGACACCAGCGCCCTAAAGATCGGCGATGGGATGAGGAATTGGAGCGCGTTACCCGTTTATGGCAGCGGCGGCGGGGCAGGCACTTGGGGGAGTATCACCGGGACGCTGACCGCGCAACTGGACCTGGCGGCGGCCCTGGCTGGGCTGGCGCCTATCGCCCATACCCAGGCGTGGAGTTCCATCACGCTGACGCCAACCACGCTTCAGGGCTATGGCATCGCGGACGCGGTGGCATCAACCGATGCGCGGCTGAGCGATGCGCGGACCCCAACGGCGCATCAGCACGCGGGCATCGACATCACCTCCGGCCTGGTCGGAGCGGCGCGGCTGGGCAGCGGGACGGCTGACGCATCGACCTATCTGCGCGGCGATCAGACCTGGGCGAGCGTCGCCGGCGGGGGCGCCACGCAGGCGTTCGGGACCCTGGCAGTCTCTGGCCAAACCTCTGGCCAAACGAATATCGTGGCAGATGCCGCTCCCGATACTTTGACCTTGGTGGCTGGAACCAACGTCCAAATCACGACCGATCCCGTGGCCGACGGGCTCACGGTGTCCGCGGTGCACAACCACACCGGGATCTACGATCCGAGCGGGACCGCGGCAAGCGCGGTCGCTGCTCATGCCGGTACCGGCGGCACGGCACACGCGAACGCCATCGCGGCGGGTGCGGCGGGGTTCATGACCGGGGCCGACAAGACGAAACTGGATGGCATTGCCGCGGGCGCCACAGTGGAGGGCGCAACGGGAGATGCCTTTGCCACCTCGCACCTGTCGGCCTTCAACCATGCCCTGATCGCGTCCGCGCTCCAGCCGGCGGCCGTTGGCGTCTCGGTGCAGGGGTATTCCGCAGCGTTGACGACCTGGGCGGGGACCTCGCCCGCGGCGTTCGCGACCGCCGCCCAGGGCATTGATGCCCGAACGCCGACTAGTCATTCGGCTACTCACGCCTTAGGGGGCGCCGATCCGGCCCTGCTCGCCGGTACCTATGCCCTGACCGATTTAGGCAACATCGGCGATGCGACGCTGCCCGCCAACGGCACCGTTTACACCGGCACCGTTACGACCTCGGGCACGTTGACGATCTCAAGGCCGGCGGCGGGGGTGCGGGTGACAACGCTCTTTCTGAGCGGCGATGGGACCCATGAGCTTGCGGTAGGCGGGGTCCAGAAGTGGCCCGGCGGCACTCCGTTCGGCCTCAAGCCGGCGATCGGCGAGTTGTGGCCGATCACCATCATCTGTGCGCCTACCTGGTGCACCATCTCCACCCGGAGTTATTACTGATGCGCAAGCGCACGCTGATCCTGGGGCTGGTCGCGGCCTGGGCCGCGGTGACTGGCGGGCTGGAACTGCCGCGCGTCGCGCAGGCGATGTACGGCCGCGCCGCGCCGCATCCGGCGCCGGTCGCGCGCATCACGGTCCGGGCCCCTGCCACCGTGCACCGGGCCGGGGCGCTGTGCGGGGATGGCGCCGATTGCCGGCGCAATCCGCACTGGCCGGCGTGGCCGCCGGGGGTGCCGGCCCCGGGGCGTGAGTCGGCGGTGCTGGTCGGCGACCTGCTGGGCAGCGGCAACCTGGTGTGGAGCGCCCGCGAGGCCACTTTCAGCGGCGATGTCATTAATGAGGCCGGTGGCAACCTCACGCTGGAAATTGAGTCTGGGCTGATTCAGACGCTGGCAGGGTCCAATACCTACACCGGCACGACCGCGGTCCGCACCGGCGGGACCTTAGTCGCCAGTTGGCTCGCTTCCATGGGGGTGGAGATTGAGACGCACGCGCGCGTGTATTTGACGGCCGCGTGGATGCCAGCGGCGGATACGGTGCTGACCTTCGGCGCCGGGGCGCCGGCCGGCCTGCTGGTGTGCGCCGGGACCCTCACGGCCCCCGCGGGCGGGCTGGTGACGGTGACCGGTACGCCGTCGATACTGCCGCAGCGGCTGATTGTCGCGACGGCGCTCACAGGTAGCTGGACCGCCGGCGACTTGCCGGCGGGCACCCATCTGGAACAGGGCGCTGCCGATCTGTGGTTGGTCAGCAACTGATGGCGCCGCTGCTCTATCGGCTGGTGGGTGAGTCCCTGGAGCCGCTCGAACTCCATCATGTAGTGCACGTCGCTGGCCGTTACAGCGTATCGGTTGCCGGCCTGCTGTCGCGCCTGGGTGAAGGAATGCTGAGCGTCGCTGACGCGGCGGCGTCCGGCCTGCTGCTGCCGGAGCCCAACCCGGCCCCCGCCCCCTGGGGCGCGGTGCCAACCCTGGGGCAGGACGCCCAGGGGCGCGCCTGCGTGGTGCTGGTGCCGCGGCCCGCGCCGCCGCCCCCGGAGCCGCCGCCCGCGCCGGAGCCGCCGCCCCAGCTTACGCTGCCGGTGGCGGTCGAGGCCCTGGAAGCGGCCTATGCCGCGCGGCTGGCCCAGGGCTGGTGGTACGAGCATGACCTGGGCCAGGGCGCGCAGTGGTATCTGTACGCCGGGCTGCCGGCGGATACCCGCGCGCTGCTGGCCGGCGCGGTGCTGGTGGCCCAGCGGCGGGTGGCGGCCGGGGCGGCGGACGCCTTCCAGTATCGCTGCATCGCGGCGGCCGAGGTCGCCGCGGGCTGGCCGCCAGTGCTGCGCACGCACACGCTCGCCCAACTGCAGGCGGTGATGGACGCCGGGGCTACGCTGCTCGGGATCGCGGGCCAGATCTACGATGTGGCCCGGGCACAGATGGATGCGGCGCTCGACCAGATAGAGTTGGAGTCTGCATTGGGTAACGCAGAGGTTACCTTGGCGGGCGCCTGTCTGCCCCCTGTGAGTGAGCCATGACATCCTTCGACTACGCCTACGCCGCACCGGCCGATGCCGTCAATATCCTGGCCATCTTGCCGCCGGGGGCTACCGACGATTACCAGATGGCAGGCTTTCCCGTGCCGGTCCCCTTCTCGCAAGAGATCGGCGACGACGGAATGCCCCTGATTTACACCGACCAGGCGGCGGCCGTGTGTCGGTATGTGGCCTACGTGAACGATCCTGCGCGCTTTAGTCCGTTGTTCACGATGGCCTTGTCTTGGCACCTGGCGGGATTCCTTGCCGGGCCGCTACTCAAGGGGACGGCGGGGGCTGCGATGGTCAAACACTGCACGGCGATGATGCAACAGTACCTCGCTCAGGCGGTAGCGTCAGACAGCAATCAGGGGCCGGTAAATCGCGCCTTTGTCCCATCCTTGATTTCCAGGCGTTAAAGCCATGGGCAGCGTCCGAACCATTCAGCGCTCGTTCGGTGGAGGCGAGGTCTCGCCGGAACTGTGGGGGCGCTCCGACGACTCCAGTTATGCGTCCGGCCTGGCTACCTGTCGCAACTTCGTCACCAAGGTCCAAGGTCCGGCCGAGAACCGGGCCGGGTTTGAGTTCGTCTGTGAAGTGAAGGATTCAACCAAAGCGGTGCGCCTGATCCCGTTCACCTATTCTTCAACCCAAACCATGGTGATTGAGATTGGGGCCGGATATTTCCGCTTCCATACCCAGGGCGCTACGCTGATGGATGGCGACGTGCCCTATGAGATTGCCAACGCCTTCGCGGAATCTGATCTGTTTGATATCCACTATGTGCAGTCCTCGGATGTGATGACACTGGTTCATCCGCTGCACCCACCGGCGGAACTGCGCCGACTCGGGGCGCTCAACTGGCAATTGATTAGCGTTAGTTTCGGTACTTCGCTCGTGCCTCCGGGTAACGTCATTTTGACACCGGTCGGAGTTCCGACGGGGGTGGGCCTTTATCTTTATCGATATGTCATCACGACGGAATCGCTTGATCGCCTCAACGAGTCGCGGCCGAGCGGAGAAATTGCGTGCGCCAACAATCTTGGGTATACCGGGTCCAGGAATGAGCTAGTCTGGTCTTTTGTCGCGCCGAATATCTATTACAACATCTATAAAGAGATGGGTGGGTTATATGGCTTTATCGGCCAGACGGCGGAACTGGCGTTCATCGACGCCAACATTTCACCTGACCTGAGTAAAACCCCGCCGCTTCGTGATTATGCACTCACAAAAGTCAACAACTACCCGGCGGCCGTGTCCTACTTCGAGCAACGCCGGTGTTTTGCCGGGACGCTGAATAAGCCGCAAAACCTGTGGATGACGCAATCAGGAACGGAGTCCGGAATGTCATACTCATTACCGACGCGCAACGATGATCGTATTTCTGTAAGGGTCGCCGCGCGTGAGGCCAACATCATCAGGCACATCGTGCCCCTGAGTCAGTTGTTGTTGCTGACCAGCGCCGCGGAATGGCGCGTCGGCTCGGTTAATTCCGATGCTATTACCCCGGCATCAATCAACGTCAGCCCGCAGTCTTATGTCGGCGCGTCAAACGTCCAGCCGTGCATTGTCAACAACTCACTGGTCTATGCGGTAGCGCGCGGCGGGCACATGAGAGAGTTGGCCTATTCCTGGCAATCCAGCGGATTCACCGGCGGCGATCTGTCGCTACGCGCGGGGCATCTGTTCGACGGGCTGAACATCATCGACATGGCCTATGCCAAGGCCCCGATTCCGCTGGTGTGGTGCGTCTCCTCCGGCGGCAACCTGCTGGGGCTGACCTATGTCCCGGAGCAACAGGTAGGCGCCTGGCACCGGCACGACACCGACGGGGCCTTTGAGTCGGTTGCCGTGGTCGCCGAGGGCCTTGAGGACGTGCTTTACGCCGTGGTGGCCAGAACCATCAACGGCACCGCGGTGCGCTACATCGAGCGGATGGCGTCGCGGCGCTTCGCCACCCCGGCGGACGCCTTCTTTGTCGACTGCGGCCTTACCTACCGCGGAGCCCCGGCGGTCCGCATCAGCGGCCTGGACTACATCGAGGGAAAGACCGTCAACATCCTCACGGACGGTGCGCCGCATCCGCAGCGGGTTGTCAACGGCGGGGCGGTCACGCTCGACTATCCCGCCGCAGTGGTCACCGTGGGGCTGCCGATCGTGGCGGACCTGCAAACGCTCCCCATGGCCGTGCAGGTTGACAGCGCCTTGGGGCAGGGGCGGGCGAAGTCGGTCAACCGCGTGTGGTTGCGGGTCTGGCGATCGTCCGGGATCTGGGTGGGGCCCGACGCGGATCACCTGGTGGAGTCCAAGCAGCGCACCACAGAGCCTTTCGGGTCACCGCCCGCGCTCAAAAGTGCCGAGGTCGAGGTGGTCCTGTCCGCCACGTGGGCACAGGATGGGCAGATATTCATCCGGCAACGCGACCCGTTGCCGCTGACGGTGGCATCGCTGGCGGCCGAAGTGGCCTTGGGGGGATAGATGGGTTACGGCGGTGTGGTATCCAGTGTCCTGGGGGCGGTTTCATCTGCCCAAGGGGCGCTCAGTTCCGCGAAGACCACGCAGGCCAACCTGCGCTTGCAGGCGATCGAATCCGACGCCCAGGCCACCTACGCCAAGACGCAAGCGGCCATGGCCAGGGCCAATGCCGGATTGGTCCGGGCGACCGGCAACGTCAATGCGCAGATGGCGACCCTGACCGGGGAGACGAACGCCCGCACCGCCGAAGCCGCAGCGGCGAACGCCCTGGAAATCGGGCAAGACCAGGTGGCCGCCCTGACCCTAAAGGCAGGCCAACTCAAGGGGGCGCAGCGGGTTGCACTGGCGGCCAACGGAATCGCCATCAACGAGGGCAGCGCGCGCGAGGTACAGGCCAGCACCGACGTGCTGAAGCAGGCCGACATGGACACCCTCACCGCCAATGCCGCCCGGTCAGCCTGGGGGTATCGCACGCAAGCCGCGAACGATCGGACCGCGGCCGACTGGCAGGCGCTCAACTACCAGAACAACGCGGCGAACGAGGCGCGCAACCTCGACCAAGGGGCACAGATGCAAGGGATCACGGCCGCGAGCTACGAGCGCTCGGCCGGCTCCCAGTTGGCGACCGCCAGGGCGATCAGTCCCAACCTGGCGGCGGCCACATCACTGCTCGGGAGCGCGGGCAGCGTGGCATCGTCCTGGTACCGCTACAGGAAGGAAATACAGGACAGTAAGAAGGAGAAAAAGCCGTGAGAGTCCCTGAGTATGGCGGCTTCCAGGCCCAGACATCGGCGGCGCCTCAGCCCCAGATGACCGCACCGAAACTGACCGACACGCCGTTCACTGCCACTGCGCCCCGGATGGAGATTACCCCACAGCACGACATCGCGGGCGCGCAGGCCGGGGCCCTGGGGCAAGCAGCCGCGAATCTCGGGCAACATCTGAGCGCCATCGGTACCGACATGGCGCACGAGGCCAATCAGTATCGGTTGGCGGACGCAACGAATCAGGCGCAGGTGCACATCCAGGACCTGACCTACGATCCGAAGACGGGCTACACCAGCCTGCAGGGCAAGGACGCGCTGGAGCGGCCCGACGGCAAGCCCCTGGCCGATGAGTACGGCGCCAAGCTCAAGGGCAAGCTCGACGAGATCGCCGGCACCCTGGGCAACGACGCGCAGCGCCGGGCCTTCGCCCAGACCTCGGCCAACCTCATGGCGCAGTTCCACGGGCAGGCCCTGGCGCACGAGGCGCAGCAGTTCAAGGTCTACAAGCAGAGCGTCACCAGTGGCACGGTGGACACCGCGGCGCGTCAGATTGGGCTGGGGTGGTCTGATCCCGCTATCACGGATGAGTCGATCGGCAGGATTGCCGCGGCGACCCGCATCCAGTACGCAGGGATGGACCCGACGTTCGTAATGGCCAAGACCATCGAGGCCGTAAGCCCGGCGGCCAAGCTCGCCATCGAAAGCGCCCTCGACAACCATCAACCCGACATGGCGGCGGCCTACCTGAACCGCTACTCGCAGTTCATGGGCGAAGACGACATCTACACGACGAACCTGCGCATCACCAAGGCGAAGGACGCCCAGGCGGCGCTCGGGGCCGCGGCCGACGTTATGCAGTCATCGCAGCCGGCCACACCGCTCGATCATCTGTTCGACGCGCTGTTGTGGTCGGAGTCCAGGAAACAGCACTTCGGCCCCGATGGGCGCCCGACCACCAGCCCCAAGGGGGCGATCGGGATTGCACAAATCATGCCTGCTACCGGCCCGGAGGCGGCCAGGCTCGCGGGGGTGGACTGGGACCCGGAGCTATTCAACCGCGGGAGCACCGGCGACCCGGCCAAGGACGCCGCAGCGCAGGCCTACAACCTGAAGCTCGGCCGGGCCTACTTCAGCAACCAGTTGTCCCAGGCGGGCGGGGACCCGGCGAAGATGCTCGCCGCCTACAACGCCGGGCCGGGCAGCGCCAAGAAGGGCACCGGGCTGGCCGGGGCGATGCGCAAGGCGGCGGATGCCGGTCAGCCGGACGCCTGGTTGAACTACACCCCCCAGGAAACGCAGGACTACGTGAAGAACACCCTGGCGCGCGCCAAGTCGGCGCAGGACAGCCCCGCGGCGCGGCCCACGCTGGAAGACCACTATGCCCGGTTGCAGGCCCATCCAAGCGTTGCCGGCAGCCCCGAGCGACTGAAGCTCGCGCAGAGCGAAATCGACGGGCAGGTGTCCCGGCAGACCGCGGCCATCAAGCAGCGCGAGGCGGAAGGCGTTACCGCGGCCATGCGCGAACTGGAGCAGAACGGCGGAAGCCTGGCCGGCCTCTCGGGGAACGCCGTGGCGGGTATCCCCGCGGGGCGGATGGGCGAGATCAAGGACTATGCCGCCAAGCTCGCCAAGGGCGTGCCGGTGGAAACCGACATGGCCCTCTATGGGCATCTGACCGCGAACCCTGATGAGTTGGCGAAAAAGTCGGATGCGGAGTTCGGCGCCCTGTCGGCGAAGATCGCCAAGGGCGATTTGGCGGTGCTCGCGGCCAAGCGCGCCAAGGCCCTGAACCCGACGGCGACCGCGGTCACCAACCCGGGCGAACTGAATTCGCCTGCCATCAAGAGCGGTTTGGATGAGCGGCTGCGGATGCTCGGCATGGACCCCACCCCGAAAGATGACAGCCCTGACGCCGGGCGGGTCGGGGCCATCCGGCAGTTCGTCGATCGTTCGATGCTGGATGCGCAGGCGCAGGGCGGCAAGAAGTTCACGGATGCGGAAGTCAACGCGCACCTGGACCGACTGTTCGCGCAGAACGCCGTCACTCCCGGCGGCTGGTTCTCGGCCGACACCTCGGGGCCGATGCTCGCGCAGAAGGTCAGTGACATCCCCAGCGAAGCGCGCAATGGCATCAAGGCGGCCTTCGTTAAGGCGGGGGTATCGAACCCAACGGACGGGCAAATCATCACCGCCTACTGGACGGCGATGACAAAGCGGGGCGGACGATGAGCGAGTGGGACGACGCGGTAAGCGCGACGATGGGGGCGGCGGCGCCGGTATCGCCGGCGCTCGATGCACAGCCCCCCGGGGCGGCGACAGCCCCTGGTCAGGCCCCAAGCCAAGCCCCCGACTGGGATGCCGCCGTTGCCGCGTCAATCCAGCCTCAGGCCACTCCCGCCCGCGCCGGCTACCTGGCGGCCCAGGGCACCAACCCCGACCAGTACGCCGCCGCACAGGACCTGGCCCGCCGGCTCGGGGTCCCGGTGCAGACCGCCATGGGCGCCGAAGGCGAAGGGCTCAAGCGCAAGCTGGCGATGGGCGAGATCGACTTCGACAAGATCGCCCGCGAGCAACCGGCGACGAACAACCGGCTGGCTAACCCCGACCAGGCGAAGCTCATGCACGACGACGTGCACACCCTCACCGGGGTGGAACAGGCCGTGCAGCCGACCAAGGGCCTCCTCGCGGACATCGCCGGAATGCCGATGGAGTTCGCGCGGGGTTCCGGCGGCGCGACCACGCGCGCGGCGGCGGCCCTCAACACCGTGCTTGGCGCCTTCCCCGTCGTGGCCGACGCCACGGCCAACCTGTTCGGCGCCAAGACCACGGCGGCCGAAGACTGGTGGTTCTCCAACATGGTCGCGCCGACGGTCGCGCGCCAACCGCTGTTCGCCCCGGCCCCCGACGCCGGATTCCTCGGCAAGGCGGCCAACACCGCCGGCTCACTGCTCGGGGTCCTGTCGCAGATCGTGCTGAGCGGCGGCGGCGGGGCGGCCGTGCCCTTGTCCGGGACGGCCGCGGCGGGCATCGTCCCGGCGGCTGAAGCCACGGCGGCCGACGTCATCGCGGGCGCGGTCGCGCACGGGTCCAAGGCCATGCTGTTCCCGGCCCTGACCGATGCGGTCAACACCGCGCGCGAGGTCCACGGCGCGACCGGTGATCCCTGGGCGGCGGCGCGCGCGGCGCAGGTGCAGTATCTTGCCACCACGGGTATGGGCGTCCTGCCGATGTCGGTGCCGGGCGGCCTGGTCAAGCGGATGGCGTCCGGCGCGCTCTCGGGCATGACGGCGGGCGAGGCCTCGCGGGCCGCGATGAATCTTGCGCTCCCCGTCCAGATGCAACAGCCGTTCACCGGTGAGGGCCTGGCCCTGTCCGCCCTGGCTGGTTCGGTCCTGGCGCTTGGCGGTCCCCGGGGGGAGGTCAAGGGCTATCAAGATGCCGTGCGGCGCACCTACACCGCGGCGGCCAAGGCGCAGCAGGCACAGGCCGACGCGGCGCGGCTCGGGACCCTCGGGCAACTCTCCGCGGCCAGCAAGTACCGGGAGCGCGATCCCGCGGCCTTTCACCAGTTCGTGCAGGATGCGGGCGAGGGCGGCGGGCTCAAGGAGGTCTATGTGGACGTGGCCACCCTGGGCGAGGTCCTGCATCAGGCCGGCGTCGACCGGGCGGCCCTGGCGGCCAAGCTCCCCGACCTGGAAGCCCAGATCCATGAGGCCGAGCAGACCGCGGGCATGGTCCGCATCCCGGTGGCAGACTACGCCACCCACATTGCCGGCGGGCCGGTCGATGCCGCGCTGCTGCCGCATCTGCGCACCGACCCGGACGGGATGACCTTCAGCGAGGCGACCGCCTTCCACCAAGGCCAGGTCGAGTTGTTCACCCGAGAGGCCGACCGGGTGTTGGCGCAGCACGAGTCCGACACCGCGTGGAAGACCTCCAGCAACGAGGTACGCGACCACATCGCCGAGCAGTTGACGGCCACCGGGCGCTTTACGGCTGATGTGGTGCGGGTCTACGCCGACCTGCATCAGGCCTTCTTCGAGGTCCTGGCGGACCGGATGCGCACCACACCGGACGCGGCCTACGCCCAGTTTGGGGCGCGGATCGTGGCCGAGTCGCTGGGCGGCCGCGGGCTTCACCAGCCGGAGGGCGAGAGTGCCACGGCACCGGAACAGCCGCGGGTGGGTCCGTTCGGGCCGATCCTTACAGAGCATGTGCACGACGCCCAGGGGGCCGTTGCCAAGCTCATGGAGATGAAGACCGGCGAGGCGGTAGGGGCGCTACATCACCCGGAGATAGGGGACATTGATCTGGTGTGGGGCCAAGAGGGGACCGGTCATCACGACGGCTATGGCCTGTCAAAAATCGTTGCTTGGCACCCCGAGGTGGTCAACAACTTGCAGTCGATAATTTCAGGGATGCGGGTTACGAAGCGCAGCGCAAATCGGGCTCAACTGGAGTCGGAAAGCCACCAAGGAGCCGTTCGGCTTCAGTGGGACGGACAGTCAAAGCATTGGTTGTTAACTGCTTTCGAGAAAGGTAAGGAGGGGGACGGAAGCGGCGCCGAACCGAGGACAGACACGCCCGGCACTGGTAAGAAAGGTGACTCGCTTTCTCTCGCTCCCGCATCAATTGTAGAGCAGCAGATCAGTAAGTTCTACCAGAAGACCGGTGCCCCCCGCGGCGCCTACGACCCGGCAACCCGCACCATCGCCCTCCTGAAAGACGCCGACCTGACCACCTTCACCCATGAGTCGGGCCACTTCTTCCTCGACACCTACGCCAAGCTCGCGGCCCTGGCCGACGCCCCGGCCGGGGTCCGGGCGGACGTTGACGCCCTGCTGCGCTGGTTCGGCATCGAGGGCGCGCCCGAGTTGTCGGCCCTGGACGCCTGGCACCTGATGGACCTGGACGCGCAGCGTGCCCATCACGAGACCTTTGCCCGCGGCTTCGAGCAGTACCTGTTCGAGGGCAAGGCCCCGAGCGTCGAACTCAACGGGGTCTTCGGTCGCATCCGCTCATGGATGGTGCGCGTCTACCAGAGACTCGAGGCCCTGGGCGCCCCGCTCACTGCCGAGGTGCGGCAGGTCTTCGGCCGGATGCTGGCGAGCGAGGATGCCATCAAGACCGCCGAGCACGCGCGCGGCTATGCCGAACTGTTCAGAACCCCAGAGGACGCGGCGCGGCTCGGGATCGACCCGGCCGAGTACCGGGCCTATCAGGAGCAGGGCCGGGAGGCGACCGCGGATGCGGTGGGCGATCTGCAAGCGCGGGCCGTGCGTGACCTGCGCTGGCTCACCAACGCCCGCAACAAGGCCCTGGCCCAGGTGCAGCGGGAGGCGCGCGGACTGCGGCAGGCGGCCCAGATGGACGCCCGGCGCGAGGTCATGTCGCAGCCGGTCTATCGGGCGTGGCAGTTCCTCACCAGCAAGCTGGGGGTCGACGACAAGTTGCCGTCTGCTGAGCGGCCCAAGTCCGATCCAAAGACCCTGGACCCGGCCGCCCTCAATGCCGGGCGCCTGGATGAGGGCGCCCTTCACGAGGTCCTGGTGGAGAGCGCCGCGACCCCGGAAGACGGCGCGCGCATCGCCGCCCGGTTGGCGGCTGAGAAGATGATCGGCACGGGCGGGATGCACCCTGACATCGTGGCCGACCTGTACGGGTTCGACTCCGGTTCTGACCTGGTGCGGGCCCTGGCCGATGCCGCGCCCCCCAAGGCGGCCATCGAGGCGGCAACCGACCGGCTCATGCTGGAGCGCCACGGCGACGTAGCCACCCCCCAGGCCATGGCGCGGGCGGCCGAGGAGGCGATCCACAGCGATGCGCGGGCGCGCGTCATGGCGACCGGCATGAAGCTGCTGGGCAAGCTGGCCGGACCGGCGCGCGAGATCGCCCGGGCGGCCAAGGAAGCGGCAGAGGCGGCCATCGGCGCCAAAAGGGTTCGGGATCTGCGCCCCCTGCAGTACACCGCGGCCGAAGGCAAGGCCGGCCGGGCTCTGCTCAAGGCCATCGAGAAGGGCGACATCCCGCGGGCGGCACAGTTGCAGCGGGCGCAGTTGCTCAACAACCGGCTGGCCCGGGCGGCGGGGGAGGCATCAAAGGAGGTTGGCGGACTGCTCGCGCAGTGGGGCCGGTTCTCGCGTCGCGCCGATGACCGGCTAAAAGGGTCCTATGACATGGACCTGGTGAACGCGGTGCGGTCGATCCTCGGGCAATACGGCGTGGCACCAATCCAGGCCAAGAAGGCCGGCGAGTACCTGGGCGTGCTGGAACGCGAGGACCCCGACACCTACGCCACCGTCGCCGCGGCGGTACAGCGCGCAGAGGCCGGCGCCAAGCCGTTCCAGCAGATGACGGTCGATGAGGTGCGCGGCCTGGCGGCCGACGTGGACGCGCTCCTGCACCTGGCGCGGCGCTCCCGGCAGGTAGAGACCGACGCGGGCCGGATGGCGCTCGATCGCGTGAAAGACCACCTCGTGGGGCGCCTTGAGGACATCGGGATTCCTGATCGCGTACCCGGCGAGGGCCACGCGGTGACGCCCGGCGAAGAACGGATGGCGCAGTTCCGCACAGCCCTGGCGTGGGTGACGCGGGCCGAGGCGTGGGTGGGACGGATGGACGGGGCTCAAGCCATGGGGCCGTTCCGCCGCTTCCTGTTCAACCGCATCAAGGACGGCGCAGACGCCTACCGCCGGGACAAGGGGATCTACCTGAAGGAATACCGGGATCTGCTTGACCGGGTTGCGCCGACGCTGACGGGCGGGAAGATCGCGGCGCCTGAACTGGGTTACCGCTTCGGCGAGGCGCAGAAGAATTCTGCGATCCCCGAGATACTGCACGCCATCCTGCACACCGGCAACGAGTCGAACGCGCGCAAGCTGCTGCTCGGCCGCGGCTGGGGGGAAGAACGCCCAGACGGCACGCTGGACCGCTCCCGGTGGGATGCCTTCATCGCGCGCATGATCGCAGAGGGCAAGATCACCAAGGACCATTTCGACTTCGCGCAAGGCGTCTGGGACCTGTTGGAGCGCCTGAAGCCGGCGGCGCAGCAGGCGCACCGCGACGCCTATGGGCGCTATTTCGCTGAGGTCACCGCCGACCCGGTAGCAACCCCGTTCGGGGAGTACCGGGGCGGGTACGTGCCGGCCAAGACTGATCCGCGCGTCGTCAAGGATGCGGCGCTGCGTGAACTTCTCGACAAGGAAAATGCGGGGATGGCCTACGCCTTCCCGGCGACATCCAAGGGGTTCACCAAGGGGCGCGTCGAGTACAACAAGCCCTTGCTGCTGGACCTGCGCTCGCTCGCCCAGCACATCGACCAGGTGTTGCTGTTCTCGCATCTCGACAACCCGGTGCGCGACACCCAGCGGATTATCCGCGCGATCGGCGGTCCGCTGGAGCGGGTCCAGCCCGGCGTCGTGTCAGGGATGCTCATCCCCTGGCTGAACCGCACCGCCAAGCAGCAGGTGGTAACGCCCGTCAGCCATGATGCGGGGATGTCGCGGTTTTTCACGGTGCTGCGGTCGCGGGCCGGGGCCGCGGCGATGTTCGGCAACATCTCGAACGCGCTGCAGCAGGTGTCCGGATTTGGCCTTGCCGCGCTCAAGGTCCCCCCGGGTCACTTGCTGTCGGCCATGGTCGATTATGCGAAACATCCCCGTAAGCTGGCCGCGGCGGTAGCTGATGCCTCTATTTACATGAAGGATCGGCTTGACAGTGACACCATGAGCATGAGCGATGACATCAGGCAAATACTGATGAACCCGTCAGTCTTGGCGCGCGCGCAAGATTGGACGCTGCGCCATGCTTACTTCATGCAACTGGCCGTTGATAGCGTAATGAGCCCGGTAGTATGGACGGGCGCCTATAACCATGCTATTGCTAAAAGCATGAGTCATGCCGATGCGGTACGCCTGGCCGACTCAGCGGTGCGCGAAACCCAAGGCAGTTTCCTCCCGGAAGACGTGAGCCGGATCGAAGCGGTAAACGCTTTTACCAGGCTGTTCACCCAGTTTGCCGGCTACTTCAACACCTGGGCCAACCTGCTTGGCACCGAATTCTCTAAGGTCACCCACGAGGCGGGGCTGGCGCAGCAATACCAGCGCGGTTTCTATGTCTTCATGGTGGGCTATCTGGCCCCCGCGGTGGTCGCCGAATTGGTGACTCAAGTATTTCGTGGCGGACCGCATGATAATAACGACGATGGAAGTTATCTTGATGACTGGTTGCGGCAATTATTCGTAATTGGACCCGTGCGCAGCGCAACCGCGATGATCCCAATCGGCGGGTCAGCCATCAACGCGGGTGTTAATACTTGGAATAGCAAGCCCTATGATGATCGCATCGCCACCTCACCGGCAATCTCAATGATTGAGGCGACGGTAAGAGCGCCGGTATCGGCCTATGACGCTATCGTGAATGGCAAGAGCGGCCAGAAGGCCATCCGCGACGTGGCCACCTTGATATCTCTGACGATCGGGGTCCCTCTTACGTTGCCCGCGCGGCCGGTCGGTTATCTCGCGGACGTGGCCGGCGGGAAAATCCGCCCGTCCGGCCCCGTTGATCTTGCCCGCGGCGTCGTAACGGGGATCGCCAGTCCGGGCAGCAAGGACTAAGTGCGCGTACTGACGCCCCGCGGCGCTATCATGTCCACAACCAAACCGGAGCGCCCCGCCCCATGACGATTGCCGCGACCCTGCGCAAGGCCGGACCCTATGACGGCACCGGTGTGCGGACTCTGTTCCCGTTCCTCTTCAAGGTGTTCGTCGCGTCTGACCTGCTGGTCATCCGCACCGATGCCGCCGGCACCGAGTTCACGCTGGTGTTGGACCACGACTACACCGTCTCTCTGTCGCAGGATCAGGACGCCAACCCGGGCGGGTTTGTGATACTCACCGAAGCCGCAGCAGTCGGCGAGTTGGTGACCCTCACCAGCGCCGTGCCCTACATCCAGCCGCTACAGTTGACCAATTCGGGGGGATTTTACCCAAGCGTCATCAACGCGGCCTTCGATCGCGTGTGTATGCAGATTCAACAACTCGCTGAGCAATCTGCCAGAACCTTCAAGGTTCCTATTTCGTCGGTTCCTGCCGCCGTGTTTTCGATCATGGAGTATCTCAATGCGTCAAGTATTGCCGCCACTCTCGCCAATACCGCCGCGGTCAATGCTGGGATCTCTGCGGAGGGCGCCCGGCGATACTATGAAGCAACCATGGCGGCAGCGGAGACAGCACTGGGGTTGCGGGAGCCGGTAGACCTGGCGATTGCCTATATCGACTTGCACTCCGTGCCGCGGATAACCTTCGAGGCCATGTATACCGCCGGCGGGTGGAACATGGGCGGGCTTCCCGGTGCTGGTCTGGCGTTCAGTAGCGAACGCGGCGCTTCCCGCGCGGCCAGCTTCGCATTTGGCACCTCTACGATTGATCTTGGTGCGCCAACTTAGGTAACAAATATGCCTGACCAGATACAATGGCGCGGCGGCAGCACTGCCGAGCACGCGGTTTTCACCGGCGCGGTGCGCGAGATCACCGTCGACACGACCAAGAAGACGTTGGTGGTACATGACGGCGTGACGGTGGGCGGCTTGCCCTTGATGCGCGAGGACATGGCGAACTCAACCGCGTCAGTGGGTGTGCTGCAAAACCTGAGCGGGCATTCCGGCGCGCTCATCACCAACGGGGTGTCCTTATCCTGGCTTGACGGACCGCTCGGAGAACGGAACTTCATCCACAACAGTTGCTTTTCCGTCAACCAGCGGGCCAAGTCCGGAACGGTGACGCTCGCGGCCGGCGCCTATGGCCATGATCGCTGGAAGGCTGGGGCAACCGGTTGCACCTATAACTTTGCGGTAGTCGCCGGTCTGACGACGGTGACAATCACGGCGGGATCGCTGATCCAGGTCATCGAGTCGTGCAACCTTCCGGGCGGCACCGGCAACTGCACGCTGTCGTGGACCGGCGCCGCGCTGGGTAAGATCGGCGGCGGCAGTTACGCGGCCTCACCGATTATCGCCGCAGTGACCGGCGGCGCTAACCTCAATGTCGAGTTCTACGCCGGGACCCTGACCAAGGTCCAGCTTGAACCGGGGTCAGTCGCTACCCCGTTTATTCGCCCGAATTATACTGATGACCGGCGGCGGTGCCAGCGGTATTACCAACAGATAGGCGGAAAAGTCGCTGGCGACATCTGGGTCAATCAGTATACCGCGGTCGGCGGAACTGAGATTGTAGGAACTTATTCGTTCGGAACAGAAATGGCTAGAATTCCGACGATGACGGTGGTCGGTACCTGGACGGTGCTGCGTGCGGGGCAGCCGACGGTTATCACCGTCACGCCATTTAATTTCGTGTGGCAAGCATCATCAACAACTGTCGGGGTTGCCAGTGTGGCATCGACGTTGACCGCGTATTTTACAGCATCTGCTGAGCTGTAATGGATCTTGCAGAAGAACGCAGAGCAAACCCAACCTGCGCCGAAGAGGTTTCGCTCATACGTCACCAGGTGAATGCCTTAGTCGACGAAATAAACGCTGACCGTATCTGGCGTGATACTCATGAAAGAGAAAGCGCTGTCTGGCGTGATACTCATGAAAGAGAAAGCGCTGATTTGATGGCAATGCAGCATGAAATACAGTCGCTGATTGATGCTCTTGGATGGATGCGTACCACGGTTCGCATTGTCAAATGGGGGGGCGGCGCACTATTGGCCTTGCTGCTGTTGTTCAATGAAGCGATCCCGTGGCTCGACAAGATTAATTGGCGGAAATGAGCGCTTACACCCTCAGCGACAAATCGCGCTCCCGATTGATCGGCGTGCATCCTGATCTGGTGCGCGTGGTCGAGCGGGCAATCCAGATAACCAGCACGGATTTCGCGATCTCTGAAGGGCTGCGCACCAAGGCACGTCAGGCCGAGTTGGTGCGGGCCGGCGCCTCCCAGACCCTGCGCAGTCGCCACATCGACGGGCACGCGGTGGACCTGGTGGCCCTGGTGGGTGGCGTGGTCCGCTGGGACTGGCCCTTGTACGCGCGCCTGGCCAAGGCCATGAAGGCCGCCGCGGCCGAACTGCAGATCCCGCTTGAGTGGGGGGGCGACTGGCGCACCCTGCGAGACGGGCCCCACTTCCAACTGCCTTGGAGCAAATACCCATGATCGCTTACCTCATCGCCCGGGCTCGCGAGGCGTCCACCTGGCGCGGCCTGATCCTCATCATCACATCGCTTGGGATCGTCATCAGCCCTGACCAGGCGGCGGCCATCACTTCCGCTGGTATGGGCCTGGCCGGCCTGGCGGGCGTCGCCCTGCCCGACCTGGCGAAATGATCGCCGACAAATTCCGTCTCCTCTTGCCGTGGAACATTCTGCGGCGCATCTCAACCATTGAAGGAAACTACAACACCATGAGCGAAATCATCAACGAACTTGAAAAGGCGTCCGATGCCAACACCGCTGCTGTGGCGCAGATTGCCATCGATTTCCAGGCCCTCGCCGAGCGCGCTGCGCAGGCTCACTCCGACGGCGACGAAGAGATCCTCAGCGAGGTCTTGACCGAGATGCAGCAGAGCACCGCCGCCCTCGTCGCCCTGCACCCGGTTGCGCCGCAGACCGATCCCGCCGCCGAACTCGCCGGCACCACTGAAGGTTAGGCCCTGAGACGGAAAAGGCCCGCGCGATGCGGGCCTAAATTCGTGGGAATATCGCAAACTGTGTGCTAGAAAAATCAACGATTTAAGCGCGTCCGATATTCCCAGAAAAAGCGCCTTACGTCATGTTATTGTTGCCCATTAGCGCCCGCCTCTTAATCCATCGGTCGTAGGTTCGAATCCTACACGACCCACCAATAAATCAGCCGGTTGGCTTCATTGCTGATCGGCTTTTTTCGTTTATATTCCCAAATTGGTTATCCTCGCGCGGCAGGAACCTGGGCGCAGCGTCAATCATATTCGTTCTATCTCGTTCCGCAAAAATTCAGCCTCGACAAACAACCTACGTCCCTTCTGCATAGTTTTAATGGCTTCGTCAATACGCTCAAGATAATCTTTGTAATTATTTTTATATCCTTTCACGCCATACATTGAAAGCCCATTGTGGTGGTTTGTTGTAATCATTAGATGATGCGTTTTTCTGATCGCAATAACAAAAGATTGCGCGGCCCCTTCCCATCGCTCAAAGGCCAATGTGTCAAACTTACTCATACCGACCTTCTATAGTCAGCCAAGTCAATAACGTAATCAGCCAACGCCCACGCATCCGGATTATGCGAAATGAAATACTTTCGCGCATACCCGCCAATCTCCAGGGCGGCGCGGTCCATCTGGTAGAACTGCGTCTTGCGTTCAGCGGTCAATCCGTCTTCGGCCTCGTCGGCGAACAGCGTCTCATAGTGCACCCCGGCGGATTCCTGGTGGTACAGGCCAACCGCATCAGTCAACGCCTTATCGAGCCACACCGATTCACCGCCGCTCTTATGGATGATGGACGATTCGGTTCCGGTCTCTGAATCCAGCACCGTGATATCGAAACACTCAACCGTCTTGCCGTTCGCCTGCTCGCGCTGGGTGACGATCCGCACCGAGAACCGCGGCCCGTAGGCCTCAGCGAGCAGGCGGTTCGCGCTCGCGGCGATCCCGGGGCCAGCGTCCTCAATCGACAGGTCAATGACCCCGCGCAACCCAAGCCCCAACATGGTCCAGTCGGCGATCTCGGACTCCAGGCGGCGGGCGCGCTCCAGGACCGCGGCGCCCTGGGCGAGGGCAGCGCTCAGGGCGGCGACCTCGGCGGCGTGCCTGGCCTTGGCGGCGGTGGCCTCGTCCATGGCGCCCTTTGCGGTTTCGACAGCGGCCTCGGCCTGGGCCAGGGCTGCGCGGGCGGCGATCACAGCCTGATCGGTTCCGGGCTCGGGGATGGCGGCGAGTTCGGCGGCGAGGGCTGCGCAGGTGGTCTCGGCGGCGGCCTGGGCGGTGGCGACGGCGGCGCGGGCGGTCTCCGCATCAGCCTCGAGGCTGTAAATCTGCGTGGCGGCCGCGGCCTGGGTACGCTCCAGCCGGGCAGTCAGGTCGGCGACTGCGGCCAGGGCCTCGGCGTGGTGCTGCTCGGCCAGGGCGAGCGCGGAACCGCGGGCGGCGATGGCGCGCACCGCGTCCAGGCGGCGGCGCAGGCTGGTGAGGACATCGACGGCTGCGGAGTGGTCGGCGAGGACGCTGGGGAGCGCGGCGCACTGGGGAGCGAGGGCGGCGATCTGGGCGGTGGACGCCTTCCAGTCGGCGCGGCGGGCGGCGGTGATCGCCTCGGCGTCGGGCAGGAGGGCGGCGGTCTCTGTGGCGCGGGCGGCGGCGGCGAGCGCGTCCTGCAGGGCGGGGCAGGCGGCGAACTCACCGGCACCCTTGCACGGCACAAGGGCCACGAAGCCGGCGCGGGCGTGCAGGTCCGCGATGCGGTCGCGGATGTCTTGGGTCTTGCCGGCCGCGGCCTTGCCGGCGTCGGCGGCGGCGCGTTGCTGCGCTTCGAGGGTGCGGACCTTGCCGGCCAGGTCGCGCAGGTCGGCAAGTCGGTCGGACAGGGCGTCGGCGCTCTGCTGCTCGGCGTCGATCTTGGCTGCCAGGTCGGCGGCGGTGGCCTCGGCCTCGGCGATGGCGTCGCGCTCGGCGAGGGTACGCGCGGCGGTCTGAGCGCGGGTGTTGGCGGCGGCCATGTCCCCCTGGATGGCCCCGACGGTCATCAGGCGCTGCTGGCGGGCGCTCTCGTGCCGGGCCTCGGCGGCGACGTGCTCGCGGCGGGCAGCATCTACCGCGGCGGCCCCGGCCTGGCGTGCCTCCTCGATGCGCACCTGCACCGCCGCCCGCTGATCCAGCAGGCGTTGCCGGTCCAGGTCCCCGGACATGGCCCGGTCCAGTTCGGCGCGGGCGCGGCTGGCGGCATCGATGGCGGCGAGTTTGGCCTCCACCCGAGCGGTATGGCCCACGCTCAGATCCAGGATGGCGGCATCGAGGGAGGCGATCTGCTCCGGAATGGCAGCGAGGACGGCGGTCTGGGTGCGGGTCTCTTCGAGGTGCAGGCGCAGTCCCTTGCCGACCTGCGCGACCTGGTCGGCCTGGGCCGCGATGGGATCGAGGTCGAGCAGGGCGCGCATGAGGGCCTTGGGGTCAGCGTGCGCGGCCAGCTTGGGGGCGTTCTGGGCCCTGAACGCGCTCAGGTAGTAGATGCCCTGGTCACCTAGGATGTGCGCCAGACAGGCGTCATACGTCGATGATTTGCCGTCGCTGACGGTGTGGTCGGGCAGGGTGACAGGCTGCCAGTCGGCGCCGTCCCCGGCGTTCTGGCTGACGTGCTGCGGATTCGCCCGCAGGACGTGCAGATAAGCCCGCTGGGCCTTGGTCTTGCCGGTCTGCCGGTACTCGATCCGCGTCCGGTAGGTCGCCCCGCCGTGCGTCCAGACCAGTTCTCGAAGTCCGGTCGGCCCGCCGAACTCGTCGTACACCTGGCCCGGCAACTGGGGCGGCTCCCGCCAGGGGCAGAGGGCCAGATTCAGGATGGTCGACTTGCCCATCCCGTTGTCCCCGCGGATCGCGACGGTAAGGGCGTCGGACGGGATCGCGGCCAGGTCGAGGGTGAGAGTGTCGCGGTTGAGCCCGGCGCGGATACCGTGGGCGCCGGTGAGGGTGGCGTGTAGGGGGGTCATGCCTGCTCCAGTTCAACGACGGGGGCACTCGCCCCCACGATCCCCGCCACGATCGCGGCGGGATCCATGCTCTGCACCTGGTGCAGGCGCGCAACCATCCCGGGCAGGGCGGCGGCGCTGCCGGTGGTCGCGGACCAGTGCCCGAGCTTGTCGGCGAGGGTTACCGCCCGGCCGATCCCGGCGGCGCGGACCCGTTGGACGGGGAGAACGCGCGGCTCCAGCTTGCAGGACTCAGCCCCGGAGAACAGGTCGCGGATGGCCTGTTTGTCTACCGCGTGGGCGTGCTCTTCGTCTGCGCTCCAGCGGATACGCACCGCATCATCGGGCTGCACCTGGGCGGCCAGTTCGCGCAGGTCGGCCATGTTGGGCAGGCCGGGGAACTCGACCTCAAGCAGTTGCCTGGCGGGGGATTGGTGAAACTCGCACTGCACCGGCCGGCCGGGATCAACCTCCCAGATCAAGAACCCAACCGGGTCGTGGTGGCCGTGCACCAGGCGGGCCAGACTGCCCGGGTAGGCAATCGTCGTCTGCGCCCCGCTTGGCGTGCGGACCAGGGGCCACGCCTGGTGGCGGTGGATGTGCCCGAGCATCACGGCGTCGCAGTCGGCGGCGGCCAGGGCCGCGAGGCTGAACTCGTGGTCGGGGCTCACCATGGCATACCCAGATTCCGTGGTGCAGCCGGTCACGGTGCCGTGGGTGACGAGGATCGACGGCAGCCCAGGCGTCCCGTCGTGATCATCGGCGAACTCGGCCAGGACGGCGGCGGTCCAGGCGACGGGACCGGCGACCATCACATCGGGGTCGGCCTTGTTCAGGCTCGGCAGGGTGCAGATGCGTACCCCGGCCTCTTCGTACTCACCGATCTCGTCGGCGACGATGATCCGGTGCGCGCTCGGCAGGGCCTTGAGCACATCCAGCGAGCCGGGGCGGTCGTGGCTGTGGGTGCCCTGGAGCACGACGACGGGCATGTGCTCGGCCAGGGCTAAGACCTGGCGCAACCACGCGACAAAAGCCGGCTCGTGGATGCTCAACGCGGAGTCGAACGAGTCACCGGCGATCACCGCGAGGTCGCACGCCTCGGCGATGGCGGTCGCTACGGCGTGGGCCATGGCGCGGTCTACCCAATGAAGATGCTTGGCGCAGTAGTGCAGGTCGCTGATGTGCAGTATGCGGGCCATCAGAAGGGCACCTCCGGGTCATTGATGTCGCTGGCCGGGTCCGATGCCGCTGGAGCGGCGGCGGGCGCGGCCGTCGCTGGAGCGGCAGGGGCCGCAGCCATCGCGGCCAGTCCTTCGAGCGCGTGAATCATGGCGGAAAGTGCATCCTGGTCCGCCATCGCTACCGACTCGGTGCCGGGATGGCGGTCGCTGATCCATTCGTTGCGCGTCTGCGCATCCCACCCGAGCGTGCTGCACAGGGCGGCCAGGTGGCGGCGCTGCTCGACCACGGCGGGCGGGTGCTGGGGAACGACCGGCTCGGGCTCGGGCTCGGGCTCCAGGGCGGCTGCAGGCTCCGGCGCGGGCAGCGCGGCCTGGGCAGCGGGCGCGGGCAGCGCGGCCTGTGGTGCCGGGCCGGTCAGGACCTCCACCATGTCCAGGCCGCTGGCCTCCAACCGGATGATCCATTGCGCCACCTTCTCGGGCTTGCCGGTCTCCCAGTTCATTTTGGATACCTTCTCGCGTCCCTTGGACAACCAGAAGATCGGGCGCCCCTGGTACAGGCCGGAGATACGCCCAAGCCCGGCGCGCACCATGTCCAGGGTCTCGGCGATCCCGAGCGAGGCATAGATAGACGTGAAGGTCAGTTGGATGACCCCCGTCCCGAGCACGCCGGGAACCCAGAAGTTCAGGCTGGCGACGTGCTTGCACTCCCCCTTGGCGAACAGGTCGCAGTCGTTCGGGTTGCAGGCGCGCTCGGCCTCGGTCGGGCGACCGCCAAAGCGGCGGCGGGCGGAGCGGTCAGGGGCGACCTCGACGCGCTTCATGCACTGGAGCACGCCGGTTTCGGGGTCCGGCTCGGACCAGCGCAGCAGTTCGGACGCGCGGTACGCCTCGAAGGTTTCGCGGAACACCAGGTCCAGGTCGTCGGACGGAAAGACGATCGGAAAGGCGTACAAGCGCGGCTCCGGATCGCCGGGGCGCACCGTGGCGTACTGCTCCATGATCGCGGCGGCGGCGCCCGGGGTGGAGAAGTCCCCCTGCCTGGCGGTGAAGTAGCCGACGTTCTTGGGGGTCAGCGGGTACTTCGGCGCGCCCTGGACAGCGCTCAGGGCGGCCGCTATTTCGTCGAAGCTGGCACCGGCCCGCAACCCCTCGGCGTACTTCTCGGCCAGACCGGGGATCTTGGCGGCGGACTGGGTAAGCACCTTGATGCCGGGCCTGATCTTGCCAGCCACGGGCAAGCGCCGGGCCACGGAGACGGCACCGGCCGCGTGAACGGCACCGAGGTTGCGGGAGACACGGGCGGTTTGCATGATTTCTCTCAGGACAGGCAGGCGGAATATTCGGCGGCCGCGGCCTCGATACGCGCGGCGGTGCGCTCCCAGGACCGGGACTCAATGGACGGCCGGGCCGGCAG
>Ga0247838_1000922_pt1 | contig 44958 bp, 38 predicted proteins | sample LaCruzMarch2015__5_FD_189097 | JGI IMG/M metagenome (GOLD analysis project Ga0247838, IMG submission 189097) | Freshwater microbial communities from meromictic Lake La Cruz, Castile-La Mancha, Spain - LaCruzMarch2015_15m | ecosystem: Environmental > Aquatic > Freshwater > Lake | place: Spain...
TGGGAGCGGATTGGGAATATTTTTCGACGATCTCGTTGAGACGCATGTCGGCTTCCGCGCGGTTGCGGGCGTTGAAGATGTATCGGATGTCGTCGGCGACTTCTTGGCGCATGGAGACTTTGGGAATGTAGGCCTGGGCGTTTTGCTGGAGATGGAACTGGCAGCGTTGCCAGGGTGAGGCGTTGAGAGTGGCTTTGAGAGCCGATTTGAGTCCTTCGTGGGCGTCGGAGGTGACAGGGTCGGGAATGCCGATGCCGCGTTCGCGCAGGGAGGAGAGGAATGTGCGCCAGTGGACTTCGGCTTCGGAGAGGGCGACGGAGGTTCCGAGGATCATGCGTTTCCCGTTGTGACGCCGAATGCCGATACCCACCAAGAGAGCGCAGTCGCGCACGGAGGAATCGACGCGCACGTTGATGTAGGTGGCGTCGAGGAGGAGGTGGAAGATTTCCGGCAGAGGACGGTTGCGCCATTTTTCAAGGGATTCATCAAGGCGCGCGGCGAGGCGGGAACCGGAGCGTAGCGGAGATAGACTGCCGCAGGCAGCCCCGAAGGGGTGAGCGCAAGCGAATCAAACGCCTTGGAGATACATTTTGGCGATCGCGCTTTCGAGGGCTTGGTCGATGCGGGAGCCTTTTTCCAGAAGGGAAGGGTAAAAAGTCTCGGAAGAGTCTCTGGTTTGTGGGATTTTGAGATTCATCTCACCGAGGGTGCTTTTGAAGACTCTGTCCTTGAATCCGTTGGCGTAGCCGTTTCGCTTTTCGCAGCGCTCGTAAGGCTGAGCTGAGAGATGGGTTCTTCTTTCAAAAAGCATGGCGGCGTTGAGAATCATTTCAGCAATGCGGGGAAGCCCGTTTTCGTATCCTTCGTTCAAAAGAAGTTGGATCAGGTTATCAAGGGATGTATTTTGAGTGGGTGTGTGTTCGGTCATGGTTGGTGCTCTGTTTGATTTAAACACCTTCAGTATCCAGCCGTGGCCGGACGCCTTCAACCCCCCTCTTTCCTGACATGCGATCGCTTTGCGGAAAACTCCGCTCCGCTCCGTCTTCCGCAAGTCAGGAATGATTCGGTGATGTTGGCAATTTACAGACGAATTGTTGCACTACCTTACAAGTTTCCCTTTGAATCGGTTTGGAGTTCATCGGCGATCTTCGCGATGTTTTCGTATCGGGTATGCTTGTGCGCCTCGAAGACCCTCTCATCCATCGGCGTCAAGATTGCCACCTCGCTTTCCTCCATCTTGAGGAGGCATGAATTCAGGCATAGGAACTGGAAATACAGATTTAGCGATCACGAAAAAAATGGAATTGAGACCAAGAAACAGCCCCTTCTTGCAGAGGCTGGAGATACTCGGAGGGGGGATCAAAAACGCCCACAAAAAAATCGCCTTGATGGATTTTTCCGGGCGGATCGAAGGCCATCTTTAGCAATGGAGTCTTACGATGCCCTCAAACGGCATAAAATCAGGCGCTCGCCGTTCATTTTCTTTTGCCAATTCGAGCCACCTCAAGCTGCATTTCGGAGCCTTTATTAACGAAAAATGTTAAAGTAGAGGCTTCAAAAGAGAAGTCTTTTTCAAGGCATTTTAACCTTGTAACCCGCTTAATAAGAGGGTGGTGGGCAGAACTGGATTCGAACCAGTGAAGGCGTAAGCCAGCGGATTTACAGTCCGCCCCGTTTGGCCACTTCGGTATCTACCCTTTTTTCCTGCGGTTGGCTTACCTTGTGGGTGAGGCCTGGTCGCGAGGGAGGAGGACAATGGATTTAATTGTGATTTTGGGCAAGGGAAAATCGTTGCTGTTTGTGGGGGCCTTGCTGATTTCTTCGAGGGTCTCGAGGCCTTCGAGGACAGTGCCGAAGACGGTGTATTGGCCGTTGAGCTTGGGCAGGGGCTGGAGGCAGACATAGAATTGGCTCCCGTTGGAATTTTTGGCGGGGTTGATTTTGTCGGGGAGGCGGGCCATGGCGACGGCGCCTTTGTCGTGTTTGAGGCGGATTTCAGCGGGAAGGGTGTAGCCGGGTCCGCCAGTGCCGGTGGTGTCGGTTTGGCCGCGGCGGCTGGCGGGGTCACCGGTTTGGACGAACGAGCCAGGGAAGACGCGGAAGAAGCGTTGGCCGTTGTAGAATTTTTTGGTGATGAGTTTTTTAAAATTCTCGACGGTGTAGGGCGCGGAGTCGTCGTAGAGGCCGATGGTGACTTGGCGCGTCTGTTTTTCCTTGGGGAATTGGATTTGGAGGACGGCGACATCCGGGCCGAGTGTGGCGGCGCGGACGGTGGTGGCGCAGAGAAGCGCGGCGAGCGTGAGGGCGATGAAGGATTTCATAGGATCGGGAATGCGCGGCATTCGACTTCGCCGAGCGGGCGGCCTTGGTCATCGGTGACGCCGAGCCGCTCGAGATTTTCGAACTGACGGTTGAGATAACCGAGGGCGGCGGTTTGTGCGATGTCAAAATGCGGCGCGGTGCTGGTGAGATGTCCAGCCGTGGTATCGGGCTGGCCGATGGGATGAAGGCGGGCTGGCAGGGTGAGGTTTGCAGGGAGGCTGCCGAGGAAGCCGTGCAGGCGCTTGTTCACTCGCCCCACGCTTTTGAGTCGGGAAACAGTTTCTTGGCCGACATAGCAGCCTTTGTCAAAATCAACGGCGGCGTCTTCGAGGCGGGCTTCCTGCGGCAGGGTGTCCTCGTTGATTTCGACGCTCCATGCGGGTTGGCCGTGGACAATGCGGAGGAGGGCGAGTTGCTCGGGCGTGGCAGCGGTGAGGCCTGAGGGTTTCTCCGCGGTGTCGAAACCGGAAAGGCCCGTTCGATTGATGCGAAGGGCTCCGGCAGGGGCCTCGATGCCGAAGATGTGTTTGAGCAGCGGAGGCATGGGCAAGGGCTCGAGGTGGGCATCATCCGCTATGAGATAGCGCTCAAGGCGAGTCTGAACAGTCTCGGCGAGGGCTTCGTCGCACTCGATGAAAAGATTGTCGCCATCGCGCCAGATTTGCACGAGGGCGCAGAGTTTTCCTTTGGCGGTCAGGAGGCAGGCGGGGCGCGCAATGAGAGGTTGGAGGCGGGTGATGTCGATGCTCACTTGGCCGTTCAAGTAACGCGTGGCGTCGGGGCCGCTGAGTTGGAAACGGGCGCGTCCTTGGACCTCAAAAAAACCTGATGCGGGCGAGGGGGTCATTTTTTCCGACGGAGGAGTCCCCAGAGGTTTTTGAGTCCGGCAGGTTCGGCGGCGTCCTGCGCAGGAGCAACGGGGGTGGCTGGAGCGGGAGTTTCCGGGAGCGTGCGGTCTTGACTGGGAAAATCGTAGAAGCGGGAAATGACGGAGAAATCCTCATCTCCCCAGCCGCGTTGGAGGCCCGCCATGGCAATGCCTGCGAAGGCGCCAGCGGTAGGGAGTTCGATATTTTTTTCCTCGGCCATCGCGAGGCCGATCTGGACATCCTTGAACATGTTTTTGAGCGAGAAGCGGGGTGAAAAGTCGGCTTCCAGCATGCAAGGAAGCTTGAGGTCGCTCACGCCGGAGCGGGCTGCGTTGTTTTCCAGGGCAAGTGGGAGCTTGTGGAGTTCCACGCCGTATCGGTCGAGGAGGGCCAGGGCCTCCGAGATGGCAGCCACAGCGTTTGCGGAAATGAGGTTGGTAGCAACTTTGACGACCGAAGCTTGGCCGATGGCACCCATTTCCAAAATTTGCTTGGATGAAACTTCAAGCTGCGAGCGCACGCGCTCGAGGTCCTGCGGATCGCCGCCGATGTAGTAAACGAGTTGGCCCGCTGCAGCGGCATCCCTGCTACCTGTGAAAGGCGCATCGAGAAAGGCGGCGTGTTTCTCCGCAACGATCTTGGCGGCTATGAAAGTATCGGCGGGCGAGACTGTGGCGTGATTGAGAATGACATGCTCGGAGGTCAATGCTGGCAGCATGGCGCTCAAGACAGAGTGCAGGGCTTCGCCATTCGAAACGAAAATCTGTATGTGCCGCGTGGCCTCGGCGACTTCCGCGGGCGAGCTCAGGAAGTTCGGCTCTGGACGCACGGTGCGATTCCAAATCCAGACTTGATGGCCGGCCCGCCGCAGGCAGGCAACGACTCGGCTCCCAATGATGCCGAGCCCGACGACGCCTACTGCGGGTTTTCCCGGTATCTGCTCCATGCGGGCTCTAAGTGGCCGCGGGTAGGAAGGTCTCGATTTTGGCGGATTCCTTGAGCTTGTTTAACACAGCTTGCACAGCTTCGCGTTGTCCGGAGCTTTTGAGGAAGGATGTGACCTGATCTTTAACTTGATCAAATGGCACGGTGCCGGCGTTTTTTTTGTCGGTGACTTTTATGATGTGCCAGCCGAACTGGGTTTTCACCGGCTTGCTGATGTCTCCCACTTTCTGGGCAAATGCGACTTCAGCGAATTCGGGGACCATGCGATCTTTGGGGAAAAAGCCAAGATCGCCGCCGGATTCGGCTGCACCGGGTTCTTCGGAGAGTTCTTTGGCGAGCTTGGTGAAGTCTTCGCCAGCTGCTGCGCGCTCGGCGGCCTTTGTGGCAGCGTCTTCCTTTTGTTTCACAACATCCGCTGGGGCGTCCGCATCCACCATAAAAAGAATGTGGGTCGCCTTGACGGTTTCGGGCTGCTCGAACTCCTTCATGTTGGAGTCGTAGAAAGCCTTGGCCTGTTCGTCGGTGACTTCAGGAGTTTGAACCTGCGATTTCATCCAGCGGCTCTGCTGCAGACCCGTGCGGACATTTTCCTTAAGCTTCTCTGGATTCATGCCGGATTGAGCGAGTTGATCTTGGAAGGCTTTGTCATCCGGGAACTGGCCTTTGATCTTGGCCAACTCGGCATCGACATCGGCATCAGTAACCTCTTCACTTCCAGAAGCTTCGGCAACCAGCTTGTCCATGATCAAGTCTTGGAGGAGTTGTGTGTAACCACCGATTTGTTGCTGTGGATCGAGATCTTTGATTTTTGCTCCGGAGGCTTGCAGGGCGGCGTTAAAAAGGTCTTGTAGCTCCTGCTTAGTGATATTTTGTCCGTTCACTGTGGCAACGACCTCAGGGAGATCGATCGGCTTGTTGTCGGCTGGGGCTGGTGGCGAAACTGGAGCAGGGGCTGCCGGATCGGCGGAAGATGAAGCCGAGACTTCTACACCCGCATCCTTTAACTTTGTCATGACAGCTTCAGCGGGGCTGCTCGCGGCTGGGGTGGCTTCTGCTTGCGGCTTGGACTCGGCGGGAGCAGGGGCGGGCGGTTTGCAAGCAGGCAAGGCCAGGAGGCCTGCGGCTAAAAGAGGGATGATCGTTGCTTTGGTGGATTGAGAGCGTGTCATGGATTGAGTAAGATTTCGTTCATCGCATGGAACCTGCAGGATTGCCAGTGGAATTTGGTGACGCGCCAGATACTCAGCCAAAATCCAAGAACCACTACAACGCTCCGAAGAGGATACAAAATTCAAACTCCGGCTCGTGGTTTTAGCGTTGAGCATTTCTCCATCGTGCTTCATACAATTGGCCTTGAAATGAAGTCCATCACCCTCACCATCGCGTTCTTGTGCGCCTCGGCCCTTGCAGGCCTCGGCCAAACCCAGCTTACTGCACTCCCACCCGACGGCTTTGTGACTCTGTCACAGATCGTCAATGATTTTGCGACCGCCGAAACCCAAGCGCTTCAGAAATACAATGGCATGCGAATTTGCGTTTACGGCCGAGTGGGGCAGGTCACGCAATCGGACGACGAGGAGGGTGATCCCCTCACTGCTTACCTGCAGCTTCCCGCCCGCACAACGCCGGATGTGAAGGTCGTTTTTGGAGCTGATTTCATACCATCCTCCGTGATTTCAGTGGCCGATGACGACTCCAAGGCTACGGTTTACCATACAGACTGGAATGGCAACCTCTCGAATGCCACATCGTTCATTGTTGAAGGTGAAAATGTCGCGGTGCGTGGCACGTTCGACAACTTTGTTGCGGGTGACATTATTTTGAAAAACAGCTTCAAGCTCAGTCCAGAGGCTCTGCAAAAGAAGCTCGCCGAGCACAGCCTCACGGATCAGTAATTTGAGCGACTTCACATACCCCAAAACCTACGATGTCATCGTCATCGGTGCGGGACATGCGGGCATAGAGGCCGCCATGGCATCGGCCAGGTTAGGCTGTGAAACCCTCCTGCTCACTCAGAATGCCGACACAGTTGGGCAGATGTCCTGCAACCCCGCGATCGGTGGTTTAGCGAAGGGTCACATGGTCCGCGAGATCGACGCCCTCGGAGGTGCGATGGGTCTGAATACCGACGCCACCGGCATACAGTTCCGCATGCTGAATGCCACGAAGGGTCCGAGCGTTCGCGCACCCCGCGCGCAGTGCGACAAGAAGGCCTATCAGTTCCGCATGAAGGCGCTTCTCGAGCGCGAGCCACGATTGGACATGAAGCAGGGAAATGTGACTCGCCTCGTGACGGGAGAAAACGGCGTCGAGGGAGTGGAAACCAATTTCGGGCTCCGCTTCAATGGCGGCGCCGTGGTGGTTACGACAGGCACTTTCATGCGTGGACTGCTCCATGTCGGCCTGCGAAACCAGAGCGGCGGGCGGCTTGGCGATGCGGTTTCGACATTCAGCGACTGCCTGCGCGAACTTGGTTTTGAAGTCGAACGCTTCAAGACTGGCACCCCCTGCCGCCTCCTTGCCAAGAGCATCGACTTTTCCCAATGCGAGCCGCAGCACGGCGACGAGCCTCCACCACTTTTCAGCTATCTGGCGGACACACTCGTGCGCGGTGAGGACGACCTGCACACGCTTAACGAATGGCGCGACGGGGCGTTCCGGGCGCGCCAGATTTGTTGCTGGATCACCCACACCAACGAGACCACGCACGAAATCATCCGCTCGAACCTCGACAAATCCCCTCTCTACTCGGGTGTCATCGAGGGCGTCGGCCCCCGCTACTGCCCGAGCATCGAGGACAAGGTCGTGAAATTTGCCGAGAAAAATCAGCATCAGCTTTTCTTGGAGCCGGAGGGGCGCCATACCGATGAAATCTATGTGAACGGCGTTTCGACAAGTCTCCCCTTCGAGGTCCAGTATAAATTCATCCGCAGCGTGCGCGGCCTCGAAAATGCTGAGATCCTGCGACCCGGCTACGCGGTGGAATACGATTACTGTCCACCCACCCAACTCCACACGACGCTCGAAACAAAACGCCTTCCGGGCCTCTACTTCGCCGGGCAGATCAACGGCACATCGGGCTACGAGGAGGCCGCCGCGCAGGGACTCATCGCCGGCGCGAACGCCGCCCTGAAACGCCTCAAGCGCCCTCCGCTTACCATCGCACGCCACGAAGCCTATATCGGCGTTATGCTGGACGACCTTGTGACGCGCGGCACCCCGGAGCCCTACCGCATGTTCACAAGCCGGGCAGAATACCGCCTCCTCCTGCGCCAGGACAATGCCGACCTCCGCCTCACGGGCAAAGCCATCGAAACCGGTCTCGTGGATGGCGAGCGCGCCTCGCGCTTTCAGCAAAAGCAAAGCCAGCTTGCCGCTCTGAAAAGCCGCCTCAACGAATTTAAAGTCGATGCGGTTCCGCTCGAGCGCTGGCTCAAACGCCCCGAGAACACCTGGTCCACCGTGCCCAGCGAAATCCGCGCGCAGTTCCAGCAATCCGTCTGGGAGCAGGTCGAGACGGATCTCAAATACGCAGGCTACATTACCCGTCAGGAGGAGCAAATCGCCCGCACCGCGCGCCACGAAGGTAAAGCCATTCCCGACTGGGTGGATTTTACAAAGATCAACGGCCTCCGCACCGAGGCCATTCAAAAACTGACCGGTGTCCGCCCCGAGACGCTTGGTCAGGCAGCCCGTCTCAGCGGAGTGACCCCGGCCGACATCGCCCTGCTTGGCGTATGGATCACGCGAGGCTTGGAGAAAGCAACCACCACATGAAAACACCCAACCGCATCGATAAGAAATTTGAAACCCTCCGCGCTGCCGGCCGGTGCGGTTTCATCGCCTACATCACCGCAGGGGATCCGGATTTAAAATCCACACCCGCACTTGTCGCCGCCCTTGAGCAATCGGGTGTGGATATCGTCGAACTGGGCGTTCCCTTTTCGGATCCCTTGGCTGATGGCGCGACCATTCAAGCCGCATCGAGCCGGGCGCTGGATGCCGGAGCCACCTTGGCCGGCGTGCTCGATGCCGTGCGAGAAATCCGCCTCCAATCTGAGATTCCCATCGTGCTCTTCACCTATCTGAATCCCGTCTACGTTTACGGATTCGACCGGTTCCATGCGGATGCCGCCGCCGCCGGTGCGGATGGGCTCTTGATCCTCGACCTGCCACCCGACGAAGCCGCGCGCAACGTGGAGCTGATGAAATCCCACGGCCTGCTCTCGATCCGCCTCATCGCGCCAACGACTCCACCCGCACGCATGGAACTCATCGCCAAGTCCGCAGAGGGTTTCATCTACTATGTCTCACGCGAGGGAGTGACGGGTGAACAGACAAGCCTCTCAACCGACATTGCTGCCCAAGTGGCCGAGATCAAAAAACACACCACCCTGCCTGTTGCGGTCGGGTTTGGCATTTCCACACCGGATCAGGCGGCCGAAGTCGCGAAGGAATCCGATGCCGTTGTCGTGGGCAGTGCCATCGTGCGCCGAATCGGCGAGTATGGGAAATCGTCTGAGCTCGTGCAGAAGGTCGTAGAATTCGTCTCGCCCATAGCAGCTGCGGTGAAAAAAAACGGCGCTTGATGAACCCCTCCCCGGTGCACGGTGCTGCGGAGGTTCCCCTCACGGGATGCGATGCTTATTTCCTCGCTATCGAGGATCTCATGGCTGTCGGGAGCCAAGGCCGCCATATCGGCCTCACTGTTCTTGAGCTTGAGAACGCGCTCGATATCGGCGCCCTGCGCGATGCCATCAGGCGCTTCTCCCTCTCCCACCCTCTGCTGCATGGCAAATTCCGGCGCACTTGGGCTTTCGGCGCACCATTCTGGCAAACGCCGGATCTCCTCTCCCCCGATGCCGTGCCATTGCTGATCCAGCCTGCTGACACGGATTCCGATGCCCATTGTAGAAGCCTTCTCCAATCCAGCGGGGAACATTTTTTGGAAATCCATGTCATTCCCGGCAGCGACAAGACCATGCTCGTGGCCAAGTGGTCACATCTGCTTTTCGATGGACGCGGGGCCGAATTGGCCTTGCAGGAAATTGCGCGTTTGGCGCTGACACCCTCGGAGCCTTCCCGTCCCGTCTCCTCTTGGAGCATACCCTTTCCAGCGCCTTCAGGTTTTTTAAAACAATGGAAGGCCACGCATGCCTTCGTCGAGCGGCATCATGAAATGAAGCCCTCGGATTTCCGTTCCCTCGGCGGGCCTCAACCCCGGGCAGGCGCGCCCGCATTCCGCATCGTGCGTTTCTCACGCGAGGAGACCTCCCTTCTGCTCCAGCGCGCCGCGCGGATGACGGGGGGGATTTTTCAGATGCCATATTTTTTTGCAGCCGCCGCCAAGGCACATGCCGCTGTGTTCCAGACACGAGGAGAGAAACCTGCCTCGTATGTCAGTCCGGTGCCTGTGCAGGCGCGAAAGCCCAGAGCGCGACATCCGATTTTTCAAAACCAGGTCACCGTGCTGCACTTCAAACTCCAGCACACCGATACCGACGACTTGGAGAAGTCCACCGCATCGATCCATGCCCAGTTCGAGGCCTCCGTGCGTGTGGGTATGGAGGCTTCATCAGCCACAGTTCTTTGGTGGATGAGGCGCCTGCCAACATGGCTTTACCGTCGCTTTCTTCAAAACGACACCTGCGGCGAAATCGTGTCTTTTTTTCAATCCCACACCGGCGAGTTTCTGCCGAACGTCGGAGAGATGTGCGGGGCGCGAATCACAAACGGCTGGCATATCCCATCGGTTGCGCAGCCGCCCGGGAGTGGGATTTTTTTTAGTGAACGCGAGGGACGCCTCACTGCCACAATTTCGTGGAGGGATGGCACGCTAAGCATGGAAGAAGCCGTGATCATGGAATTGAGCTTGCGAGGAGATCTTCTCGGTGCGTGATCTTGATCCCTGTCCGGCAGACAGGTAGGAATAGAATTCTTTCTTATGAAACCAGTCACCATCTACGACACGACACTGCGCGACGGCACCCAGGGAACTGGGATTTCCTTTTCAGTCCTCGACAAGATTCGTGTCGCCCAGAAGTTGGACTCGTTTGGCGTTGACTTTATCGAGGGCGGCTGGCCTGGGTCGAACCCGCGAGATGCGGCATTTTTCGCCGAGGCGGCGAAGCTCACTTGGAAAAACGCTCGCATCGCAGCCTTCGGAAGCACCCGCCGAGGAAGCATCGCCGTGGAGGCCGATGCCCAAGTGCGCGTGCTCCTCGAGGCTCAGACGCCGATTGTCACGATCGTTGGCAAAACTTGGCTCCTCCATGTCACCGAGGTTTTAAATGTCACGGCCGAGGAAAATCTTTCCATGATTGCCGACACGGTGGCCCACCTCAAAAAGCATGGCCGCGAGGTGTTCTACGATGCCGAACATTTCTTCGACAGCTTCAAGGATGATCCAGAATACTCCCTGCAAACCCTGCGCGCCGCGCGGGATGCCGGAGCCGATCTCCTCGTGCTCTGCGACACAAACGGCGGAACTCTTCCCGGAGAAATCCGGAGCATCACATCCACTGTCATCGCCGAGCTCAAATGCCCAGTCGGCATCCACACGCACAATGATTGCGGTCTTGGCGTAGCAAACGCCCTCGCCGCGATCGAGGCCGGAGCCTGCCAAGTGCAGGGAACTATCAACGGCTACGGCGAGCGCGTGGGAAATTGCAATCTCACCACCATCATTCCCACTCTGCAGGTAAAAATGGGTATCGCGTGCGTGCCCGACCTCACCGCACTGCGCGAGGTCTCCCGCTTCGTGGACGAGTTGGCCAATGTGCCTCAAGACATACGCGCCCCCTACATCGGCACGGCAGCCTTCACCCACAAAGGCGGCCTCCATGTTCATGCCGTGCAAAAAATTTCCCGCACCTACGAGCACATGAATCCAGCTTTAGTGGGGAACTCGCAGACAATCCTCGTTTCCGATATGTCGGGCCAGAGCAACATTCTCGCGAAGGCCTCCGAGCTGGGGTTCAAATTCCAAAAGGGTGCGCCCGAGGTCTCGGCGATTCTCAAAAAGGTGAAGGAAATCGAGTCGCAGGGTTACGAATTCGAGGCGGCCGACGCCTCCTTCGCGCTCCTCATACGACGAACACTCGGGTGCCACACACCGCTTTTCGATCTCAAGGAATACCATTGTTCATTCCGCCAATCGAATCAGCATGCCTTCACAACCTGCGAAGCCACCGTCAAACTCCACGCCTCCGGTCGCTCCGAATACACCGTGGAGGAGGGCGATGGTCCGGTGAACGCCCTTGATGCCGCGCTGCGCAAGGCTCTGCGGCCTTTTTACATCTGGATCGATGAAGTGCGCCTCACGGACTACAAAGTTCGCATCATTGACGGCACACGCGGCACCGCAGCCAAAACCCGTGTGCTCATTGTCTCGACCGACGGCAAATCCACCTGGGGAACAGTGGGCGTTTCGGACAATATCATCGAGGCGAGCTGGCTCGCGCTTGTGGATAGTTATGAGTTTTACGGCCTGCGCGCCGTGCCCGAGTTGCCTTAAGCTTGCGGATCGCCGTAGAACTTTACGCCCATCTCGATTTTTTCCCTGCCGTTGGCAACACGCCACTTGTTGGAATCGCGAAGCGAGTAGATGCAACCACAGTATTCTTGTTGATAGAAATTCTCGCGCTTTGAGATTTCCAACATGCGCTGCGCCCCTCCGCCTTTGCGCCAATTGAATGTCCAGTAGGTGATGTCCGGATATTTCGCCGCTGCGCGCTCCCCGCAACCATTGATCTGATCCATGTCTTTCCAACGCGAGATGCCAAGACAACTGGTGATGACGGGAAATCCGTTCTCATGCGCATACAGGGCTGTCCTCTCGAACCGCATATCAAAACACATCGTGCAGCGGACTCCCTTCTCGGGTTCCCACTCCAAGCCCTTTGCACGCGCGAACCAATTGTCCGTGTCGTAGTCCGCATCGATGAAAGCAATGCCCTCCTTTTCCGCGAAACGGATGTTCTCGGACTTCCGCAGTTCGTATTCCTCCCGAGGGTGGATATTCGGGTTATAGAAATAAATCGTATAGTCAATCCCCGAGGCCGCCATGGCCTCCATCACCTCTCCCGAGCAGGGCGCGCAGCACGAATGCAGCAAGACTTTCTTTTCTCCTCCCGGCGGATTCAGAATAGGCCTTGTGTTCATGGGGCCACTTACTCCTAAATTGCGGCACATTTTACAAGCAGACAAAGGGTCCGGTCTCTTTCAAATACCTCTCAGCAATCGGCAAGCTGGATTTTCCAACCAGAGGGGATAAGCTCGCGCCCCATGAAGTATATTTTCGTGACAGGCGGCGTGGTGAGTTCTCTGGGAAAAGGATTGGCGGCGGCATCGCTCGGCACGCTGCTGGAACTCAGGGGCCTCAAAGTCGTCCTTCAAAAACTCGACCCTTATCTGAATGTAGACCCCGGCACGATGAATCCGTTTCAACACGGTGAAGTCTATGTTTTGGCTGACGGAGCTGAAACCGACTTGGATCTTGGTCACTACGAGCGGTTCACAAATTGCGTTCTCACACGGGCAAACAACCTCACAAGCGGCCAAGTCTATGAAACCGTCCTCGGCAAGGAACGCCGTGGCGATTACCTCGGCAAAACTGTTCAAGTCATTCCTCATATCACGGACGAAATAAAATCCCGCATCCGCGAGGTCGGCGCGGATTCCGGCGCCGACATTGTCATCACGGAAATCGGCGGCACCACAGGCGACATCGAGGGCCTGCCTTTCCTGGAAGCCATCCGCCAATTCATTCTGGAAGTGGGAAGCGGCAACGCGATCATCATGCATGTCACCCTTGTGCCATTCATCAAAGCGGCCGGTGAACTCAAAACAAAACCCACCCAGCAAAGCATCGCCAAACTGCGTGAGATTGGTCTTCAGCCACAGGTTTTGATTTGCCGCACCGAGATGCCGCTCGTCGAGGAGGTCCGCCAGAAACTCTCCCTGTTTTGCAATGTGCCTTTGGATGCGGTGATCGAAGCGGGCGATGTCGCCCACACCATCTACGAAGCCCCTCTGAATCTTCGCGAAGAGGGCCTGGATTCCACAGTCTGCCGGCTACTCAACCTGGAAACCAAGGATCCAAACCTTTCCAACTGGAAACGATTCGTCCAGCGCGTCATCGCACCAAAAAAACGCGTCCGCATCGCGATCGTTGGAAAATACATCGAGCTGCAAGATGCCTACAAGAGCATCTACGAATCTCTCACTCACGCCGGAGCCGCGAATGACTGCGGCATCGATATGGTTCTTGTGGATGCCGAGGACATCGAGATCGAGGGTGCCGAAAAATACCTTCAAGGCGTCGCAGGCATTCTTGTTCCGGGCGGCTTTGGAGACCGAGGCGTCGAGGGAAAAATCAAAGCCGCCCGCTACGCCCGCGAGTCGCGCACACCGTTTCTCGGGCTCTGCCTGGGCATGCAGGTGGCCACTATCGAATTTGCGCGGAGTGTGTGCGGCCTCGAGGGTGCCAACAGCACGGAATTCGATCCAGATACCAAGCATCCCGTCATCGCGATCTTGGAGGATCAGAAGGATGTCACGGACAAAGGTGGATCGATGCGACTCGGCACTTGGCAGACCAAGATTCTCGAGGGTTCGCTGGCCCACGCGGTTTACGGAAAAACCGAAGCCTCCGAGCGCCATCGCCACCGCTACGAGTTCAACATGCATTACCGCCAGATCCTTGAGGAAAAGGGGTTCGTCATTTCAGGAACCTCCCCCGACGGAAACCTCGTCGAGTTGGTAGAACTCAAAAATCATCCTTGGTATCTGGCCTGCCAATACCATCCCGAGTTCCAGTCCAAACCCAATGCACCACATCCGCTCTTTAAGGCCTTCATCTCGGCCTCCCTCGCAAACGAGGAGTGATCAAGCCCGCCCTGTGCAGGGTCGCTGAATCGAAAGCCCGCAGCATGGTTTGATTATGGAATTCCTGAAAATAGCCATTCTTCTCGTGCTCGGTCTCGCTTACGCTACGCTGGCTTCGCGGGCGGCGAGGTCCGCCTTGCAGCAAGGCCCTTCCTTCCCCTCGCAAACTTGGAGGTGGCCGGAGACACTTCTTACCACAGGGGTCGTTGTTTTTTTTCTGTTGATGGCCATCCCCTCTTTCACAGCCCCTCCCGTGCGGATTGATCTGAAGGCCATCGAGTCCGCACTCGGGCTCTATGGCTCGATTATTCTTTTTGTCGTTGGATTTCTCGTCTTTCGAAATGTGAATCCCATCCAGGCATTCGGGCTCCGCTGGCGCTCCTGGCCTCAGGGGATTGTAGCAGTCACTATCACGCTGTCCCTTGTCCTTCCTGCGATTTACGCGGCGCAGTGGATTGGATATTTTTTGTGCGGTCCGGAAACCGATCCTCAGCCCATCGTATCCTTTCTTATCGAGCATCAGAGCCTTCGGGATCGTCTGTCGGTCGTCTTGATAGCCGTCGTCGCGGCGCCGCTCGCCGAGGAGCTCATTTTTCGCGGCTGTCTCTACGGCATCCTCCGGCAAATAGGCGGAAGGTTGCCGGCTATTGCTGTCTCTTCTTTGCTCTTCGCCTTGATTCACGGCCACGCCCCCTCGCTCGCTGGGCTGATGATTCTATCCGTAGGTTTATCACTTTTGTATGAGAAGACAGGCTCCCTTTGGGCACCCATCCTACTCCACGCCGCTTTCAACGGTCTCAGCATTTACGGCACACTCCAGTGGCCGGATCTCATGAAATGAAAGCCTGCGCCGAGGACAAACTCCTGCACGCACTCCTGCGTTTCGTGCCCATATCAAAAAACCAACCGCTCGGCCCGGGCGATGACTGCGCGGCCATCAAATGCGGAAAACCCGGAACGCTCATCCTCCTGAAGACAGATTGTATCGCCGAGGATATTCATTTTCTGAGGTCGCACGATCCGGCCAAGGTCGGATGGAAGGCACTTTGCCGTCCACTGAGCGACATCGCCGCGATGGGCGGCTCGCCCGCCGAGGCCCTGATTACATTTTTCTCACCGCCGGACATTGATCCCTCCTACTGGAAGAAATTTTACCGGGGGCTCGGCCGTGCCGCGCGGCAATTTGGCGTCACCATCGCCGGGGGCGAAATGTCCCGCCAGAAATCCGGGATTGCTGTCTCGGTCATGCTCACCGGCCACATTGATGCCAAGCACCTCCTCACGCGCTCAGGCGGAGAACCAGGCGATCTACTCTTCGTCACCGGACAGCTCGGCGGTTCAATCGCAGGACACCATTTAAATTTCACTCCCCGCCTTAAGGAGGGTCAGTGGCTCGCAAAAAATATCCACCCGTCCGCTATGATGGATATCAGCGACGGACTTGGGAGCGACCTACCCCGCCTTGCCAGAGCCAGTGGGTGCGGGTTTGAAGTCCATCGCGAGTCCATCCCCCGCCGGAAAGGCGCTGATGTCCATGGGGCTCTCTCCGACGGCGAAGACTACGAATTATTGGTTTCTATCCCTCCCAAAAAAGCTTCGCTTTTACAAAAAAAGTGGAATGCCGCTTTTCCTGAAACCCGCCTGACTCAGATTGGCGCGCTGACTCCTCCCCAACCTGCCCCTCCCGACTGGCCAGGAGGTTGGGACCACTTTAAAGAGCCGCCCAAAACAAATCGACGGCGACAGAGAAAAGGGAGCCAATCGTGAGTTCACGAAATTCGTTCCATCGCGTATAAAGACCCTATCCATGAAAACCCCAAACCTCCTTGAAATCCTCGCCACACCCAGCCCTTCAGGATGGGAAAAAGAAGGCCAACGCCTTTGGATGAAAAATGTGACTCCGCATGCGGACCGTATGGAGTCGGATCCCCATGGAAACGCTTGGGCCGTGCTGGAGGGCTCGGACGCCAAGGCTCCGCGGGTCATGCTGGAAGCGCATGCGGATGAGATCGGATTTATTGTCAGGCATGTCGATGAGAACGGGTTTCTCGCAATCGGCCCGATCGGCGGCTCCGACCGCACGCTGGCGTCGGCCCGGAGGATTCGGCTCTTTGGATCGAAGGGAATCGTTCAGGGGGTTATTGGAAACACTGCGATTCACTTGCGCGACACTTCCAAGGACAAACCTGCCGAGTGGAAGGAGCTCTTTATCGATGTTGGAGCTTCGTCGGCAAAGGATATCGAAAAACTGGGCCTCCGTGTCGGAACTCCAGCCATTTTCGTCGATGACGCGATGGAATTTTCCGACGGACTCATCGTCGGGCGCGCCCTGGACAACCGGATCGGCGGGTTCATCCTTGCAAACATTCTCGCCGACCTGCACTCGAACAAAAAACGCCCACACGCCTCCACATATGCGGTCAACGCCGTGCAGGAGGAAATCGGTTGCCGTGGAGCCCAGATGGCTGCACACCGTATCCGCCCATCCGTCGCGATTGTCTTTGATGTCACACATGCCACGGATACACCCGGCATCAATGTGAAAGAGCACGGCCTTGTCAAACTGGGCAAAGGTCCAACGATTTCTCATGGCGCGGCGAACCATCCTCTCGTTATGCAGCGCCTCATTGAAGTCGCCGAGAAACAAAAAATTCCGCTGCAGCATGAAGCCGTATCCCGCAGCACCAGCACGGACGCCGATGTGATCTACACAAGCCGCGATGGCGTCGCCTGCGGACTGATCTCGGTCCCGCTGCGCTACATGCACTCGCCGGTCGAAATGATCTCCCTCGAGGATGCCAAAAACGCTGCCAAGCTTGCAGCAGCATTTATTAGAAGCATCCAAAAATCCGATACATTCCGAATGCTCGGTTAAAGAGCGCAAAAAAAAATTGCGGGTGCCGCACTTCAAGTGCGTTCAGCAGCCTGCATTTCGGCGGCAATGGCACGGAGTGCCTCTAGAGGCGATGGGGCGCCGGTGATTGGACGTCCGATCACCAGATAGTCCGCACCCGCCCGCATGGCATCCCCCGGGGTCATGATGCGTTTCTGGTCACCGACATCGCTTCCCACAGGGCGCACGCCGGGAGTCACAATCACGAGGCTGTTGCCAAATTTTTCACGCAGCGGGCGGATTTCGCGAGGGCTCGCCACGATGCCTCGCAGACCGCAGCGGAGTCCCATCTCCGCAAGATGGAGGACCTGCTCCTCGGCGGTGAGGGGAACGCCAACGGCGCGCAGCGACTCGTCATTCATGCTTGTGAGCACACTCACGCCGAGCACGAGGGTGCTTGATCCCTTTGCCGCCGCAACGGACTCGGAAACCATCTGCGGGCCGCCACAAAGGTGAATGGTCGTCATATTCACTCGCAAGCGAACAGCGGAATGCACGGCCTCGCGGGCGGTGTTGGGGATGTCGTGAAACTTCAGATCCAAAAAAATCCGTGCCCCGATGGATTGAAGTTTGGAGACGATCGAGGGTCCCTCGGCGGTGAAAAGCTGGAGGCCGACTTTGAAAAGGCAGCCCTCGCTGGCAAGGGGTTCGACAAGGCGAAGAGCCGAGGATGCGTCGGGCGCATCCACGGCAACGATGATTTTTTCTTTGGCGGATACGGTCATTCGCGGATAGTTCGGAGCGCATGACAATTGACGCCCCGGCCAAAGTCAACCTCACGCTCCGCGTGCTGGGGCGACGCGATGACGGATTCCACGAGATCGAAACTCTCATGGCCCCGATCAGTTTGGTGGATCAACTGGACATCAATCTCCGTGAAGACCATGCCATTCATCTCACATGCAGCGATTCGAGTATCCCAACCGATGCATCGAACCTTGCCCACCGCGCGGCGGCGGCGTTTTTGAAACACACCGGGCTGAGCTTCGGCGTTGATATCCATATCAAAAAAAACATTCCGCATGGAGCGGGCCTTGGCGGCGGCAGCAGTGATGCGGCCGCCGTTCTTGTCGCCCTCGACCGCATACTTGAAACAAACATGCCCGTGGAGGAACTCGAGCATGTTGCTGCAACGATGGGATCCGACATCCCGTTTTTCATTCGCAGGCACCCAGCCATCTGCCGAGGCCGAGGGGAGATCATCGAACCCTTTGAAGGATTGCCCAATGCAGACATCCTGCTGGTGAAGCCCCCGTTTCCGGTTCCCACCCCGTGGGCGTATCAGGCATGGGCCAACTCACAAAAACCTTCAGCAACTTTTGAGCCGTTTCATGGTTCTATCTCTCTTGTGAATGACCTCGAGGCTCCAGTGTTCTCCAAATATCTTCTTCTCCCCGTTTTGAAGGCTGCGCTGCGCGAGCATCCGAGCGTTTCAGCAGCCCTGATGTCCGGCTCGGGGTCCACCATTTTTGCCATTCTTCGGGATTCGGCCCAGGGAATCGAAGAGTGGATCCACAACGAATTCGGCGAATCCTTCCAGTCCTTCCGTGCGCGGTTGATCACGGCAAAGGGGGAGCCCCTTTTCTAATGCCGCTCGACGATGCCGAACTCATGCAGCGCACGGCTTCGGGTGATGAGCGCGCGTTTGAGGAGCTCATCGAGCGGTATCAGATGCTGGTCATCGGCACGATTGCCAAGATGCTTGGGGATGCCAGCACGGCTGAGGACTTGGCGCAGCAGGTTTTCATCCGCGTCTGGCAGGCGGCACCGCGTTATAGGGCCACCGCCAAGTTCACGACCTGGTTAATGACGATCACCCGCAACCTGGTCTTCAACGAAACGCGGCGGCGCGGCCGAGCGCGGCTTTTTCCTATGGAGCATGAGGATGGGACACCGCGCGAGATTCATGATCTTGGGTCGGTGGAACCTGGGCATCGACTTCAGGAGAAGGAATTGCAGGACGCCATCGAGATGGCCATCGCCTCATTACCCGAGCAGCAGCGCTTGGCTCTGATTCTCCGCCGCTACGAAGACATGGCCTACGAGGAGATAGCCGCTGTCTTGGAAACGACGGTGCCCTCGGTAAAAAGCCTGCTCTTTCGTGCGCGCGAGGCGTTACGCTCCAAGCTGGCGAAGTTTCTGGACGATTCCTTCTAACTGCGGCCGATGCTGGTGTAGCGGAAGCCGGCTGCACGCACAGTCTCGGGATCGAGGATATTGCGTCCGTCAAAGATGAGCGGTGTGTGCATCACATTTCGGAGTTCGGCCAGATCGACCTTGGTGAATTCCTTCCACTCAGTGGCGATGATGAGGGCCTCGGCGCCTGTGGCCGCCTCGAGCGGCGAATCCGCCACCCGGGCTCCATCGATTAGTTTAAACTCACGGGCCTTCTCAGTGCCTTTGGGATCGTAGACGGCCACCTCGGCACCCTCCGAGACCAGGTCGCGCACGACATCAATCGCGACAGACGAGCGCACATCGTCGGTATCTGGTTTGAAGGTGAGTCCCCAAACGGCAACTTTTTTATCCTTCAGCACCCAGAGAGATTCACGGATTTTGTCGAGGAAGCGCGCGCGCTGGCTGAAGTTGATTTTTTCGACTTCTTTGAGAAGTGTAAATGGGACGCCAAGATTTTCGCTGATGGCAATGAAAGCGGCGATGTCCTTCGGGAAGCAAGATCCGCCGTAGCCGATACCGGCATTGAGAAAATTGCGGCCGATCCGTCGATCCATGCCGATACCGTCGGCGACTTTCTCGACATCCGCTCCGCTGGCTTCGCAGATGCGGGCCACCGCGTTGATGTAGGAAATTTTGAGCGCCAAGAAGGAATTGGCAGCATGTTTGATCAACTCAGCCGAGTTGATGTCGGTAACGAGGACCGGTGCCATGAATGGCTCGTAGATTTTTTGCATCAGGGCAACGGCCCGTTCGCTGTTCCCACCGATAACGATACGGTCGGGTTTCATGAGGTCTGGCACGGCGCAGCCTTCGCGCAGGAACTCGGGATTGCTCACCACATCGAACTCCGCGCCGGTCTTGTTGTAGCGGCGGATTGTGTCGGCAACCTTCTCGCCGGTCTTCACCGGCACGGTGCTCTTGTCCACAATGACGCGGTATTGGCCTTGCTTGAGGACGGCTGCAATTTCGCGAGCCACCTTCTCGATGTAGGATAAATCGACGCTACCGTCCGCCTGGGGAGGAGTTGGCACGGCGATGAAGACCACGTCGGAGTTGTCCACCCCCTCTTCGGTGCTTGTTGTGAAGTGGAGACGCTTTGCAGCCACATTGCGATGGATCAACTCCTCGAGGCCGGGCTCGTAGATTGGCACTTTCCCAGCGAGCAGCTGCTGGACTTTTTTCTCGTTGTTGTCCACGCAGATGACCGTGTGGCCCACTTCAGCGAAGCAGGCACCCGAGACCAATCCGACATATCCCGAACCAATAATGCAGAGTTTCATGTGTTGTTGTGTTGTAAAAAAATTAATCAACCGCTCCGGCGGGCTGATCCGTCGGGCCAGGACTGAAGCCAAAAGGCAGGCTGATCTGGGGCGCGTCCTTAAGAGTCATCATGAGAAGAAACCCAATTTCCTGATCCCCTCCCAAGTTGTCACGCACCTCGGCCCCGAGGGAAGCCACCCAGCTTGTGAGGTCGCGATTGATGAAATAACGCTGGTATTGCATGACCTGCGATTCGAATTCGTATTGTTCGTAGAGGCTCACGCTCCAGTTGTCGTTGATGCGCCAATAGGCGTAGAAATCGAGCTGGCTGTTATCGGAAAAATTGGGATTCCCATCGATGTATCGATGCCCGATGGAGAAGCGGAAATCCCGCGCCGGCATGAAACTCAAGTTCGTGTTGACCTCGGTGAAGCCTTCTGTGACCAGAGGAATCTGGGAGGCAATCGAAAGGGCGCTCCACGGAACGGGATTGAACTGAATGACATTAAAGAAGTTCGAAATCGGTGCATCCGAGTAAGGATTTTCCATGTTCACATCCGCGAAGGAATTCAGGGTGAACCACTGGTAGGTGGCGTTGTTGCGGCGCGTCTGGAGACGCTGGGAAACGCCGAGGCGCGTGATGTTCCAAGTGTCGAGCGAGTCAATCGCAGTGAATTGCGGGAAGTCGATTGGCAGGAGTTGGGTGGACTGCACCACGCGGTCAAACTGGTAGATATTTTCCGGACTCTCGCCCATGTTGTAGACACCCGAGTAGTTCAGATACGGTTCGACGACATGGCGCAGACCATCGAGCCCGAGCCAGCGGCTCTGGACCTGCTCGAAGGCGCGCGACATTTTGGTGGAAACAGTGACGCCGTAGTTCGCGATGGGGCGGAAGACCCCGCTCTTGGTTTCAAGTGTCGGCGAGGGGTTGTTCAACGGATTGCTTTCGTCGGTTTGCTCCAGCGTTGTGACTTCGCCTGTGACCGGGTCGATCGCGGTGTTGCCAGTGGCGGGAGCAACAAACGATCCACTTTGGCTGTAATATGTTCCACGAATGCCGGCTTTGGGCGTCACATTCAGCCAACCGAAAAACTTCGAGGGGAGCGACCATTGATGGAAGGTATCGAAGCGTGTGGCGGAGTAGTCTGGAAATTCAGTTTCTCCGAAGGAAGGTTCGTTTGAGAAGGCTCTCCGCAACGAGGCCACGCCCGTTTCACCATCATATTGCACCGGCAGGCCGAAGAACGGCTGTTGCTTGAAATCAAATACAAGCTCGGGCTTGCGTTCGGTCACATCCTGAAAATCGTTCAACTGCCAGCGCCCCAGCAGCGTGAGGGTGTAGACCTCATCCCACTTGGTCAACGAGAGGGAACTATCCGGCTGCGGGTCGGTGGCAAATTCACGGCGGTAGAAATCCTCAAGAAAATCGACATCGCTAAGCAGGTTGATATCAGCCGTGCCATAGATGTCGTCTGCGAGAAAAAGCCTCTGCTGGAAGGCCACACGGTAGCGGTTCTTCGTCTTGGTCTCTGCTGGCTCTCCCGGCGCTTCGACAGAAGTCACATCCTGTGTCTCAAAAACATAATCCGTTCGTAGTTTGCCGAAATTGCGATTGGATGGTCCATACTCCATATTCAGATCGAGTCCTGCAGATGGACCAAATTCCGTTCTCTCTTCAATACGAACCTTGCCATCGATGCCGGGAAAGATGGGAAAACCATAGCCCAGGAGTAAATAGGCACCCCAGCGGGAGTCGTAGCCCGGAAGAAACTCAAAGCCGCTGCTGTTGAGATTTGCGTAAAGATAAGGGAACCAAAAGATGGGTGTCTGCCCAACATAGAGCGCGGAGTTTGTCATGATGACGCGACTGTCGGGGTAAAATCGCATCGACCGTGGACGAACATGGAAGTCCGGCTTCGACGAATCGTGCGTGGTTAGGGCGGCATCGCGGATTCGAAATTCCTTGGGCGAAACGGCGCGAAAATTGAAGGCGCGAAAAAACATCGGGTGCTGGGCCCCGGAGAGTTCGAGAGCCCTCATTTGTTTACTTTCGAGGTTGAAGAGCGCGCGCTGGGAGCTAAGAACCTGCTCGGGAGTGTAGACTCGAATATTGCCTACCAGCAGGACATCGCGTGTGTCGGGGTTGTATTCCGCATAGTCACAGAAAATGCTGTATTTTCCGTAGTGGATTTGGACATTGTCCTCGGCTATCGCAACGCCTTGGTCGAAACGCGTATTACCATCCGCCGTAATCTCCACGGGCGAGTCGCCGAAGTTGCCGAATTGGGCATAAGCGGGTGTCAGCGCAGCCAGCAGACAGAAAAGGAACTTCCTCATTGGGGGCGAAAGACTAAATACGAGGGTTGGCGATATCAAGAGTGTAGTTAGTCGCCGTAGCCACCTGGATGTTTCACATGCCACGCCCACGCGCTTTCCACGATGGGAACGATGTTTTGGAAACGCGGAGCCCAACCGAGTTCGGCGCGAATTTTTTCCGACGCCGCGATGAGGCGCGGGGGATCGCCAGCACGGCGGGGTTTTTCCACGGCCTTGATGTCGCGCCCCGTAATTGTTTTGCAGGTTTCAATGACCTCGCGAACCGAAGTTCCTCCGCCAGTGCCCAGATTGTAAAAATCGCTTTTTTCGGATTGCACCGCAAGGATGTGGGCCTCGGCAAGGTCGAGAATATGAATGTAGTCGCGGATGCAGGTGCCGTCCGGCGTGGGGTAATCGGTGCCGAAAATATCCACCGACTCGCGCTGGCCGAGGGCGACTTTAAGGATGTTCGGGATGAGGTGCGTTTCGATGCGGTGGTCTTCGCCGAACTTTTCGGAGGCTCCCGCCGCGTTAAAATAGCGCAAGGCGACAAAGGAGAGCTTATGAATCTCGCGATACCAGCGGAGGATCGTTTCGAACATGAGTTTGGACTCGCCGTAGGGATTGATCGGACGCTGAGGCAGCGACTCGTCGATCGGCATGCGCTCGGGGATTCCAAAGGTCGCGCAGGTTGAGGAGAAGACGAATTTTTTGACCTCAAATTCCACAGCCATGTCCAGAAGGTTGATGCCACTGGACACATTGTTGCGAAAATATTTGGAGGGATTCGTCATCGACTCCCCGACGAGAGCGTTGGCGGCAAAGTGCATGACCGCATCGGGCTTCACCTCCCCGAATGCGTGACGCAAAACTGAACGGTCGGCGAGGTCGCCTTGAAACAAATCCGCCCTGGAATCTACGGCTTTGGCATGGCCTTCGGTGAGGTTGTCGAAAACGGAGACTTTGAACCCTCGGTTAATCAGTTCTTCCACGCAAATGCTGCCGATGTAACCGGCACCGCCTGTAACAAGAATCTTCTTCATATTTTCAAAACAGATTCCCTAAACATTTCTCGGCCTCGCGCCAATCAAATCCCTTCGACAGTTAGCGCGGCGAGCGGCGGTAGATCCAGATGCTCTGAAGAATTGCAAAGCTCAAAAGGGTAATCATCACGAAAGATCCTCCATAGCTCACCAAAGGCAGCGGCAGACCGGTGATGGGAGTGAGGGATACAGTCATGCCGAGATTCATGAAAGTATGAGTAAAAAGCAGAACTGTGATTCCTACCGCAAGCAGGCGGCCAAGATCGTCCTCGGCGTTGATAGCTATGCCCAGCATGATGAGAAAAAGCAATGCCAGGGCCGAAATAAGCAAGACGGCACCCAAGAACCCGTGCTGCTCGCCCATGACGGAAAAGATGAAATCGTTATGAACAATCGTGTGCGGCAGAAAACCCAGGGCATTGAGGGAATTCGGCGACTTGTAGCCCTTCCCCGCCCATCCTCCGGAACCGACGGCGACGAGGGATTGGGTGATGTTCCAGCCATCCCCGAGCGGGTCGGCTTCGGGATCGAGGAAGGTCGTAATGCGCGAGTATTGGTAGGGCTTGAGCCCGAAATGCACCACAAGCGGAATGAGTGCCATTCCGATAACCAGTATGAGAATGAGCCAGCGTTTCGGGATATGGCCGACGAACATCATACCCAGCAGCACCGGCACCCAAACAATGCAGGATCCAAGGTCTGGCTGGATGAGAATCATGAGCCAAGGCGCGCCGACGATGGCACCGCAGCAGAGGATACGCAAGAAGGCGGGCATGGTCCTTGTATTCGAGAGAAAAAGGCTGAGCGTGAAGATACCGCCGATGATCGCAAGCTGCGAGGGTTGGAAGCTCATGGGGCCGAGATCGAGCCAACTGCGGGCCCCGTAGCGTTTTTCTCCAATGAACATTGTAGCCACAAGACCCAAAATACTGACCACATAGAGAGGAATGGCACCGAAGCGCACCCATCGGTAATCGATGAGGGAAACGACGAAGAACATTGGCAGACAAATCACGATCCAAGTGAGCTGGGACTTCGCGAAATTCTGTTCGCGCATCCAAGTCGCGCTGTGGATGGCATAGATTCCGTAAGCCAAGAGGGCAATCATGAGGCCGAAAAGTGGCCAGTTCATTCGCAGAAAATGTCGAAGCAGGGGGTGCATCAGGCGATGGATGGCACGGCTGAGAGGAGAGTCTTTGTGTATTCGTTTTGGGGATCGTTGTAGATCGCTTCGGCGCTGGCGGACTCCACGACTTTACCATGATGCATGACGAGCACATGGTCGCTGATATGTTCCACCACGGCGAGGTCGTGAGCGATGAAGAGGTAGGCGATGCCAAACTGCTCCTGCAGGTCTTGCAAAAGGTTCACGATTTGTGCCTGCACGCTCACATCCAGCGCACTCACAGGCTCGTCGCACACGATAAACCGTGGCTCCACGGCAAGTGCTCTGGCAATACCGATGCGCTGGCGCTGGCCCCCGCTGAACTCGTGCGGATAACGCCGCATCATGTCGGGCTTGAGTCCCACAAGGCCCAGCAAATCCCCGACGCGCGCGGTGCGGTCGTTGCGGTTCATTTCTGGAAAATGGATTTCCAGCGCCTCGCCAACAATTTCTCCAATCGTGAAGCGTGGATTCAGCGAGCCGAAGGGATCCTGAAAAATCATCTGCATTTCACGGCGGAGTGGACGGAAACTCCGTTCCGATAGCGGCAAAATATCGCTCCCTTTGTAGAGAACACGGCCCGAGGTGGACGAGATGAGTTTGAGAATCGTGCGGCCGACAGTCGTTTTTCCACTCCCGCTCTCACCGACCAAGCCCACTGTGCATCCCGCCTCGACGACAAATGAAACATCGTCCACCGCTTTGATGTCTCCCACCTTGCGTCGCAATACTCCTCCCGACACGGGAAACCATGTTTTTAAATTCTGAACCTCCAGCAAAGGCATAGAAGATGATGGCACAGAGATAGAGGATTTGTCATCTGCCATCATGGAAAAACTCGAGATCTGGTTTCAAAAAAAACTCTCCGTGAGGAGTGGACCCCACGGAGAGAAATAAAAAAACAGAGCTTGGAAATTATTTTACAAGACCGGCGGCCGCCAAAGTTTTGTAGGCACCGTTTTTCGAGATCGTCTTGAAGGCTCGGGCAGTGGCTTTGACCGTGACGAACTTTTTGAGCTCGGGAACCCAGACGCGTTTGGTTTTAAGGTTTGGCACAAAGTAGCGAGCTGTCACGGCTGTGACATGCATACCGATGCCGCCTTTTTTCTTCGCGAGACCGCGACGATGGATTTTGGATCCGCGAACGGGCTTGGCCCCTGTGATGCTACACTTTCTAGACATAAGATGGACGGCCGAAGGTAGGGAAACTTGAAGGGGAGTCAACACTTTCGTTCATATTTCTGATATTTGAATCCGCAGTCAGCGATTCTCCTTGGCACGCTCGAGTCTCAACGCATTGGCAATGACGCATACGGAACTCACACTCATGGCGGCACCTGCCCAGATCGGGCTAAGCAACAAGCCGAAGAGCGGGTAAAGCACGCCGGCGGCGATCGGTATTCCGAGGGTGTTGTAAAGGAAAGCCAAGAAAAGATTCTGTCGGATATTCCTCATGGTATCGCGACTCAAGTGGATGGCCCGCACGATGCCGAGGAGATCACCCCTCACAAGAGTGATGCCTGCGCTTTGGATGGCGATATCCGTTCCATTTCCCATGGCGATGCCGACATGCGCCTCATTGAGTGCCAGGGCGTCGTTAATGCCATCACCAGCCATGGCGATGCGTTCGCCATTGGCACGAAGCTTTTTGATAAAAGCCGCCTTGGCGAGGGGTTCGATGCCGGATTCAAAGGAGTCCAAGCCAAGTTGCCGCGCCACTGCGGCAGCAGTGCGTTCGCTGTCACCCGTGAGCATCGTGATTTTCAAGCCCATTTCCTGAAGGTCTCGCAGAGCAATGGGAGTGCTTGGTTTTATAGGATCGACGACAGCCATCAACCCAAGCGCTCGTCCATCCGCTGCAAAAAAAAGAACCGATTTGCCGTCCTCTTGAAGCTTCACAGCCCGGGATTCAAGGGGTTCCAGGCCGTCGACATTTTCATTCCGCAAAAAATCCGCCCTTCCAATGACGACTTTACGACCTGCGATGTCACCGATCACCCCGCCACCGGCCACAGAGCGGAAGTTGGAGGCGGGTAAAAGCGGAAGGCCCTGCGCGGCTTGCACGACGGCATCCGCGAGGGGATGCTCGCTGCCTTGTTCGAGGGATGCCGCGAGTTGAAGCATTTCCTTTGAATCCATCCCGTCCACCGGAATCAAATCAACAAGCCGGGGACGCCCCTCGGTGAGAGTGCCTGTCTTATCTACCACAAGGGTCGTGATTTTTTCCAATTCCTGAAGTGTGGCAGCATCCCGCACTAAAACTCCCTCACGGGCGCCGCGACCCACGGCAACCATGATGGACATCGGGGTGGCAAGTCCAAGCGCGCAGGGGCATGCAATAATGAGGACAGCCACGGCATTAACGACGGCATAGGTCAGCCTCGGCTCGGGTCCGATCCAGATCCAGACGATGAAAGTGAGAAGCGAAACAGCCAAGACAAGTGGAACAAAAAATCCGGCTACCTTGTCGGCAAGGCCTTGGATCGGGGCGCGTGTGCGCTGCGCATCCGCGACCATTTGCACGATACGGCCGAGAAGCGTGTCGGCTCCTATGCGCTCGGCCCTCATGACGAACGAACCAGCTCCGTTAAGCGTCCCGGCTGAGACCTTATCGCCCTGGCTTTTCTCAATCGGCAGCGACTCACCGGTGATCATCGACTCGTCAACGCTCGAGCGTCCTTGGATCACCAACCCATCAACCGGAACACTGCCCCCTGGCACAACGCGCAGCCGATCACCGACCTGAACCTGAGCCAGTGAGATTTCCACATCCCCGGCATCCGTAAGCTTTCGTGCGACGGGTGGGGCAAGATTCAAGAGGGCCCGAACCGCGCCACCTGTCCTGCCACGGGCACGCAGCTCGAGAACCTGCCCGAGGAGAATGAGCACAAGGATGACCGCCGCCGACTCGAAGTAAACGGGCACCTTGCCAGCATGTCGCATGGCATGGGGAAAAAATTCCGGGGCCAGCATGGCAGCGGCGCTCATGAAAAATGCCGCGCCCACCCCCAGCGAAATGAGTGTGAACATATTCCAATGCCCACTAAAAAGAGAGCGCCAGCCCCGAAGGAAAAAGGGAAGTCCGCACCAACCCACCACAGGAGCGGTGAGAAAAAACTGCAGCCAGCGCGAAGCGTCGCTGTCCCCGAACGCCGAAGTGGCAGGAACAAGATGCGCCATCGCCAACAGAAAGACCGGCAAGCCGAAAAGGACGGACACTACAAGACGCTGCATCATATCCCGCAATTCCCCTCCCCCGGAGTCATCCGCTGCGGCATCAAGGGGCTCAAGCGCCATGCCGCACTTGGGACAATCACCAGGCCGCCCCTGCCGCACCTCGGGGTGCATCGGACAGGTGTAGATGGCATTTTGACCAATCGGCTTTGATTCTGTCTGGGGCTGCAAAAATTTTTGCCGGCAATGCTCGCAACAAAAATAAAACTCATCGCCTGCGCGCTCGCCGCGAAGTCCCGTAGACTCGTCCACCTCCATGCCACAGACCGGATCGATTGCCATTTGCAAAAATCTCGGTGATTCCGCCCACGAAAGCGAGGCGGGGGTAAAATCTCAGGGCTTCAATTTTGCCTAGCGAGCGCCTGCACGAGATTCATGCCCAAATTCAATTCGCTGGAGGTTGCCAGAGGTATAAAGTTGCTCTTGCAGGCGAGCCATGAATTGGGTTCTTTCCCGGCACTCGGAAAAAATCTCGGCCGCCTCGGCATCCTTCAACATGGAGGCCTGCAACAAAATCAGGAGGTCTTCATCAATCGCGCAAGACTCCGGAAGGGGAAAAATAAAATCATCAATATCAAGCTGACGAATCCCGCCACAGCATTCATCGGCATACGAAGAAGGCGAAGGAGTGGTCGGAGGGCCTGACGCACAAGCGGACTGCGCATGTAGGAAATCGAGATGCCGATAATCAGCAAAATACCTATGAATTTTTGCCAGGTCGTCACATGGACCGGACCCGGCAGAATTTGCAGGCCAGAGTGCGGGTCGCTCAGCAACTCGTAAACGAGGATGAATCCGACATAGCCGACCAAAATAAATGCCGTGTGCTCGAGGATCGGAAATTTTTCGATGAGCCGAATACACGCTCCCGCCACGAACCGGAGGGCAAGAATCCCAATGAAGACGCCGGTGCAGACAACCCAGAGCTTCGGACTCATGGCGACGGCGGCAACGACATTATCCACGCTCAGGCTGAGATCCATGATTTCAATGGCAGCGATCGTCCCGAAGAATCCACGCTGGGCGATTTTGGAAATGTCCGCGCTCTTTGAATCCTCCGAGCCTCGAAAATGATCGCACATGAGGTAAACCAGATACGCCGCGCCACAGATTTTCAGCCAGGGATTTTCGATGATCCATGCGGCGAAGGCGAGGCAGAGCCCACGAAAGAAATAGGCGCCGATGATACCGAATTTGAGCGCGAGATATTTCTGGCGCCCTGGCAGGTGGTTCGCCATTGCGGCAATGGCGAGCGCATTATCCACGCTCAGCAAACCCTCGATAATGATCAGCGAAACAATGATCGGCAGCGCCTCGATGAGCGCCGCCGAGGTTGGGAAGGATATGTTTGCAATCATTTCGTTGAACGCGGCCAGCATGGGAGCACTCTAGCAATTCGAGAAATCGAACCCATTAAAAAATTGCGCCGAAATGGAGATTGCCGTGACATCGCGTGCTTCCAAACAACGACGATCACTTACAATAGAGCAGTGTGATTTTGCGAATTTTTTTTGGATTCCCGAGCGCGCACAGCGGCTCAACTTTCGAGAATCGGCGGGCAACTGCAGAAGACATGGCGGTCGCCGTGGACATTGTCGATGCGGGCGACGCTCGGCCAGAATTTGTGCTGGCGCAGCCATGGCGCAGGCCAGGCGGCTTGGGAGCGCGGATACGGGCGCGTCCACTCGTCGCTGGTGACACATGCGGCCGTGTGCGGGGCGTTTTTGAGCGGGTTGTTGACGCTGTCGAGCCTGCCGGATTCGATGGCGACGAGTTCCGCATGGATCGCGAGCATGGCGTCGCAGAAGCGGTCGAGCTCGGCCTTGGACTCGCTCTCGGTGGGCTCGACCATGAGGGTTCCGGCAACAGGCCAACTCATCGTGGGGGCGTGGTATCCAAAATCCATGAGGCGCTTGGCGACATCCTCGACTTCGATGCCGGCGCGTTGTTTCCATTCGCGCAAATCCAGGATGCACTCGTGAGCAACGCGACCGGATTTGCCTTTGTAGAGAATCGGAAAATGCCCGCCGAGTCGTGCGGCGATGTAGTTTGCGTTGAGGATCGAGACGGCCGTGGCATCGCGGAGGGCGCGCGGGCCCATCATGGCGATATACATCCAGGAAATGACCAGAATGCTCGCGCTGCCGAGATTCGACTGCGACACGGGGCCTACGGCGTTGCCTTTTTTCAACGGATCGCCGGGCAGGAAGGGAGCGAGATGCTTGGCGACGCCGATGGGACCAACGCCGGGACCACCACCACCATGAGGAATGCAGAAAGTTTTGTGGAGATTCAGGTGACAGACATCGGCTCCGAAATCGCCCGGACGACACAAACCGACCTGTGCGTTCATGTTGGCCCCGTCCATGTAAACCTGCCCACCGGCGGAGTGGATGATCTCACAAATGTCGCGAATTCCCTCCTCGAAGACGCCGTGGGTCGAGGGATAGGTCACCATGATGGCGGCGAGGTTGTCGCGGTGGAGATCGGCTTTGACTCGAAGTTCGGCGAGATCGATGTTGCCGCTGGCGTCGCAGGCGACAGGAACGACCTTCATTCCCACCATCACGGCACTGGCGGGGTTGGTGCCATGTGCGGAGGTCGGAATAAGGCAGACGGTGCGGTGAGCGTCGCCTCGGGACTGATGATAAGCGCGGATGGCAAGGAGTCCTGCGTATTCGCCTTGGGAGCCGGCATTCGGCTGGAGCGAGATGGCGGCGAATCCCGTAATCTCGGCGAGCCAATCTTCAAGCTGGCGCGCCATTTTTTGATAGCCGAGCGATTGATCGGCGGGCGCGCAGGGATGGAGGGCGGAGACCGAATCCCATGTCGCCGGCAGCATCTCGGAGGTGGCGTTGAGCTTCATCGTGCATGAGCCAAGAGGGATCATCGACGTGGTGAGCGAGAGGTCTTTCGCCTCCAAGCGGCGGATGTAGCGGAGCATCTCGCTCTCCGTGTGGTAGGCATTGAAAACCGGATGCGCGAGGAATGGCGAAGTGCGGCGGGGTGTTTCGGCAAGGGATTCCAAAAAGGCGGCGCCGAAAATTTTCAGGAGTGGCTCGATGCTGGTCGTGGTTTCGTCGAGCGAAATGGCGATCGTGGATTCATTGAGCAAGCGGAGGTTGACTCCCTCGCTCGCGGCACGGGCGACCAATGCGGAGGCGGACTCGTTTTTAGGAGTCACGCTGACCGTGTCGAAGAAAGCCGCATGGTGCACCGTGTGGCCTGCCTTTTTGAGCGAATCGGCGAGATTTGCAGCATGGCGATGCACACGCTCGGCGATGGCGCGCAAGCCCTCGGGGCCGTGGTAAACGGCATACATCGAAGCCATCACAGCGAGTAAAACTTGGGCCGTGCAGATATTGCTGGTCGCCTTGTCGCGGCGGATGTGTTGTTCGCGCGTCTGGAGGGTAAGGCGTAGGGCGGGATTGCCGGCGGCGTCCTTCGAAACGCCAACGAGACGGCCGGGAAGGCGGCGCTTGTGTTCGTCGCGTGTGGCCAAGAACGCGGCATGCGGACCTCCAAATCCAGGAGCCACACCGAAGCGCTGGCTTGATCCGATGACGACATCCGCGCCACACTGGCCAGGCGGCTTGAGGAGCGTGAGGGCCAGCAAATCTGTGGCAACAATCGCCAGCGCGCCGGATGCATGGGTGCGGGTGACGATATTTTCGAGATCGCAAATCGAGCCGTCAGTGGCGGGGTATTGGAAAAGGGCGGCGAAAACAGATTCCTGCGGGCCTTGCTCGGCGGAACCAGTCAGAATCCGGATGCCAAGCGGCTCGGCGCGGGTTTGTAGAACGGCGAGAGTCTGCGGATGGACATGGTCTGCCACGAAAATCGCGTTACCCCCTTTGATGTCCTGACACAGTGCCATGGCCTCGGCGGCAGCGGTGGATTCGTCGAGCAGGGAGGCATTGGAAATCTGCATCCCGGTGAGGTCGCAAACCATCGTTTGAAAATTCAGGAGCGCCTCGAGGCGACCCTGGGCAATTTCCGCCTGATACGGCGTGTAGGAGGTATACCAACCGGGATTCTCGAGAATATTTCGACGAATGACCGCAGGCGTGTGCGTGCCATAAATCCCCATGCCGAGGTGGTTCGTGGCGATTTTATTCTCGGCCATGATCGCTTTCAACTCAGCCAAAGCCTCCTCCTCCGAGCGGGCGGCGGGGAGATTCAAATCGCGCTGCAAGCGAATCGCCGGAGGCACGGTCTCGTCGATCAGCGCATCCAACGACGGCGCACCGATTGCGGCGCACAGGGTTTCGATTTCAGGGGATGAGGGGCCGATATGGCGGTTGGCGAATGCAGTCATGTCAAAAAAGTAACGCTTGGCGATCAGTGTGGGTTGATTTTTCTTTCGCGGGCGGCTTCCAGTTCGAAAACGGCTTGTAAGTCGCGCGGTCTTCCCATGGCGCGCTTTGCAACGAGTATGCCCTCGAGGGTCAGGGTCATCATGGTGAAGCCGGCCATTTCGATGGGCTCGCTCCACTTGAGGCATTCGCCGTATCCGCCGATGCCTTTGACATTTCCGAGGCAGTCGAGTTGCCCCCAGTCGGTGGCAAGGTAAATGTTCTGAAATGGCTGGGTTGCGAGCTGCTCCAGCACGAAAGGAATCCTCCCAGGCGTCATGCGGTGATAGGGATGCAAATCTTTAACCGCATCGAAAAGGCGTGTGATATTTTCACTGCCTATATCGCAAACAACATCGACATCTCTCGTAAGAATCGAGGATCCCTGAAGAAAGGCAGCCAACCCGCCACAGAGCACAAACTCCACCTTGGCCTCAACGAGGCGGCAGGCGATGGATTCCAGATTGGGCACGGGTTTGATGGAGGGCGGTCTGAAGGGCTTCCGCTTGGTTGAGTGCGATATCGTTTTGCCGAATTTTTTCGGTGGGCGTAAGTCGAAGGTTTTCGTCGATCAAAGAGATATCGATGCCATAAGCCTCGGCGCGTTGAACGGCCGTCATGTTCTTAGTGGACTCGCGAAAATCCTCGAACTCCGCGAGGGTCATGCCCCGATCTGTTCCCGGTAGGCGGCGGCGTCTTTGAGGGCGGCGAGTTCGGCGGCGTCGGCGATGCGAACTTTAAAAATCCAGCCCGCGCCAAAGGGATCGGTGTTGAGGAGCGAGGGATCGGCTTCGATGGCCTCGTTGCGCTCGATGACTTCGCCAGTGACCGGCGCGTAGATGTCGCTGGCGGCTTTTACGGATTCCACGACAGCGGCGACATCGCCGGCTTTCACGGTTTTCCCGATGGCTGGAGGCTCGGCAAAAACGATGTCAGTGAGTTCGGCTTGGGCGTGGTCGGTGATGCCAACCAATCCGGTGTTGCCCTCGACGAGAATCCACTCGTGGGAGGCGGCATAGCGCAGGTTTTCAGGAATGTTCATGGTTTTTTATAGAATGGTTTTTTGACAACTTGGGCGCGGAACCGGCGGTCTCTCACTTCGATTTCGACTTCCTGCCCAATATCGCAGTAGGCAGGCGGCATGTAGGCCATGGCGATGCCGTAGCCGAGGCTCGGAGAAAGGGCACCGCTTGTGGTCTCGGTGACCGGCTCGCCGTTGACATAGATTTTGTAGTGCGGGCGCACGGGCGGGGCCTTATCGAGGACGCGGAGAGCGCAAAGTTTGTGGGGAAGGATAGATGTCTTTTGGGCAATGAGGACATCGCGTCCGCTGAAGGCGGGCTTTTTCAGATCCACGAAAAATCCGAGCCCAGCCTCAAGCGGGGTGCGGTCCGGCGAGAGATCGGAACCGTTGAGTGGATAGCACATTTCGAGGCGAAGCGTATCACGGGCACCGAGACCGCAGGGGGTCGTTCCCGCATCGAGGGCGGCTTGCCAGGCAGCGGCAGCCTCGGTGGCAGGCATGACCCATTCGAATCCCGCCTCGCCAGTGTAGCCTGTGGTAGCAATGAACGCCCGACCGGGCTGGATTTCCTCGACCCGGTTGCGTTCTGTCGGCATGGGGCGCTGAAAAAGCTTTTCAAAAACAGAGGCTGCTTGCGGGCCTTGGATCGCCAACGCGGCGAAATCCTTGCTGCGATCCGTAAAATGAACGCCCGGCGCGGCATGTTTCTGTAGCCAAGCGGCGTCCTCCGGGATTTTGGCGGCATTCACGATGAGGAGATAATTTTCCTCCCCGAGGCGGTAGGCGATGAGGTCGTCGATCACACCGCCGCTCTCATTGAGGAGGATGGTGTATTGGGCGTGGCCGATCGGAAGTGTGGAGAGGTTGTTGGTGAGCAATCCATCGAGCCAAGCCGTGGCCCCGGTGCCGCTGACGAAAAACTCGCCCATGTGCGAGATATCGAAAACCCCGCAGGCCTCGCGAACGGCTTTGTGTTCCTGGAGGATTCCGGTGTATTGCACGGGCATTTCCCAGTCTGCGAATTCGACCATGCGGCCGCCGATGGCAAGGTGTTGGTCGAAGAGTGGAGTTCGCATAAGAAAGGCAAACTATGAGCAAAGCGATGCCCTGCGCGAAGGATTTTTTTGCAGATTAATCGATGATATCTTCGAGCGGAATAACCTGTCCCTTGGCAAGATTAGTCGTTGCGCAGCCGCGTTTGGAGGAGGCGATGAAGTCGAAGAATTCCTGGACCTCGGGACCCCATTCCGACTCGCGGGCCTTTTCAAGCGCGGCTTTCACTGGCATATTGCTTCTAAAAACAAGTTTGAACGCGCGGCGGATTTCCGTGCGCGTCACGGCTTTGAAGCCCGCTCGGCGCAGGCCGATGATGTTGATGCCCGACAGAAGATTGAAAAGTTGGGCCATGGAAAACGGAGGGATGTCTTTGTTGAACTGCGAGCCTCCGGCGATCATGGCACGCTTTCCAACACGAACGAATTGATGGAAAACCGCGCCGCCGCCGAGAACAGCTCCATCACCCACCTGCGCATACCCACCGAGCAGGCAGTTGTTCACGATCACGACCTCATTGCCGACCTGCACATTGTGCCCGAGATGGCAGCCGACCATGAGGAAACACTTGTCGCCCACACGCGTCTCGGTGCCTTCTTTTGTGCCGCGATGGATCGTCACATATTCGCGGATGCAGTTGTGGTTGCCGATGACCACCGAACTTTTGATCTCGGGTGAGTGGGCGTAGTCTTGAGGCGGCGCGCCAATGATGGCGCCGTAGCCCACAGTGTTGCCTTCGCCAAGTGTCGTGTCTCCATCAATGACGGCGTGCGCATGGATTACACAGCCCGCTCCGATGACTGCCCCCGCTCCGATGATGGCTCCAGGACCGACTTCGACATTTTCGCCCAGACGGGCTTCGGGTGAGACGATGGCTGTGGGATGGATTTTCATATGATGCCTGCTTCCTTGAAACTGAAATAGGGAACGCGACCACCATCCGGCGAGCCAAGGATGACATGGTCGATGAGATTAATTTGGAGGAAGTGCGCGCCTTCTTTCAAATTGCGCGTTATCCGGTAGTCCGCAGCACTCGGCGAGGGATCGCCACTGGGATGGTTGTGCACGACGGCAACGGCGAACGCACTGTGGACAAGAGCCTGGCGGAAAATCTCCCTCGGATGCGCGATGCATTCGTTGAGCGAGCCGAGGCTGATTTCCTCGATGCAGATGAGGCGGAGCTTCGTGTCGAGGAGAAGAACCCGCAGCGACTCCTGCCGCATGGCCATGAACTCGCTGCCGAAGAAATCGAATATCCGCTCCGCCGTGTCGAGGACAGGCGAGAGGGTCTTGCCGCGGGCGAGGCGCTTGCCGATCTCAAAGGCGGCCGCCATTTCGAGGGATTTGGCAGGCCCGATGCCTTTGGCCTGGCGGCGGATTTCCTTGGGTGTGCAGCGGGAGAGTGGGGCAAAGCCGCCGCAGTCGCGCAAGAGGTCGCGTGCCACGGCGAGTGCGTTTTTTCCAGGAAGACCGGTGCGAATGAAGATGGCGAGCAGTTCGGCGTCCGAGAGCGCATCGAAACCATGGCGCTCGGCTTTTTCGCGCGGACGCTCGTCCATGGGCATTTCCTGAAGGCGTGTGGATTCCACAGGTGCAGGCTAACCTGCATCCTGCGACAAAGGCGAGCCTCAGTGGATTTCCACGGGGCATTTCGGCATAGCCCGCAGAAAAGCACGCCCATACGGCTTCGACACGATCCGGCTGTCGAGGATCACAATCGTGCCAGTATCGGTCTTGCTGCGAATGAGGCGGCCCACGCCTTGGCGGAGTTTGAGGATCGCCTCGGGCAGCGAGTAGTTTTCAAACGCCCGCCCACCTTCAGCCTCGATGGCCTCCAGACGCGCCTCGGTGAGTGGGTGGTCGGGTGTGGTGAAGGGCAGTCGTGTGATGATCACGCTGGAAAGCGCCTCGCCCGGCACATCAACTCCGGTCCAGAAACTGGAGACACCGAAGAGGATGCTGTGCGGGTTTTCCTTGAACTCCGCCACCATCCGCTGCGTTGGCATGCCCCCGCCCTGCACGAGAAGTTGCCAGCCTCTCTTCTCGAAAACGGGCTCCACCAATTCCGCCACCGAGCGCATTGTCTGGTAGCTCGTAAAAAGCACAAACGCGCGCGCTTCGCTTTTTTCGGTGAAATGGGCGATCCACTTGGCGAGCGAGGCTTCGTAATCCGGGGCCTTGGGATCGGGCATCTTCTCGACAAGGTGCAGGCTCATCTGTTTCTCGTAGTCGAAGGGACTCCCGATCTGGAGGGCCGGCACATCCTCGGCTCCCACGCGGTTTCGGAAATACGACAAATCCGGCGCGCCAGTGGAAAGCGTCGCGCTGGTCAGCACGGTGCAAGCCCCCTCGCGAAAGATCAGGCGCCGGAGGGCATCGGCGAGGTTCACGGGAGCGGTGCGCAGGGTGCAGAACTCCTCCGTGCGGCCGTATTGCTCCACCCAATAGACATGGTCGGGCTCCTCGAGCGCGAGAAAGTCCGTAATCGCCCCGCGCGCCTCACGCAGCTTGCGGGCAGCCTCTTGGAGTTCGGAGGTGTGGGTTTCATCGTCACATTTTCCCGCTTCAATCCCGATCAACTCGCCAAGACGCGCCAAGGCGCCACACACCTCACCACCCTCGGCAAGGCCTGCTTCACGGACCCGGAACTCCCTGCCTTTTTTGAAATGGCATTGTTTGGTGACCTGCTGAAAAAAGCTGTCCGCCACTGGCAGGACATCGCTCACCGCGCGACACGCAGGCCCGTTTTTGAGCATCTGAAAGAGTCCTTTTTTGCTACGCGGGTTGTAGAGGCGCTGAATGACGCGACGCAGGCCGAGTTGGGACACCTCCATGCCAATGTGGCGCGCGGCGACCTCTTCCATCGTGTGCGCCTCGTCGAAGATCACAAAGTCATTTGCAAAAAGAAGCCCGCCTGTGCGGTTCTCGGCGTCCTCCACACCATTCAGCAGCGTGAAAAACAGAGCATGGTTGAGGACGACCATTTTCGCATTGGCCACGCGGCGTCGGAGGTTTTGATAAAAACACCCGCTGCCGGGGCCACATGTCTTCGGGGTGCAGAGATGCTGCTCGCTGCGCACCTCCTCCCACACGGAGGGATCCGGTTGCTCCAGAAAATCACTCAACGAGCCATCCTTCGTCTGCATGCTCCACTCGCGGATTCGCTCCAACTCGGCATGCTGGGGCGTGGAGAACAATTCCTTCGACTGCGTGAGCGCACGGGCCAAGCGCGTCGTGCAAAGGTAATTCTGCCGCCCTTTCAGCAGCACCGCCTCAAACTCATCGGGAACGATTTTTTGCACGAGCGGAATGTCTTTGAACATGAGCTGCTCCTGGAGAGCGATCGTGTGGGTGCAGATCACCGCCTTGCGCTTCGTCCTCACAGCATGCAGCACGGCCGGCACAAGGTAGGCGAGGGATTTTCCAACGCCCGTGCCCGCCTCGACCACCAGATGCCCGCCGGTCTCGATCGTTCGAGCCACTGCTCCAGCCATACGCTGCTGCTCGGCGCGGTATTCAAACGACGAAGCTCCCGAGAGAATGCCCGTCTCGGAAAAAATCTCCTCCACTTCCCGTTGGAAAGGCGACGCCACACCAACCTCAAATTCCTCCCGAATCGAAATCATTGGAGCAATTTAGAACGCCACGAAAAGCAATCAAGACCTCCTCAGCGGGACAGCTCGTTTGGAGAGGCTATTTCCCCACCGAGCGCGTGGTGATCGTCGGAGGTGGTAGGTCATCAGGAAGGCCGATCGGCTCGACGGGTCCCTCCTCCTCATCTTCCTGGATCAGCGGCTGCCCTTGCGCATCCATGAGACGGGCGGTGACGAAAATGATGAGGTTTTTCTTGATCTTCTGGTCTACATTTGAGCGGAAGAGACGCCCCGCCAGAGGAATGTCTCCAAGGATCGGCACTTTATCGTTCACTTTCTGCACATCCTCACGAATCAGCCCGCCGAGAGCCACCGTCTGACCATCCCAGATGCTCACGCTTGTGGTCACCTTGCGGACAGAGAAGATTGGTTGGTTGATAACATTGGGCGTGAGAATAAAAGTTCCGATGCCCGAAGGATTTCCTGCCGCGATAAGAGCCGGGTCGTATCTCGGACCCACAATGGGCGATCCGTAGTTAACGAACCCATCAAACTCCACAACTTCAGGCGAGAGCGAGAGATCGATGGTGAAATTATCCGCACCGACTTGCGGTTCGACTTCCAAGCTTACACCAAGGTCTCTTTTCTCAAAATCTGATGGCGTCGAGGGCGTGACAGCTCCACTGGTAACCACAATGCCGGCTGTGCTTTCACCGGTTCCGCTTTGCCCTGTTTGAGGCGGCGGCACCTGCGGTGGGTTGAACTCTGTGGGATATGGGAATTCGCGAATCACCTTGATCGTGGCTTTGATGCCGCTTTTGGTGGTCACCTTGGGAGCGGACATCAGATCGACGCCTCTTTGTTGGCTAAGAGCGCGGATGACCATTTGAAATTGTGGGTTTGTGAAAACCCCTGCTATTCCAAGCACACCTGGCGAAGCCACATTCGTGCCTTGGGGGATTCCTCCCAGCAGGGCATTAATGCTATTGGCTGTGATGGCTGAATTATAGCTGGTTCCAATGCCGTTGCGATTTCCGGCAGTGAGCGGATTTGAGGCCACATCTCCAAAAGGATAGTTCTCATAGTAGGCTGTTGAGAGCTCTTGCCCTCCCGCTCGTGTTCCGCCGTCGCCGTAAACCCCGCCTCCGATGGAAAAAGGCCCCAGCATCCAATCGAAGCCGAGTTCATTCAGATTATTTTGGGAAATTTCCACAAACTTCGCCTCGATCTCAACCTGTATAGGCGCCACTCCGGTCGCCCCCTCCACGATGGTATCGATCAAATCCACGGCAGCCTGAGTGTTTCTCACGATGAGCTTGCTTCCTGAAGCGACATATTGGGCAAATGCACCAGCTGGAAACGGAACCCCCTGCTCGGTAAAATATTGTGTGGCATTGCGGCGACCAGTGATGCGTGTATTGGCATCCCCTGCCCCCTGTCCACCGGGGAGTGGACCGGAAGGAAGGCTCTCTCCGGACGAGGCGGGGATAAATCCGGGTGGCACGCGGTATTCTTTGGTGACCAAATCTTCGGTATTCTCGGTGATGGGGATGATTGAAACTGCGAAGGGCTCGATTTTATACTTCAGATCGGCAAGTTCGGTCAGATAACGAACAGCCTCGATGAGGGGAACATTTTTTAAGGAGAGGGAAATTTTAGTGTCTTCGGTGACAGTGGGTTCTGAAGAGGCGCCTTCGGCGGCCGGTTGTCCATCAGCGGAGGGTGTCGTAGTGGGCTGTGAGGCCAATTTCAGCACAATGTTGACCCCTTTCTTCTTGGGGTCGTCGGTGCTCGTATCAAGTTGGCGGCTCTTTTGTTTTAAAATATCAACCACTTCACGGATCGAGGCATCTTCGAGATCAATTTTATCTATGACGATTTTATTGAGTTTATTATTGATGGCATCCTTAGATCCGGCAGCAGCGTTCCCACCGAAGGAGGAGCCCTCCGTGTCACGACCGGAGGATTTGAGGTTCTTGACCGGGCGCTCCCACGCGCGGTCTGTGAGCCAAAGCATGCGGCTGCGTGTTTCATTGTAAGCGCTGTCGTAATATGCCTTGCGCTGTTTGTTGACTTTTTCCATCCCACTGCGTGCGGCGATGCTATACGGGTCAAGATTGAGGACTTGTTCGTAGCGTTTGGTGGCCAGATCATTGCGCCCAGTAGCATAGTATCCCTCAGCCTGATTGAGTAGCGCGGATACCTCCTGGCGCTTTGAGGCAAACGCTGGAGATACTGTGCGGTTGTAGTATCCAGGTTGCTCCAGATTTGCGAGGAGTTGAACGGCGGGTTTGTAGGAGGGGTTGATGTCCGGAGATAAAATGGTCTTGGCAACATTTTCCGCCTCTTTGTAACGGCCATTTTCAATAAGCCAATTGGCGTAGTCGATTCCGGCCTTGCTGAAATCCAATAAGAGAGCAGCCCGCCTACCCTTTGTGGCCGATCCCATTTGAGTCATTTGGATCGCTTGCAGGTAATTGGCATAGGCACCCTCGCGGTTTTTGTCAGCTTGGTCACGGCGGGCCTTGATGACAAAATCTTCTGCTCGCATCGACTCCTCTTGCCGCTTAAGGATTTCACGCTCGGCGAGGCTCACCAAGTCTGTCTCTGCGCAGACTGGAATCTGTGAGGTTGCGAGGATAAAAACCAAAACAGCACCCAAGAAGGCGGGGTGGACTTTGGAATACGCTTGGATCGTGTTTGTTGGAAAAGTCATCAGTTGGTCCTTATTGGGGAAGCGGAGCAGAAAGAACATCCGAGGGAATGACATCGCTCAGCATAGCGTTGACATCCACTTCGGGGAGAAGTTGATCGTCCTCATCGGCTTCAATAACGGGTTGCCCAGCAGGATCGAGTAGACCGGCCGTTACAAACATAAGAAGGTTACGCTTGATATGCTGATCCACATTCGTCCGAAAAAGCCTTCCCGCCAAGGGAATGTCCCCTAAGACCGGAACCTTGTCTTGGACTTTCTGCACATCCTCACGCATGAGCCCGCCCATGACGACAGTTTGACCATCGTAGACGGAAACTTGGGTTTCCACTTCGCGTATGGAGAATACAGGCTGATTGATAGTATTCGGTGTCGCTTCGAAGACTGCCGAGGGGAGGAGAAAACTAACGATCGGGGCAACAACAGTTGTCACACTGGAGGCCACAGAGGCGAAAATCGGACTTCCATAATTGATAAACCCATCAAATTCAATGACACGCGGAGCCAGGCGAAGCTCAATAGTATAGGAGTCTGGCCCCACCGTGGGTTCCACCTCCAAGGTTATGCCTGTATTTTTAGTCTCCCACGCACTCGGAGAATTTGGAACGACTGGTGCATAAATGGACCCTTGTGTGGCAGAGAGTTGAGGAGGATCAAATTGTGTCGGATAGCGAAATTCCCGGACGATTTCGATTTTTGCCGTGCTTCCGCTTTTGGTAGTTACTTTTGGCGCGCTTACAAGATCGATGCCTTTCTTCTGGCTTAGTGCTCGGAGAATAACCTGAAATTGAGGATTCGTAAAGACGCCAGCAACACTCAGAATACCAGGCGCCGGCCCGGCTGGTGAGCCAAGAAGAACGGCATCCACCGCATTCAGGCTGATCCCCGTGGTTCCACCGCGATTTCCTGCAGTGAGGGGGCCTGAGGTATTGGAATTTGCACCAACGGGATTTCCGCCAGGGTTATCGAGCGGATATCCTGCGCTGTCGATCGTCCTGCCAAGGCCGATCGTGCCACCGCTGCCATACACACCCGATCCGCCGGCAAGGGCAAACTGGCCCAGAAGCCAATCGAAGCCGAGTTCGTTGAGATTATTCTGCGAAACCTCAAGGAATTTTGCCTCGATTTCGACTTGGGTTGGCTTCGTGGCCTCGGAGGTTTCCACAAGTGCATCGATGAGGTCAAGGTTGGGAAGTGTGTTTTTAACGATGAGTCGGCTTGAGAGAGAGATATAATTGGCGCTGGCGCCCTCCGGAAATTCCACGCCTTGCGAGGCCAGGAAGTCCTTCGCAGGAGAACGGGCAGCGATCACCGATTGGGATCCCGCAGCCACACCGCTGATTTGCGGCGGAGCACTCCCGGGCGTTGATTGGATGAAGCCCGGAGGCACTCTGTATTCCTTCGTAACGAGCACATCCGTGTTCTCGGTAGCCGGCACTACCACGACCGCGTGGGTCTCAATTTTGATCTTAAGATTGGCCGCCTCCGTGACATAGCGCAGAGCTTCGCGCAAAGGAACATCGGTGAGCGAAAGCGTGATCGGATAAGCGGCGTCTGGTGAGTCGGAAGGAAGCTTGAGGACAATGTTGATGCCTTTGTTATCCGAATCATCCTCATCCAGATCGGCTGCGCGTTTTTTGATGAAGGCGATGGCTTCCTTGATGGATGAGTCGGTGAAATCAATCCGCGGGATGATAATCTCGTCGAGCTTGTTGTTGATGGCTTGGCTGCCACGGGTATCCATCTCAGGTTGCTCTACGATGGATGTGGAACCATCCGTAAATTTCCGAAGCGGGAGCTGCCAAGCCTTGTCCACCTCTGCCAGCAAGGCTCCCCGTGTTTCACTGTAGGCGGCGTCCGCATATTCTTGGCGGGCCACATTGATTTTTTCCATCAAGCGACGGGCAGCGATGTTGTATTTATCGACATTGAGCGCCTGTTCACACCGTTTGAAGGCGATGTCGTAGCGTCCGGTTGCGTAGTAGCCATCGCCCTCTTGAATGAGGCGCTTGACCTCCTCAATATTTGCAACGTGGCGAGGAGTGATGGTGCCTCGATCCATAAAACCCTGGGAATCCATAAGCTGGGAACGGAGATTTTGAGCTGGGCCGTAATCGGGATCGTAGCGCTTCTCCAAAACCACTTCGACAATCGAGCGGGCATCCGCATAACGCCCTTCGGCCACCCTCTGACGGGCAAGGAACACAGCAGCATTGCAGAAGCCACTCAGCGCCTGCCCACGCGCTTTGGCAGAAGCATCGCCACCCTGCGGCAGCGTGTCCACCGCACTCTTGAAAAAAGCATAAGCCGACTCATAGTCTTTATCGTCCAGCTTGGTTTCACCTTGTTTCACCAAATCATTGCTGTAACTCAGTTTTTGCTCGAGCACTTGGATGTGCGATTCCACGGCTCCTTGGACACCAGGATACTGCGCTTGGAGAGCGGCTGAGGTGAGGCCAAAGAGAAGAAAAACAGGGAGCCAGAGTGGAAATTTGGTCATTTCAGGTCAGGGAGATGAGGAGTTGATCGGAAAAACAGGAAAAAGATCACCCGTAGTGACATCGCGTATATCAGCTTTGGTGGCGGAAATATCAACAAGTTTCAATCTGCGATTATCAGGCTTTAGGGTGAATTCCTCGCCTTTCTTAAGCGTAAAATCTTGATCGCCGCCAGCGAGCAAACTACGGAAAGTCCCAAAAGAGGTCGGGTCGTTGGCTTCTTTATTGTAAACTAAGATAATCGAATCACCGGTTTCGATATTTTGAATAATCAGCTCGGAGAGGTCGCCAGATGAGTTGACTCCGTTCGGACCGGGTTTGGGCTCATACTTGACGATTTTGTAAGGAGCCCCTTCGATCTGTTCTCCAAGTTTCCGATATTGGGTGCGAGCTGGTCCTTTGAGATCTTTGAAGTTGATTTGAAATTCCTTGCCATCACCGGAGGGATCACCTTTGAATTCAAGGCGGAAGGGGACGGGCTTGAAACTCACAAGTTTAAGTTTGTTCAATGAGGGAGGAGCCTTACTAAAGTCGGTAGGGTTGGTTTGACTCTGAAATTCCTCCAGGTTTGAAAACCCATCGCCATCGGAGTCTTTCGATTTGATGTTCATGTCCGTGTAATCAAGCTCATGAACGAGGAGCCATTCGTTGGTGATGGGAGGATGCAGTTGTTCACTGCCTTCCGCGAGAGGGTCAATAAGTTTACTATCCTTGAGCAGGTAACGGCGGGAGACGAGCAACAACCCTCGCTCAGGACTGCCTGTTGGGAAATCGGTGGGAGACTTCCATTTTGCTGGTGCTGCGGCGAGCACCTCCGCTTGGCGGATGACATCAAGATTCACAGGCGGAATCGCGTTGTCTTTTGGTGCGGAGGGGCCTGCCTGAATATCTTCCGGCTCCAAACGGCTCATACCGATCCAAGCGGCGTTGGATACCAGAAGGAGTGTGGCTACAGCCAGAATCACAAGATCGTATTTTTGTTTGACCCAATTCATAGTCATTACTTGGGTGGAGAGGAAGCCTTCGGTTGAGTGGAAGGTTCAGACTCCCATTCGGGGAAGTCAAGGATTTCAACGACAAAACTGGCTGTCACGGATTCGCGACCGAGGATGGCTTGGATGGTCTCAGAAGACTTCGCGGAGATGCCGGGCACAGGAATAGGGGGGCTACCCGAAGAATCACCGGGCTGTGAGCGAGGGGGAGGCTCCGGACTTGTGTTGTCCAAAGCGAGCGAGCGAATGAGCAGAAACTCGTCCTTATCTTGGATCATGTTGAATGCTGAAAGAAGTTTTTCCTGTGGGGCCGTAAAAGTGAGAATAAATGTCCTGGTGGAAATCGCGGGAGCCTTAGGCGATTCGATTGGCGTCCCTGGCTTGGCGGGTGGCGCAGGTGAGGCAGCGGGGGCTTTGACCGGAACTTCCTGACGCTTGAGTGAATCAATAGCACCGATTTTCAGGTCAACCAGTGAATCGGCAATCCCTCGTATGATGCGAAATTCCCGATTGAGCTCTACAACCTCCTGTTGGGATGGTGGCGCGGCTTGATAAGCGTCAAATCCATAGAAAAAATCGTCGGGAAGAGCGACGCCTTTCTCAATCGCATTTTT
>Ga0247838_1000965_pt1 | contig 43601 bp, 39 predicted proteins | sample LaCruzMarch2015__5_FD_189097 | JGI IMG/M metagenome (GOLD analysis project Ga0247838, IMG submission 189097) | Freshwater microbial communities from meromictic Lake La Cruz, Castile-La Mancha, Spain - LaCruzMarch2015_15m | ecosystem: Environmental > Aquatic > Freshwater > Lake | place: Spain...
CCGGTTCCACGGAGTGCTGGGTGAACATCAGATACGGGATGCTGACGGCGGTAAAGAGCCCGCCGACGGTGCCCACCATCCACAGTGCCCAGGCCAGTTCGACCGCGGCGCGGTCGCCGATCAGATCTCCGCCCACCAACAACGCACCGGAGGCCACGGTCAGCAGTGCCATCGGTGCCGCGCCGTAGAAGTGCGCCATTTGCGGGTTGCGGGCGTGGCTGCGCGCCGCAGTCGGGTGCCGCAGCCAATGGCCACCGATCACGGCCAGCAGCACTACCAGCAGCAGAGCGGCGATCACCCACATGACGCGGGTGAAGGTGTAGAGGCCCGGAATATGGAGGGGGCCCAGAAGATGGACGGGGAGAGTGGCGCCGGCGTTGGCGACGATTCCGGTGCCCATCACCGAGGCGAACCAGTTCGGTCCGATCCCGCCGAGGATCTCTACCCGGGTCAGCGCCGCTCCGGTCTCGGGTCCCCCCGCGTCGACCCCCACCGCATCGACTCCCGTCGCATCAAACACTGCGGCGCCCGCGATGGTCTTCCTGGGTGAGGTAGTCCGCCGCCATCGCCGTGACGTGGTCGGGCAGCGCGCCGGCGGCGACGTCGGCCAGGGTGGTGGCTTCCAGGACCGCCCGCATGCTCGCCCGCAGTGCGCGCCACACGTCGGTGAGTGCCGTGGTGGGTCCGGAATAGGGAAGGTCACCCAAGCCGATATCCCGAACGCTGGCCAGCGGTCCGTCGATACAGCGCAGCACGTCGGCGATGCTGATCGTCTCGGCCGGCCGGGCCAGTTCGTAGCCGCCGTCGCGGCCACGATGGCTGCGCACGAGGCGGTCGGCGCGCAAGTCGGCGAGGATGTCGACGAGAAACTGGGCCGGAATGCCCTGGGCGGCGGCGAGGTCGTCGGTCTTGACCACCACGCCGGATTCGGCCGTAGCCAGTTGGGTCATGGCGCGGACGGCGTATTCCGCCTTCGCCGACATCCGCATGCTGCGGATTCTGCCACTGGTCTGACTGCGCGCGGACCAGAAGCCGTCGGCGCGGGTCAGCCGCGTTGGCGAGCGGCCTGCGCACGCCCGGCGGGCTTGGCGGGTTCGTCGGAGACCGCCGGGGCGGCTTGCTCAGCGGCGCCGGCATCCGGCGGGTTGGTGACGGCTGATTCGCTCGCGCTACCCGAAGTCGGTCCGGCGGCTTGTTCGGCGACCGCACTGATCGCGTCGCGGACGGCCCCGGCGGCCTTGCGGGCGGCACCGGCGAGGCTCGAGTCGGGGCGGATGGCGTCAATCCCGGCCGGAGTCGAGTCAGGCACCGGGTTGCGGTGGCGCCGATTGTCGCGAGCGGTCCGCGATGAAGCGTCAGCGACCCCCGGGCCAGATTCCGGCGGGCCTGATTCTCCTGGGCCTGATTCTCCTGGGCCTGATTCTCCTGGGCCTGATTCTCCTGGGCCGGGTGCAGTCGGGAGCGGCGCCGGTCGCGTGCCCGGTTCCGGGGCCGAGGCCGGGGCCGCGGGGTTCCGGGGCGCCGGCGACAGGTACTTAACGACGACGGTCCGCAGGGTGTTGTAGACCATGGCCGGCGGGCCCAGTGGTGCCACCACCGCCTTGACGGCATTGGCCAGCGCACCCTCGAAGTCGCCACTGACCAACGCGGTGAGGGTCCTCGCGATGAGGATCGGCTCGTGGGCCACCAGGGCACCGACGGCGAAGGCCGCCTCAATCAGTCCGGTGCTGACGTACTCGACATCGGCCGCCAGGCTCGTGACGAACTCCCGCACCACCGGGGCCACGTCGTTGGCGACGAATTCGCTGGAATCCGCCGCCGCGGCAGCCACGTCGGCCATCGAAGGAACCAGGGCGCTGAAGTCGTGCGGATCGGTGATCGCGGAGAAATCAGGTACCGGTGTCGCGGCGAAGGGGACGTAGGGACTCGACGCTGCAGTCAACTCGGGTGGAGACACCGCAGCGACGCCCGCCACGAAGGCATCGACGATCACGTCCTTACCCAGCGAGGTGGCGTCGGCGGCCAGTCCGGAGATCAGATCCTTGAGCACCGAAAAGGGATTGCTTGATCCTGCCGGGCCGGGGGCGATCGCGTCGAGGAAGGCCTGGTCGAGCATTCCGATGGTCTCGGTGTTGCCGGCCGACAGTTGCACGGCCGGAATCGCAACGTCGGCGCGCGGCGCCACAATCGGGTTGGCGACCACCACACCGGCGGTCACCAGGGACACGCCCGTCGTCAGAATAGGTCCAATCACCCTGCGCACGCGTGTCACCGCCTTTCCGTTAGCCCTACCATACCTGAGAAAAAGCTGAGTGCCTACCCAATGGACTGGAATTAGTCACCCTATTTTGCAGAGTGCCGCCGCCGACTCGGATTTCGGCCGATACCCGCAGTTGAGCGGGAGCTTGGCCGGATCGCTGCCGGTGCCGTCAGCCCAGCCCGACCGGGGGACGACGCCTACCCGACGAGGGGTTCGTTTCTGAGAATTACCCCTCCGAAAGCGGCGAGGCCCACACAGCACGCTGCCCCTCCGCTGAGCGGAGGGGCAGCGTGTTTACTGCTGTGGTGCTTGCGCCGTTAGGCAGAGGCACGAACCGCGCGAGCCGCCTTGCGGGCCGGCTTCGGGGCCGCAACCTCAGCGGCCGGTGCCTCGGCAGCCTCAGCAGCCGGAGCCGCCTCAGAGCTGTCGGCAGCCGGAGCCTCAGCAGCCGGAGCCGCCTCGACCGAAGCCGCACGGGCCGACGCAGCCAGAGCGGACGCCGCTGACGGAGCAGCAGCAGCCGGAACTACAGTCGAAGCCGGAACCGGGGTGGCCAGTGCGTTGGCAACGCCCTTCACCGCCGCCTGAACCACCGAACGGGTGCTGGGGATGTAGTTGGTGCCCAACGGCGCGGTGCCGTTTGCGTTTGGCCCCTCAGTGGGTGGGATCAGAGCGGTCTGCTGACCCGCACCAATTGTGAGGTTCAGGACCAATCCCGGCAGGCCGGTAGCACCGAAGATCCCGTCGATCGCCGTGTTCCAGCCCCCCTCGAAGGTGGTCGCCGCGAACGTCTCTTCCACGATCTGGACGGTCCGCGCAACCACAGCGCCGATCTGCGTCACGGTGGCCGCGAGCAGGTACCCGGCGTTGGCGATAGCGTACTCGACTACCGCCTGGGCCCGGGTTACCACGCCGCTGAGGACGTAGGCGCCGGAGCCGAGGGCCAAGGTGCCCGCGGCGCTGATCGATGCGGCCAGGGTGGCCAGGGCGCCCGTGATATCCAGGGTCAGCAGGTCACCGGCGGCGTTCCAGACGCCCTCACTGAGCGCGACGCCGGCGGCGGACAGACCCGCGACGGCGACGTTGAGGTAGTCCGAGCCGTTGATGCCCAACTGGCGAACGATCGGCAGCGCGTCATCGATGATCTGCGGGAGCAGACCGATCGACGAAAAGCCTCCGTTTAGATCGTTCGTGAGCCAGGGAACTGGTATGCCGACGAAATCCTGAATCCCGAAGGCGATCGGACCCCACAGACCGGGGTCGGCTACGTCTTGGTCGGTATTGAACAGCAACTGGCCGCCGAGGATGACCGAGCCCAGCAGCTCGCTGAGCGGGCTGTCCAGGCCGGCCAACGAGACGTTGGCGACGGTAGGAACGTTGATGGCCGGGAGGCTCAGCTGAGCCCCCATGACCGGGGTCATCGCAATGGCGCTGGCCCCGACGACCGCGGCGGTACCCGCGATCAGATGTGAACGAAGTGAGATTTGCACGGTAAGTCCTCCGGTAAGCAGTTGATACTGACTCCATGAGACTAGCTGAGAAAATCCTGAGCGCAAGTACTTCGGGCAAAGAAGTTACCTAAGGCCTCCGAAAACCGGCCGTGGCGAACCGTTGCGGCAGTACTCGTGGCTGCTCAGAGCTATTTTTGCGATTATGTCGACGTGGTGGGCAACCGCGCCCCGCGCTGGGATGCCACACCGATTGAGCGCTGAGAGCAAACCTTTTCTGGATAACGAGGAAGAAACACCTGTTGCGGATGTGAAAATCCGCGCCGCGATCGTTATCGCAGTGCGGCCAGAACCTCAGGTGCGTACTGCGGACGGCACACCACGAGATCGGGCAGCAGTAGATCGATCTGGTTGTAGCGCAACGGCGAACCATCAATGCGTGAGGTATGCAGTCCCGCCGCGCGGGCGACAGCGACCGGGGCCGCGGAATCCCACTCGTACTGTCCCCCGGCGTGCACGTACACCTCAGCACGCCCCTGCACCACGGCGGCGACCTTCGCACCCGCCGAACCCATCTCGATCAGCGTCGCGTCCAACGCGTCCCGGACCCGCAACGCGACTGCAGGCGGGCGGGTACGCGAGACCACAATGCGCGGCACCGCCGGTGCCGGCGGCAACGCCGGCACCCGAGGCGTCGCCAGCGTCACGCCCTGAGCAGGCAGGGCCACCGCACCGGCGACCAAATCACCGGCCGACCACAGTGCGACGTGCACCGCCCAGTCGTCGCGTCCGTGCTCGGAGAACTCGCGGGTGCCGTCGAGGGGGTCGACGATCCAGACCCGCTCGCTGCGCAGTCGGATCGGGTCGTCGGCGGCTTCCTCGGAGAGCACCGCGTCGCCGGGGCGGGCGGCCGCCAATTGCGCGATCAGGAAGTCATGGGACCGCATGTCGCCGGCGGCCTTGCGTTCCTCGGACGGCGCGTCGGCGAATTCCGTGCGCACGTCGAGCAGCAGTCGGCCGGCCTCGGCGGCCAGCGCGGCGGCCAATTCGTGATCGTTCACGGCCGCTCTTTCATATCTTCCAACAGTGCGACGACCTGCTCGGCGAGTTCGGCGGCGGTGTGGTCCGGGGTCAGCCGCAGGTCCGGGTTCGTCGGCCGCTGATAGGGACTGTCGATTCCGGTGAAGTGGGTGATCTCCCCGGCGCGCGCCTTGGCATACAAACCCTTGGGATCGCGGCGTTCGCAGTCGGCCAACGGGGTGTCGACGAACACCTCGAAGAATTCGATCCCGGCGTCGGAGTGCACTTTTCGGGCCAGTTCTCGGTGCTCGGCCAGTGGGCTGATCGCCGGCACCAGCACGGTCAGCCCGGCGTCGGCCATCAGGGTCGCGACGTGCGCCAGCCGGCGCAGGTTCTCGGCGCGGTCGGCCATCGCGAACCCGAGATCCGCGTTGAGGCCGTGCCGCAGGTTGTCCCCGTCGAGGATGTAGGCGGGACACCCATGTTCGAGCAGGCTCTGCTCGGCCAAGACCGCGATCGAGGATTTGCCCGAACCGGACAGGCCGGTGAACCACAGCGTGCGCCCCTTGGTCAGCCGCTCCCCCGCCGTCACCAGGGACTGGTGGCGCACCGTGTTCGGGGTGGCCGACCGGGTGGCCGCCGGCGCGGTGTCGCGCACCATGCCGGCCGCGACGGTCACGTTGGTGTCCGGGTCGATCAGGATGAACGATCCGGTGGCCGCGTTGCGGGAGTATTCGTCGAGCATCAGGGGCACCTGGGTGCGCAGGCTCACCCGGCCGAGTTCGTTGAGTTTGAGCGCCGTGGCGCTCTTGTCGCGGTGCAGGGTGTTGACGTCGAGGCGGTAATCCAGAGCGGTGACGCGCACCCGGGTGGTCCGGGTGGTGTGCTTGATGATGTAGTCCCGGCCGGGTTCGAGGGCGGCCTCGTCGGCCATCCAGCAGACCATCGCATCGAACTCGGTGGTGGCGTCGGGCTGGTTCTGCGGGCGCGCCAGCAGGTCGCCGCGGGAGATGTCGATGTCATCGGCCAGGCTGATCGAGACCGCCATCGGCGGAAAGGCCTCCGCCACCGGGCCCTGCGGCCCGTCGATGGCCGTGATGCGACTGGTCCTGCCGCCGGGCAGGACGACCACCTCATCGCCGGGTCGCATGATGCCGCTGGCCACGGTGCCGGCGTAGCTGCGATGGTCGGCATGCTCACGGGTCTGGGGGCGGATGACGTATTGGACGGGGAACCGGACGTCGACCAGGTTGCGGTCGCCGGCGATGTAGACATCCTCGAGATGACTCAGCAGCGGCGGCCCGTCGTACCAGGGCGCCGCAGCCGACTTGGTGACAACGTTGTCACCGTGCAGGGCTGACATCGGGATGGTGGTGACGTCATGGATGTCCAACCGGGCCGCGAAGGCGTGGAATTCATCGCGAATCCAGGTGTAGCGCTCCTGGTCCCAGTCAATGAGATCCATCTTGTTGACCGCCAGCACGATGTGCTGCACGCCGAGCAACGAGGCCAGGAAGGCGTGCCGGCGGGACTGCTCCAAGAGCCCGTGGCGGGCGTCGACGAGAACGATCACCAACTGGGCGGTGGAGGCGCCGGTGACCATGTTGCGGGTGTACTGCAGGTGCCCCGGGGTGTCGGCGATGATGAATTTGCGCTTGGCCGTAGCGAAGTAGCGGTAGGCCACGTCGATGGTGATGCCCTGCTCGCGCTCGGAGCGCAAGCCGTCGGTCACCAGGGCGAGGTCGGTGTATTCGTTGCCGCGTTCCCGCGACGTGCGTTCGACGGCGGCCAGCTGGTCCTCCATGACGGCCTTGGAGTCGTACAGCAGTCGGCCGATCAGGGTGGACTTGCCGTCATCGACCGAACCGGCGGTGGCCAGGCGCAGCAGGGTCTGTCCGGGAACGATGAGGGACGTGGTTTCTGGCATCAGAAGTAGCCTTCCCGCTTGCGGTCTTCCATCCCGGCCTCGGAGATCCGGTCGTCGGCGCGAGTGGCGCCGCGCTCGGTAAGCCGCGACAGCGCGGTTTCGGCGATGACGTCCTCGACGGTCGCGGCGACCGACTCCACACACCCGGTGCAGGTGACGTCGCCGACGGTGCGGAAGCGCACCGAAGTCTCGAACACTTCCTCGCCGGGGCCGGGCGCCATGAACTCGTGAACTGCCAGCAGCATGCCGTCGCGGCGGAACACCGGGCGAGTGTGGGCGTAGTAGATGCCGGGCAACGGAATGTTCTCGGCGCCGATGTAAGCCCAGATGTCGTACTCGGTCCAGTTCGACAGCGGGAACACCCGGATGTGTTCGCCCTTGCGGTGCCGACCGTTGTAGAGACTCCACAGTTCGGGACGCTGCGCTTTGGGGTCCCACTGGCCGAACTCGTCGCGGAAGCTGAACACGCGTTCCTTGGCGCGGGCCTTCTCCTCGTCGCGACGCGCCCCGCCGAACGCGGCGTCGAACTTGTTCTCCCGGATGGCGCGCAGCAGTGTCACGGTTTGCAGCGGGTTGCGCGACGGCCCGTTGTCCACCACCCGGCCGGCGTCGATGTCCTGCTGCACGCTGGCAACGACCAGGCGCACGCCGTGACGGGCGACGAGTTCGTCGCGGGTGGCGATCACCTCGTCGAAGTTGTGTCCGGTGTCGACGTGCATCACCGGGAACGGCAGCCGGCCGGGCGCGAACGCCTTGATTGCCAGGTGCAGCATGACGATCGAGTCCTTGCCGCCGGAGAACAGCAGCACCGGTTTCTCGAATTCCGCGGCGACCTCGCGGATGATGTGGATCGCCTCGGCTTCCAGCGAGCGCAGCTGGCTGAGCTCGTAGCGACCGGCCGTGGGCACCTCGGTCACGGTGTCGACCATCGTTTCCTCGTAAAGTTGGTAGTTTTGACCGGCTTTACCGCCTTGAGATGACGCTAGCGTGCGCGGCCCTGCATCGTCAACGTCATCGACTCTGCGCTCAGATCGCCGATCCGAGCCCGATCGCGATCTGGGCGCAGAGTCGATGGGGAATTACAACGTGACCTCGGTGAGCTTGCCGGTCGCCACGTCGAAGACGAACCCGCGCAGCGAGGTGTGCAACACCACGAACGGGCTGGCCTCGATGCGGCGCAGCGATTGGCGGACGTCTTCCTCGACATCGCCGAACGCCTCGGCTGCCCACTGCGGCTTGATCCCGGTCTCGGACTGAAGGTCGCGCTTGAAGTCGTCGTCGGTGAAGGTCAGCATGCCGCAGTCGGTGTGGTGGATCAGGATGATCTCGCGGGTGCCTAACAGTCGCTGGCTGATCGCCAGGGAGCGGATCTCATCATCGGTGACCACGCCGCCGGCGTTGCGGATCACGTGCGCCTCCCCTTCGGCCAGGCCGAGGATGCCGTAGACGTTCATCCGGGCGTCCATGCACGCGAGGACGGCAACGTGCTTACTCGGCGGCAGCGGCAGCGGGCCGGTGAAGTTCTCTGCGTAGGCGGCGTTGTTGGCCAGGTAAGTGTCGGTGACGCTCAAGGCTTTCTCCTTTTATCGTGCCGATGTTCGAGTACCGATGTTCGAGTCACGGCGATGGTATCGACACCCGCGGCACTACCCTGTGCTGCATGCGCCGAGCGCCCGAGCACCGCCGATGACACGGTTTCTGCTGCGACGGCTACTCAACTACATCGTGCTGCTGGCGCTGGCCTCGTTCCTGACTTTTACCCTGACGTCCTTGACGTTCACGCCACTGGACAGCCTGCAGCAGCGCAACCCGCGACCCCCGCAGGCCGTGATCGACGCCAAGGCCGCTGAACTCGACCTCGACAAGCCGATTCCCCTGCGCTACGCCCACTGGGTGTCCGGTGCGGTGCGCGGTGACTTCGGAACCACCGTCAACAGTCAGCCGGTTTCGGCGGAACTGTGGCGGCGGATCGGCGTAAGCCTTCGCCTGCTGGTGATCGGCTCGGTTCTGGGCACCGTCATCGGCGTACTCGTGGGTGCCTGGGGCGCGGTCCGGCAGTACCGATTATCGGACCGGGTGATCACCGGGATCTCGCTGCTGATCATCAGCACGCCGACCTTCGTCCTGGCCGGCCTGCTGATTCTCGTTGCGCTGCGGATCAATTCGGTGCTCGGTGTGCAACTGTTCTCCTACACCGGCGAGACGTCACCGGACCCCGTCGCCGGGGGGTGGAACCAGTTCGTCGACCGGGCCCAGCACCTGGTGCTGCCGACGCTGACGCTGGCGTTGATGGCAATCGCCGGCTACAGCCGGTACCAGCGCAATGCGATGCTCGACGTGTTGGGCCAGGACTTCATCCGCACGGCGCGGGCGAAGGGCCTGACCCGGCGGCAAGCGCTGTTCAAGCACGGTCTGCGCACTGCGCTGATCCCGATGGCGACACTGTTCGCCTACAGCGTCGCCGGCCTGGTCACCGGAGCGGTGTTCGTGGAGAAGATCTTCGGCTGGCATGGCATGGGTGAATGGGTGGTGCAGGGCATCGGCACCCAGGACACCAACATCGTCGCAGCGATCACGGTGTTCTCCGGCGCGGTGGTGCTGTTGGCCGGCCTGCTCTCCGATGTCGTCTACGCCATCCTCGACCCGCGGGTGCGGGTGACATGACCGCAACACCCCCGGTCGACACGACCGCCGTCGATGCAGGCGCCTTCGTTTCCCGGCGCACCCTGGTGGCACGCCGGTTCGCCCGCAACAGGCTGGCGGTCGCCGCGTTGGTGACGCTGGTGGCGCTGTTCGTCGGCTGCTACGCGCTGCCGCCACTGCTGCCCTACTCCTACTCCGAACTCGACTTCACCGCACTGCAGAGCCCGCCAAGTCCGCGACACTGGTTCGGCACCAACGCACTCGGCCAGGACGTGCTGGCCCAGGTGCTCCGCGGTATGCAGAAGTCGATGCTCATCGGGGTGTGCGTGGCGGTGATCTCCACCCTGATCGCGGCCACGGTGGGTGCGATCGCCGGATACTTCGGCGGCTGGCGCGACCGCGCCCTGATGTGGTTCGTCGACCTGGTGCTGGTGGTACCCAGCTTCATCTTGATCGCGATCATCACCCCGCGGACCAAGAACTCGGCCAACATCGCGCTGCTGATCGTGCTGCTGGCCGCGTTCAGTTGGATGATCTCCTCGCGCATGGTGCGTGGCCTGACGATGAGTTTGCGTGATCGCGAATACGTCCAGGCCGCACGGTATATGGGCGTACCGAACCGGACCATCATCGCCCGGCATATCCTGCCGAACGTCGCCTCGATCCTGATCATCGACACCGCTCTGACCGTCGGCGGCGCGATCCTGGCCGAGACCGGTTTGAGCTTTCTCGGGTTCGGTGTGCAACCCCCCGATGTGTCCCTGGGGACGCTGATCGCCGACGGCACGAAATCGGCAACGACATTCCCGTGGGTCTTCCTCTTCCCCGCCGGAGTGCTGGTGTTGATCCTGGTGTGCGCCAACCTCACCGGCGATGGGCTGCGGGACGCCTTCGACCCGGGTAGTGCCACCCTGCGCACCCGCCGGCACCCGAAAACTCCGACGTGAGCGATCCACTGCTGGAGGTCGAGAACCTCTCGGTCATTTTCCCCACCGACGCCGGCGACCTGTCTGCCGTCCGCGGCCTGAGCTATCACGTCGCGCCTCGGGAAGTGGTGGCGATGGTCGGCGAATCCGGGTCGGGCAAGTCGGCCGCGGCGATGGCGGTGATCGGACTGCTGCCGCCCTACGCCGCGGTCTCCGGATCGGTGCGGTTGTCCGGGACCGAACTGCTGGGCATGTCCGACGCTGATCTGTCGAAGATCCGCGGTGCACGCATCGGCACAGTGTTTCAGGACCCGATGTCGGCACTGACTCCGGTCTATACCGTTGGCGATCAGATCGCCGAGGCGATCACGGTGCATCACCACGAAGTAGGCAGGGCCGAGGCGCGCCGACGCGCGGTCGAACTGATGGATCTGGTCGGCATCGCGCAGGCTCCGACGCGGGCTCGATCCTTTCCGCACGAGTTGTCCGGCGGCGAACGTCAGCGAGTGGTGATCGCCATCGCGATCGCCAATGACCCGGACCTGATCATCTGCGACGAGCCAACCACCGCCCTCGACGTGACCGTGCAGGCACAGATCCTCGAGGTGCTCAAGACAGCCCGGGACGTCACCGGCGCCGGGGTGCTGATCATCACCCACGATCTTGGTGTGGTCGCGGAGTTCGCCGACCGGGCGCTGGTGATGTACGCCGGCCGCGCCGTCGAGACAGCCGGCGTGCGGGAGTTGTACGCCGATCGCCGAATGCCCTACACCGCAGGGCTATTGGGTTCGGTTCCACGACTTAACGCCCCTCGCGGCGAACGACTGGTGCCAATCCCCGGGGCACCGCCGTCATTGGTCACACTGCCGGACGGTTGTCCGTTCGCGCCGCGGTGTCCGTTGACGGTCGAACAATGCCGTCAGTCCGAACCTGCCCTGACCCCAGTCGCGCCGGGGCACGCGGCGGCCTGCATCCGCACCGATCAGGTCACCGGCCGCAGCGCCGCGGAGATTTACGGTGTAGCCATCGAGCCCCCGACCGTCGACGATGACTCGGAATCCGAACCGGTGGTTCGAGTTCGAAATCTGTCCAAAACCTTCACCCTGACCAAGGGCGTGGTGTTCCGGCGCCGGATCGGCGAGGTGCGAGCGGTCGACGGCATCAGCTTCGAGGTGCCCCGGGGCCGAACACTCGGCATCGTCGGGGAGTCCGGTTCGGGAAAGTCCACCACGTTGCACGAGATCCTGGAATTGCGCGCGCCGCAATCCGGCTCCATCGAAATCCTCGGCGAGGACGTGGCGACGTTGAGTGCGGGGCGACGCCGCGAACTGCGCCGTGACCTCCAGGTGGTCTTTCAGGATCCGGTGGCCGCTCTGGATCCGCGGCTGCCGGTCTTCGAACTTCTTGCCGAACCATTGGCCGCCAATAGTTTCGATAAATCCGCCACCGAGGCCCGGGTCGCGGAGTTGCTGGAAATCGTCGGCCTGGCCCGCTCCGATGCGAGCCGGTATCCGGGCGAGTTCTCCGGCGGCCAGAAGCAGCGCATCGGCATCGCCAGGGCGCTGGCCCTGCAGCCGAAGATCCTCGCACTCGACGAGCCGGTGTCGGCCCTGGACGTTTCCATCCAGGCCGGCATCATCAACCTGTTGCTGGACCTGCAGCACTCCTTCGACCTGACCTATCTGTTCGTCTCCCACGACCTGTCGGTCGTCAAGCACCTGGCCCACCGGGTCGCGGTGATGCAGCACGGCAAGATCGTCGAATACGGAGAGGCCGGCGAGGTGTTCGCCAACCCGCGCCACGAATACACCCGGGCATTGCTCGCCGCTATCCCCCAACCGGATCCGAAACGCCGCTAGCATCAGTGCCGTGAATCGAACAGACACACAATCCTCTTCACCACGGCGCGTCCGGGGCCCTGGGCGCCGGTTCGCGGTGGGGCGCTTGCTCGCGTTGGGGCGTCTGCTCGCGGTGGGGACGGCGGCGGCGGTGATGGTGGCCGGTTGTGCGGCGGGCAACGAATCAACTCCGGCGACGGGCGGAAGCGCCGAAGTCGGTTCGGTCAGCGACATCAACCCGCAGGATCCGGCCACCCTGGCCCAAGGCGGGAACCTTCGACTCGCGATCAACGCGATGCCGTCGAACTACAACACGCTCAACATCGACGGCAACGAAGCCGACACCGCCAGCGTCCTGAGGCCCACCATGCCCCGCGCATTCGTGATCGCGCCCGACGGAACCATGAAGGTCAACACCGACTACTTCACCAACGTCGAGTTGACCAAGGCCGACCCGCAGGTCGTCACCTACACCATCAATCCGAAAGCCACCTGGTCCGACGGGACGCCGATCACCTGGGAGGACATCGCCGCCCAGATCAACGCCACCAACGGCAAGGACAAGGCGTTCGCCATCGCCTCCCCGAACGGCTCCGACCGGGTGGCCTCGGTGACCCGCGGTGTCGATGACCGCCAGGCCGTGATGACCTTCGCGCAGAACTACCCGGAATGGCGCGGCATGTTCGCCGGCAACACCATGCTGCTACCCAAAGCCATGACCGCCAACCCGGACGTGTTCAACAAGGGACAACTGGACGGACCGGGTCCGTCCGCCGGGCCGTTCATGGTCGCCAATGTCGATCGCACCGCGCAGCGGATCACATTGACCCGCAACCCGAAATGGTGGGGAGCTGCGCCGCTACTGGACTCGTTCACCTTCTTGGCACTCGATGACGCGGCGCGCATCCCCGCACTGCAGAACAACACCATCGACGCCACCGGCATCGCCTCGCTCGACGAACTGCAAATCGCACGGAGCACCGAGGGCATCTCGATCCGGCGCGCCCCGGGCCCGAGTTGGTACCACATGACGTTCAACGGCGCACCGGGGTCGATCCTGTCCGACAAGGCGCTGCGACAGGCCGTTGCCAAGGGCATCGACCGCCAAGGGATCGTCACCGTGACCCAGCGCGGGTTGGTAGACAACCCGACACCGCTGGGCAACCACATCTTCGTCGCCGGACAGGACGGCTACCAGGACAACAGCGCCGTGGTGGCCCATGACCCGGAGAAGGCCAAAGCCGAACTCGACGCGCTGGGCTGGAAACTCAACGGTGAATTCCGCGAGAAAGACGGCAAGAAATTAGTCATCCGCAACGTGCTCTACGACTCCCAGGCCGGCCGGCAGGTGGCCCAGGTGGCGCAGAACAGCCTCGCCCAGATCGGGGTCAAGTTGGAACTGGACGTCAAGCCAGCCAGTGGATTCTTCACCGACTACGTCACCGTCGGCGACTTCGACATCACCCAGTTCTCCTGGGTGGGTGATGCGTTCTCGCTGTGCTGTTTGAATCAGATCTTCACCACCGGCGCGGAGAGTAACTTCGGCAAGATCTCCTCACCGGCGATTGATGCCAAGGTCGAAGAGGTACTCGACGAACTCGACCCTGCCAAGGCCCGTGCGCTGGCCAACGAGGTGGACACCCTGCTCTGGGAAGAGGTGTTCAGCCTCGCGCTGTACCAATCCCCGGGCAACGTCGCGGTGCGGTCCACGCTGGCCAACTTCGGGCCGGCCGGAATGGGTGATTTGAACTACAGCACAATCGGATTCATGAAATAGCTCGTCGGGCAGAACGAGGCTGCGCGAAGCGCGGCAGCACAGCCTCGATCCGAACCGCGGCCTCGACGGCCGCGCCCACCGCCCGCATCGCCGGGCGGGCCGGCACGTTATCCAGCGCGACGCCGCGTCCGGCCAAATCGGCGGCGGCGCCGGAACAGACGGCAGCGGCGATCCGCACGGCTGCGGTTTCCCTGGTGTCGAGCACGCTGTGGCCGGCTGTCGGCAGCCGCACCAACACGGCGGCGGGCACCAGTTCGGCGATCCGCTCGGCGACTGCCGGCGGGGTGGTCAGATCCCGGCCACCGGAAATGATCACCGTGGACCAGTCGAAGTCGGGCATGGCGGCAATCAGGTCGAAGGGCTCGGCTTCGAAAGGCGGCAGTTCCTTGGCGGCGAAATCCCGAGCGGCGATCGCCGGGTCCAGTGGTAGGCCGTCCGGAATGCCGCCGAAGTTGAGTTCCCGGTATCCGATCGGCCCGACCAGATCAGTCTCGTTGCGGTAGGGCACTTTGCGATCCGCCATGCCCTGACCGAGCCGACCGATCGCCGAGAAGAACAGGCGCCGGTCGTCGAGCAGCAGATCGAGTTGCCGATTCAGCAGCTGCGCCCCGCCGAGACTGTAGATATCGGCGGCGATCCGCGCGTCGGAGGGAGACATGGCGCCGCGGTCGGCCAGTCGGCGAACCTTGGCCGCCAGATCGGCGGTTCGCGGGTCATCACCGTGCCACAACATGCCGCGCAGCGTCCGACGGACGATCTCGATGTCGTCCTGGTTGAGCAGTGGCGAGTCCAGAATCATCGCGTGCACCCGACCGGGATGCCGCACGCCCAGTCCGGCTGCCAGATAGCTTCCATACGACGTGCCGTAGATGACCGCTTGATCCACATCGGCATCGTCAAGTACCGCTGCAATGTCGTCGACGACCTGTTCAACGGTCAGCGCCGCCGGCCGCAGGTCCGCACCGGCGTCGTCGTGGCGGGACATCCCCACTCCGCGGTGCTCGACCATGATGACGTCGAGTCCGGCCGCGGCGGCTCGGCGACGCAGTCCGCGATAGTGCCCGATCGAGGCCACCCCGGGCCCGCCCGGAATGACCACCAGGGGGTGCGCGCTGCGCTTACCGGTGCGGATGTAGAACAGATCGAAGAGTTCGGCGGGCGAGGTGGTGACCGGTCGACGCACCGAGCGGACTCCCGGCAGGGCCGCGAGTTTGTCGTGCGCTCGGCGGCGCTTGGGACCCAGAGTCATCGGTGCGCCCCCGCCATGTTCTCCCCCGCCATATTCACCATCATGCCAAGGCGGGTCGATGAGGGGCGAAAGTCACCAGTTGTCACCGGCCAGGTGTGAGTTGTGACGAAACGGGGGAACCGGTCGTAACTTGATCGTCAGAATGACCGATTTCATGAGCCAGACCGACGCCTTCACCTGGGCGATGGAGTCCGATCCACGCTTGCGGTCCACGGTGGTGACGGTGATCATGCTCGACCGCGCGCCGGACTGGGATGTGGTGCAATCGCGCTTCGAGGTGTTGTCGCGCACCATGCCGATGTGGCGGCAGCGGGTCGTGGGGTCGCCGCCGCCGACTCCGCCACGCTGGGAGGACGCCCCGGACTTCGACATCTCCTTCCACCTGCGCCGGGTGTCCGCACCCGAGCCCGGCGACCTCGATGCCGTCCTCGAGATGGCGCGGGTGGCGGCCATGTCGGACTTCGATCGGGCGCGTCCGCTGTGGTCGGCCACCCTGGTCGAGGGACTCGCTGACGGCGGTGCGGCGGTGCTGTGCAAATTCCATCATGGGCTTACCGACGGCGTGGGCGGGGTTCAGATCGCCATGACGTTGTTCGACCGCACCGCAAAGCCACGGAGCCGCAAATCCGTCGAAGCCGGCGCCGCCGAGCCACAGGTGCATGAGCGCGGGATGCTCAGCGACTACATCGACATCGCCCGCTATGACATCGGTCTGGTGAGCAAAGGCGTCACCGGTGTACTGGGAGCGGCTCCGAGACTGCTCTTCAGCGCGGTCCGCCGACCGTTGCAGACGGCCTCGTCGGCAGGCGAACTCGCCGCCTCGGTGTACCGCACCATGCGGCCGGTCGGCGAGACCGGGTCACCTCTGATGACCCAACGCACCCTGGTGCGGCAACTGGCCGTCCACGAGGTGTCGCTGCCGAAGCTCAAAGAGGCCGCCCACCGCGGCGGTGGTGCGCTCAACGACGCCTTCGTCGCCGGTATCGCCGGCGGGCTGCGTCGCTATCACGAGAAACATGGCGTGACCGTGGGCGACCTCCACCTGACGATGCCGATCAGCACCCGCAAGGACGGCGACGACATGGGCGGCAACCACATCACCCTGGCCCGTTTCGATGTTCCGGTCGGCCTGGCCGACCCCGCCGAACGCATCCACGAGACCCGGGAACGCACCAGGAAGGTACGCAACGAGAAGTCGACGCCCTACATCCAGATCATCGCCGGCGCGATGAACCTGATGCCGCGCTGGTATGTCGGCTCGGTGCTGCGCAAAGTCGACTTTCTGGCCAGCGACGTGCCCGGTATTCCGGTGCCGGTGTACCTCGCCGGGGCGAAGGTGCGGGTGCAGTATGCCTTCGGACCCACCATCGGCTCGGCCGTCAACGTAACCTTGCTGACGTACGTCGACACCTGCGCGCTGGGCATCGACGTCGACACCGGCGCGATTCCCGACGTCGAGGTGTTCCGGGAATGTCTGATCGCCGGCTTTGATGAGGTTCTGGCACTGGCTGACTGACCGTCCGCCGTCTCCGTCTCACCCGGTCAATTCGATGACGTGGGCACCGTCGATGCCGTCGTAGCGACCCGGCATGCAGGTCAGCACGATGACCTGGCCGTCACGACCCACCGTGTTGAACACCGCCGCCATTTTGCCCAACCGCTGCGGGTCGGAGAAACCCAATGCGTCGTCGATGACCACCGGAACGGTGTCCTCGGTGGCAACCAGGGCGGCACCGGCCAACCGGGCAAGGATTCCGAGTTGCTCCTTGGCACCGCCGGACAGCGAGTCATAGGGAACCGTACGGTCATCGAGTGTGCGCCTGAGAATGGTCAGGTTGGTGTCGACCTCAACTTCGAAAGTGGGCCCGAACACCGTGCGGCCCAGCCGCTCCAGCTCGGTTCGGTAGGGCGCAACGTAGCGTTGCCGGGTGTTGTCCCGGTGCCGGATCATTGTGCAGCGCAGGAGTTTCACGGCACCGGCCCGCTTGCCCACACGGGCATGCTCAGCGCGGGCGTGCGCGCTCAGGATCTCGGCGTCGTCGAGTTTGCCTTTGCGCCCTTCGCTGCCGATGACGGCCAACTCGACGGTGAGGTCGTTGAGGACCTGCCGGGTCTGCGCAAAGTTTCGTTCACATTCGTTCACCGACTGCGTGGCTGCGGCCAACTCAGTCTTGACCGTCTCCGGGTCGGCGCGGCCGTACCGTTCGGTGAGTTGAGTCACCACGACTTCGGCGCGCTGCTGGTTCTCGGTGTCCTCGGCGGCCCGGGCGCTGATCGCATCGTCGGGGTCGATCGCTCGCCCGGCGGCAAGTTGCTCGCCGGCCAATTCGAGTTCAGCCGCAGCAGTGCCAACCCCGGAAACGAGAACCTTGGCGGCGGTGATCTTCTCGGCCAGTCGGGTACTTGCCGCACGGGAAAGCTGCTGCACGGTGGCGTCGGCTTGGCGCGCTTGGGTCAGGGCCTCGGTGGCGTGGGAGAGTTCGGCACGAGCCGACTCGGCGTCGACCGCGGGTTCGGTAGCCGTCGCCTGCAGTTCGCTCAACCGGGCGCGCAACCGGTCGACGTCATCGCCGGCGCACAATTCGTCGAGGACCGCAGAAAGCTTGTCCCGTTTGGCGGCAAGCGTGAGACGTTCCTGGCCGACCCGGCGGGCAGCAGCGAGATCGTCGACCCCGCCCTGCATCAGCGTCTCGTCCCGACGCTGTTGCGCTGCGTGCAGTTCAGTGCGCAGCCCGGCCGTGGAGGAACCCGGGTTGATGCGAATCTCCAATACGCCGGGCAACTCGATGGTGGCCGAGACGGAAGCAGGTATGGTCCACGGTGCACCTGGGTCAAGAGCCACCTGCTCGCCGTCGACGAACACGTGCCGGCTTTCAAGGGCGGTGAACTCCAGCGTGGCAGCCACGGCGTGAAGTTGCGCATCGAGGCGCTCAACCGAGGCAGCGGCCTCCTCAATCGCGAGCAGCAACTCAGCGGTGAGCGTGATGGTGCCCAGCCGCTCAGTGATCTGTGCAAGATCTCGTTGAGTCTGATCAATGCGCTGCACCCTGGCGGCGAGCCGCTGAGCCTCGTCCAGCGCGGCGAGGCCGTCGACTGCGCAGCGAGCGGCATCCACCCGATCCTGCGCGGCGACGAGCGCGGCCGCGGATTCGGTGGCCGCTGCCATGGCCGCTTCGGCGACCTCATCGGCGATCACCTGATCCTCGACGGCGGTGGCCAGGCCAGCCTGCAATTCCGCGAGGGCGGCGGTGCGCCGAACCGCATCGGCGCACAAGCGGCTCCGTTCGGTGGCGGCGGCGGCGGACACGGCCGCCTTGGCGCGCGCGGTCTCGGCGACTCGCTGGGCCGCTGCGACCTCCTCGGCCAGGACGGACAGGGCGGCGGCCGCGGCCCGGGCGGCGTCGCACCGCTCGGCGGCCGCCCGCCGGGCCACCGTCAGACCGGAGAGTTCCGCGCTGAGTTCGGCGTGCCGGGCGACCCGTTCGTCGACGTCGGCCATCGCGGCCGCGCAGCGTTCGCGCTCACGCTCGGCGGCGGTCAGCGCCTCGATGGCCGCAGCCCAGGGGCCCGTCGGCCGGCCGGTCGCAGTGAAGTACCGGCTGAACTCCGCGTCGATCCGCTCGATCAGCAGCGGTTCGCTTCCCGAGCGCGCCGCATGGTCACCGGCGGCGACATCGAGGGCACGCGACAGCGCGTCGCAGCCGGAGAGATCGACGGCGCTGGTGGAGGCGGCCTGCAACACCTGCTGGGCGTGCCAGAGCTTCATATCGACGGTCTCGCCCAGCATGGCCAGCACCTGGTCGTGCGCTTCGTCGCCGTCGAGCGACCGGCGCACGGGTTCGACCATCTGCAGCTCGGTCTTGGGCTTCTTGTGGAAGCGCTTGCGGTAAACGAACCGGTACGGGCCCGCGCTGATCTCAGCCTCGACCTCGGCGCCGACATCGGCATGGGTGGGTTTGACCGCTTTCACGTCTTTATGGCCGGAGCGGTCCTTGTAGTTCAACAGCAGATCGAGCGCCTCGATCATCGACGACTTGCCGATCTCGTTGACGCCGCACACCACGACCACACCCCGATCGGGAAAGGCGATCTCGCGTTCGTCAATGCCGCGGAAGTTGCTGAGCCGCAACCGATGCAGAATCATGCCGCGCCTTCCGCGCTCAGCCGCAGCAGCAGCGCGAGCGCACCCCGGGCCTCTTCGGCGTCGTCACCGGCCGCAGATGCCGAGGCAACGAGTTCGGCGACCGCGTCCGCGGCGAAGCCACCGATGCCCAGGTTCTCGAACTCGCCGTCGGCCGGCATCACCGCGATATTGGTCCGGCGGTCCCAGGTCTGCAGGCCCGCGAAGAGTTGCGCGTAGCGGTCCAGGCAGGCGTCCAGGGCGGCCCGGTCGGTGACAGTCAGGGTGCCGGTGAGCGCGAGTTGCACCACCGTGCGCTCCTTGTTCTGCAGTTCATCGAGGTTGACGGCGAGGTCCGCGATGTCGCGGCCGTTGTCGACCTGGCGACTCAGCGTCAGAAAGCGCCACCGGCCAACCCGTCGCGAATCGACGGTGACCGGGTGCGCCGCGTCGTCGAGGTCGACGTCGACGATCAACACGTGCCCGGGATCGGCTTCGACGTGATCGAAGTTGGTCACCTCCGGCGAACCGGAGTACCACACCGCACCGCTCTCGCCGACCACGGTGCGGGAGTGCTTGTCCCCCAGTGCCACATAGTGCACCGCGCCCCGATCCAGTGCGGCCGACAGACCCGCCATCCGGATCAGGGCCGGGTCGTCCGGGTTCGGCGCGAGAACATCTACCGCGCCGTGGGCGACAAGAATCCGCGCCGTGCCGTCGGCCGCCAGGTCGTCGAGGACGGCCGCGGTCAGATCCGCGGTGGGCCGTTTGGAACGCCACGGGGCGGCAACGATCTGCAGGCCCGGCGCGACATCCCACACCCCGGCGCGGTCGAGGACGGTGACGTTGTCCGGACACTGCGCGGTGAATTCGGCGCCGATGTACACCGAAGCGGCGTCCAGCGGATCGTGATTACCGGGCAGCAGGTAGACGGGAACGCCGATCCCGCGCATTGCCTCCAGCGACTTGCCGACCACCTCCGGGGAGAGTTGGTTGTGCTCGAAGACGTCGCCGGCCACGACCACGAACTGCGCCCCGGTCTCAGCCACCACGCCGGCCAGTGCGGCCACCGCGTCGCGGCGGGCAGCGGCGTACCTCGGCTGGGCCTCCCCCTCGAGGAAATGCCGGGTCATGCCGAGTTGCCAGTCGGCCGTGTGAATGAAGCGCATACCCCCACCTTTCTCCCCTGATGTTGCAGATCCGGCGCGAGTGTATGACCGGGGTACGACAAGTCCCGGGATCCGGCCCGGCGCGTGCCCTAACCTGGTACGGATGAGAACCCTGGTGCTGATGCGACACGCCAAATCCGACTATCCCGACGGCGTGCCCGACCATGACCGGCCATTAGCCGCCCGCGGCATTCGCGAAGCCGGTCTTGCCGGCGACTGGCTGCGGGACACCGCACCGACGATCGACGCGGTGCTGTGCTCGACGGCGACCCGGACCCGCCAGACGCTGGATCGCACCGGGGTCACCGCCCCGGTCAGCTACCTCGAGCGGCTTTACGGCGCCACGCCGACAGCGATGATCGGCGAGATCAATAAGGTCGACGCGGCGGTGCACACTCTGCTGGTCGTCGGCCACGAGCCCACGGTGAGCCAGGTGTCACTGGGCCTGGCAGCTCACCCGGGAAGCGACCCCGAGGCGATCCAGCGGATCGAGACGAAGTATCCGACGTCCGGCATCGCCGTGCTGCGGGTGCCCGGGACCTGGTCGGTGCTGACCATCGACGGGGCGGAACTGGTGACGTTCCACGTACCGCGCTGAGGGCCCACCGGTCAGGAGTTGGTGGCCAGCGTCAGTTCCATCAACGTGATCGCCTGAGCGCAGGCGTCGATCCCGGGCGCCTGCGGGTTGATCCACCAGCCAACGACACCGGCGGCGTCACTGGCCACCCCGCAACCGCCGTTGGGATCGTTGGTACGCATGACGATGGAGGCGACTCCGGCGATCGAGCGGCTCTCGACCTGGTAGTTGAGGAACTCGGCGACCTTGCGCTCGTTATCGAGACTGCCCTGTTCGAACCACATCCGGGTGATGTCGATCAGACCGGCCGGGTTGGCCGCCTGCCAGCGGCAGACCGCGCCGACGAAGGTGCTCTGGATGTCCAACGGGTCCGCTCCCACCGTCTTGGCCAGCACGTCGGTGGTCAGTACGTCGCACTCTTTGAGCAGGTTCGGATACTCCTTGGCGGACTTGTCATTGCGCGAGGTGCTGCCGGTGCCTGCCTTCATCGCCTGCCCGCCCACCGTCTGGGCGCACCCACTGAGCACACCCACCGCGGCGAGCATCGCGATCGCGCCGACAACCAGGCGTCGCGCCGGCATCCGCCGACTCACTTCGCGTTCACGATCGACTGCCGGGTCAGTTCGATCGCCACGTCACATGGCGACGGGAAGGATTTATCGGCAAAGCTGACCGACCATTCGATGAAATCGTCGCCGAATCCGATCCCGACTTCGCACAGGTTGTCCCCCAGCATCGGGTCGGTACCTACCGCGACGAACCCGTTGCGGCCCTCGACGGTGATGTCCTCGACGCTGGTGCGCGAAAGTTCCTGGGTCTTGCGCTCGCGCCCGATCGGACTGCCGCGGAACCAGGTGAACGAGAAATGCGGCCCGACGATCCCGCCGGCTACCAGCCACTGACAGCCGACCGAATTGGCCGCGGTCTTCACCAGGCCGGTCACCCTGGTCTGTTCGGCCATCGTCTCATCGCTGATGCCGCCACATTCGGGGAACATCGGACCACGCTCGCCACTCTTGCCGGGGCCGGGCGAGTCCTGCTGCTGCTGTGCCGAGTCCGCCTGGTTCGAGTCAGAACCCGCGCACCCGCCGAGCAGTGGTACCGCCGTCGCGGTGGCGACGGCGAGGATCGCGATTCTGCGCGTCACCGTCATGGGCACCTGCTGTTTCTCACAGCATGCACTGTAGCGGCAGCCGCGCGACGAACGGCCGACATACCGGCTGAACTGCGGTTTGCCCGCCAGTCGGGTGTGGGACAGTAGCGACATGCTGCTGGCTCTGGTGCGCCGCTATCTTCGGCCGTACCGGTGGCCGGTGGCGGCAGTCCTGGTGCTGCAGACCCTTAGTTCGCTGGCCTCGCTGTACCTGCCAACCGTCAACGCGGCGATCATCGACGACGGCGTCGCGGCGGGCGACACCGCGCTGATCTTCCGCCTCGGCATGGTGATGCTGGCGGTCACCGCCCTGCAGGGGATCGTCGCGATCGGCGCGGTGTACTTCGGTTCCCGCACCGGCATGGGATTCGGCCGCGATCTGCGCTCAGTAATGTTCGGCCACGTCACCTCGCTCTCCGAGACCGAGACCGCCCGCTTCGGCGCGCCGTCACTGCTGACCCGCACCACCAACGACGTCCGCCAGATCCAGGTCCTGGTTCAGATGACCGCCACCGTACTGGTGACCGCGCCGATCATGGGTCTCGGCGGCATCGCTATGGCGATCCATCAGGATGCCGGGCTGGCCTGGCTGCTAGCGGTCAGCGTTCCGGTGCTCGCGGTGGGCAACTACCTCATCGTGTCGAGGATGCTGCCGATCTTCCGCAGCATGCAGCAACGCATCGACGCCATCAACCGCATCCTGCGTGAGCAGCTATCCGGTGTCAGAGTCGTCCGCGCCTTCGGTCGCGAGCCCTTCGAACAGCAACGCTTCGACGCCGCCAACCATGCCGTCGCCGATGCCACCCTATTCGCCGGTCGCTGGCAGGCCCTGATGCTGCCGGTATCCACGCTGACCATCAACATCTCCAGCGTCGCGCTGATCTGGTTCGGCGGACGGCTCATCGACGCCGGCCGGATGCAGGTTGGATCGCTGATCGCATTCCTGTCCTACTTCATGCAGATCCTGATGGCCGTACTGATGGCCACTCTGGTCCTGGCGATACTGCCGCGCGCCGCGGTGTGCGCCGAGCGGATCACCGAGGTGCTGAACACCCGAGCCGCGATCAGCAGTCCCTCCTCGCCGCGCAGGCCGGCTGGTGCGATGCGTGGCGCAGTCGTACTCGACGAGGTCGAATTCAGCTATCCCGGCGCAGAGCAGCCCGTGCTGCAGGGCATTTCGTTCGCTGTCCGTCAGGGGTCGACTACTGCCATCGTGGGCGGCACCGGTTCAGGCAAGTCGACGCTGGTGTCCTTGGTCTGCCGGCTTTATGACGTCGGCGCGGGCGCCGTCCGGATCGACGACATCGATGTGCGCGACTACGACACCGAGTATCTGTGGTCTGCACTGGGCCTTGTCCCGCAACGGGGATACCTGTTCTCCGGCACCATCGCTGACAACCTGCGGTACGGCAAGGCCGACGCGACCGACGACGAGATGTGGGATGCACTGCGGGTGGCCGCGGCGGAGGACTTCGTGGCCGCTCATCCCGACGGACTCGGCATGTCGGTGGCCCAGGGGGGGATCAACCTTTCCGGAGGTCAACGCCAACGGTTGGCGATCGCTCGTGCAGTGATCCGCAAACCTGCGCTGTACCTGTTCGACGACGCATTCAGCGCACTGGACACCATCACCGAGGCGCGGATCCGGGGGGCACTGCGCACGGCATCGGCAAACGCGACGGTGATTATTGTGGCGCAACGCATTTCGACCGTAGAACAGGCCGATCAGATCATCGTTGTGGACGGCGGCCGAATAGTGGGATCAGGTCGCCACGACGAATTGCTGATTCGCTGCCCGGAGTACCGCGAATTCGTCGACTCGCAAGCCTTCGGCGCCGGGATAGGGGGCCGGCGGTGACCGCGCCTCCGATGCGCCGTGGAACCGCGGCGATGCCCGAGTCCGACGGCGCCCGGTCCCGGGACTTCTGGGCCTCGGCTCGACGTCTGCTCCGCCGTCTACGAGCGCACCGCGCCGCGATCGCAGCGGTACTTGCGTTGTCTCTCGGGGGCGTCGCGCTCTCGGTGATCGGTCCGCGAGTTCTCGGTCATGCCACCGATCTGCTGTTCAACGGAGTGATCGGACGGCAGTTGCCGACCGGGATCACCAAGTCTGAGGCCATCGCCGAGGCCAGAGGCCGCGGAGACGACAACTTCGCCGATCTGCTCAGCGGAATGAACGTGGTACCGGGTCAGGGAGTCGACTTCGCAGCGGTGGGCCGCACGCTGTTGCTCGCCTTGATCATGTATCTCATTGCCGCGCTTTTTATCTGGGCGCAGGCCCGACTGCTGAACACCATCGTCGCGCGAACCGTCGCCGCGTTGCGATCCGATGTCGAGAGAAAAGTTCACCGCTTGCCGCTGTCGTACTTCGACACCCGCCAGCGCGGGGAACTGTTGAGTCGGGTCACCAACGATGTCGACAACATCTCGGCATCGGTGTCGATCGCGATCAGTCAGCTGTTCACAGCGGTGCTGACCATCGTCGCGGTGGCGGTGATGATGCTGACCATCTCTGTGCTGCTGACCCTGATCGTGGTGGCGACGGTTCCACTGTCGCTGTGGGTGACGCGGACGATCGCCCGCCGGTCGCAGCGAATGTTCGTCGCGCAGTGGGCCGGTACCGGCCGACTCAATGCCCACATCGAGGAGACCTACAGCGGTTTCACCCTGGTGCGAACCTACGGTCACCGAGACTCGGCGCAGGCCCGCTTCGCCGAACTCAACGCCGACCTCTACCGCACCAGTTTTGCCGCGCAGTTCCTCTCCGGATTGATCTCGCCGGCGACGATGTTCGTCGGCAACCTCAGCTACGTGGCCGTCGCGGTGATCGGCGGCGTCCAGGTGGCGACCGGCCAGATCTCCCTGGGCAGCGTCCAGGCCTTCATCCAGTACGTCCGGCAGTTCAATCAGCCGCTGACGCAGGTGGCGGCACTGTACAACGCACTACAGTCCGGAGTCGCCAGCGCAGAGCGGGTGTTCGAGTTTCTCGACGAACCGGAGGAATCACCCTGCGCCGCGGGCGAATTGCCCTCCGGCGGCGGCCGGGTTGAGTTCCGCAACGTCGGGTTCGGCTACACCGCTGGAACGCCGGTGATCCAAGACCTGTCGCTGGTCGCCGAGCCGGGGACAACCGTGGCGATCGTCGGGGCGACCGGTGCCGGGAAGACGACGCTGGTGAACCTGCTGATGCGGTTCTACGACGTCGAGGTGGGGCAGATCCTGCTCGACGGCGTCGATATCCGGCAGGTGAGCCGAAGGTCCTTGCGATCCCGGATCGGGATGGTGCTTCAGGACACCTGGCTCTTCGGCGCGACGATCGCCGACAACATCGCCTATGGCAGCCCCGACATGACCCTCGAGGAGGTGACCGAGGCGGCGCGGGCCGCCCACGCGGACGGCTTCATCAGGTCGCTTCCCGACGGGTATCAGACGATCGTCGGGGAGGGCAATCTCAGCGCCGGCGAGAAGCAGTTGATCACGATCGCCCGGGCCTTCGCCGCCCGTCGGCAACTGTTGATCCTCGACGAGGCGACGAGTTCGGTGGACAGCCGCACCGAGTTACTGGTGCAGCAGGCGATGGCCCGGTTGCGCCGGGACCGGACCTGCCTGATCATCGCCCACCGGCTGTCCACCATCCGCGATGCGGACCTCATCGTGGTCATTGATGGCGGCCGCGTTGTCGAGTCCGGCAGCCATGCCGAGTTGCTGCAGCGGCGCGGGGCGTACTGGTCAATGGTCAACGCGAGCATGGGATACTGACCCGATGGCAGGTAACGAACTCGACCCACAGCGGGCCCGCGCCGCCCGCGATGTGGTTCGGCAGCATCCCGCGATGTCGCTGATGGCCGTGTCACCGGTTCTCATCGGAGTCGGACTGGTGTGGTGGCTGGTAAACCCCTTCTGGGCGATCCTGCTGCTGATCGGGGCGACCGTGATCGGTGGCCGGGCGGTACTGCGCAAGCGCTGACGGCGGCATCACCGTGCAGGACGCGCCCGGTACAGCCTGACGTCGGAGATGACGCCGCGCAGTCGCCGGGACCCGGCGAAGGAGAACAGGTAGCGGTCGTCGTCGATGATCTGTTCGCGTGCGGATTCGGCGACCAGCACCGAGCCGGGCCGCGCTGCCGACGTCACCCGGCTGGCCAGATTGACCGGGCTGCCGAACCAGTCACCGGCGCGACTCACCGCAGGCCCGAAGGCCACCCCCACCCGCAACTGCGGCAGCAGTTCGTCGGCCTCGGTGGTCTCGATGAGCGCGAGCATCACGTCCAGCAGTGCGGCGGTGTCGGTCGAGACGAACATCACCGCGTCGCCGATGGTCTTGATCAGACGCACCGGGGCCACCACGGCCTCGCGGGCAATCCCGGCCAATCGGTTGGCCAGCAGCTCGATGCCCTCCGGCGGCAACTCTTCGCCGAGGCGGGTAAAGCCGACGAGGTCGGCGAACGCACAGGCCACCAGCCGTGCGCCGGGCAGCGGTGCCCCGGCCCGGCGCTCGCTGGCGTTGATCGCGTCGGTTTCCGCCGCGTGGCGTAGTTGCATCAGCAGCATGTCCTGGATCATCGGGCCGAGCAGCGGCGCAGCCACGCTCACGAGCGCCTGCGAGCCGGTGGCGATCTCGAGTTCGGTGACGCCCGGGTACAGCACGGGGCCCAGCGCCGCGGACCGCATCACCTCTGCGGCGTTCGACAGGCCATCGGCGAGCACTCGAACCACAGTCAGCAATTGATCGGCATCGATTCCCAGTTCGAGAAAGCGTTTGATGTGTACCGCGGTGTCCGCGTCGGGCCGCATGAAAACCAGCGCGTCGGGATCGTCGACCTGCGGCAGCCCGCTCGCCCGGTTAAAGCGGTTCAGCTGGTCGAGTTCAAGGCCGACCTGCTCGCTGATCTGGCGGGCCGAGACGTAGGTGCCGTCATCGCCGAGAACCCGGCGCGCCGACAGCAGCATCGGCGCGAACGACTCTCGAATCTGTTCGACGCTGATGCCCTGGTCGAGCAGCCACGGGATCAACTCGGCGCGTTCGGCGCGTGCTCGGCCGGTCAATCCGTCGAGGAGATCGGAGGTTTCGGGGTCGAAAGAACCATCGCCGGAGCCGCTCATGACACCCAGCCGCTCATGACACCCAGCCGCTCATGAGACCAAGGGGCGACGGTTCGCCCACGGCCGGGCGGCTTCGATCTGGGTGCTCAGCGACAACAGGGTCGCCTCGTCCGACGGCCGGCCGACGAGTTGCACCGACACCGGCAGACCCTCGCTGTCCACGGTCCACGGCACCGACGCCGCCGGCTGACCCGTCGCGTTGAAGATCGCGGTGAACGGCACCCGGGATGCGACCAGTGCCAGCGTGGCGACGCCGCCCCGATGCTGGTAGCGCCCGACCCTGGACGGCCCGGTCGCCGTGCCCGGGGTGATCACCACGTCGACGTCGTCGAAGATCGACAGCACCCGCGCCGCCAGTGCCGGCTCGGCGGCGCGCACCTTGTCTATCCTGGCTTCCGAGATCAGCCCGCCCAGTCGGGCGATCGCCCGGGTACGCGGCTCGAGTCGCTCCGGATACGGCAGCTTCTGAACATCCTCGTACACCCCGCGCCACATCCGTGGCAGCACATGTCCGTACAGCGCCCACGCCGGGTAATCGGGGTTACGCCAGATCACCTCGTGGCCGAGATCCCGCAACAAGTTCTCCACACCGTCCAGGGCCCGCTGTTGCGCCCGGCCAACCCGGCCGACCATGGTCGGAGGAAGCTTGGCGCTCAACGCAATTCGCAATCTCCCCGGTTTGCGTGCAGCGGCTTTGACGAAGCCCCCACGGGGAGCCTTGCCGGTGTTGGTGACGTCCAGGAACAGCGCGGCGTCCGCCACCGTACGAGCCAGCGGGCCGTTGACACTCAGTCCTTGCCATGCGCCATCATGCGGAGCGATCGGCACCCGGTCTCGTTGCGGCTTGAGGCCGAAGAGCCCACACCAACTTGCCGGGATGCGGATCGACCCCGCACCGTCGGAGCCCAGTGCGATCGGCGCCAGACCGGCGGCGAGGGCCGCGCCACTGCCTCCGCTGCTGCCCCCCGGCGTGTAGGCCAGGTCCCACGGGTTATGGGTGGCACCGAAGGAGACCGTCTCGGTGAACGGCCACAGCATCATCTCCGGCACCGCGGTCTTGCCCAGGATCACCGCGCCCGCATCGCGTAACCGACGCACCACCTCGGCGTCAGCGGTGGCGGGCAGGTCATAGGCGCTGGTGCCGTAGCAGGTGAACTCACCGGCCACATCGACGTCGTCCTTGATCGCGATCGGAACGCCGAGCATCGGCAATCGCTCGCCGGCGTCGAGTCGCTCCTGGGCGGCGGCCGCCTCCCGCCGGGCGCTGTCGGTCATCACCACCCGGAAGGAGCGCACCTCGCGGTCAAGTCGGCCGATGCGCTCGAGGTACAACTCGAGCAATGCCGGTGCAGTGATTGTTCCGGCTGCGAGCAAGCGAGCCTGCTCGGCTGCGCCGGCGAAAGCGATGTCGGTGGCGTCCACTGGATTGAGCGTAGCCCGATCCGTCAGGACAGCGGGTACGGTCGTGGCCATGAGCGACGCCCTCAATCCGCGATATGGAACCATCGACGGCGAGTACGGGCTGCGACTGGCCGGTACCAGCGCCGAGGACGACGGCCCGATCTGGATGGTCAACCTGATGCGGTACCGGGAGGTCGCCGACTACGCCGACGGCCGCGAGACCACGGTCAGCGGTCGCGAGGCCGACGACCGCTACGCCCCGGTGGAGATCCTCGGCGATATCGGTGCCGCGCCGGTGTTCTTCGGGGACGTCGATCAGCAGTTGCTTGGCTCGCCGACCTGGGATCGGGTCGCGGTGGTCAAGTACGCCACCCGCCGTTCGTTCATTGACATGCAGTCCCGGCCGGATTTCCACCTGGCACACGAGCACAAGGATGCCGGGATGGCGGAGACCATCGTGATGGGTTGCCTGCCGCTGCCCTACCCGACCGCTCCGCCCGACGTGGCGTTCCCGGACTGGGCCGACGTCGAACATCCGCCGACCGCCCAGGACGGTCCCATCACCGTGGTGCACGTCATGCGATTCGCCGATGCCGCCGCGGCATTGAGCGTTCCCGACGAGATGGAGGCCTATGCGTCGGCGATCGCCGCGACCGCGGCGCGACAGGGTGCCCGGGTGGCGGGCTGGTTCGCCGTCGAGGGCACCATCATCGGTGACGGCCGGGCCTGGCATCAGGTGCGGTTCAACCAGTTTCCGAGCAAGCGGGCGTTCCTGGCGCTGGCCGCCGATCCGGAACGTCAGCGGGCGCAGGCCGAACACCGGGAGAAAGCGATCGCCGATACCTACACCGTGCTGGTGCGTCCCGCGATCGACCTCATCGCGGACTCGATCCGGTCCTGACGCGATGGCATGTGTGTTCTGTGAGATCGTCGCCGGGCGCGCCCCGGCGATACGGGTTCATGAGGACGACGACTTCCTCGGCTTTCTCGATATCCGGCCGTTCACCCGCGGCCACACCCTGGTGATCCCGAAGTCGCACAGCGTCGACCTCACCGACACCCCGGCGGAAACGCTGGCCGGCATGATGGCACTCGGGAAACGCATCGCGCGGGCGACCCGTGTCTCGGGCCTGGCCGCCACCGGCAACAACGTGGCCATCAACGACGGCAAGTCGGCGATGCAGTCGGTATTCCACATCCACCTGCACGTGATCCCCCGCCGCGACGGCGACAGGGTGTCCTTCGTGAAGGGGATGCTGCTGCGCCGAGACCCCGATCGGGAGGCCACCGGCGCGATCCTGCGCGATGCCGTGGCCCGGCTGACATGAGCGCCGAGCGGAAGTCCTCGCCCGGCGAGCAGGCTTTGCGACTCTTCGCGCGGGTTCACGACACGCTCTATCAGCGCACCGGCGGTCGTATCGGGCACCGGATCCCGGGCGCGCCCAACAGCCTGCTGCTGCACACCGTCGGCGCCAAGACCGGCCTGCCGCGCACGAATTCGCTGTCCTACGCCCGCGACAAAGACAGCTACCTGGTGGTGGCCTCCAACGGCGGGGACCGTCGTTCCCCAGGCTGGTTGCACAATCTGAACGCCGATCCCAGGGTCGAGATCAACGTCGGCCCACGCCGATTCGCGGCGACCGCGGTCACCGTCGGAGCCGGCGACCCGGACTACGCGAGGCTGTGGCGGATCGTCAACGCCAACAACGCCAACCGCTATGACGCCTATCAGGCGAAAACCGATCGGCCGATACCGATTATCCGGCTCACGCCCTGATCCCGGCACGCAGAGCGGCATCGGCGAAGACCGCGTCAAGCATCGCCGGTGTGAGGCGGTGCGTGAACATGTTCTGCTGGCTCGGGTGGTAGCAGCCCAGCAAAACCACACCGGACCCAAACTCCGCAACCGCCCCATGGCCGAATTTCGGTTTGGGCGTGAGCTTTTCGCCGATGAGTCGCAGCGCGGCTTGCCAGGCGAAGCCGCCCAACGCGACAGTCACCTTCACATGAGGCGCGATGAGCCGCCACTCGGCGTCCAGCCACGGTTCACACGTCGCGCGTTCGCCCGGCGTCGGGGCATTGCCCGGCGGGGCGCATCGCACCGCGGCCGCCACCCGAATCTCGTTGGTCGCCAATCCGTCTGCGGCGTCGACGCTGTTCGGTGAGTTGACCAAACCGGCGCGATGCAGGGCGGCGAACAACTGATCACCGGAACGGTCACCGGTGAACACCCGACCGGTGCGGTTGGCGCCGTGGGCGGCAGGGGCCAATCCGAGCACCAGGATCCGGGGGTGCTGCGACCCCCACCCGGGCACCGGCCGTCCCCAGTACGGCTGATCGGCGAAGGCTTTACGCTTGGCCACAGCGACGTCCTCACGCCAGTCGACCAGTCGGGGGCAGGCCCGACAGCGGCTGATGTCGGCGTCAAGATCGTCCATCTCGCTGATCTCCGCGGCGCGCGCTGCCACCTGCGCGGCGTCGTCGGCGACCGGTGTGTGCACAGTGGCCGGGTCACCGGGCCAACCGGACCCGGGCGGGACCGGCGAGCAGAACTCCGCCCCGGTGCGCGGATGCGGCAGGCTCACGACGCGAATCTATGCTGCGTGAAGTGAGGACGTCACGCGGGCCGGTGCTGCTGATCCTGGGCTCCGCATTCCTGGCCGCGGCGGGCAACGGCATCTCGCTGGTCGCCTTCCCGTGGCTGGTGCTGGAACGTACCGGCAGCGCGACCGAAGCGGCAGTGGTCGCCGGAGCGGGCACCCTGCCCCTGTTGTTCGCAACCCTGATCGCGGGCGTGGGCGTCGACTTCCTGGGCCGACGCCGGGTCGCCATGCTGGCCGACGCGATGTCGGCGCTGTCGGTGGCAGCCATCCCGGTGTTGGCACTGACCCTGGGTGTCGGGGTGCTCAACACCGCGGTGCTGGCCGGCCTGGCCGCACTCGGTGCATTCTTCGACCCGGCCGGGATGACCGCGCGGCTGTCAATGCTGCCCGAGGCGGGGCGCCGGGCCGGGTGGACGCTGGATCACACCAACAGCGTCTACGAGGCGGCGTTCAACCTCGCCTACATCACCGGACCGGGCATCGGCGGCCTGCTCATCGCCACCCTCGGCGGGATCAACACCATGTGGGTGACCGCCGGGGCGTTCGCGATGTCGATTGTGGCGATGGCGGCGCTGCGACTGCCCGGTGCCGACCGTCCCGAGCCCGACGACCGCCCCGACGGTGTGGTCTCCGGCGTCCTGGAGGGACTGCGCTTCGTCTGGGGCAACCGGGTGCTGCGAACGCTGGGTCTGCTCGAACTCGCCGTGACCGGTCTGTACCTGCCAATGGAGAGTGTGCTGTTTCCCAAGTACTTCTCCGACCGCAACGAACCCGCCCACCTGGGCTGGGTATTAATGGCGCTGTCGATCGGCGGTCTGGTCGGAGCGCTGAGTTGGACCATGCTGTCCCGGGTGGCACGACGGCGCACCACCGTGCTGACCGCGGTCGCCACCTTCGGGACAGCGGCGACGGTGATCGCATTCCTGCCGCCGCTGCCGGTGATCCTGATCCTGTCGGCGATCGTGGGCCTGATGTACGGGCCGATCGGCCCGATCACCAACTCGGTGATGCAGACCCGCACACCCCCCCAGATGCGCGGCCGGGTGGTCGGCGTGATGACGTCGATGGCCTACGCGGCAGGCCCGGTGGGGTTCATGATCGCCGGCCCCCTGGTGGACGCGTTCGGACTCACAACGGCGTTCCTGGCCCTGTCGCTGCCGGTGTTGGTGATCGCGCTGCTGTGCCCGTGGGTCCCGGCACTTCGCGAGTTGGATTCGCCCGCCCCGCCCGAGCCGACCGCTCCTAGGCTGTGACAGCGCATCCCCGGTTTGGCGAACTCGTAGTCGACGGCGCTGCGCCGGAACCGGTCGCGACTCTGGTCAACGGGCCACCGAGGAGTCGGTTGATGCGATCGTCGCTGCGCTTTACTCTTTGCAGAACGGCGCACCGCGCCCTAGGGAGAACTCATGACGACGAGCGCGTTATCAGCTCTGATCGACGAACTGGGCGCTGGCGTTGTCGTCACTGACCCGGAGATCCTGGCCTCCTATCGGTACGACTGGGCCAGGGACCCGGACGCCGGCATGCCGCTGGCGGTGGTTCGGCCAACCTCAACCGAGCAGGTTCAGACAGTGCTGCGCTGGGCCAGCGCTCACCTTGTGCCAGTGGTGCCCCGCGGAGCGGGCACCGGACTCTCCGGTGGGGCGACGGCGGTCGATGGCGGCATCGTGCTCTCGACGGAGAAGATGCGCGAGATCACCGTCGACCCAGTCACCCGGACTGCTGTCGCACAGCCTGGACTGCTCAATGTCGAAGTGAAGAAAGCCGTTGCGGCCCAAGGACTCTGGTATCCGCCGGATCCGTCGTCGTACGAGATCTGTTCCATCGGCGGCAATATCGCCACCAATGCCGGCGGACTGTGCTGCGTCAAGTACGGCGTCACGACCGACTACGTGCTGGGAATGCAGGTGGTGCTGGCTGATGGCACCGCCGTTCGACTCGGTGGTCCGCGCCTCAAAGATGTGGCCGGGTTGAGCCTGACAAAACTGTTCGTGGGCAGCGAGGGCACCCTGGGGGTGGTCACCGAGGTGACATTGCGATTGCTGCCGCCACAGCCGACCACGGCGACAGTGGTCGCCACTTTCGACTCGGTGGAAGCCGCAACAAGTTCGGTAGTCGCCATCACCGGGAAGATCCGCCCGTCCATGCTCGAGTTCATGGACGGCGTTGCGATCAACGCCGTCGAGGACAAGCTGCGGATGGGCCTGGATCGCAATGCCGCAGCCATGATGGTCGCCGCCTCCGACGACCGCGGCCCCACTGGAGCCCAGGATGCCGAGTTCATGGCACAGGTGTTCACCGACGCCGGCGCCACCGAATGCTTTTCGACGGATGACCCGGTGGAGGGAGAGGCCTTCGTCGCAGCCCGTCGGCTCGCCATTCCAGCGGTCGAAGCCAAGGGCTCACTGCTACTCGAGGATGTGGGCGTACCAGTGCCCAAACTGGCCGACCTGGTGGGCGGGGTGGCGAAGATCGCCGCCGACGCCGGGCTGATGATCTCGGTGATCGCCCACGCCGGGGACGGCAACACCCACCCGCTGATCGTGTACGACGCCGGCGACGCCGCGATGACGGCGCGGGCGCACAAGGCCTTCGGTGACATCATGGATTTGGCAATCGCGCTGGGCGGCACCATCACCGGCGAACACGGCGTGGGCCGACTGAAGAAGCCGTGGCTGGCCGGCCAACTGGGACCCGAGGCGATGGCACTCAACCGGCGGATCAAAGACGCGCTGGATCCCGACGGCATCCTCAACCCGGGTGCGCTGATCTAAGGCTCACCGTTTGCCCTACCCGGCCAGCGCGCCGATCGGCGCGGCCGGATTATTGCCTCACCCCCTGGTTACTACCAGGGTAGTATCGGGGTATGAAGTTGAGCGTGAGCCTGTCCGAAGACGACGTCAGCGTCCTCGACGCGTACGTGCAGACCGCAGGGTTGCCCTCCCGGTCCGCCGCAGTCCAACGCGCCATTCGCATGCTGCGTTATCCCACCCTCGAGCAGGACTACCGCGACGCCTGGACCGAATGGTCGGAATCTGAGGACGAACCAGCCTGGGACGGGGCGTGCGGTGACGGACTGACCCATGCTGCGAGGTGACATCTGGCTGGTCGACCTCAATCCGGTTCGCGGCAGCGAGGCGAACAAACGGCGTCCCGCAGTCGTCGTCAGCAACGACCGTGCCAACACCACCGCCGTCGCGTTAGGCCGCGGCGTGGTGACCGTGGTTCCGCTGAGCACCAACGTCAACAAGGTCTATCCATTCCAGGTCTTTCTGGCAGCGGTCGCGACGGAACTGCCCGCCGACTCCAAAGCCCAGGTAGAACAGGTCCGATCAGTCGCTCTGGAGAGACTCAGGCGTGCGGTAGGACGAGTATCGCCACAGGACATGGTCCGGATCGATGCCGCCTTGCGGTTGCACCTAGATCTGTGACCCGTTCGACAACGGCGCGATCCGTGACCCGTTTGACAGCGGCGTAGTGCTGCCGTAGGCAAGATCCATGCCCACAGACGCGCAAACATACGTGCACCCAGCCACCCGGTTCGAGCTCCGGGCCGGCGACACCTGGACCGACCCCTGGCCGATGTATGCCGCGTTGCGCGACCATGACCCGGTTCACCATGTCACCGCGCACAATCCCGAGCACGACTACTGGGTGCTGTCCCGGCACGCCGACATCTGGAGCGCGGCCCGCGACCACCAGACGTTCTCCTCGGCGCAAGGTCTGACCGTCAACTACAACGAGCTCGAACTCATCGGGTTGGCCGACAACCCGCCGATGGTGATGCAGGATCCGCCAGTGCATACCGAGTTCCGCAAGCTGGTGGCGCGCGGGTTCACCCCACGCCAGGTCGAGGCCGTCGAGCCGAAGGTGCGCGAGTTCGTGATCGAGCGCGTCGAACGGATGCGCACCCAGGGCGGTGGCGACATCATCGCCGAGTTGTTCAAACCGCTGCCCTCGATGGTGGTCGCGCACTACCTCGGCGTACCCGATGCAGACCGGGCGCAGTTCGACGGGTGGACCGACGCCATCGTCGCGGCAGGCGCTTCCGGCCCCAGTGGGGTGGTCGGTGCCGGGGATGCGGTGCTGTCAATGATGGCCTACTTCTCCGAACTCATCGAGCGCCGCCGGCGCGATCCCGGCGACGACACGGTGTCGCATCTGGTCGCGGCCGGCGTCGGCGCAGACGGCGACACCGCCGGCGTGCTGTCCATCCTCGCTTTCACCTTCACCATGGTCACCGGCGGCAACGACACCACCACCGGATTGCTCGGCGGCGCAGTGCAACTGCTGGATCAGCGGCCCGACCAACGCGCGCTGCTGGCCCGGCAGCCGGAGTTGATGACCGACGCGATTGAGGAGTTCCTGCGGCTGACCTCACCGGTTCAGGGCCTGGCCCGCACCGCCACCCGGGACGTCACCATCGCCGAGCGCACGATCCCGGCCGGCCGCAAGGTGCTGCTGCTCTACGGTTCGGCCAACCGCGACGAACGACAATACGGCCCCGATGCCGCGGAGTTGGACGTCACCCGCCGACCACGCAACATTCTGACCTTCAGCCACGGCGCGCATCACTGCCTGGGGGCTGCGGCGGCGCGACTGCAATCCCGGATCGCGTTGACCGAACTGCTGGCCCGCTGTCCGGACTTCGAGGTCGACAAGTCCGGAATCACCTGGGCGGGCGGCAGTTACGTGCGCCGGCCATTATCGGTTCCGGTGCGGATAGCGGGCTAGTTGCCGCAACCGGCTGGCGGCAGGGCGGGTCAGTTCCGCACCCGGGTGAAACGGTGCAACACCCACGCCACCGGGATCGTCAATGCGAGCGTGACAATGAACAACACCGGCATCGAACCGGTGTAGACCCGCCAATGCAGGATCTCGACCATCGCCAACTCCATGACGATGAGGTGCACCAGGAAGATCTCATAGGAGATTTCGCCGAGCCACACCATCGGCCGGCTGGCAAGTAGTCGGGTGTAGCAGCCACGGTCCCCCAGCGCCAGCGGAGCAACGACCAGTGTCGCGATGACCGCATAGAACGCGATCTTCACCACCGCCTGAGCCAGCCCGGTCGGTGAGGTGGTCGGTTCACCGGCGATCGGCGTGGCGGCGATGAAGTAACACACCGTTGCCAACGGAATCGCGATGAACCAGTAACCGCGGACGCCCATCGCCGCCAGCACCGTGAGCATCATCCCGCCGATAAACCACGCCAGATATCCCGGGAGCCACAGCGAGGCGCCGTCGGGCAGGATCTCAGTCTCGTGCACCAGCACCATCCACGCCGGACTGATCAGTGCCAGGCCGGCCAAGCCGACCAGCAATAGACCCGGCCGCCACCGCCGCCGGCACAGTAGGACCAACAGCAGGTAGGCCAGGGCGGGCAGCGCCAGATAAAACGCCACTTCGACTGCCAGACTCCACATCTGGGTCAGACCCTGATGAAGGTGGGAATACAGGTAGGAGTCGGTGTAGATCTGCGTCAGTGTGAGATTGCGCAGCAGGCCGTTCACGGAATGCCCGGGATTGGGGCCGGCGTCGCGGAAGTGATAGATCAGGTAGGCGGCCAGCACCGTCACCGCGTAGGCGGGCATGATCCGCCGGACGCGGTGGCGCGCGTAGCGCGACAGCGACGGCGCCGCCGTGCCGGCAACCGCAGCCCGAACCCAGGGACCGAACAACAGAAAACCCGACAACACGAAAAAAATCGGTACACCGATCTCCATCCGCGAGTAGACGACGCCGAGGTATCCGTGGGTGTACTTGCCGGTGGTGTACGCCGCATGAGTGGCGAGAACCAGGATCGCGGCGAGAGCGCGAACGCCGGTCAGCGCCGGAACCCGATCGCGGCCCTTGACTGCCTCCAAGCCGCCCTGATCGACCGTGCCGGTGGCCGTCATGGCACCCGGCGCCGCGGCTTCCCGCCCGGCGGCCGGCCGCCGCGGTCCGGCTTGAGGTCGATCAATACCCCGGAGATGCGGGTCTTCTCCAAGGCTTTGAGTGTCGATTTAGGCAACTTCGCCGGCAGTTCGACTAAAGAGAAGTCGCTCTTGATGGTGATGTGCCCGAAATCGCTCCGGTTCAGATTGCCCTCATTGGCGATCGCTCCCACGATCGAACCGGGGCCGACCTTGTGTCTCTTGCCCACCGCGATCCGGTAGGTGGCTAAGTCATCTCGGGTCCGCCGCGGCGCGCGCTCACGTTCGGGCTGGCCATCGCGGCGAGGCCGCTCGGACACCGGCGGAGGTTCAGTCATCAAAAACTCCGCGCCGTCACGGGACTGCAGCGCCAGCGCTGCGGCGATGTCGCCCATCGGCACGTCGTTATCGCGCTCGTAGTCCTCGATCAGACGGCGGAACATCTCGAAACCCGGCGCCCGCAGAGCTTCGGTGATGGAGTCACGGAACTTGGTCACCCGCTGGGCATTAACGTCCTCGACACTCGGCAGTTGGATCTCCACGACCTTCTGCCGGGTCACCTTTTCGATCGACGTGAGCAGATGCCGTTCCCGCGGCGAGACGAACAGCAGCGCATTTCCGGACCGCCCGGCGCGGCCGGTACGGCCGATGCGGTGCACATAGGACTCGGGATCATGCGGGATGTCGTAGTTGAGCACATGCGAGATGCGTTCCACATCAAGGCCCCTGGCGGCAACGTCGGTGGCCACCAGGATGTCGATACCACCGTCCTTGAGCGCGGCGATAGTCCGTTCGCGTTGAACCTGGGCGATGTCGCCGTTGATGGCGGCTGCGGAAAACCCTCGGGCACGCAGCTTTTCAGCCACTTCTTCGGTGGCCTGCTTGGTCCGCACGAACACGATCATTGCCTCGAACTGCTCGACCTCAAGCACCCGGGTCAGCGCGTCCATCTTGCGCGGCCCGGCGACCTGGATGTAGCGCTGAGTGATGTTCTCGGCGGTGGCTGTCTTGGACTTGACCCTGACTTCCACGGCGTCGTGGAGGTACTTGGTGGTGATCTTTCGGATCGCCGGGGGCATGGTTGCCGAGAACAACGCAACCTGTTTGTACTCCGGGGTGTCAGCGAGGATCCGCTCCACGTCCTCGGCGAAACCCATCTGCAGCATCTCATCGGCCTCGTCGAGCACCAGATAGTCCAGATGCTGAAGATCCAACGTGCCGCGCTCGAGGTGATCGATGACACGGCCCGGGGTGCCGACGACGATATGCGCGCCGCGTCGCAGCCCGGCCAATTGCACCGTGTAGGACTGGCCGCCGTAGATCGGCAGCACGGTGACCTTCGGCAGGTGCGTGCCGTAACGACTGAACGCCTCGGCGACCTGCAGGGCAAGTTCGCGCGTCGGCGCCAGCACCAACGCCTGAGTGTTCTTACTCGTGGTGTCGATCCGGGACAGGATCGGGATGGCGAAGGCAGCGGTCTTCCCGGTTCCGGTCTGGGCCAGGCCGACCACGTCGGAACCCGCCATCAGGGCTGGGATGGTGGCCGCCTGGATCGGTGAGGGGGTTTCGTAGCCGACATCGACGACCGCCTGCAACACCGCCGGGTGAATCTGCAGGTCGGCGAACGTGCGCACGGGCTCACCAGCGGGGCCATCTGCATCTTCGAGTGTTGTCATCGCGACTCGGAGTCTAGTGCCATCAACGCACGTCACGTTCGCTCGTGCGCGTCGCACCCCGGTCGGCGGTGGGCGAGCCGGTACCGTGCTGCGATGTGGGGAATCGCCTGACGGCCTCGGCGATCGCCGGGGTGGCCGTCGCCGCGCTCACCGGTTGCGGTTCCGGGGACTCGACGGTCTCCAAGACCCCACTGGCATCGACGACGACCTCCGCAAGCACCTCTGTGGAAAGCCCGTCCAGCCAGGCCGCCGCGTCATCTCCCCCGACTCCGACGCCGGCACCACCGGATCCCTGCGCGGTAAACCTTTCCGCACCCGCGATAGCCCGCGCGATATCGGAGTTGCCCCGCGACCCGCGCAGCGGACAGGGCTGGAACCCCGAACCCATCGCCGGCAACTACAACGAGTGCGCACAACTGTCCGCGGTGATCATCCGAGCCAACACCAACGCCGGAAACGCCAACACCCGCGCGGTGTTGTTTCACCTCGGCAAGTTCATCCCCACCGGCGTGCCCGACACCTTCGGATTCAACGGCATCGACAGCACCCAGAGCACCGGTGACACCGTGGCACTGAGCTTCCCCGGCGGCATGGGCCTGAGCAGTGTCGTCAAGTTCCGGTGGAATGGTGCCGGAGTCGAACTGATCGGGAACACCCGCTAAGAGATTCGCCCGCGCCGAGCCAGGAATAGAGTCACGATCGTGGGTACCGCGCTGACCGGTCGGCTTGCGGCCGTCGTCGGCGGGGACCATGTCAGCACCGATCCTGACGTGCTGGCCGGCCGCAGCACCGACTGGACCGGCCGCTACCGGGGCCGGGCCAGTGCCCTGGTCCGGCCGGGCAGCGCTGATGAGGTCGCCGCGGTGCTGCGGAGTTGTCGCGACGCCGGCGTGGCCGTCACCGTTCAGGGCGGGCGCACCTCGCTGGTGGCCGGCACGGTTCCCGAGCACCACGACGTCCTGCTGTCCACCGAACGACTGAACGGCATCGGCGACGTCGACGCCGCCGCACGGCGAGTCCGGGTGGGCGCTGGCGTCACACTGGCGCACGCGCAAGGGGCCGCGGCGACGGCCGGACTGCTCATCGGCGTGGACCTCACCGCCCGCGACTCGGCCACCATCGGCGGGATGGTCTCCACCGATGCCGGTGGACTCCGCACGGTTTGCTACGGCGCGATGGGCAAACAGGTACTCGGCCTTGAGGTCGCACTTCCGGACGGATCGGTGCTGCACTCCTCCGCTGCGGGGGGCGCGGGCACCGGAGGCTACGACCTGACCGCACTGTTCGCCGGCGCGGAGGGCACCCTGGGCGTGATCACCGCGGTGGACCTGCGCCTGCATCCGATACCCGCTTACCGGGCGACCGCGCTGTGTGGATTCGCCGACCTCGATGCCCTGGTTTCGGCCGCCCGGATACTGCGCGACGTCGAAACCATCGCTGCACTCGAACTCATCGACGGCCGGGCCATTGCACTGGCTGACGAACACCTTGGCCTTCCCACTCCGAGAGGCGACGCGTGGCTACTCCTGGTTGAACTGGCCGCCGCGGATGACCCGAGCGACGCCCTCGCCGCTGCCCTGGATCGCGTCGTTGCGTGCGCCGAACCCTCAGTAGGTCTCGACGGCGCCACCCAGCACCGCCTCTGGCACGCCCGCGAGTCCGTCGCCGAGGTGGTGGGCTTATTCGGCCCACCGGTCAAATTCGATGTGTCGCTTCCTCTTTCGGCGATCAGTGCGTTCGCCGCCGATTCCACCCGTCTGATCCACCACTGTTCCCCTGACGCGATCCCGCTGCTGTTCGGACACGTCGGTGAGGGCAACCTACACCTCAACGTCTTGCGCTGCGACACCGATGCGGAGTCGCGGATCTACCCTGCGATGATGAAACTCATTGCCGCACATGGTGGCAACGTCAGCTCCGAGCACGGCGTCGGCAGCCGCAAACGCGGCTACCTGACGATGGCACGAACATCGGCCGACATCGCGGCGATGCGCGCCATCAAGAACGCCCTGGACCCGACCGGCTACCTCAACCCCGCTGTTCTGTTCGACTGACCTCCGGCCCATGCTGTGGCGATCCGAGCAGGAAGACCGCCGCCAGCACACCGAATAGGGCGACGAACGCGGGCAGCAGGACTGACTGCGACATCGCGGCGCCGAATGGCTCGTGCAGGGATGCGGGAAGCTGCGTCGCGCCCGATCCCGCACCCCTTCCGGCACCCCCCATCTCGGCGTTGACGCGCGCCGACATGAACGCGGCGATGCCGGCGCTGCCGAGCACGGCACCGACCTGGCGAGTGGTGTTGTAGAACCCGGATCCGGCCCCGGCCAACCGGGCGGGCAGATTGCGGGTTGCGGTGGCGCCGAGCGGGGCCCAGATGAACGCCATGCCCACCCCCATCGCGCCCAGCGGCAGCATCAGCCGCCAGGTCGCGGCGCCGGGGTTCATCTCGACCGACAGCCACAGCAGCGAGACCGCCAGCGCCGAGAATCCGAACCCGATGATCGGTCGCGGGTGGGAACGGTCCACCAGGCGGCCCACAAAGGGGGCCAGCACCCCGCTGAAGACGGCCATCGGGGCCGTGAGCAGGGCGGCCCGGGTCGGGGTCAGGCCACCCACGGTCTGGGCGTAGAACATCACCGGCAGGATCATCGCGGTGGTGGCGAACGCGATCACCGCAATGCCGATGTTCGCGAGGCTGAAGTCGCGGTCTCGGAACATCTCCAGCGGGATCAGCGGCTCGCTGGGGTTGACCGCCTGCCAATAGACGAACGCCGCCAAGAACGCCCCGCCGCCGGCGATCATCGCCCAGATCCACGGCTGCCAGTGATAGGCCTGGCCTTCCTGCAGGCCGAACACGATTCCGAAAAGGCCGATGCCGGAGAGCACCACGCCGAGCACGTCGAAGCGGTGGGGATGGGTGGGCAGGTCCGGAATCAGCCACACCGCGAGAACCAGACCGATGATCCCGATCGGCACGTTGACGAAGAAGATCCACGACCACCCGAGGTGATCGACGAGGACCCCGCCGGCCAACGGGCCGACCAGGGTAGCCACGCCGGCGGTGGCACCCCATGCACTCAGCGCAACGCCTCGCCGGTCCGCCGGAAAGATCCGGGTGATCGTCGACAGGGTCTGCGGGGTCAGCAGGGCCGCGCCGATGCCCTGCGCCACCCGGGCGGCGACCAGCATGCCGATCGAGTCGGCGAATCCACACCACATCGATGCCGCGGTGAACACCGCCAGGCCGGCGATGTAGAGGTTCTTCGGGCCGAACCGGTCGCCGAGTCGGCCGGCCAACAGCAGCGGCACCGCATAGGCCAGCAGGTAGGCGCTGGTAGCCCACACGACGATGTCGTAGTCGGTGATGTCCAGTGCGGTCATGATGGCGGGGTTGGCCACCGCGACGATGGTCGAGTCGACCAGGATCATGAAAAACCCGACCAGCATGGCCCAGAGCGTGAGCCACGGGTTGCCGTGCCGTGGTTCGACGGGTCGCCCGGCCGCGGGCTGCTGCGGCTGGTCACGTCCCGTCGTCGCGGTCATGGATGACGATGCTGCCACGCGCCCCTGCCCACGGGAGTGATGGTGATCACCATCCGGGATCGTGGGCAACCTTGCGTTCGTTAACCTTCACACGGGAACCTGAGAGGAAGGCGTGTCATGAGGCTTCGTCGCAAGAAGAGCGGGGATCCGTCGGCCGGGCCCACCGAGGCCACGATGTCGGCGCGGGTGCTCTCCGGGGTTCTCGAGTCGAGCAGCCGGGTGCAGGCTCCGGCGGTCGCGGCCTACGTGGATCGGTTGCGTCGCACCAATCCGAACGCCACCCCGGCCGACATCGTCACGAAGCTGGAAAAGCACTACCTGGCTGCAGTGATGGCCAGCGGAGCGGCGGTCGGCTCAGCGGCCGCCTTCCCCGGTATCGGCACCCTGGCCGCGCTCTCGGCCGTCGCCGGCGAGACACTGGTGTTCCTGGAGGCAACGTCGCTGTTCGTGCTGGCAGTCGCCGAAGTGCATGGCATTCCGGTCGACCAGCGCGACCGCCGCCGGGCGCTGGTGCTCGGCGTGCTGGTTGGCGAGGACAGCAGGGGCGCCATCACCGAGTTCCTCGGACCGAGTCGGACCAGCGGGGCCTGGCTCGCCGAGACCGAACTGCTGCCACTGCCGGCGGTCTCGCAGCTGAACTCCAAGCTCATGTCGTACTTCGTGAAGAAATTTGCGATCAAACGATCGGCGATGGCGTTCGGCAAGGTGCTGCCGGTGGGCATCGGCGCGGTCGTCGGTGGGGGCGGCAACCGGCTGATGGGTAAGCGAATCATCACCAATGCCCGGCAGGCCTTCGGACCGGCGCCCGAACGCTGGCCGGGCACCCTGCGGCTGCTGCCGGCCGGGCAGGACGATCCGCAGGGGGAATTGCCCGCGTCAGGTATGCACTGAGCAGCTTCGCCGCCTACCCAGACGCGATAGCCTTAACCCCTATCCACCGCCTGTGGAATCGAGGCAGAGGAATCGAGGCAGAGGAATTGAGGCGAGCGACTCTGTGAGCAGTACAAGTTCACCATTCGGCCAAAACGAGTGGCTGGTTGAAGAGATGTACCGCAAGTTCCGCGAAGACCCCGCCTCCGTCGACCGGAGTTGGCACGAGTTCCTTGCCGGATACAGCCCGGACGCCGCCGGTGGCGCGGCCGCGAACGGTCATACGAAGCCGGCCACGCCCGCCGCCACCCCGTCGCCCGCCGCCACCCCGGCCCCCGCCGCCACCCCGGCCCCCGCCGCCACCCCGGCCCCCGCCG
>Ga0247838_1000966_pt1 | contig 43584 bp, 42 predicted proteins | sample LaCruzMarch2015__5_FD_189097 | JGI IMG/M metagenome (GOLD analysis project Ga0247838, IMG submission 189097) | Freshwater microbial communities from meromictic Lake La Cruz, Castile-La Mancha, Spain - LaCruzMarch2015_15m | ecosystem: Environmental > Aquatic > Freshwater > Lake | place: Spain...
CCGAAGACTCGCTCAGGTAAAATCCTGCGGGCCACCATGCGCAGCATTGCTGACGGGCGTGAAGTTGTGGTACCAAGCACTATTGAGGATGTGCGTGTGCTCGAGGCGATAACCCCCCTGTTGTCGGGTGCTTAATCGGTATTGAACGTTATGTTACGAGTCGATTAGCCAATAGGTGCTGAAGTCTGATTCCTGGACATCTCAGATCTGCTAATCCGCACGCAGAGCGCCCAGACCACTGTTGCGGCAGCCAAAATCCCGGTACTCCAGACGAATGCGACCCGAAAGCCAGCTACCAATGCCTGCGAGTCGGAGCTGTCAAGATCATTAGCGATAACGAACGCAGCCGTAGTTGCCGCGGCGATCGTATTAAGTAGTGCCACACCGATTGACCCACCGATTTGCTGCGCCGTATTTAGCACCGATGAAGCAATGCCGGCATCGTGGTCTCCGACTCCATACAGGCAGCGCCAAATGCTACAGATTGATGTCAACCAAACCGGCGGCACTCCCGCATGCCTAGACACAGCGTCTAGGCATTATGGCCAGTTTTGAAGTATCGACTTTGTATATTCCTCACCTTCAGCTTGGAAGCTTGATGCGAAGGCAAAGCATCTAATTCCCACCTTTCCAGCACGAATTGAATGCGTCGAATTTGGCTCAATGTGTATTAAATCACCCACTGATACGTCACTGATGCATTCATCCACCCGCATAGTTCCGCTCCCCCTAATCACATAATAAAACTCGTGGGAGTTATGAAAGTGCGGTTCTATGAAGACGCCAGGTTCAAGTTCAAATTCATTGATGAATTCAAGATAGGAGCCACTGGTGGCGTTTCGTAGTTCTTCCTTCTCGTACATGAAATAACTCGTTACGGTGTCGTTGTGTTCCGATGTGGGTAGAACATTTGCGTTGGTAGTCTTGACCATTGACTAACCCCTTGCCTAGTCGGGAGAAGAAATGCGAACATGACCAACCCATTATGGCCGATTGGTGTTGTGAATTCACACAATTCGAGATCCATTCGCAACAGGTCGACCGACAGCCGGTAGCAGTTCATTTTCTTTGGCCGTTCATAAGAATTGGACCCGCGATACGCTAAGGTTGTCAGGGGATTTGGTCACTGTGACTGGCTTCTCCGACACGGTTAACCGTCAAAAATGCGTTTCTCAAAAAGCAGGGGAGACTAAGTGACTATTGATCTTCTTGCCGCGTGCTGGACCACCGCCGGGAACGCCGGCCCTTCGCTCGGAGACGAAATCAGCCCTAATGGGCTAGTGGAGCGAATCGAAATCACATCCGCGGCAGGGTTCCGCGGAATGGGATTCGTACTTGCTGATCTTATTCGCGCTCGGGACGAAATTGGCCTACCCAACCTACGGAAAATCCTGGAAATCAATGGGATCAAGCACGTCGAGGTTGAATTTCTGAGCGACTGGTGGACATCCGGAGCCGACCGCGCGGTTTCTGATCAAACCCGCAAGTTCCTGTTTGAAGCAGCGATGGTCCTTGGGGCACACCATGTGAAAGTCGGCGCGGACTACCGAATGACGTCTTTCGACTTGGACCAAATGGCTGAGCAATTCTCCATCCTGGCTACGGAGGCGGCCGAGGTCGGAACCAAGATTGCCATCGAATTCATGCCGTTTTCGAACGTTCCAGATCTCAAGACGGGCCTCGCATTGGTTAACACCGCAAGCCACCCGGCTGGCGGACTCATGATTGACATTTGGCACGTGCAACGTTCGGATACTACTTACGCTGAACTGGGTTGTGTGCCCTTAGAGCGTGTGATTGGGGTTGAGTTAAATGACGCGAGCGCGGCGCAGATAGGTGACTCGTTTGAGGACACGATAATGCGCAGGGTGCCTTGTGGGCTAGGTGAATTTGATATTAAGGGATTCATCGAAACCTTGTGGAACATCGGGTGGCGAGGGCCGTGGGGTGTTGAAATAATTGGCGAGAAGTTCCGAAATATACCTATATCTGAAGCGATTCCCGAAGCTTTCAATAGTACTATGCGCGAGTTCCAAACCCTGCGGAATGTGACAGGCCTCCAATGAGACTCGTAGATAAAGTTGCGATAATTTCTGGGGCCGGCAGTGGGATCGGGCTTGCCACCGCAAAACGCTTTGCCCACGAAGGTGCTCAGGTCTTCGGGCTGGATCGCACTTTGCCCTCTATCGACATCCCGGGGATTTCCTGGTCCATGATGGACGTCACTGAAATAGATAGTTGGACTTCGGTTGTGTCACACATCTATGAGAAAATGGGCCAAATAGACATTCTTTTCAACAATGCGGGGATCGTAGGGTCTTATTCGTCGATAACCGAAGTGACGCTAGAAGACTGGACCAAAATCGTCGACGTTAATTTGAATGGTGTCTTTTATGGTATGCGATCGGTGTTGCCGTACATGCAGCGATCGGGTGCCGGTTCTATCATAAATACATCTTCTATCTGGGGTTTAGTCGGTGCCGATGGCGTCGCAGCGTATCAGGCATCCAAAGGTGCAGTCACTGTAATGTCGCGAAATGCCGCTATGACATACGCCCGTGATGGCATACGCGTCAATTCGTTGCACCCGGGTTTGATCACGACTCCCATGACAATCAAGCAGGACCAATCGGTGACCGAATCACTGCTACGTGGGATTCCGTTGGGGCGTCCCGGCACCGCCGATGAGGTAGCCAATGCAGTTCTATTTCTGGCTTCGGATGAGTCCTCATATGTGACTGGAATGCAGATGATCGTGGACGGCGGGTTCACAACTTCATAGCATCTGCATTGCCAGCTCCCGACTGGTGGCGCTTCGTGCGTTCGAATCGGAAGTTGTTCCCCTGCTGTGCGTCGATGCTGTACAAGATCATCTTGAATTGCACGAGCGCCGCCACTCTAATCTTCCGCTTGTATCATTGTTGGCCGATTCACAGGGCTACGAAGTGCTTCGCCGCGCAGTGCTCGAGCAGCTTCCTGACTGGCCATAAGCTGCAGGCGGTCTATTGACATGTCATCATAGAAGGCTGCGTGCGGAGTGAGGATGACATTTGGCATTTCTCGCAGACGGGAGTGCAATTGAAGTGGCTCGGGTTCGGTCACATCGAGTGCTGCGCCACCAACCCTCCCTTCTTCGAGTGAGACGATAAGGGCGTCAGTATCGATCAGGGCTCCGCGAGCCGTATTGATGATCAGTGCTCCTGTCGGTACCAAAGCCAGGAATTCTCGACCGATCATGCCTTTGGTTAACTCATTGCTCGGGGCGTGCAAGCTTACGATATTGCTGAGGCGTGCAAGTTCATCCAGTGAAACGCTTTTGACGTCAGGAGCGTTCTGCACCGTGGGTGGCGTGACGGGATCATAGGCGACGAAGGAAAAGCCGAACACCCTTAGACGTTGATGAAGTGCTTGTGCGATTCTCCCGAAACCCACGAAACCAACGGTGAGCGATGAGAGGGCGGGGAGGTCGCCGACATCTCCGGGTTTGGCCCAGCCGTTGGACCGGATGAGCGAGGTATAGGTCGAAAGGCGCCTAGTCAGGCTGAGTACGCAGGCGGCTGCGTGGTTGGCGACCGTCTCGACTCCGTAATCAGGAACGTTCGCCACTGTAATCCCGAATTCGGTCGCGGATGCCACATCTACATTGTCGTAGCCGATCCCGTATCGAATCACCGTGGCGTTCTTGGCAAGAATTGAGAGTACCGATCGGGTAATGGGCGCGAAATTTGTCACGACCACATCGGCTCCGCGCACCGCAGCTGCGGTTTCTAGCTCGTCCGTGCACTGAAACACGGAGAGGGTAACCCCCAAATCATGTGCCATAGCCTCTTCATGTTTCAAATTTTTGAAAGCGTGGTCGGTAACCACAACTCGTTTCGTCACTGCTTCTCCCTGGTAGTGGATCTCGATGGGTGAGGTTACAAACTATTTCAAAACCTCTTGACCAGAGCACATGAGGTCAATATGTTGCATCAAACCTAATGAGTGACTTGGCATCAGTCAATGGGATTCGTGCACAGTGGTGGGCCATCGGCCCGGTGAGGCCAAGTCCGGCGATGATTACAGCTGAGGTGCGCCTTCACGTTTCCCCCCTTGGGCTGAGCAAGGGTTCCACCGTTTGGCTAAGTGTCAAGGCCGTGGAGATTGATCTCTACGCCAACCCAGCGAGATGACGCCATCCGTGGGTTTTCCTAAATCCATAGACTAGGTAACCGCTCACATGAAAAGGAATAACATGCGAAACCGTACCCTCGGCCAGTCCTTAGTCGTGTCTGAACAAGGACTTGGGTGCATGAGCATGAGTGATGTATACGGGCCTTCAGACAAAACAATGGCGCGTGAAACTATCCGCCGCGCACTCGACCTCGGTGTTAGTTTCTTCGACACGGCAGACGTCTACGGGCCGTTTACAAATGAGAAATTTTTAGGGGAGGCACTCGGCACGCATCGTAAAGAGGTGATTATCGCGACGAAGTTCGGTAACGAGTCGCTTCCTGACGGGGGCGGAATTCGGATAAATGGGCGCCCCGAATATGTACGAGCGGCCTGCGACGCTTCACTTGCCCGTCTCGGCACCGACTATTTAGACCTCTACTACCAGCATCGCGTCGATAGAAATGTACCGATCGAGGAGACTTGGGGCGCGATGAAGGAACTCGTGACCGAAGGAAAGGTCAGATTCCTTGGAATCTCAGAAGCTGCCCCGGAGACGATTCGGCGGGCGCATGCGATTCACCCGATGACCGCGATTCAGAGCGAGTATTCCCTGTGGACCCGTGATGTCGAAGTCAACGGAGTGCTAGAAGTCGCGCACGAACTGGGTATCGGGTTTGTTCCGTTTTCACCCATTGGTCGCGGTTTCTTTTCCGGGAGCATCACTCATCTTGATGAGCTGTCGGACGCCGACTTTAGGCGTGGTAACCCACGGTTCCAGGGGGAGAATTTGGACTTGAACCTGAAGCGGGTTCGAAGCCTGCGGGAGTTTGCCGCAGCGAAGGGGGTGCTTCCTATCCAGCTCTCCTTGGCATGGGTTCTTGCTCAGGGGGGCAATATTGTGCCTATCCCCGGCACCAAGCGTGTCAGTTATCTTGAAGAGAACATTTCGGCGGGGATAATCGAACTCACCAGCGGGGAAGTCGCACAGATCGGTGCTGTCTTCCCCCATGGCTCAACGGCAGGTCCACGGTATTCAGATATGTCAAGCGTCTATATCTGAATTGGCTACCTTGAGACTTCTAGGGTGAGCGGCTGAATCTGTTTCATGCGCCGCCCGCGCACGACCTCCTTGTTTTGCCGTCCGTCGCTGTGAGATGGCCAACATGGATACCTGCGCAATGTTAGTTTTCGCCTGACATGGCGTGTAACTTTGACTTAGTATGACTACAATCGTTTGCAGGCCATCAAAGGAAGGTGAAAAGACGTGAAATCCCTTCAATTCATGTCGGCAGGCTCTTTTGAGGTCGGTGACCTACCGATGCCGAAGATTCTCGACGATGAAGTACTTCTGGCAAGTCGGGTAGTAGGAATCTGTCACTCGGATGTTGATCTACTCGAGGGTCGTTACATCATTCCCTTCGAATATCCATTGATCCCGGGCCACGAGTGGTCAGCTGAGGTGCTCGAGGTTGGTCGGAGTGTTCGTACCCTGGTGCCAGGGGATCGGGTCGTGGGGGAATGCGTCATCGGGGAGGATCACTTCGGGTTCACTATTAGCGGGGCGGCAGCCGAGTACTTCGTCGCCAAGCCTCACTGGCTGCATAAGATTCCAGATTCAATCACCTGGTCGCAGGGGGCATTAATTGAACCATTCAGTTGCGGTTACAGCGCGACTCTGCGGGCAGACAATCTTGACGCAAGTGACACCGTTGTCGTCCTAGGCGCTGGCACGATTGGCCTTGGGGTGATCGCCGCTAGCGTAGCCAAAGGTGCGCGGGTGATCGTCATCGAGCCAACCGCGAGTAGGGTCGCGCTGGCCCGACGTCTAGGTGCCGAGCAGTCCCTAGATCCAACGAGTCCAACCTTCTTGCAGGAATGGAACGAGATGACTTCGGGTGCCGGAGCGAGTGTCGTGATTGAGGCGACCGGAAAACCCGAGGCGATGGCGACTGCACTTGAGCTGGCAGGCATCGGGGCTCGGGTGGTGAACGTTGGGATAAATGTTGGCGATTCGACTTCAGCTCGACTTGGGCTCATTCAGTCGAAGGAACTTCAAATTCGAGGAATCATTGGTTCGCCCGGCATTTGGCCTCAAACGATCGCCTTTCTCGATCGGACGGGAATTGACTTGTCCCCACTCGTCAGCAGCATTTTCCCACTTGCCGAGGCAGACCAGGCGATGGAGACGGTTTTGAATGACAAATCTCAGGTTAAGGTACACATGATGTCGTCGGCGGCCTGATGCTTGCCGCACGTTATTACGGAGTTCGCGATATCCGCATTGAGGAGGTGAGCACCCCACGATTAGGTGCCGCTGATGATGTGCTCATTTCGGTGCACTATTGCGGTATCTGTGGAACCGATCTCCATGAATACACCGACGGCCCGATAGTGACCTGCGTTGAGCCCCACCCCGCCACTGGAGCAACGCTCCCTCAAACCTTGGGCCACGAGTTCTCGGCGACGGTGGTTGAAGTGGGATCGAGTGTCACCGAAGTTCGGGTGGGGGATCGAGTTGCGGTCATGCCCGCGATCGTTTGTCGTTCCTGCTATTACTGCCGGAGGGGCTTGGGGCACCTGTGCCTGCGGTTTGCCGCAACTGGCTTAAGCGCGGAGACGGGCGGAATGGCTGATCTAGCCGTTGTGAAGGATTATCAATTAGCCATTCTCCCCGACGAGGTGTCCAATCTTGAAGGTGCGCTCATCGAGCCCGCGGCGGTGGCCGCTTACGGAGTAGAGCGTGCTGGTCTGGTCGGCGGTGATGTGGTCCTGGTTACCGGAGCAGGACCGATTGGAATTCTGACCGCGATGTATGCAAGTGCAGCGGGAGCGTCCACTGTCATCATTGCCGAACCAAATGAGAATCGAGCTCATCTGGCTCGAGAGCTAGATATCGGTCATGTCATGAATCCAGCTTCGGATGAATTTAGTGCAATGCTTGAAGAGACCACTCGAGGTATCGGTGTTGATCTCGCGGTAGAGTGCTCGGGCACCTCACCCGGGCTAGCCACCTGTCTGACAAATACGCGCAGGAGAGGGTCTATCGTTCAAACGGGCCTTCATACAAAAACAGCGACTCTCGATGCCATGGCACTCTGCGAAAAAGATATCGCTCTCTTTGGAAGTTGGTGCTACCACATAACTGATTGGCCCCGAGTGATTCGCTTGGTTGCCTCTGGGAAGTATCCGGTGTCGAAGGTGGTCACCGAGGTGATTCCACTCGCAGATGTAGTGACACAGGGGTTCGACGTTCTTGTCAATCCGAAGGGGGATCAGTTGAAGATCCTGATGGGCACGGAAAATACGTAGCTGAGAATTTGGATAGCCTTGAGTGCAAACACAAGCTAGGGGAGAAGGAGTAGAAGATGATTCGAAGGATCGTCCTGTTCAAGAAGAAGGCCGAAGCAAGCAAGGAAGAATTTCAAACTGCCGTCGAGGCCTTGGCACCACTCGATAAGCGAATACCTGACATTGCCTCATGGTGGGTCAGTGTGAACGTTGGCAAGGATGGTTTATGGGACGCGGCGTTGGCTGCCGATTTCAAGGATGCAAGTGCTCTTGCAGTCTATAACGATCATCCCGAGCATGTTGCCGTGGCAACCGTGGTCGCTGGTGTTTCAGAGTTCGCCGTTTTCGATGCCGAAATTTAAGAATGAGACAGGAAAGAGTTTAAGGTGACCAATTCCACCAAAGAGGAACTCGCCTCGTGGTACGACCAGATGCTGGTCATACGAGGAACCGAGAAGGCAGCCTACGACCTATTTATGACGGGTCTGGTAAAGGGAACAACCCATCTAGCGTCGGGCCATGAGGCGGTGGCCGTGGGGGCGAGTGCTGCACTCAAGCCCGAGGATTACGTCTGGGCGACCTATCGAGGTCACCATCACGCTATGGCGCGAGGTTTGAGTCCGGAAGCTTGTCTCGCGGAATTGATGAGCAAGGAAACCGGCGCCTGTCGTGGTAAGGGTGGTTCGATGCACCTGACAAGTGCGGCAAACAACATGATGGGTTCCTATGCCATCATCGGCTCACATATACCTATGGCCGTCGGGTCGGCATGGTCTGCCGTTCTGCGTAAAACAGACCAGGTATCTATTGCCTTCTTTGGGGATGGAGCCACGAATATTGGTGCTTTTCACGAGGCGATAAACTTGGCGGCCGTTTGGAAGCTTCCGGTCATCTTCATCTGCGAGAACAATCTTTATATGGAATACACGCCGATTAGTGCGGTGACTGCGGTGCAGCACCCAGCGGCCGATCGGGCAGCAGCTTATTCGCTGCCTCGGATTGTGATCGATGGGAATGATGTTCTCGTGGTTCGCGATGAGGTAGCAAAAGCGGTAGCTCTAGCGCGAGCTGGTGGAGGACCGAGCGTGATTGAGTGTCTTACCTATCGGCACTACGGCCACTCCAGGGCCGATCCGGCAAAGTATCGCCCTGAGGGTGAGCTTGAGGAATGGATGATGCGGGATCCGCTGAAGGTGCTGCGTGCTCGACTTGTCGAAAGTGGTGTGAGCGAGGACGAGATCACTGGCATTGAGCATGCAGTTGATGCCGTCGTCAAAGAAGCAATTGAGCGGGCTAAGGATGCGCCATTGAGCGATATTTCCGAAGCCTTTACCGACGTTTGGGCAGATGGAGGAATGCAATGGCGGAATTGATCACCTATCGCGAGGCAGTTGCCGAGGGGATCGCTCGCGAGTTGCGACGCGACCCATCGGTTGTCTGCATCGGGGAGGACATCGGAGCAGGAGAGGGGGTATTTAAAACTACCGCCGGATTATTTGCTGAATTTGGGCCGACTCGAATCTGGGATACGCCCATCAGCGAGCAAGCCATTGTCGGTGCGGCAATGGGTGCAGCCATGACGGGGGTGCGTCCAATCGCGGAAATCATGTTCTCTGATTTTCTCGCCTGCTGTTGGGATTTCATCGCCAATGAGATGCCGAAGGTTCGGTACATGACCGGAGGTCAGGTCAGCGTTCCCATGGTCGTGAGAACGGCGAACGGTGGTGGCCTCGGGTTTGGCGCACAGCATTCTCAGGCCGTCGAGAACTGGGCATTAACTGTGCCCGGTCTGATCGTAGTTGCTCCTTCAACGCCTTCGGATGTGATAGGCCTGATGGCGAGTGCTGTCCGGAGTGATGACCCGGTGATCTTCTTTGAACATAAGGCACTTTTTGCCACCAAAGGCGAGCCTGCACCGGCGGGTCATGTGGTGCCCTTGGGCAAGGCAAATGTGTGCCGCGAAGGTGCAGACATTACTTTGGTGGGCTTGGCTTGGTCCATGCCGATTATCCTGGAGGCGGCGGAACTTCTAGCTGCCGAAGGAATCTCTGCTGAGGTGATCGACCTTCGGTGTCTGGTGCCACTTGATGCAGCCTGTGTGCTAGAGAGCGTCGCCAAGACTAGTCGAATAATCATCGTCGAGGAGAATCCGTTCCAGGGTGGCTGGGGCGGAACCCTTGCTTCCATCGTCGCTGATGAAGGTTTTCATGACCTCGATGCGCCCGTTAAGCGATTGGCTGGTGCATCAGTACCCGCGCCGTTCGCAAAGCACTTGGAGGATCAGGTGCTGCCTTCCGTTGGTGCCACGGTTGACTTGGCACGTCGTCTGGTCGGTGGATGATACGGGGATGGCGAAGGAAATGCTCGCGAATGCTTGACACCTCGTTGCGGACGACATAGATTCTATTCAATACAAACGATTGCAGAATGGACGGTAGCGGACATGGTTGATCGCCGAGAGTTTGCCCAAACCAGTATTCCTGCCCCGGGAATTCAGGCCGTTGATTGGGAGGAGCGCGTCGACTTCAATCGGTTGCGCGACTACCGACTGGCCCGAACTCGGGAGGCTCTAGCCAACAGCGACCTTGGCGCAATTCTCGTTTTTGAGAGCAACAACATCCGATACATGACGAGCACGCATATCGGAACTTGGGCGTACAACAAACTAGAGCGATGGGCCTTGCTCACTCGAAATGGTCATCCATGGATCTGGGATTTCGGTTCTGCGGCGAAGAATCACCGTTTGTATTCCCCATGGCTGCGCAGCGAGCAGTCGCGTGGGGGCAATGTTGGGCTGTTCGGGGCAATTGCACCGAACTCCGGTCTTCCCAAGGAGGCTGCTGCCGAGATTGCAAATATTCTTCGCGAGGAGGGTGTCGCCGACATGCCACTCGGAGTGGACATGATCGAACTTTCTGTCCTCGGTGAGTTGCAGGACCAAGGCATCAAAGTCGTTGACGGTCAGCAGACGATGCTGGAAGCCAGGGAGATCAAAAGCCGCGATGAGATCATCCTCCTAAATCAGGCTGCAGCAATGGTTGACGGGGTTTATCAACTCATCTATGAAAACCTCAAGCCCGGAGTGCGGGAGAGCGATATCGTCGCACTGGCAACAAGCAAGCTCTATTCCATGGGTTCAGAGCAGGTCGAGGCCATCAATTCAATTGCGGGTGAGCGATGCAGTCCTCATCCTCACGTATTCTCCGATCGATATATTCGCCCGGGGGATCAGGCCTACTTCGATATCATCCATGCCTTCAATGGGTATCGAACCTGTTATTACAGGACTTTTGCCGTAGGACGCGCAACCCAGGCGCATCGAGATGCGTACAAGAAGGCGCGGGAACTTATTGATGTGGCGATTGACATGGTGCGGCCGGGGATAAACACGGCAGACATTGCCAAACTGTGGCCCAAGGCTGAGGATTTCGGGTTCTCCTCCGAAATGGAGGCTTTTGGTCTCCAGTTCGGTCATGGAATCGGCCTTGGCCTCCACGAGCGTCCGGTCATCAGCAGGCTGAACTCCCTGACAACTCCAGTTGAGATCAAAGAGGGCATGGTCTTCGCCCTCGAAACGTACTGGCCGGCCTCGGACGGTCATTCGGCGGCACGAATTGAAGAGGAGCTCGTTGTGACCGCCAGCGGATGCGAAATCATGACACTCTTCCCGGCAGAGGAATTGGTGATAACGAATCCTTACTGAAGATTCTCCGGATAATTTCTATTGCTTGGATTTTGTAAGTCCGAGCCGATATTCTGCAACGAAAGGTTGGCCGCCCACCTGTGGCCCTATCGCTAGGAGGTACACACGTGCGAGCCGCGGTCTACCATGGTAGGGGCGATGTCCGCGTCGAGGATGTACCGATTCCAGTGCCCCGGGAGGATGAGCTACTGCTGAGGGTCTCGGCCGTTGGAATTTGCGGTACTGATGCCCATGAGTACAGCACGGGGCCACACATGTTCCCTATCGCCGAAAACCATCCAGTTTCAGGTCATGTGGGACCTATGATTCCTGGCCACGAGATTGCTGGAGTTGTTGTAGCTACCGGATCAGCCGTGACCAGTTTCACTGAGGGCATGCTCGTGGTCTCGGGGGCAGGTATCTCCTGTGGTGAATGTCATTGGTGCAGACGCGGCAGAACTAACCTGTGTCGGTCGTACTCCACGTTGGGGTTGCACCAGCACGGTGGGTTGGCAGAGTTCGTAGCAGTGCCCGCGAATACGTGCGTTGATGCAGGGCCATTCGGAGTGACACCTGATACGGCTGCACTAGCGCAGCCCATGTCAATTGCAGTCCATGCCATGCGCAGGGGCCGACTCGACAGTGATGATACGGCGGTCATTATCGGAGCGGGAGGTATAGGGGCATTTCTCACTTATGCAGCAGCCCAAGTTGGTGCAACAGTCCTGGTGTCAGATATGGATCAATCGCGTTTGGATATTGCTGGCGCGCTGGGAGCCAAATACCTTGTTCGACCTCATGGAGAGGAATCCATCAAGGCGAAGCTGGCCAGGGAAGATCTCATTCCAACAGTCATATTCGAAGTTTCCGGATCCCTCGCCGGCTTGTCTGAGAGTTTGGCCATAGCACCGAGGGGCTGCCGAATTGTCTTGGTGGGTCTTCAGAGCAAGCCCGTCGACATAGAAATTCGGACTGTCTCTCTCACCGAATTAGAGCTTATTGGAACCAATGCTCATGTGAAGTCGACCGACCTTACGGAGGCACTTCGACTTCTTGCGTCTCGAGCAGATGGCTGGGAAGACATTGCACCTGAGGCGATCTCGCTAGATGACTTGGTTAGTGACGGGTTGGTGCCACTTGCAGAGCATCGGTCAACCCGCATCAAGACCCTTATTGACCCGTGGATCGCGGCGACCCGAAAGACAAGGATGTCTTGACGTGACCGTGAATGTAGGGTTCATCGGACTCGGCCGGATGGGCACACCAATGGCTGAGAATGTAGTGGCGGCTGGATTCCCGGTGTGTGTCTATGCTCGTAGGAGCGAAAAAGCGAAGGAGGCGGCCGAGTTAATGGGGGTCTCAGTCGCCTTGAGCCCCCGCGAGGTGGGCACTTCAGCAGAGGTCATCATTCTGATGGTCTCTGACGAGCCTGCCGTCCGCGCAGTTCTGGACGGCAGCGATGGTCTTCTCGCAGGACTTCGCGAGGGAGCAATAGTTGTCGACATGGGAACGACCGGAATCAGCGGAACGCGCTGGCTAGCCGAGGCAGTCAAGAGCAAAGGCGCCCATCTGGTGGATGCACCGGTATCGGGAAGCACAGCATCTGCGACGGCCGCGACATTGACAATAATGGCAGGCGGCGCACCGGAGACGATGGAGCGTGTGCGGCCAATCCTTGAAGCCATGGGCGGCTCCTTGTATTACATGGGGGAGTCGGGCACGGGAGCCGCGATGAAACTGGCAGTAAATGCGGTGATCTTCGCGCTTGGTCAGGCTGTTTCTGAAGCTTTGGTGCTTGCGGAGAAAACGGGGGTATCCCGTGAAACTGCATACGATGTATTTGAGAACAGCGCGGTTGCCGCACCGATGGTCAAGTATCGCAGGGCGGCATTCCTTACTCCTGAGACCACACCTACCGCATTTGATCTGAATTTGGCCAACAAAGATCTGGGCTTGATACAGGAATTGGCGAGTTCGGTGGGGGCGAATATGCCGCAAGCAGATGTCAATCGGCAACTTATTGTTGAGGCCATCGCTGCTGGGTACGGGGATTCCGATATGGCTGGAATGGCGGTGTTTCTCCGATCCGGGGGGACATCGGTATAGCGAATCGCTGTGATGACGACAGGGATTTCCTGCGGATCATCTGAGCTAATGGGCACTTTGCCCGGGAGGAGAGTGCGACTGTGACATTCATACCGTTTTTTCATGTGGGTTTCCTCGTTGACGACCTGGAAAAAGGGATGGAGAGTTTCGGCAAGGCTTTCGGGGTGACTTGGACAGTCCCAGATATTGGGACGGTGGACTTCTGGCAGCGGGCTGAAGGGGAAGCACCTTTGAATCTCGTCGTCGCATACAGCCGACAAGGTCCGCCATATATCGAATTACTGCAATCGCAGGAGAGTGGATTATTCAACACCGCTCTGGGCGAGGGGTTCCATCACATTGGAATGTGGGAACCGGATTGCGAAGGGCGTGAAGCAGAGCTTATAAAAGAAGGAATCACCCCTATCGCTACCCAATATACAAGTGAGAGGGAGATCATCGTCTCCTATTTTGATCCTGATGCCCTTCATGGTGTAATGCTGGAGCTTGTGGATGAAGCCCGAAAACCCATTATGGAGAAATGGTTCACTGCCTTGTGAGTCCATTGGGGGATTTCCATAAGAACGTGGGCGGGCTGGCCCTTTGGATTGTAGGTTGTCGTTGACGGAGGTGGATCACTTGAAAATGATGGAAAATATCGAAGACCTCCTGCCAACGGATGTCAGCGTTGCGACACTCGTTGGTCGGGTGTTTGATCCTGAGGTCGATGGACCATGTGTTGTTGTTGTTCGCGGAGATCTGCTGGTTGATATTTCCCACGACTTTCCAACCGTGTCCGACCTCCTGGAGTCAACTGACCCCGTCGGTGGCTGCCGGTCAAGTCAGGGCGGACGAACGTGGAACCTTCGAAGGGTTCTCATGAACTCTATATCTGAGGAAGCCGACGGTGTTCGCCTACTGGCTCCCATCGACCTATCTGTCATCAAGGCCGCGGGCGTCACCTTCACAAGTTCGCTGAGAGAGCGATTGGTAGAGGAGCAAGCCGGCGGGGATCCTGCGAGAGCTGAGGAGATTCGCTCTGAGTTAGATACCCTCATCGGTGCTGATATTGGTTCAATCACTCCGGGGAGTCCAAGGGCGGCACAGTTAAAGGCTGACCTTCAGGCCAGGGGCATGTGGTCCCAATATCTCGAAGTTGGCATTGGGCCCGACCCGGAAGTATTCACGAAGGCGGCCGTCCTTTCTGCTGTTGGCTGCGGTCAGCAGGTAGGCGTCTCAACGATTTCGGCTTGGAATAATCCAGAACCAGAGATAGCCATCGCGGTAACGTCCATCGGAAAAATCGTGGCCGCCACCATAGGCAATGATGTCAATCTGCGAGACATTGAGGGTCGGTCAGCTCTGCTGCTGCCGCGAGCCAAGGATAACAACGCGTCAGCGTCGGTGGGCCCATTTCTTAGATTGCTAGACGAGCACTTCACCCTTGACGATATTCGCGGAGCCGAAGTGGCACTTGAGGTGCGCGGTGAAGATGACGGGTTCGTCATGGCAGGGGTGAGTCAAATGAAACTCATCTCGAGGGATCCTACGGATCTTGCGGCCCATGCTATGAGTCGGGATCATCAGTATCCGGACGGGTTCCTGCTCTATCTTGGGACGCTTTTTGCACCTACTGATGACCGTGACGGTGGCGGCAAGGGTTTCACCCATCACGTGGGCGACATCGTGAAGATTTCCAGCCCACGACTTGGGACCTTGGTCAATCGCGTCAACTATTCACATCTGGCGCCGCGATGGGAATTCGGAATTCGTGACCTAATGAGGAATCTGGCGAGACGAGGTCTCGTCAGCCAGGTAGGTAAGGGGAGTTGACGGAATAACGGCGAACGGTTTACTAGGATGCGCGTAAATCTGGTTCGTGGGCACACGCTGATGGCCTACCACGTGAGATTCGAGGAGATATAGATGGCAACTCTGCCACGAGTTAGAAATTACATTGACGGTCACTGGGCAGAGCCTGAATCTACCTTCGAGCCGTTAAATCCGGTCGATCAAACGCCGATCGCCATCGTCCAGAACTCGAATCTGGATGACGTTGATCAGGCTGTTTGTGCTGCGCGGCGCGCCCTATCTGGATGGAAGTCACTCAACCCCACCATTCGAGCACAGTACCTCCACGATGTGGCTCGCGTAGTTGCGAAACATGAGTCGAGTTTAGCTCGATCGATCACCTTGGAAATGGGAAAGACTCTCGTTGAGGCGACGGGTGAAGTGCAAAAATTGAGCAAGGCCTTCGATTTTTACGCTGAAGAGGCGACGCGTATTCATGGCGAGACTATTCCCAATGACGTCGATGGGTACCTGAGCATCGTCGCATATGAGCCGATTGGTGTCATTGCGGCCATTACCCCGTGGAATTACCCGCTCGAACTTATCGGATGGAAGATGTGCGCGGCCCTCGCGGCCGGGTGCACGATCGTGGTCAAGCCTTCAGAATTCTCCTCCCTCTCAGCGGGCGGATTATTTGCTTGCCTCAATGAGGTAGGCCTTCCCGCGGGGGTCGTGAATCTGGTGCTGGGCCGGCGCGATGCTGGTCCGCTTCTGGTTGCACATCGGGGTGTCGACAAAATTGCTTTTACCGGATCCACGGAAACCGGAACCAGGATTGCGCAGAGCATCCCCTCGGCCATGCCTCTTTCGATGGAGTTGGGCGGTAGTTGCCCAATGATCGTCTCAGGTCAAGCGGACGTTGACCGTGCGGTAAAAGGCGCGGCTCGGAGGGGCTTTCGGAATGCAGGCCAAATATGCATCGCCATCAACAGGATCTACGTTGAGGAGAATGTATATGAGGAGTTCGTTGAAAAGCTCACAACCAATGTGAGAAGTCTGAAGACAGGTAATGGCCTGGACCCGACCTCCGATATTGGCCCCATGGCGACTCCTGAAGGCCTCGCAAAAGTGGAGATGCACATTGCGGACGCACGGGAACGCGGAGCGGTGATTACAACCGGTGGCAGCAGGATAGCTGCGTTGAACCCAGGGAACTACTTTGAACCGACAGTGGTCACCGAATGCACGCCGGAGATGCTGATCATGCACGATGAGACATTCGGCCCGGCGGTGGGGGTAATGCCCTATGGAAGCCTGGATGATGCAATTTCTTGGGCAAATGGCACCACGGCGGGACTTGCCGCCTACTTCTTTACCAAGGATCTGGCGGAGACTTTTGATGTGGGGAGTCGTTTAGATTTCGGAAATGTTGCGGTCAACAATGTTGACGCCGGGATAATGAATGCGCCATATGGCGGGCGCAAGGGTAGCGGTTACGGGTATGAGCATGGGCGAGAGGGTCTTCGAGGGTACCTGCAATTGAAACACTTGCGTATTTCGCACGGGGAGTAGTGATGCAAACCGCGTCGGCAGTTTTCTTGGGAATTGATGTCGGCACCAGTGCCTGCAAAGTTGTGGCAGTGGATGGAACAGGACGCACGCTGGGAGTCGCTTCGAGGGCGTACCCGTTATCCAATCCCCAGCATGGATGGTCCGAACAGGATCCGCAGGACTGGTGGGTTGCTGCGGGCGAAGGGATACGAGAAGTCTGCTCGATGCTCGCCGGGCGAAGTACTGATGTGAAGGGCATCGGCCTGAGCGGGCAGATGCACGGACTCGTGGCTCTGGACACAAGTGGTGCGGTTATTCGGCCGGCAATCCTTTGGAATGACCAACGATGCGAGCGTCAGTGTGAGGAATTGACTGCTGGGATAGGCGGGCTTGGCGTCGTTGTCAGCCAAACGCGCAATCGCATGCTGACAGGTTTCACTGTGGGGAAGATTCAATGGGTGAAGGAGAACGAACCCGAGAATTTCGATCGGTTCCACCGGGTGATGAATCCTAAGGACTACCTTCGGTTGCGGATGAATGGTGAGTTCATCACAGATGTGTCCGATGCCTCAGGCACCGGGTTGTTCAACGTGGCTTCCCGCGAGTGGTCAGAGACGATGGTGAAATCCGTGGGTTTGACCATCGATATGCTCCCCCTAGTGGTGGAGTCCACGGCCAGCACCGGGCAACTCTTGCCTCAGGTGGCGCAGGACTGGGGTCTTGGTGCAGGGATTGATGTATTTGCAGGTGGCGGAGATGCAGTAATCCAAACTCTTTCAATGGGGATTCTGAGGCCGGGTGATATTGGTGTAACGGTTGGGACAGCCGGAATCGTAGCTGCGGCCTCCACCTTCTGCCCCGAGAATGATGAAGCGAATGTGCAGGTGTCGTGTTACAACGAGCCGGATCGCTGGCACGTCATGGGTGTCTCTTTATCTGCTGCTGGAAGTCTCCAATGGTTGCGTGAGACTCTGAACGGTATGGCCGGTGTGGGTGAGGTCACTTTTGAGGCGCTCATGGATGCAGCCGCAGCAGCGCCTCCTGGTTGTGAGGGCCTGATGTTTCTCCCCTATCTCGATGGTGAACGGTCCCCCCATTACGCGCCATCCTCAAGCGCTGCGTGGGTTGGTCTCACGCGCGTGCACGGGTTGGGGCATCTTGTTCGAAGCGTGGTCGAGGGCGTACTTCTTAACATGCGCCAGATCCTTGACTCCTTCGCTGCGAGGGGCCTTCCTTGCGATCGGATCATTGCTTCAGGTGGAGCGACCCGGGACGACCTTTGGCTTCAGACCATGGCCGATATCTTCGGGCAGGATGTGATCACCTTGCAAAATAGCTCTGAGGGAGCGGCCTTCGGGGCGGCCGTGGTGGCAGGTGTCGGGTCAGGGCAGTGGGCATCCTTCGAGGAGTTCTTCGGTCATCTTCCGGCCCAGGATGAATACCATCCCGATCCTGAACGAGTGGCTGTATATTCACGAGTTTTCGAGGGGCACAGAAAACTCTTCGATGACCTCGCTCCTGTCTATGAAGATGTGAGAATGGCGAGGGCTGGTGACTGAGTGGTTTGTTCCCTGAATTTGAGGAGGCAAGGTGTACGAAAATCTCTCACCGCAGGACGCGGCAAAGTACGCAGCGGGCAAGCAGGCGGTCAGGATGTACGCGAAGGAGGGTGCGCACCTCGGCCTTGGCTCTGGCACGACTTCTGGTTGGTTCGTGAGGGCGCTTGGCGAAGAGGTGGCGAGGGGCTTGCGCGTCACCGGTGTTCCTACTTCAACATCGACGAGGGATTTAGCGCTGTCACTGGGCATTCCGCTGATGGATGTGAATGATTTGGAAGCGCCCTTGGATGTGACCGTTGATGGACCCGATGAGGTTGACCGAGATGGCGACATGATCAAGGGTGGAGGGGCGTGCTTACTGTGGGAGAGACTTGTAGCAGAGGCGTCAGAGAAGATGGTCTGCATTGCTGATGAATCCAAGCTCGTTGAGCACCTGGGAAACTTCCCGCTACCCATTGAAGTGGTGAGGTTCGGATGGAAGGCGACACGTCGTTCAGTCGTTGCCCTACTTTCCGATCTAGGTTATCGAGATGTGAAGACCATCGATGTGGTGCGGCGGGTTCGCGATGGTGTACCCGTGGTGACCGATAGTGGCAATTACATTCTCGACGTTCGATTAGGTCGCATAACCGACAAGGGCTTGCTCGATACGAACCTGAATTGGATTGCGGGCGTGGTGGAAAACGGGCTATTTACTGGAATTGCCTCGGAGTTGATCGTTGCTGCGCCAGACGGCAAGGTGCGGGTGATTGAACCTCGCGCGAGGAATTCGCCCAGGATTCCATCCTGGCGCTCGAAAGCGATCGGAGCAACTGACGGTATGTGACGACCTCTGATGCGGGTGTTGAGGTAGGTACATTGGGTAGGGAATCTATGAGGGAATCAGCCTCTTAGGGAATCAGCCTTTTAGGGAATCAGCCTCTTAGGGAATCAGCCTCTGATCGTTCACCTATTGAAATCTAGGAATCATCGAGGTGACTCCGTCATAAGAATGGTAGGTTAGGTAACACGGTTGCAGGAGGGGCGATACTCTTGCGAGATGTCGAGCGCAACTCTACGGACGGTGGCATTGGCCGCCGGGGTTCATCCGTCGACGGTTTCCCGAGCCCTTGATCCTTTTCACTGCGACATGGTCAAGAGTGAGACCAGGGAACGGGTTCAACGGGTAGCCGCCGAAGTCGGGTACAGCCCCGACGGTGTTGCGGTGAGTCTGCGACGGGGGCGAACGAACACCATCGGCGTCATCATCTCCGATTTGGCTAATCCCTTTGTCGCCACGGTGGTAGCGGGGATTGAGAAGGGGCTTCGCGGTCACGACCTTATGGTTCTGATGGCAGAAACAAGTGATGACAGTGAGCGATTGCTCAAAGTGGTGGATAATTTCATCGGCAGGCGAGTCGACGCCATCATCTCACTTGCTGCCCGAAAGGGCGACGAGGATTTGATGAGCAGGGCTTCCAAGAGAGTTCCCGTTATTCTCGCCGTAAGAAATCTATCGGGTGGTATCTTCTCGGCCGTCATCAACGATGACGCACTGGGAGGTCAGATTGCAGCTCGGCACCTCTTTGAACTAGGGCACCGGCGCGTTGGCCAACTCCAAGGTCCGTCCTTTATCTCGTGTTTCGTTGACCGGGGGCTCGCCTTCGACAGGTTTACGATCAGCAATGGGGGCACGCTCGTCACTACTCCCTCGGGGCCGCAGGCGGCATCCGTAGAGGGAGGGTACCTCGCTGCGATCTCGATACTTGGGTCCGGCGAGGAGTTGCCTACCGCCATCTTCGCGCACAATGACATGATGGCCCTCGGGGCGCTGCGTGCCATCGAAGAGGCTGGCCTGAGGTGCCCGGAGGACATCAGCATCATCGGTTATAACAACTCGGAGATCAGTTCGCATTGCCGACCTTCCCTCACTACCGTGCATCTTCCTGCTTTTGAAGTAGGTGTAGCTGCAGCGACCGTTGCTGTGACCCAAATAAGTACCATCAAGACCGAAGCCACCCTTCATGCGATGGTTCCACGACTCGTGGCCCGATCGAGTACCTCCCCACCCCAAGTGCCTACCCCCCGGTGATCTTGGGATTGCCATCCCTACCACTGTGTGTGACAAAATCGTTATCGTATATTTTTGTCTTTTGACATACAAACGATTGTAATGCGAGGTAAGTTGTGTTTGACAGTGAACCAAAAACCTGAAGCATTGGCAACCTAGTTATGGAGTGTGATATGCACAAAAGAGCTAAATTATGGCTGGCGCCATTGGCACTCGCCACGGTGAGCCTTGTTGCAGCCTGCGGAGGATCAACCTCTACTACGGCGGCCTCAAGTGCGGCCGCAGCACCGGCGGCCTCAAGTGCGGCCGCAGCACCGGCGGCACCGGCAGCCTCAGATGCGGCCGCAGCACCAGCAACGATGGATGGCGGCGGGAAGAGCATCTCTGTCTTCATGCCTTCGACATCGAACAACTACCTCGCTGAATGGCGTCGTGGCTTGGAAGCAACAGCGGCAGACTTGAACTACCAGGTCACCGTGGTGGAGAACAACTTCGACCAGTCCGAGCAGGATCTCCAGATCCAGCAGGCTCTGGCCAGCGGCACGAAGGCCGATATCTACGTCATTTGGCCAGCCGATTCGAAGGCAGGCGTCGCCTCCCTTCGCTCGCTTTCACAGACCGGTGTTCCGACTGTCGTGGCCAACCAGCCACCCCCGGCGGAAGCCGTTCCCTTCATGACCATGTACGCGGGAGTCAACGACTTCCTCAATGGTCAAGTTGCCGGTCAACTGGAACTTGGTGCTCGCGATGCAGCTATTGCAGCAGGCATGAAGTTGAACTCACCTGAGGGCAACCTCGTGGAGATCATGTTCACCCCGGGATACCAGGCATCTGTTGCTCGCCATGATGGTTTCATTGATGCAACGAAGGCAGCACCCTTCAACATGCTGGCCTCGGAGTACTCAGGTTTCGATGCTGAGGCAGGCTACAACACGATGTCGCAGTTGATCGCGGCGAACAAGGCCAAGGGCATCGACTTCGTGTACGCGCACAATGATGCACTTGCATTGGGCGCGAACAAGGCACTCAACGAGGCCGGGCTCGTCCCCGGTAAGGATGTCATGGTCGTCGGTGGTACCTGCCACGGTGATCTGACCGCCCTGGAGAATGGCCAGCAGTACGGTTCAGGCCTGCAGGCCGCCCGTCTTGAGGGCAACGTTGTTGCTCTTGCCGTCGCTCGGTACTTCAACAATGACGGTACGGTCCTTGATGGTGAGGATAGCCCGGAGCCCTCACCCGATTTCCCGGCTACGTCGACAGCCCCTTACAAGTACAACTACATCCCGAATCCTGGAATCGTCTTCTCCAGCGACGAGGCAGGAAATAAGGCCCTCTTGGACGACACTGTCCTGTGGGGCGACACCATGCGTAATCTCTGCACCTACTAGTAGGTCTGAGCGTTCACAACTGAACCTGGAGTGCGGGGCACCGACGTGCTCCGCACTCCAGGTTCAAAATTTCGGATTCGGTCCTCTGATTCGTGCCTGTGAATTGAATCAGGTGAATAGTTTCGCAAAGTGCTTTAAAGTGATCTTTGAGTTCATCAACTGAATCTTTTGAAGACGATGCAATTTCTTTTCTTGAGGAGGGATAGAAGATGACCGAAACAGGTGTTTCCCTTTTGGACATGACAAATATTTCCAAAAGTTATGGTCATGTTCAGGCATTGCAGGATGTGTCGTTCAATCTCCGGTCCGGGGAGGTGATGGCTCTTCTGGGGGAGAACGGCGCTGGGAAGTCAACCTTGGTGAAGCTGTTGTCGGGTCTGATCACACCTGATTCTGGTTCGATCACTCTGAACGGAGAGCCAAGGACCCTCGGCACTCCTAGCGCTGCCCGAGCTGCAGGCATCGCTGTTGTGCAGCAGGAGTTCAGTCTCGTCCCGACCTTGACCATTGCTGAGAATCTTTTCCTTGGATCCGGTGACGTGCGCGGCCTCTGGACGGGCAAGAGGCTGGCAAATCTGGCTAGGCCGCTGCTGGATACGGTCGGTCTTGAGGATCTTGATCCCCGAAGGTTTGTCTCGTCATTGTCCGTCGGAGAGTTGCAACTCGTGGAGATTGCGCGACTCATGGGACGCAACGCCGAGATCTTCATTCTTGATGAGCCCACTGCCGCGCTGTCTGACGTCGAAATTGTTCGAGTCATGCAGGTAGTGAAGAGGCTGACGGCGATGGGTCGATCGGTGATCTACGTAACCCACCGACTTGGTGAGGTATTCCAGATCGCCGATAGGGCGACAATATTTCGGAACGGGCGAAGTTTGGATCCCGTTCCTGTTAGCGAACTCACGATCGATACCTTGGTTGAGCGCCTTCTCGGTCGCCACCTGGGCGAGATGTACCCGCCACGTGCGGCCTCCCTCGGAGCCCCGCGACTGGAAATTAAGGATTTGTCGACTCCTGGGTTGAGCGCGCCGATATCACTGACCGCACGCCAGGGTGAGATCGTGGGCCTTGCCGGCCAGATGGGGTCGGGCGCATCATCTGTTCTTCGAAGCGTGATGGGGATATCCTTCACCTCGAGTGGCACTGTGCACCTTGATGGAACGGATATCACCAATGCGAATCGTCAAAAAGCCATCTCAATGGGGGTGGGGTATTGCTCTGATGATCGCAAGTTCGACGGGATCTTCCAGTTGCAGTCAGTGATGAAGAATCTTTCGTCGGCAGCCATCAATCGTTTCAGCACTGCGGGTTGGCTTTCAAATTCGCGCGAGCGTTCCCTAGCCGGGCAGGTAGCCTCGAAGTTTGCCTTCGATGAATCGCGACTACCAAGCAACGCGGGGAATCTTTCCGGCGGAAATCAGCAGAAAGTGGCTGTCGGGAAGTGGTTGGCGATCAGCCCGAAAGTACTACTCGTTGAGGAGCCGACGAGAGGGGTGGATGTCGGCGCCAGAGCGGAGATTTACCGTAATCTGCGCACTTTGGCCGATGAGGGGCTGACCATCATCTTCGCCTCGAGTGACATGGCCGAGGTGAAGGGTTTGTCGGACACGGTCATGACGTTCTACCGCGGCCGCTTAATTCGCGTTCTCCCAGCGGGAGAAATAACAGATCAGCAGATGATGCTTGATGTCACGCATGCATCGGTGTCATCGACACCAACCACTGATGCGGTAAACCTATCGGATGAGGTGTGATGAGTACAATCGTTGAGACGGCAGCTAAGCCAAGGCTCATTATGTCGCGCGCGAAGGCATTCAACGTGGCACTGGCGGTGGGAGTCGTGGTAGTTCTCATAGTGTCTGGGCTGACACAGCCCGAGTTCCTCTCCGTCGATAATCTCGTTGCTACGGTGAGGGCTGCTGCACTGATTGGTATCGCAGCTGTAGGGATGACTTTCATCACCCTTACAGGAAATTTTGTCTCCCTGTCTACGGAGCAGACCGCTGTCATCACCGCCATTTTGTGCGCGATGGCTCTCGGGGCCGGCTGGCCCATGTGGGCAGCAGTAGTCGTGCCATTGGCTGTCGCGATGGTGATCGGTGCCCTGCAGGGTATTTTTGTCGCCCTGGGCCTGAACTCCATCATAACGACCCTCGGTGCTGGCGCTGCAATTTTCGGTATTGCGAACGTGATCACGGATAGCAAGACCATTCAGGCCAGGGTGCCGGACCCGATGTGGTTGGGCACGGCGCGACCGCTTGGCATTCCCGTACAAGTGTGGATCTTCGTGGTTCTGGTTCTGATAACGATGGTCGTGCTACGTAAAACCAGTTTCGGCCGGACAGTGAAAATGATTGGGTCAAACAGCAACACGGCTCGCTCCAGCGGCCTGCGAATTACAAGGGCCGTTGTCGCCTCATTCATCATCGCATCGGTCTTTGCCGGCATTTGTGGTGTGCTTTTGGTGGCTCAAGTGAATCAGGCCAAAACGTTGAACTTCACGGGATTCAATATTGACGTAGTTGCGGCGGTGCTGGTCGGAGGTACCGCCATTCAAGGCGGTGAAGGCTCGACCCTTCGAACGGCCTTGGGTGCCATCGTCATTGCCATGCTCACCAACTACATGCTCCTGGCCCAGTACGAATACGGCACCCGACTCATAATCACGGGTTTTGTCGTTGGTGGGGCCGTAATCGCGTTCAACTGGGTTAGAGGGAAGAGTTCATCATGACTTACAAATTCTTCACACCATCGTTACTGTCGCGAATAGGAATTCTGCTGTTCCTCTGGTTAGCCTTCACTGCGCTCAGTCCGAACTTCTCGAGTTTCAGCAATGTCTACTCAGTTTTTGAAGGCTTCGCTATCGCCGGTCTGGTTGCAGCTGGTGTGGGAACGACGATGCTGGTGGGCGAGCTCGACCTGTCGGTTGGGTCGGTCGCGGCAGTTGCTGGAATCATTGCCGTTCAATGTACAGGCTTTGGTCTCGTGCCGGCTGTTCTTATCGCTTCGGCAGTGGCCCTCGTCTACGGTTTGGCTCAAGGATGGATCATCGCTAGAACGGGAATCAACTCACTCGTCTTCACGATCGCCACCCTTATTCTCGTTCGAGGGGTCGCATTCGCTATGACTCCAACGGCGGTACTCATGCCGATGGACCGGATCGGAATGAGCGATTTCCTGATCTTCCGGCTGTTCATCTTCTCGCCATTTAGCCTAACCACGATCTGCGTGATCACCGCGCTGGGACTCTTCCTGGGGTACGCGCGTTGGGGTCGTGAAATGATGGCCTTTGGCGGTGCCAGAAATGAGGCGCGAGCTGCAGGTTTGAACATGAGACGCCCAATTATCATCGCTTTCGCCATTTCTGCGACGCTCGCTGGCTTGGCTGGATCGTTGGCGTCTATTAAGTCGGCATCGGCTGCGCCCTTCTCTTATGAGGGAATGCTCCTAACCGGAGTGACTGCCGCGCTAGTTGGGGGCGTGAGCCTGTATGGCGGCAAAGGCACCATGTTTGGGGTTGTCATTGGCGTGCTCATTCTTCGAGTACTTACCGCAGGAATCGCGAGCCGAGGTGCCGCCGTCTATGTCGAATACCTCGCGACTGGTGTGATCTTGCTCCTGGTGCTCGTTGTCGAATTCACGACGGAGAGCCCTCAGAGGAGAGCCTGGTCCGAACGCAGGGCCTTCGAGCGGCAACTGGCCGCGGTTTCCGTGCCGGCCTGACATACGCACTATTCAATTCAAGGAGATGACATGACTGGTCGTGTTGAAGGAAAAGTATGCGTGGTAACAGGCGGCGCACAGGGTATCGGCGAAGGAATCGCTCGAGGCCTCGCTGCTGAAGGCGCAGCCGTGGTGATTGCTGACCTGAATGGGGATCGCGCCAAAAACGTGGCTGATTCGATCGTTTCGGCCGGCCAGCGCGCATCATCCTTTCAGGTCGATGTTGGAGAACGTGAGCAGATTGCCGCCACATTTGATCATGCGCTGAGCACATTCGGTGGTCTGGATGTCGTGTTCAACAATGCGGGTTTCAACGTGCCCATGAAGTTCCTCACGGTGACGGAGGAGAACTGGACCTCAATCATGCGGGTTAATGGTCTAGGGGTGCTCATGGGCATGCAAGAAGCGGCGAAGCGCATGATCGCTTCGGGGAAGGGTGGAAAAATCATCAACACTGCGTCCATTGCTGGTCGCCAGGGGTTCCCCGACATCGCTCCCTACTGCTCGAGTAAGGCCGCAGTGATCATGTTGACCCAGGCGGGAGCTAAGGAGTTGGCACCGCACAACATCACGGTGAATGGTTTCGCGCCAGGTGTTGTCGCTACACCACTTTGGGACAAGCTTGATCAGGATCTCATTAACATAGGCGCAAGCAGCAAGCCAGGTGAGGCCATTGAAGCCTTCTCGGCCGGAATCCTTTTAGGGAGACCGGCGATGCCTGAGGATCTAGCGCCGATGGGAGTCTTCATGGCTTCGAAGGACTCGGATTACATCACAGGACAGATAATCATGATCGATGGCGGCATGGTGCTGGTGTAAGAAAGTAAAAATTCAAGGTTCGAGTATGCCTCGCCACAAAGAAAACGATGTCATTTATGTCCGGTGCATCCGGACTTAAGGGGTGGAAAAAATCATGCAGCGCGAAGAGATTGAATTCAACAGCGAGGGGTCCATTGTCCGCGGATGGTTCTACCGACCTGATGGAGTTGGACCCTTTCCCACCGTCGTACTCGCGGGTGGTTGGTGCTATGTGCGTGAACTGGTTATGCCCTACTATGCCGAGGAATTTGCCGCAAAGGGCATAGCAGCATTGGTTTTTGATTACCGTAACCTCGGCGTCTCCGATGGTGAGCCTCGTCAACACTTGGACCCGTGGGCTCAGATCCGTGATTATCAAAACGCACTGAGTTATTTAGAGACTCGTGATGATGTCAATGCCGAGAGGATTGGTGCATGGGGCATAAGTTACTCGGGGGGCCACGTCATCGTGCTTGCCGCAACTGATCCTCGTGTGAAGGTCATCGTCAGCCAGATTCCCGTAGTTGACGGTTATCGCAACATGCGCCGGGTTCAGGGCACGATGGGTTATCGCAAGCTCTGGGACATCATCCAAGAGGACCGTGCCTTGAGATTCAAAGATCCCGGATCACGTTTGTACATACCTCATGCGACAGCGGAACCAGAGAAGGATCTATCTACCTGGCCATTTCCTGAGACGTACACAACTTTCAAGGCTCTGAAAGAGACGGAGGCGCCGCTCTATCAGAACAGCAGCACCGTGGAGTCCGTTGATCTACTACTTAATTACGACATTATCCCCTTCTGTAGAAGGGTGTACAACACGCCGACTTTGATGATTGTCGCTGAGGGTGATGACCTCACCCTCTGGGATCTGGAGATCGGCGCATACAACGAATTACCAACCTCAAAGAAGAAGCTTCATGTGCTTCCGCACACGACACACATGACCCTTTACAGCGATCGGTCTAAATTAGCAACAGCGGCTGAGTTGGCCTCGACCTGGTTTACGGAAAATCTCTGATGCTTGACGCTCTACCGTCCTATGGTCACTGGATCGATGGGGCTATCCAACTTCCCTCCAATGGACACTTCATTCCCACCCTTGATCCCAATATCGGGGAGCCATGGGCGGAGATTGCAGATGGAGACTCCGCGGATGTTCGACTTGCTGTCGACGCGGCCTCGGAGGCCTTTGTTTCCTGGCGGGTCACCGGGCCGAGTAGGCGCGCAGAGATCCTCTGGAGAATGGGCGACCTGATAGCGGAAAACGCTGAGGAGTTGGCTGGCCTTGAGTCGAGGGATTCCGGCAAGGTGATCAGAGAGGTTAGAGGGCAGGTTTTGGCGCTTAAGTCGTGGTACCACTACTACGCGTCGCTGGCCTACCATCTGGAGGGGCGAACAATACCGCATGATTCACGAACATTGACCGTGCTGACCCGGCAGGAACCTTACGGAGTTCTGGGAATCATCCCCCCATTCAACTCGCCTCTGCTTCTTGCGTCGATGGCTATTGGCCCAGGCCTTGCTGCTGGTAACACGATCGTTGTGAAACCGCCGGAGATAAACTCCCTTTCCCTGTTCACCTTGGGTCGCATTTCCAAGGAGGCTGGTCTTCCCGATGGTTGCCTAAATGTTGTCCATGGTCGGGGCAGCACAGCAGGTGACGAGTTGACGGGTAATCCTGCGGTTCGGAAGGTTTTCTTTACCGGAGGTCCTGAATCGGCGAAGAAAGTTCTACATCGGGTTGCCGAGGGGCTTAAACCGACGATCCTTGAGTTGGGAGGGAAGTCCGCAAACATATTTTTTGAGGATGTGGATGTTCCTAACGTTGTCAATGGTGTCATCGCAGGGATCTTTGCGGCGGCGGGTCAGACCTGTGTTGCAGGTTCTCGTCTGTTCGTACATGAGTCCATCGCGTCGGAATTGATTTCCCTCGTGGCTGACCGAGCCAAGCGGATCATCATGGGGGATCCTCGCAAGGATGAGACAGAGATGGGCCCGATGTCCCAGTTGACTCTGGTCGAGGGCGCTAACCGCAGGGTTGCAAGAGCTATTGAGCAGGGTGCCACGGTTCTCGCTGGGGGTGCGGATGCCCCTCGGCCTGAGCGCGGTTGGTTCATGCCACCGACGGTCATCGACGGGGTTACCACCGATATGGAGGTGGTTCGTGAGGAGATCTTCGGGCCTGTTCTCTCAATAATTCGATTCACCAATGAGGATGAGGTGATTTCGATGGCGAATGACACCGAATACGGCCTAGCCGCTGGGATATGGACCAATAATCTTGGTAGAGCGCATCGGGTTGCGGATGCGCTTGAAGCTGGAACCGTATGGATCAACACCTACCGGGCGTTGAATTTCGCTGTTCCCTTCGGGGGAATCAAGGGCAGCGGCTTCGGTCGCGAGAACGGAATGGATGGGTTGAGGGAATTCACTCAGCCTAAATCGATCTGGGTCGAATCAAGCAGCGAGCCGGTAGGTGACCCTTTCACCTTGCGGACGTAGTTGTCAGACAGGCTAAATCCCTTCCAATCACCATTACATATGGCGCGTAGATATATCGAGCAAAGAATTGGCAGGTCAGAGGTCGGAAATACAGGAAAGTATCCACCCAACGAAAAGGAGCAGTGATGGGAAGATTTGACGGAAAAGTGGCGATCGTGGTCGGCGGAGCTCAGGGAATCGGGCGGGTGACGGCGGAGAAATATGCGGCCGAGGGGGCGATTTTGGTCGTGACCGACGTGAAGCCGGATGTAGAGAAGACCTTTACTGAGATCCAGGCGGCTAACCCAGGCCTCAAGGGGTTTGCGATGGTTCACGATGTCACAAAAGGAGCTCAGTCTCAGGCGGTAACGGATCGGGTCATGAAGGAGTTCGGCAAGATTGACATCCTGGCCCACATCGCTGGTGTTGTTCAGAAGGCAGATAAGGTCGAAGATCTTGATCACGAAGAGTTCATGCGTGTATACGGGGTGAACATCGGTGGCCCCTTCTTGATGACCAAGGCAGTAGTTCCCGCCATGCGAAAGAACAATTACGGCCGTATTGTCATCATCGGGTCCTATTACGGCAGGCATGGCGTGGCCTACTTCGCGGCTTACAACTCGTCGAAAGCGGCTGTCATCAATTTCGCGGCCTCCTTGGCCCTAGAGGTCGCAGACAGCAATATTACAGTGAACACAGTCTCCCCTGGCATGGTGAATACCCTGATGCACCAGGATGCATTGCGAGGCGAGGCAGATAACCGGGGCATCACCTTTGAGGAGATGCGCGATATCGAGTGGGGTAAGACCCCCTTCGGTCGAGCGGGCGAGCCTGAGGATATTGCTAACGCCGTTCTCTTCCTTACATCGGACGATGCTAGTTACATCACCGGAGCATCCCTTGATGTCAACGGCGGCGTGCTGACGCGCTAGAAGAACGCGGTAGGCGCGCCGGCCAGCAATTCGATGGCCGGCGCGCCCACGACGGCTGCTCCGGAAGTTTTAGCTTGGAAGCGCACCTTTTTCAGTGTGGAGAGGACCCCACGTGGTTAGTTTGACGCCGCTGAGCTTTCTCCGGCGATCAAGCGATGTTTACCCAGATAAAGTTGCCGTGGTAGGTCATGGTCAGAAGGACATCAGCTACGTTGAGTTGAGAAGCCGAGCTGACTGCCTATCGGATGTGCTGAGGCAATCCGGTTTTGAGCCGGGCGATCGTGTGGCGGTCCTGCTATACAACGGTCTCGCGATGATCGATGCGCATTTTGGGGTACCCGGGGCCGAGTGCATTCTCGTTGCCCTGAATACCCGCCTGGCGGCTGAGGAGTACCGCTACATTCTGAACCATTGTGGCGCGAAGGTTTTGATCGTTGACAAGAGTCTCGCGGGGCAGTTGATAGATGTGCTGCCGGATATTGCCGCGATAGTGCAAGTAATCGAGGTGGGCGCTGGCCCGGAAGTAATTAAGGGTTCCCTGCCGTATGAATTGTGGTTGAGGTCTGCGGTCATTTCCCAAGGAATGGTTGATCCTGCGGACGAAAACGCTGTTCTGGCGATCAACTACACCAGTGGAACAACCGGGCGTCCGAAGGGTGTGATGTACACCCATCGTGGGGCTTACCTGAACGCCCTGGGTACCGCTTTGAGTTTCGGCTTGAATTACGACTCCGTTTACTTATGGACTCTTCCTATGTTCCATTGTAATGGATGGTGCTTCATCTGGTCGGTCTCAGCCATGGGTGCACGACACGTGTGCATTCCCCGGCCGGATCCCCATGCGATAAATCAGATGCTCACCTCTCATGACGTTACTCATTTCGCAGCGGCTCCTATTGTTCTGGAATCCCTAATCAATCATGAATCCACGAGTCGTTTGAACCTTCGGCAGGTGGTCAGCGTAGCTACAGGTGGGGCGCCGCCATCACCAAGAACAATTACGATGATCACGAGTTTGGGGATGAGTCTCACGCATTTGTACGGCTTGACGGAAACCTATGGACCCTGCTTGGTTTGTGAACTGCAGCCTTCATGGGAGGAACTTCCGTTGCCAGAGAAGATGGAGCGAATGTCCAGGCAAGGGGTACGTACGATAACCGTGGGAAACATTCGTGTTGTCGATAGTGACCTCAAGGATGTCAAACGAAATGGTACTGAGATGGGCGAGATTGTATGCAGGTCGAACTCCGTCATGGCCGGCTACTTTAATGACGACGCGGCGACAGCGGCGGCGTTCCAAGAGGGGTGGTTCAGGACCGGAGATCTAGCTGTCATTCATGAGGATGGTTACATTGAGATCAGGGACCGGGCGAAGGACATCATTATCAGCGGTGGTGAGAACATTTCGTCCGTAGAGGTGGAGAATGCTTTGATGTCACACCCAGAGGTGCTGGAGGTCGCCGTTATCTCAAGGGCTGATGAAAGATGGGGGGAGGTTCCGGTGGCAGTAGTGGTGCTCAGGAGCGCGGGGAGCGTGAACGGGATCGAATTGATTGAGTACGTTCAAGGCAAGATCGCGCGTTTCAAAGCGCCGAAGAGCGTGTTTTTCGCAGAGATTCCGAAGACCTCAACGGGAAAGATCCAAAAGGCCATCCTCAGGGAGAAACTTTCGGCGGGAGAGTTCGATGATGTCTAGTGATGAGGATCGCATGGTGGCTGCTTGGCAGCTGACTGTGGATTATCGCCTTGAGCAAATTTCGAATGAAATGATCTCGCGATGAAAACTATTGTGCGGCGGGTTTATCTTCTCGATGGCGGTGCTCTTGACGTGGAGTCAAGTGCCATCGTACCGGGCAGGGATTATGGGACGAGAATTCAGATTCCTGTCCAGATGTTTCTTGTTGACACCTCGCGCGGCTTCATTCTGATTGACACGGGGAATGACCCGGATGTCATGGAGGATGCTGAGGGCATCTGGGGCCGGGCACTTGCAACGGCAGCTCGCCCGGTGATGGAACCTCGCAACCACCCCCTCGAGCAACTGGGGCTCCTAGGCCTCACTGAGTCTGACATCAGGATGGTTATTTACACCCACCTTCATCATGATCACTGCGGGGGAGGGCGTTTCTTTCCTGATGCCATCCACGTAGTACAGAAGGCCGAGTATCGTTGGGCATCGAGCCCCGATCAATTCGCGTCACTCACTTACGTTCCTTCGGATTTCCAACATGAGCAACTTTCCTGGAAACTGATGGAAGGTGATCTGTGCATTCTCCCCGGTATCCACCTGATCTCGACGCCGGGGCATACCCCTGGTCACCAGTCGATTGCCTTATGGGACGTACCTGAATGTGGCTCTTTGATTATTGCAGGTGACGCAATCAACTGCGAGTCGAGTATCACAGATGACCTCCCGCCGGGATTCACGAGCGATGCGTCAGCAGCAGCCTCATCGATGCATCGGCTGACGGCCTTGGCTTCGGTCGCACAAGCCAGTTTGATTGTAAGTCATGACATGGGGTTTTTCGATTCGCTGCCGAAGGCACCGGAGCCACTCCGAAATATGGCGGCTAGGACCCGCGAGCTATGCGAGGCTGGGCTTAGCTCAATATACGGCGATTCCCTTGACCCAGCTCAATTGATGTGAGTGACGTAAAAGAGAAGCCATGCCTCCTCGGGTTCTAGTGATTGGAGCAGGGGCTATTGGCGGCGTGCTCGCCTCTGGCCTCATTCGCGCTGGAGCGGACGTAACGGCGCTGGAGGCAAATAGGAAACACGCAAATGCTATCAGCGGTGAGGGTCTACATGTTGATGAATTGGGAGTTGCGCATCGGACAAGAATTCCGTCGGCATGCGCGGTGGGAGAACTGTCGGGGCAATTCGATTTCGGGCTAATCACGCTGAAGTCGATATTCATCGAGGATGCCATCGGCCCTCTCGTGGCGGGAAAGAGAGTCCACACGTATGTCTCGCTGGGTAATGGACTGGTGCAGGGGAGAATAGCGGCGCTCACCGGTGCTGAATCACTGGTCATTGGCACCGTTGAGTGGGGTGCGACAAACATTGGGCCAGGTGTGCTCGCTCAGACGACTCGCGCGCCTATCGTGGTGGGCGAATCGTCAGGAGTGGACTCTGATCGCCTCCAACGCTTAGCGGGAGTCCTTCAGGGGAGCAGTGAGGTGCGGGTCTCGTCAAACATTTATGGCCAGGTGTGGTCAAAGCTCCTTCTCAATAGCGCTCTTTCCGGTCTGGGTGCCATCAGCGGGCTAATCTATGCCGATATTGTCGGTGACAAGACCGGCAAGGCCCTTGCCCTCGAGCTGTGGAGTGAGGGGGTTTGCGTCGCCGAAGCCTGCGGGATAAGCCTTGAAGAGGTGGCCGGCATGGATCCTTACCGTCCGGTCGTCTCGGCGGCGAATTCCAAACAGGAGGCAGGTGCAGCCTTGGAGGAGTTGATGGTGCGACTCGGTCCAACACGAGCGTCCATGCTTCAGGACCTTGATCGAGGAGTCCTTACCGAAGTCGACGTTATCAATGGTGGCGTGGTGGCGAGTGGTACCTCCGTTGGTATCCAGGCCCCATTGAATGAGGGCATTGTCAAGATGATCCATGAGTGCGAATTAGGAATCCGGAAGCCGGAGATCAGCAACCTCCTTGAACTACGAGAGAGAGCGTGATGCAATGAGTGACATCGTCGTAATTACCTGTGCTGTAACAGGGGGAATGACTGTTCCCGCTCAGAGCCCAGCTATACCGGTGACCGTCGACGAGATCGTTTCACAGGGGGTCGAGGCCGCGGAAGCTGGAGCATCCATCTTGCACATTCATGTCCGTGAGGAGACAACCGGCCGCCCCGTAGCAGATTTGGATCTATTCGAACGTGTTCTTCGCCAACTCAAGGAACGGACAGATGCCGTACTGCAGCCCACCACGGGGGGCGGTCAGGGCATGAGCATCGTGGAGCGCGGAGCGATCATCCCTCGATTTCAACCGGAGATGGCAACCCTGAACGCCGGGAGCATCAACTTCGGGCTTTACCCGATTGCGGAAAGGGAATTGGAATTCCAGGAGTGGGAGCGTGCCTACTTAGAGGGAACGCGGGACTATGTATTCAGGAATACCTTTGCTGATGTGACCTACCTCGCCGGGCTTATGGATGAGGCGAATACCAGGCCCGAGATTGAAATCTACGACGTAGGCCATCTGTTCAATCTGCGGCAGTTAATTAAGGACGGCGTACTCAGCGCCCCTTTCAATCTGCAGTTTGTGCTCGGTGTTCTCGGGGCTAACTCATTTGAGCCCGATCAACTCGTGCACATGCTTCGGACGGCTGAACGACTCTTCGGCGTCGGGTCATTCACCTGGTCAGCGGCCGGGGTGGGTTATCCCGCGGAGTTCGCCGCGGCGGCCCTGTCGATGATGATGGGGGGGAACATCCGTGTTGGACTCGAGGACAATCTTCGGATTACCAAGAGGGAACTGGCGCACTCCAATGCAGATCTCGTTTCCAAAGTGGTCACCTTGGCCGAGAATTTCGACAAGCGGCCGGCGACACCGCAGGAGGCAAGGGCCCTACTCGGCTTGAAAGGCGCACAGGACGTGAAATTCTGAAAACTTGCCACATGTGGATAGCCCCTTGTCACTCCAGGAAATCAAATTGACGACGTGAGGTGAGGAAGGCATAGGGAATAGATTCCTCGATGGGTTGGTGACGGTACGCCCCTCCGATGATCTCGACGCCCCAGTGCTCCCGATACCCTGTGGCTCACATAACCTCCACCCTGTTGATCCCGTTGTCATCCAACATTTTTCCTGTGGCATGCAAGCCCTTATCGTCGCGTGTTCGGCGGAGGTCAGCTGCTCCGAAACCAAATCCGCGAACCCCTCCCTCGGACGCAAGCCGGATCCGATCGACAATGTCATGGGGGCTGCGCTGGTCGCCCACTGAGGGGCCTGCATAGCCGGCGGTTGTCCAGCATCCGGCCAGAAGTTAAATTACCAGGTCGTCGTTCGATCACATGCCGAGATGCTCCGTGGGAGCCTATTCGGTGGTTTCCCCAGATTCTAACGGTGTAGGGGAACTGAATTCGCCTTGTTTGGCGTCATGGAATTCTAAGAAAAGGCTTACTTGCCTGCACCCGAGAAGTTACCCTCTCCCTCTGGCCGGGGCACGCGGATGTCTTACTACCAATGCGATGATTGGAAAGGCCATGGCCTGTAGATTCAGGTAGGCAGGTTTGAGTGTGGTCAATATTCCACGAGTTGAGAGGATTAAGTCTGTGGACCTAGGTCTGAGTGGTAAACGAGCTTATGTCACGGGCACCGCGACCGGAATTGGCCGGGAGATCGTCCGTCGATTGACGGGTGAGGGCGTATCGGTCTTCGCGGTGGATCTCGACTTGGATTCCCTGGAGGGGTACATCAGGGAGGAGGGGCTGGAAACAGTAACTGCTCATCGAGCAGATCTTTCGAGTCTCCTCGAATGTAACAACGCAGCGGAGGCGGGATTGCGCCACTTCGGGGGACCCCCGGATATCCTCGTGAACAATGTTGGTGCGGGAACCCTGTCGTCCTTCGAAGACACCGATGATGAGGCGTGGCACCGCACCTTCGAACTCAACTTATTCTCCATGGTTCGGACATCGCGTCAACTGGTACCGCTGATGGCAAAGGGTTCAGGGGGAGCCGTAGTCAATGTCGCTTCAGACCTTGCACGCCAGCCGGAGCCTGTAATTGTGGACTATGGGGCGAGTAAGGCCGCCATCCTCAGCGTGTCAAAATCCCTCGCCCTTGCATACGGCCCCGGGGTTCGCGTGAATTCGGTTTGCCCGGGCCCGGTCTGGACACCTTTCTGGTGGAAGCCGGGTGGTTTCCTTGAAACCATTGAAGAAGTTTACGGCTTGAAAGGTGACGAGGCGGTGGCTGCTTTAGTCCAGGACCGCGCCATCCCCCTTGGACGCATGGGGCAGCCCGATGAGGTCGCCCTCGCCGTGCTTTTCCTGGCGTCTCCGGCGGCATCGTTCATAACCGGGGTAGCTCTGGGCGTCGATGGCGGAACCGTTAGATCACCTATCTGATGGCACGCATCATTGATGTCGAAGTGCGGGATGTTCGATTCCCCACCTCACTGGCCCTTGACGGTTCGGATGCGATGAACCCCGACCCGGATTATTCGGCCGCGTACGTGACACTGAGAACGGATGGACCCGAAGCCGTCACGGGGAACGGGTTCACCTTCACCATCGGCAGAGGTAACGAGCTGTGCGTATTGGCTTGTAAGTCGATGGCGCCCATGCTTATCGGACTCGAGTTGGATGATCTGCGGGCCGACCTCAGTCTGGTTTGGAACGCACTGGTGGGCGACAGTCAGTTCAGATGGGTGGGGCCAGAGAAGGGGGTAATCCATCTCGCCACGGCCGCCTTGGTAAATGCGGTGTGGGATCTGCTGGCCAAGGCTGAGGGCAAGCCCATCTGGCGGTTCCTCTCGGATTTGACGGCGGCGGAGATAGTCTCCATTGTTGATTTCCGCTACATCTCCGATGCCCTTACTCCGAGTGAGGCGATGGATCTCATAAGTGAAGCCAGGAGTACGAACACACTGCGCGAGCGTGACCTTGTAAAGGATGGACTCCTGGCCTACACGACCTCGGCAGGTTGGCTTGGATATGAAGACGACAAGGTACGACGTCTATGCCGCGAGGCCGTTGACGACGGATGGGGTCATTTCAAGGTCAAGGTGGGGGGTGACATCGTTGAAGACCTTCGCCGTTGCCGGTTGGTGAGGGAGGAGATCGGTTGGGATCGTGCCTTGATGCTTGACGCGAACCAGAAATGGGGAATATCGGAGTCCATTGAGAATATGCGCCAGTTGGCTGAAGTTTCTCCGCTTTGGATTGAAGAGCCAACGAGCCCCGATGACATCCTCGGACACGCAAGAATTCTCAAGGCTATAGCGCCTGTCGGAGTTGCAACTGGAGAGATGGTTCACAACCGGATCATGTTTAAACAGATGCTACAGGCGAATGCGTTAACTTACCTGCAGATCGACAGTTGTCGATTAGGTGGTTTGAATGAAGTGGTCGCTGTGCTACTACTGGCCGCGAAGTTTGATGTACCCGTGGTACCGCATGCTGGCGGAGTTGGTCTCTGCGAGTACGTTCAGCACATTGCGGCGTTCGATTACCTCACTATTGCGAGGGATCCCTCGAAAATTCTTGTTGAATACGTGGATCACCTGCATGAGCATTTTGTTGATCCCGTTCGGATAGAAAATGCCCACTACATGCTTCCGACAGCTCCTGGTTATAGCGCTTCGATTCGAGATGAGTCCTTGGAGGATTTCACCTTCCCTACCGGGCGCATCTGGATGAGTAGATCATGACAGTGCTGGATAGTTTCAGCCTGGCCGACAAGGTCGCAGTTGTCACGGGCACCACGAGGGGCTTGGGTCGGGTTCTTGCCCTTGCACTTGCGGAGGCTGGTGCGGATATCGTGCATCTGAATAGAAGTGCGAACGAGGAGGTCGAAAATGCATGTCGTGATTTCGGCCGTGCTTCAACGAGTGTCTTCTGCGAACTAAACGGTGATGCAGATCAATTGGGGAAGGCCATCGGCCTCGCTCATGGCTGGCAAGGAAGAATTGACATTCTCGTCAACAGCGCGGGTATCGTCAGCCGAGGCCCGATTTTGGAGCGTTCAGCCACTGAGATTAACGAGGTATTGCAGGTGGATCTTGTCGCGCCGATGCACCTATCTCTGGCGGCAGCACGCCTGATGATCGGCCAGGGCGGTGGAAAGATAATCAACATCGCTTCCCTGATGAGCTTCCAAGGAGGCCTGAATGTCGCGGCTTACGCAACGGCCAAGAGCGGGCTTGCGGGCCTGACACGTGCCTTGGCCAATGAGTGGGGGTCGCAGGGCATCTGCGTCAACGCACTCGTGCCCGGGTACATCGCGACGGAAATCAATGCCGATCTCCGCGCCGACGAGACCAGGGCAGCGGAATTTCGCACGAGAATCCCAGCCGGACGATGGGGGACCCCGTCCGATCTTGTCGGTGGCCTCATCTTTCTGGCGAGCCAGGCGAGTAACTATGTCAATGGACACCTTCTGGTCATCGATGGTGGTTGGATGAGCAGGTGAGGTCTATCGCCGTATTTTATCGCTCGACGATGCTGGGAAGGCAGATACAGATCCGATGAGAGCATTGCAGAAGTCTGGATTCTCGTTGTCGACAACTATGGTCTGTGATGTTCCGGTACCTGAATTGGGCGCAGGTGAGGTACTACTGCGAGTCGAAGCGTGTGGACTCTGCGGAAGCGATATTCACGCTTGGCGTTCTGATCCGGGGTACGAGTGGGTGCTCCCACCCGTTGTCCTTGGCCATGAATTCGCTGGTGTTGTAGTTGCAGTAGCTCAAGATAGTGTGGGGTGGAATGTTGGTGACAGGGCGGTTGCCGTCTCCATTCAAGGGTGCCTGAAGTGTGAGCGATGCCTTAGGGGTGCAACTCAACGCTGTCTGGACCGCCGGGTGATCGGACTCTCCTACAACGGCGGGTTGTCGGAGTTCGTTCGCGTCTCCTCCGATTACCTCATTCGGATTCCTTCGGATATGGAGGCGGTTGTTGCCGCGGCGGTTGAGCCCCTCTCGGTGGCAGCACATGCAACCCTGACCGTGGGCGGGGTTCGTAGCGGTGAGAAAGTGGCGGTCAGCGGAGCCGGGTTTGTCGGTATTGCCTGCGCTTTGATTGCCATGGATGCTGGAGCCGATGTCACGCTGATCGGGGCCGAACGCGATGCCGTATCCCGGTTGCCAGCCGCGGCGGCCTTGGGCATAAAGACATGCACGACGGGTGAGGGGCAGTGGGCAAGGCCGGACCTTTGGATTGAGGCATCGGGCGCGACGCCGGCCCTCACCTCAGCCTTTGGGGATACGGCCCCCGGTGGGCGCATCTGCGTCGTTGGCATGTACGCGCAAATGGCGACCATTGACATGACATTGCTTGTCCGCGGGGAGTTGGAGGTCCGAGGCAGTTACGCCTCGATAGCAAGCGACTACGAACTTGTCATCTCCATGTTGGAACAGGGCAGGCTTCCCGTACGTTCCCTTCTGGAAGTGTTCAATCTGGAGGACGCCGTCGACGCATTGTCGAAGGCAGCGGAATCCCAGACATTGAAGCCAATCATCGTTCCATGAATATGCTGCCATGAGTGCGAAGACTTTCAGAAGTCAGCCCTTAGCTGGCAGATGAGGGGCACTCATGCGCAAGGGTGGTCGGTGACCCTCGAATGTGATCGGCAGCCCGGGCATTAGTACGGTGAATCCGTCGCCGGGGTACTCAAGAAGCATGTTCGTGGCTCGCACCTGTTCGTCCTGGAGAAGATCCTCGGGCAACTTTACTTCGTCGACCGGGACGCCAGCGGCGCGAAGCCGGCCGAGCCATTCCCATGAGTCACTAGCGGCGAGAGTCTCCTCAATAATCTTTCGCAGTTCATCGCGATGAGCGGAACGGGAAGAATTATCGACAAACCTAGGGTCGGTCGAAAGATCCGGGCGATCGATTGCCGCGCAGAAGGCAGTGAAGAGTGGGTCGGAGCCGATACCAATGCAGATACCGCGATCCCGCGTCTGAAAGATTCCGTAAGGGGCGAAGGCAGGATGCCCGCTCCCGTGTCGAGCCGAAGTCGTGCCCGTCAGCTGGTGCGCCAGAATGTGGTAGCACACCCAATTGACTCCGGTTTCAAAGAGTGACGTTTCAACCAGCCCGCCTCGGCCCGTTCTCGTCCGTCGAAAAAGTGCGGCGAGAACAGCAGAGGCTAACCACATGCCTGATCCGAGATCGAGCACAGAGACACCGGTGCGAACGGGATTTCCATCAGGCTCGCCTGTTACGGCAGCTATCCCCGTCCTGGCCTGGAGAACGGCATCGAAGCCGGGAAGTGAACTGTCAGCCCCCGAGGACCCATAGGCCGTCAGGACTCCGTAGATGAGATGGGGGTGGTCTCTGGCAATTCGTTCGGGGGTGAGGTTCAATGCCGCAGCGCGTGCTGGCAGGTGATTACTGAGCAGTACGTCGGCGGTGGTCATCATCTTGTCAAGGGTGGCGCGGTCCAATGGGTCCTTAAGATTTAGCGAGACTGCTGACTTGTTGCGATTGACCACATGGAAATAGGCGGATCGATCGCCATCGAGGGGTACCATCCGCCTGGCAGGGTCACCCCCCGGCTGTTCGATTTTGATGACGTCCGCACCCAAATCTGCGAGGATGACGCCGGCAAAAGGGCCGGCAATATTCGACGTGATATCGAGCACAGAAATGCCGCTTAAGGGTAGCGAAGGGTCTTCAGATGTCGCCATCCATCCCCCTTCCGGAGGGTAGGCCGCTCATGCGAGTCTTGGAAAAGAATGAGCAGTGTAAATCACGTGAAGTTGAGCCCACCGTTGATGTTGATGGATTGACCGGTTACATACGACCCGGATTTCGATGCCAGCCACATGATGGCACCAGCGTAATCGGATCCGTAGCCGTACCTGCCGAGCGGTATCTGCTCAAGTTCGATCGCCTTCATCTCATCCACCGAGATGCCACGGGCCTGGGCATCTGCTTCAACAAAAGCCCAGTGCATATCAGTTGCGGCGAGACCCGGACATAAGGCGTTGACGGTGACCCCGTAGGGAGCAAGCTCAAGGGCCAAAGACATGGTCAGGGTATGAACGGCGGCTTTCGTTGCGCCGTACGCTGCTGAGCCAGGATGGCCGACCTTGCCGAAGAAGGATCCCGTGTTTGCAATAGTGCCACTGCCCTGGGCAATCATCTGCTTGGCAGCAAACTTGCAGCCATGGAAGATGCCCTTGTAGTTAACGGCCATCAGTTTATCCACGTCTGCCATGTCAGTTTCCCAGACGTTCGCGGGAGCCACGTGGATACCGGCATTGTTGGCCATGATGTCGAGGCGACCCAATGTCGAGACGGTGAAACCGATGAGATCACTGACCTGCTCCTCGGATGAAACATCCACGATGCGCCAATGGACGGCGGCATCGGGAAAGTCGGCGGCGATGGACTCAGCGGCTGCTTGCACCTCGGGACGCATGTCTGCAAGAACAACATCGAGACCCTCCGATGCGAGCGTTCTAGCTATGCCCTCGCCAATACCCCTAGCTGCGCCGGTGACCGCCGCCTTCTTTCCTGCTACCGCACGGAAATCGGACATCTCTTACCCTTTCGTGAGGAGCGCGGAGGAATCATCATGGATTCCTGCAATCGATTGCGGATCAAGCATGGCCTCCCTGCTGCCAAGTGTCAAGAAGATGGGCAACAGTTCGTTGAAAGACGGGGGTGGGTGTGTCAGAGGCTAAGCAGCAGTTCAACATTCGCGGGGTCCGGTCGCAGTTCCCCCCTTTCAATTCGGTGGGCGATCTCAAGGACGCGCCTATTCGCGGGGGCATCACCGCTCAGGGCAGTTCGCTGCTGCAGCACGTAGCCATTGAGTTGATCAGCCTCTGCCCGTCGACCCTTCTGCCAGTCCTGAAGAACTGTCGTCTTCGTCTGCGGAAGTGACCACTGGGTGTAAACGGCATCGAGGAGGCGGTCGACCAGACCCTCGGGGTCTGCTGGGTCTACATCGCTGAGGCCGAATATAGGGACGACGCGCTGGCCGGCATCCACCGCCGTTCGGATCGCCTCTTTGCCAGCTATCCTCATAAAGGGATCCATGCCAGGAATCTGGGCAGCATCCAATAGGGGTAAGTTGCAGATGGCCGAGGGCACTAGTTCTGCGGCATTGACAACAAGCTTCATCCACTTGGCCGACCTGATGTCGCTTACTACCTCCGTTTTCCCGGCGCAGGAGAGCAACTCGGCGACGAAATGAAGTCGGTCAAAGGTGTCATCTGAAAGTGAGCCGAGGGCAAACCACGTTCCCTCGGGCGGGGTATGTCTTTCGACAATCCCTGGTGACCACATCGCTGCCGCAATTTCGATGACGGCTCCAACTGTTCGGTCGCCGCCAACTATGGGCGCTATATCGTCGATTGTCATTCCATTCTGGAGGCCGATGACCAGACCGTCAGGTTTAACATATGGCTCAATAAGTTGGGTAACCCAGCAGGTGTCATAGGCCTTGACGGCCACGAAAACAATATCGAACTGATGACGCAGGGTTGCGATTTCGCACAGATGCATAGCTTTGACCGGCGTAACATGGCTTTCATTGGGCATCTCGACCCTAACACCGCTGCGCTTCATAACTTCAACATTCTCCGGCCACTGATCGATCAGAGTGACGTCATTGCCAGCTCGGGTGAGGTCGGCTGCAATCCCCGCACCGTTCGCACCCGTTCCGAGGACGGCGACTCTCAAGTGGTCGCTTCGCGATCTAGCCCACCGGAATCCTGCACCTCGAAATCCACCACTGCCCGGTCTTCCACTAGCGAGTTAATCAACGTGACCGCCTCCCGGTGGGCTGGATGCGCCTGGTAAGCCTCGAGGCTAGTGTTTGATGGATGCTCCGAGATGAGTACAGCATCCCAATGGCCGGGCACCATATTTAGATCCGAGTGAACTTCAATTTGGGTGACGTCTGGAATCACACCGCTGAGTGCCACCAGGGCAGCCCTCATGCTGGCGATATCGATGGACTTTTGGGTCGAATCGGTGGAACGCATCCGAAATGAAACGATGTGCCTGATCATCTGACCGCCTGTGCTCGTAGGGTATATCCACATGGGTTCCCACTAAAGAAGGATAGCTGATGGGAAGAAAGATCGCGGTATTGGGAACGGGTGCGAACGGGGCCTCGATCGGAGCCGATCTGACGATGGCGGGCGAAGACGTCGTTTTCATTGAGCAGTGGCCGGCCCATGTCGAAGCTATGAGAGCGCATGGGGTGACAATACGGACTCCATCGGAGACCAAAACTGTCGACGTTCGAACCATGCACCTGTGCGAGGTTGCGACCCTTAGACACAAATTTGACGTTGTCTTGATGCTGATGAAGGCATACGACTCTCGCTGGGCGGCGCAGTTCATAGAGCCCTACGTCAATTCGGATGCTCTCGTTGCCGGTATCCAGAACGGTATGAGCATTGATGACATCGCTACCGTCGTAGGCAGCCATCGGACGATGGGGTGTGTCATCGAGATCACCTCCGCAATGTTCGAACCAGGAATCATCGAACGACACTCGGATCCGTCGCGCTCCTGGTTTGCTGTCGGATCGATCGATAGCACTACCAAGGGTCGCGAGGAGGAGATCGCGGGGTTACTTCGAAACAGCGGTTCGGTCTCCATCGTCGATGACATTCGTGCAGTCAAATGGATGAAAATTGTGAGCAACTCCACCACACTGGCAACTACCGCGATCGTCGGACTTCCCATGATCGAGGCGGCGGGCATTCCTGAGATGCGAAGATTCATGCTGCAGTCAGGCCAGGAGGCATTGGATGCCACCTTGATGCTCGGGAACCCGATTCTGCCGATTTTCGGCCTGACCCCAAATGCGGTGAGCGAACCGTCCACGGTGGTTGAAGCTCTGTTAGACACTCTTCTTGAGGGGTTCGTGCTTCCAAAATCGATCACAACGATCCTGCAGGATTGGATGAAGGGTCGCAGGAGTGAGGTCGAGAACATCAATGGTCTTGTTGCCTCGACCCATCGCGACTTTGGTCTCCGGGCGCCGGTCAACGAGGCCGTTGTTGAGGTTGCGCACAGAATCGAGAGAGGGGAATTGGAACCCGGTATGGCAAATCTAGGGATCATGCTTGATCTGGCGACCAGATAGGGTCGCCACTTGCCTACCCGACGATGACGATTGCTAGGCCTAGCCCACTAGGGGTTCTAACGGCTGGATGCCTAGAATTCAGCCTCGATCACCTTGACTTCATAAGTTGAGTAAACAACTTTTTATTGCCGCCGCGTGGTTGGTTAGCCGGCAATAACTGCGCTAACACTCGCGACCGAGTTTTCGCGATGCGTGTCGTGCCATTGAACCAAGCGAGCCACATTGCGCGCGCAAAGAGCATCGAGGATCTCGTCATGCTCGAGCAGAATACGTTCCCTATTTGTGGCACTCGAGAAGTAGACAGATCGATAAA
>Ga0247838_1000972_pt1 | contig 43400 bp, 37 predicted proteins | sample LaCruzMarch2015__5_FD_189097 | JGI IMG/M metagenome (GOLD analysis project Ga0247838, IMG submission 189097) | Freshwater microbial communities from meromictic Lake La Cruz, Castile-La Mancha, Spain - LaCruzMarch2015_15m | ecosystem: Environmental > Aquatic > Freshwater > Lake | place: Spain...
GCCTACTGTTGCCGATAGGGTTTTGGCAAGTAGAATGGGAGTTGTAGCTGTTGAAAGTTTGTTAAACAACAAATCGGGAGTTATGATAGGTATTGTAAATAATCAAGTTAATTTTACGGCCTTCGATAATGCCACCACTAACGTAGATAATTTCGACAGCGAAATGCTACGAATTGCGGGCATATTATCAGTTTAAAATGGTGCAAAAAGAATACAAGCATTCAAAGTTATTTCCCGATTTGGAAGAAATTCCTAAGGAGGCAGCTATTGATATTCTTGAACAAAAGGTATTTCTTTCTGGAGGTGAAATAAAGCAATGGAATGGTCCGTTTTCTAAATTGTATTCACCAATTTATGTTCATTCAAATGGAGAATCTGCACCTAAATACTTAGGCTCTTATCCTGAAATGAATGGTGAAGCTGCCATTGAAGTAATGCAAGCAGCTAAACTTGCCTATAACCAAGGAATGGGCGAATGGCCCACCATGCAAGTAAAGAATAGAATTATTCACGTTGAATTATTTTTAACCGCATTCCTAAAAACCAAAACAGAAATTGTAAAGTGGTTAATGTGGGAAATTGGTAAAAATAAAGGCGACTCAGAATCAGAGTTCGATAGAACAGTAGATTATATTATTGATACAGTTGAAGCGCTCAAAGAACAAGATAGAAATGCTTCTAAATTGGAGTTAAATTCAGGAATTTATGCACAAGTAAAACGCGGCCCTATTGGCGTGGTGCTTTGCATGGGACCTTACAATTATCCACTTAACGAAACTTTTGCTACACTTATTCCTGCCTTAATAATGGGCAATGCAGTAATTTTTCGTCCTGCTAAATTTGGAATTTTACTCATTCACCCACTGCTTCAAATTTTTAAAGATTGTTTTCCAAAAGGTGTCATCAATGTTATTTATGGTGATGGGAAGGAAACAGCTGGGAAATTAATGGAATCTGGCGGAATTGATGTACTAGCATTTATCGGTTCCAGCAAAATTGCGAATCTGCTAAAAAGACAACATCCAAGCCCTAACAGACTTCGTTCTGTTTTAGGTTTAGATGCCAAAAATCCGGCAATTGTTTTGGCCGATGCAGATTTAGAAATTGCAGTAAACGAATGTGTAAATGGAGCGCTAGCTTTTAACGGACAAAGATGTACAGCACTTAAAATTCTATATGTTCAAAAAGAAATTCTTTCCCGTTTTCTTGAGTTATTTACCCACAAAGTAGAACAACTCAAAGCGGGAATGCCTTGGGAAAAAGATGCATATATTACGCCCTTACCCGAGCCAAATAAATCTCAATACTTAAAAGAATTAATAGACGATGCTATAATAAAAGGAGCATCAATTTTAAATGAAGGTGGAGGCGTAAGTTACCAAAGCATTTTCTTCCCAACCGTATTGTTTCCGGTTAATAAGAGCATGCGCATTTACAGCGAAGAACAATTTGGTCCCATTGTTCCCATTGTACCTTTTGATGATATAAGCGAACCTTTAAATTATATTGTTGAAAGCAATTATGGTCAACAAGTAAGTCTTTTTAGCAATAATGCAGATACTTTGGCAAAACTTATCGACCCATTAATCAATCAAGTTTGCCGAATCAATATCAATACAAAATGTCAACGCGGGCCTGATGCTTTTCCTTTTAATGGAAGAAAAGATTCAGCCGAAGGAACCTTAAGTGTAATTGATGCATTGCGTGTTTTTAGCATTAGAACTATGGTTGCCACCCGCGATACTGAACAAAACAAACAAATTTTCACTCAAATATTGGAAGGCCGAAAATCTCATTTCCTTTCCACAGACTTTTTACTTTAAGAAAAAAACTATGCTATTAATCGCCGACAGTGGTTCAACGAAATGTGACTGGATGCTCATCAAAGAAAATGAAGAGGCTCAGAGTTATAATACAATGGGTTTTAATCCTTATTTTCATAATGAAGCAGTAATTTCAAATGCCATTCGCCAAAACAACGAGTTATGTGAGATTGCACCAAGCGTAACCATTTTATTTTTATACAGTGCTGGATGTTCCAGCAAAGAACTGAAACTTGTAGTGGAACGAGCACTTCGTTCAGTTTTTGTAAATGCGAACATTTATGTTGACCACGATTTAGTGGGCGCGGCATTCGCTACCTGGGACGAAAATCCTGCAATTACAGGAATTCTGGGAACAGGTTCTAACTCTTGCTACTTCGATGGTGATATTGTGAAACAAGCCAATTCAGGTCTTGGACTTGGTTACATTTTGGGTGACGAAGGAAGCGGTAGTTATTATGGTAAAACTTTGCTGCGCGATTACTTGCACAATAAGCTGCCTGACGAACTTTACGATTTACTGCGCAAAGAATATAAACTCAACCGTGATGTAATTGTAGAAAACGTTTATATGAAACCACATGCAAACGTTTATTTAGCATCATTCATGAAAATATTATCAGATAACAAAAAACTAGAATGGGTGGAAAACTTAGTAAATAAAGGGATGGAAGACTTTTTCCTTTCGCACGTAACTTGTTATAAAAATTATCAAAGAGTACCCGTACATTTTATCGGTTCTATTGCTTTTCATTTCGAAGATAACCTTAGAAATGTTGCTGATAAAATGTCTATTCAAGTGGGAACAATCATTAAAAAGCCAATTTTTGGTTTGGTAAATTACCACATGAAAAATCACTTTTCTAAAAAAACTTCTTAATCACGAAATTTATAAATAATGCCTCAACAGCAACAAAATTCAACCACACGAAACATACCCGTTGGTAATTATTCATCACATGTCATCAATGGTCAACAAATCGTTTTCAATGCCGATAACGCTCAAATTATAGCTACTGTTTATAGCTCAGGAATCATCAGGTTTCGAATCGCCAGAAAAGGATTTAATTACTCAGGTTTTTCTTACGCAGTAATTCAGCAACCTCAAAGTATTGATATTGACATACAAGAAGATGCTCATAAATTTTTCATCAATACCGAGGATTTACATGTAGTAATTACCAAAAATCCTATGCGCATAAGCGTGTATAATGCGAGTGGTGAATTGCTAAACGAAGATGATAAAGCTTTCGGAACATCTTGGTTAGGAAACGAAGTTACTACCTATAAAAAACTTCAAGAAAATGAACGTTTCATTGGTTTAGGAGAGAAAACTGGAAACCTCGATCGCCGTGGAAAAGCCTATGTAAACTGGAATACCGACAATTTTGCTTACCCAACAGATGGAGATCCGCTTTACTTAACGGCTCCATTTTATATTGGATTAAACGATCATTTAGCTTACGGAATTTTCTTCGATAACTCTCACAAAACAACCTTCAATTTTGGTTGTTCCAATAACCGTTTCTCTTATTTCCAAGCAGAAGATGGTGATATGGATTACTATGTAATTTATCAGCCAAGCATTGCAGGTATCATTGAGCAATACACTTGGCTAACAGGTAGAATCGAAATGCCGCCAAAATGGTCATTGGGTTTTCAGCAATGTCGTTATAGCTACTATCCTTATCCGGAAGTACTCAATGCTGCAAGAACCTTTCGCGAAAAAGACATTCCTGCCGATGTACTTTACCTGGACATTCATTACATGGAAGCTTACAAGGTTTTTACTTGGCACAATAAGCGTTTTCCCGATCCTGTGGCACTCATGAAAGAACTCAAAGAAATGGGCTTTCACGTAGTAGTTATTCTCGACCCTGGTGTGAAAGTAGAAAAAGGATATCATGCTTACGAAGATGGAAAAGCCAAAGATTTGTTTGTAAAATATCCTGATGGTGAAGAATATCAAGGGCAAGTTTGGCCAGGCTGGAGTGCATTCCCAGATTTTACCAAAGAAGAAGCACGCAATTGGTGGGGCGAACAAATGAAAGTGCTCACCGAAAGCGGCGTTGAAGGGTATTGGAACGATATGAATGAGCCCGCAGCTTGGGGACAACACATGCCAGATTTAATGGAATTTGAATATGAAGGCGATGGAGGAACACATAAAAAATCAAGAAATGTTTACGGAATGCAAATGGCCCGTAGTACCTTCGAAGGAGGTAAGAAACTGCTTCAAGGAAAACGTCCATTTGTTTTAACACGTGCCGGTTACAGCGGTATTCAGCGTTATGCAGCCGTTTGGACTGGCGATAATGTTAGCACCGACGACCATATGATGTGTGGTGTACGTTTAGTAAACAGTCTTGGCCTTACTGGAATTCCTTTTACAGGAAACGATGTTGGCGGTTTTGCTGGCGAAGCTACACCAGAGTTATTTGCCCGTTGGATTGCGTTAGGCACCTTTTCTCCATTCTTCCGTTCTCATAGCATGGTAAACAGCCGCGACTCAGAGCCTTGGTCTTACGGTGAAGAAGTAGAAGATATTTCGCGTAATTACATCAAATTACGTTATCGCATCATGCCTTATTTGTACTCCTTGTTTTACGAAAGTTCGCAAACAGGTATGGCCATAGCACGTTCATTAGCTATTAATTACAGTCATGATGCTATGATTTTCGACAGTAATTATCAGAACCAGTACTTATTTGGTCCAGCGTTTTTGGTAATTCCGGCTTTAAGCACCACTAATTTTCACAAGGCATACTTCCCGGAAGGCACTTGGTACAATGCTTACACTGATAAATTGGAAGCAGGTAAAACCGAAAAAATACTTGAGTATGGCAAAGAAGTATTGCCACTATTTGTAAAAGCGGGTTCTATCATTTTAATGCAGAATTCCATAACCAATTTGCACAACCAAGTTCCAAAAGATTCTTTAGAGACTCATATATATCTTGGCGGAGAAACCAGTTTCCAGTATTACGAAGACAATGGTACCAACTATGAAAATAAAGAAGGTAAATTCCTAACCCGTAATTTCAATTTAAATGCGAATTCATTACAAATTGAAGCACCGCAAGGCAATTTTACAAGCCACTTTAAAACAGTTAAAATTTACCTACATGGATTAGCTGCTAGCATAAAATCAGTTCAAGTAAATGGCGCAGTAACAGCACTTTCTTATGAGCATTATCGCTTCATAGAGCCCGTTTCCGACTTCGACCCTTATCATTTTCCACCAGAAGAACCATTACAAATTTCTAATTTAGCATACGTAGAGATTCCGTTGAGCAACAACGAGTTGAAACTTACCTGGTAACATTTTTTTAAACGCAATTTCAAAAAGCCGATTCATAAAACAGTCGGCTTTTTTTGCTTTTAAGACAATTTTTCATTTTGGACGTGCCCTTTCAGGTCGTTAATCCCAATGGGGCGCTTTTCATTCCAAGTCCGACTGCTTCGTTGCTTGGCAGTGCGGGCTTTCCATTGCAATCGCTCACGCTTGCATTTCAGTATAAAATGAGCAAATAGTATATCAAGTTTTACTATTTTAAATTATGAAACTTTTAAAATGGGGAAACTAAATTTGTGAAACTACACTTTGTGAATTGACATTCGGGAAAAGACATTTTATGGAAATTTCATTTCGAGAAACCCCATTTCGGGGAAACTACATTTCCCACCCACGCTCAAATTTCGGGATATTAATTCAATCATCCAATTCAAACTTTTCAAGATTCTTTTGAAAACTTAGCCGTTTATAAACGTTTAACATACGACTAATTGGAATCTTATTGTTTAAATTGCAACTAGGGTGGGGCTTCGGGGCCCCGTTAATTAAAGATTACATATCAATTATTTTAATTGAGAACCAATTTAATTAAAGCATTATTCCTAATTTCATGGGAACTTCCACAAAAATTAATTCTGAATTTTCTATTGCTTTTATGTTAATTAAATCCGTTTCATAAATACCTAAAGCGTCTCCAGCAGCCATTATATAACCTTCAATTTCAACCGAACCGCTTGCACAATGTATATAAATTCCATTATTTTCTAAATTCATTTTATATTCAATGACAATATCTTTCTCAATATTTGAAACACTAAAAAAGGCATCCTGATTTATTGTTGTACTGCCATTTCTTCCATCTGGAGAAATACCTAATAATATTTTATTTAGTTTATCATATGGTTCAAAACTAAACTTACCATGTCTTGGTGCAACATCTTTTATTTTCGGATATACCCAAATTTGATAGCTGTGAAAAGTTGCTGTTTTCGAAGCATTAAACTCGCTGTGCATGATACCCTTTCCTGCGCTCATAGTTTGTAGAGAATTTATATCAATAATTCCCTCGGCTCCGGTATTATCTTTATGCGCTTGTGCACCAGAAATTAAAATGGTAGTAATCTCCATGTTTTGATGTGGATGCATGTCAAAACCTTTTCCTGCGGCTACAATATCATCAGCAAAACCGCATAATGCTCCGAAGTTTGTTTGATAGGGCACAAATGCATACTAGCTCTCTTTCCAGGCATCTTTTTTATGCATTCGCTCATTGCCTGGTTTTAAAATAGATTTCACCCTTTAAATCCTATTTTAGTATGCGTTCCATCACAATAAGGTTTGTTACTAGAAGCTCCGCAGCGGCAAAATGCAGTTACTTTGTTCTTTTGAGTTTTGTTTCCGGCAGCATCTTTAACAGTAATATTTCCATACACCAATAAAGGGCCATTGGGCATTATTTCGGCAATTATTTCTGAATTAATCGCTTCTTTATTTTCCTGATTTTCGTTCATATAATAGCTGAGTGCCCCGCTAGGACAATTGTTTATTTGTTTGATAATTCTTTCTGTTGTTGCTCCTTCCGGTTTAATCCATGGTTTTTCTGAAGGATTAAATACAGATAATAAACCATCTTCACCTTTCCAACATTTCGTGGAATGAATGCATTTTTTAGGCTCCCAAACAATGGTTACCTCACTATTACTATATTTTTTAGTTTCCATTTTTGATGTCTGTGTTTATGATTATTTTATTTTCTAATATTTTTGAAACTGGACATTTATTTGCAATCATCAATAATCTTTCTTTTTGTTCTTCAGAAATTGATGTCGGGAAATAAATACTTCTTTTTAAAGTCGATGTAAATTCTGCAGATTTATCAATATACAAATCCAAATTAACTTCTATTGCTGGAATGTCCCATTCTTTCCTGTCAATATACATGCGTAGTGTAGACAAGGTGCAGCCGGCCAGTGCTGCTAAAAGGGTAGAGTACGGGTCGGGACCTTTATCTTTTCCTCCAAAAGAAACAGGCTCGTCCATTAAAAACGAACCTGCTTCCCAATTAATTTTACATAGGTATTTATCTAAACCAATACTGCCTTTTACATTGCTTTGAGGATTAATTTCCATAATAAAACAATTTAATTTAAATTTAATTTCTCACTTAAATCCTTTAAAACACCTTCGTCTCCGTAAGGATAATCAATGCCCGGCTCAGAGGTAAATGTATTAGGAAGATTTTCTGCAATAAATTTCTTAATTCTTTTGCGTTGAGCGGCATCATATCTTCCGCCTATTAATATAAAATCTACTTTAGGTAAAGTACTTAAAAGACGAATGCCTTCCTCTTCGCATAAAGTTCCATAAGCAGTTACCTTTCCAAAATCGGCCAGCATTGAAATTACATGATTTCTCATTTCGGGATTGCCTCCAAAAATTACCATCACTGGAGCATCTTTATTTGGATGGATGAATTCTGATTTTAATTGCATAACATTTTCAGTTTGGCAGTTTAAATTTAATATATTGGAAAAATGAAAAAGCAAAAAGAATATATTTCTCATTTTAGTTGTGTTTAAGCATTCGATTTTTTGGCTCTCTGAATAAAATAAAGTATTGCTAAAGCTACTACAATATGCATTACGTCTAACGCTACACCATAAGCAACAGTTACATTCGGAATTCCCATAAATGGATTCATGAATGAAAGCAACATTAATATAATAGAAACAATGCTAAATATTTTAAATCCATTATTGGTGAATTTCTCGAGTAAGAAAAACACGATACTCGCAATAATAGATGGAACAATACTTGAAATTATAACAAGAATGACTGTTAAAGGCTCGTTGGGTTGTACAAAAATGGTGTCAACGATTATTCCAGCTGCATGGAAAATAAAAAATAATATGGCATTAATTACTGCCGATACAGCACCTGCTGTTAATCCAGCTAAGATGGATTGTTTGAAAGTTAGTTTTGCGTTCATTTGATTTTGATTTTTAGTTATTGATTATTTGGTTTTATTTTTAGGTTTAAAGCTTCAGTTTTTTTAAATTTCATTATTCATTATTCATTATTCATTATTCATTATTCATTATTCATTATTCATTATTCATTATTCATTATTCATTATTCATTATTCATTATTCATTATTCATTATTCATTATTTGTACGTACAAACATATATGCAAAAAAAATCAGCTTCTTAGTTCATCCAGCCATTCATTCATGAGCCTTGCTTTTTCTTCATTTATTTTTTTAAGCTTCGTATTTTTAGAAAATGGAGCTTTGTCAATTTCGTCCAAAAGCGCCAATCCTTCTTTGGTAATACTTATGTTTACAAGTCTTCTATCTGTTACATCGTTTATTCTTACCGCTAGTTTCTTTAGCACCAATTTATCTACTATTCTGGTAGCATTCGATGATTTATCTATCATTCTCTGAGTAATGTCCTGGTTACAATAGCTTTCTGGATATTTCCCTTTTAGAATTCTTAATACATTAAATTGATGAGGTGATAAATTGAATGGTTTAAGACGTTCTGCAATAATATTATTCAGCCAACTGCTTGTAAATGAAATATTCAAAACCAATTTTTGGAATTCGCTTTTAAACGGCTTGGTCTGTTTTATTTCTTCTTCTAATTTCATAATACGATGCAAATATATATATATTAATTGTACATACAAACATTATTTTTAAAATGACTCGAAATTTGGCGTATACGTTATTGATTATTATTTAAAATAAAATTTATGCATTCTATTATAATGTCACCGCTCTTATAATTTCACCGCTCCTATAATGTCACCTCTCCTTTAATTTCACCACTCCTATAATGTCACCACTTCGTGGTTTTTATTTAGGTGTGAATTATTGTTCAATTTTAATGTGACATTTAAATTTTTGAATCATCCAATTTTAACACCTATAATTTAATTTAAATTGTTTTATCAATAATATTAATTCGCATTTAATATTGCTTCACCGTCTATTATTATGTCACCACTCCTATAATTTCACCTCTCCTATAATGTCACCACTTATTGGTTTTTATTTTTGAAGGAATTAAAATTCGATATTGTTTTGATATTTAAATATATAAAACAATGCATTTTAATTTCATACTATTACTTTCCCTTTCTCCTTTTCCCTTTTAACTTTATACTTTCAACTTTATACTTTCAACTTTATACTTTCAACTTTATACTTTCCTCTTTCCCCTTTCTCCTTTCCCCTTTATACTTTTAACTTTATACTTTCAACTTCCCATTAACCGTGAATCCTTTCCGAATTCCCGTATTGCTGAATGATCTCGGATTCGTATTCTAAAAATTCACGCCAACGTGCATCTACATCAATCTTTTCGGCTGCTGCATATTGTCTGGCGAGTGTAATAAATAATGTGTAATGTCCGGCTTCAGATTCCATCAACTCTCGGTAAAATGCTGCTAGCTTTTCGTCTGGCACATTTTCAGACAACACCTTGAAGCGCTCGCAGCTGCGTGCCTCAATCATCGCACCTAATAATAAGCGCTCTACCAAACTTTGAATGCGGGAACCATCTTTCCGCACAAATTGTAATAATTGGTTCACATAATCGTCTTTTCTTTCTCTTCCTAAACTCCAGCCACGTTCTAATATTAATTCATGCACCCTTTGAAAATGTTCCATTTCTTCCATTGCCAAAGCGCTCATTTGCGTTACCATATCATCAAATTCTGGATATCTAACTATTAATGTAATAGCATTGGAAGCAGCTTTTTGCTCACAAAACGCATGGTCGGTCAATATTTCATGTAAATTCTGGTGAGCAATATCCGCCCAGCGCGGGTCTGTTGGCAAGTGTAATCTTAACATGCCGCAAATTTAAACTTATTTTAAGTGTGAATAAAAGTAATATGTTATTTGATCACGCCTTCTGAAAAATACCTATTTTTCCTTTTTTAATATTTATGAAAAAATCTTTATTTCTCTTTCTTTTATTTATATTTTCCTTAAGTACTTCCGCACAATACTTCGAGCCCAAAATAAATCCAAACGACCCAAGCTTACCGCATTGGGTCCAATTGATGTACGCCGAAAATCAAAATGTTTTGGAAGTGGATCGTGCTTACAAGGCATATTTCAGCAGCAGACCTTTCTTACAAGATGTGTACACCCGCTATTACAAGCGCTGGAGAAGATATGTAACCACTTTTTTACAAGATGATGGAACATTGCATTTCCCCTCAACTCAAGAAATATTAGATACGAAAGCCAGCATCGAAAATTTTAATGCACAACGCTCCGGCCCTTGGCAGTTTGTTGGTCCTAAAGTTCACCACAATGCAAAGTACCAAGATACAGATGTGAACGAGCAAATTTCTGATCATTCCAACGTGTATTGCTTCGAGCGTTGCACTTCCCAACCCGATATCATGTATTGCGGAACCGAAAGCGGAGGTGTTTTCAAATCTATAGACCATGGTCAAAATTGGTCGTTTGTTACGCCGAATTTACCCATTGAAGGCGTTTCTGCAGTAACAGTTGACCCAGCAAACCCGAATGTAGCCATGTTTTGCGCAGCCAACGAAATCTGGAGAACTGCCGATGGGGGAGGAAACTGGGCCATTGCAGGAAATATGGCCTTTCAAAACTTAAACATCAACGTGTGGCAGTTTTTGTTTCACCCAACAAATCCTCAAATTGTTTTTGCAGCCACCAACCTAGGACTTTACCGAAGTTCAGATAATGGTCTTACTTGGACACAAATATTCAATCAAATTTCCATGTCTATTGCCTTTAAACCCGGTGATCCAACTGTAGTTTACGCACATCGTTATAACCCAACAACCAAAATTGCCGATTTTTACAAAAGTACCGATACCGGTCTTAATTTTACCATTAAACCCAACGGTTGGTTTACCGTTCCTCCTGCAGACGCCGGTTTAATTGATAATCAGGGTGGAAGAATTGCAGTTACCGAAGCTAATCCCAATCGCGTATATGTATTGTTAGTTGGTCAAAGTGAAGCAGGTGCTACTTTAGATTTGCGCGGAACCATTGGCGTATATTCCAGCAACAATGCTGGCGAATCCTGGACATTTCCGCATGTTTTGCAAGGAATGCCTTACGTGTTAGCTACGCATCCCAATTTAATGGACTTTAACGGGTACAGCAGCGATTACAATCAAATATATTACAACACGGCATTTGCATGTTCACATTTAAATGAAAATCGCTTGTTAATTGGTGGACTTAATTTATGGAAAAGTGATGATGGCGGCGCTACTTATCAGGCAGTTGGCGGTTATATCGGGAACTTGCCATACATGCATGTGGATCTTCAGGAATTCAAAAACTTTAAAACCTCCCCAACCACCGAAGAATTTTGGTTCAGCAGCGATGGTGGCTTGAACCTATCAAACGATTGGGCTGCAACGCACGTTTCCTTGGCACGTGGCATAAACGCCGTAAATTTTTGGGGAATTGACCAAGGCTGGAACGATGATATTTTGGCCGGAGGTCGCTACCACAACGGAAATGCAGTATCTCACCAAAACTATGAATCTGGTGATTTTCTTTCCTTAGGCGGAGGCGAAAGTGCAACAGGTTATGTAAACTATGGTCCCGAAAGGAAAACCTATTTTTCTGACATCGATGGAATTGTAGTGCCAGAGCAGCAAAGCGGATTGGTGGAACGATTCTCCGTGCAGCAATTTCCGAATGAAAGTTATTTCGATAACAACAGTTCCCGCATGTGTTTCGACTGGAATTACTGGAATGTTGGTTACCAAGGAAATGAAAATGTATTGTATAAAAGTGTAGATGGAGGAAGCTCTTTTTCGCCCATTTACACCTTCGGAAACGACCCAAATAATGATCTTTTATGGATTGAGCAATCGCACGCCAATCCTAATATTTTTTATGTGCAACAAGTAGTAAATAATATCACCCAGCTTTGGTTAAGCACTGATGCCTGCCAAACTTTTACCCAAGTTGTATTGCCCCAACAAAGGCGAGAAGTGTATTTCACCCTAAGTTATACCAATGCCAGCGAATTGTGGATAACTTACACCTCAGGAACCAATGGCAACAAGGTGTACAGAAGCATCAATGGAGGAACGTTCTGGCTCAATATTACCACCAATACCCTTAATGGATTTCAGCCAAAAGCCATTTCACATCAGGCGGGAACCAATGGTGGAATTTATGTGGCCATGCGAAACGGTCCCGTTTTTTACCGCAATACCGCCAGTTCCGACTGGGCAGCCGTTGGAAGTCAGTTGCCAGCCGCATCTTACCCCTTACGTTTAATGCCATTTTACAAAAACAATAAATTGCGCTTAGGCATGTGGAACATGGGCGTTTGGGAAAACGATTTTCAAGAGCCATCCGCATTAATTGCCGATTTTTCTGCCAATTTCAACGCATTTACCTGCCCAGGAGATACCCTGTGGTTGGTGAACCATTCCGTTTGCGACAGCACCGCCACTTTGCAATGGACATTCGAAGGCGCCACACCAGCAACAAGCACCGCCTTAGCGCCAAAAATTACATATGCCCAAGCAGGAACTTACGGCATTACGCTCATAGTTACCCAAAACGGAGTGTCAGATACCATTACCAAACCAGCATTTATTTCCACCTATCCATCGGCCACATTGCCCATTTCAGAAGATTTCGAAAACGGTAACTTACCAGCCACATGGAAAAACTACGACGATGGTGCTGACGGCGAAGTTTGGGTAGTAGAGAACGATGCCAGCGGCTTTGGCATTGGCAACAACAGCATTATTTTCGATAATTTTTACCAGGATGTGCAAGGCAAGCGCGATTATTTCAGAACCGGCAAGCTCGATTTTAGTAACGTAGCCGCCGCAAGTGTAAGTTACGATGTAGCTTACGCCAAATACGACAATAATTATTCAGACTCCATGGCCATAAAAGTTTCCAGCGATTGTGGCGCAACATTCACCACCGTTTTGGTCAAGGGAGGAGACCAACTCGGAACAGCACCATCACAAACCACCTATTTCACTCCCACAGCCAGCCAATGGCGCCGCGATTCAGTGCTCATTACCGATTTCTCGGGCGCCGAAGAAGTATTCATTGCCTTCGAGAACCGCGGACGTTATGGCAATCCCATATATATCGATAACATCAACATCCGCAAGTTAACCACAGTAGCCATTACAACAACAATTAGCTTGAGCTGCCGCGTATTTCCAAACCCCGCCAGCGAATTCATAAACGTAGAAATCACCAACCCCATTTCCGCCCAAACCACTTACAACGTAATAGACATCAGTGGCCGCATAGTCGCCAAAGGTAGCACGAGCGAAAACAGCTTCACACTTCCCACCGCCAATTGGGCATCAGGGCTGTACATGTTAGAAATTTTAAACGGCGGTAAAAGTGTGAAAGAGCGGGTGGTGCTGAGGTAAGCGTTTTAGTTTTAAGGGCTTTAATATTTATGCTGAGCGCCCTCGCTGGGCATTTTATTAAACTACAATCATTATTTCCGGGGCGCCGCGCTTTCGGCTGCACACGGTGCTTGCCTCAATCGCTCTCAGGGGGGAGGGTAATACAGTGCATTAAATATAACCTTTTTTAGTAATAATAAATATACAAGTAGAATTAATTGAAAATATAAAGAATACATTTTTTTACTATTTTGCAGACATGAAATCTAACCCTGAAAATTCTTTAAAACTTTCTTTTGCAGGCAAACGGATTTTACCTAATAAACAAATCGTAAAACAAGCTCTTGAAGAATTTTTCGAAAAGCTTAGTATTGAAAATGGCTTAGAAAAAGTAGAGTTTTTCAATGGATTAGCGGAAGGCTCAGATTTATTGGCTGCTGAGTTATTTCTTGAAACACCATTAAAAGGAAGCAGAATTTTGCATGCTGTAATTCCAATGGAAACTAACTATTACATAAAAACAATAGAAGATAAAATTGCAAAATTAAAGTTTACTCAACTTTGGGAAACTGCCAATAGAAAAACAATAATGCCGATTGTAAATGACCTTAATCTTAATCGGGCCTATATTTTACAATCTGATTTTTTGGCGCAGCAAGGTGATGTGCTTCTAGCTGTGGCCGACACCGATGCAGAATTACTAGAAGGAGGTACATTAGATACTATAAACAAATTTCTTATTGAAAAAAAACCGATTTTTTGTTTCGATTATTTGAAACAAGGTTGGTTTATTTCTTCATACAGTATTGAAAAAAAAAGTTACAAAATATCCGATTTAGAATTTTATAAGCAACTCTATGACTACCCACACCAAATTCAATTCAGAAGACTATCTTCATGAAATAAGCAGCATTGATGCCGGAAAAGAGCCTGACCAATATCTAAAAAAGATGCGGTTTTGGCTAATAAGGAGCTTTGAAGGTTTTTTAAAAAAAGGTATTCAATCAGACTATGTTGGATATAATTTATCGAAAGAACATCCGGCCTACCCAATTGAAGAAATCCGCCAGAAATACGATAACATAGCAGGCCACTACGCTAACATGTATCGAGGGGGATATTTGTTTAACTATTTTGGATTTGCATTAGCAGTAATTATAGCTTCATTTGCTTTTGCTGTTTTGTATTATAAAGATGAATTAAACACCTTTTTTAATTACGAATATTTTGCAGATATAGTTTTAATTGTCTTAGGCACCTTAAAATTATTGGTAATTATGAAAATAATTGGGAATACACATGATTTGAAAAACAATAGCATTAACTTAAAACATATCGATTTTCGCTATGTAGCTGAGCGTTTGCGTTTTGATGTAGCCTTCGCAATTATTGGTGAAAAATGCAAACTAAGTCCAAACTCTGGTAGGCATTTACAACAAATGTTGAATGAATATACTGGTTTCTTGCTATACCGCGATAAAGTATTACCTGAACTTGCTCAAATACCTTTGCAACCACAAGCAAGCAGTGAAGATGAAGAAATTGCCTACAAATATTTGATTGATGACCAAATGAAATTTCACGAAAGTCGTAAAACAAGGCATATCACCTTTGAGTATAAACTAAAGAGTTTGGCAGAAATTCTGAATAAAGCTGTACTTTTTATTGTTATATTAGATTTACTAATTGCTCTATGTCATGTTATATGTCATTCTATTCACTTTGAATGGCAATTGATTGATGGGGCGCATACATTTACTAGCATTTTAGTTATGCTCACTATTATTTTTCCAGCTTGTGTTGCAGCACTTGTTGCAGTAACAGCTCAAAGTGAATACGGGAAATTAAGTGCGCGTAACAATCGATTAATGATTGAATTGTCAGGCTTTATAGAGCAATACAAAAACAGTCAGAATAAACAAGATTATTTTGCAAGTAATTTTTCACCTACAGTGCAAAAGCTCATGGATGAAGTAACTGAATGGACCTTGATTTATGAAAAGGAAGTGCATGAAATGTAAAATACTAACCTATGGCAAAAGTTTTTATTTCCTATGAGTTTAAAGATGAGGTAACGAAGCCCACTGTTGATAATTGGAGAAAACAGGGGCTTGGGGCAGATATTTCCTTCATTTCGATACCTTACATTCCAAAGCAACCTCTCATTGGGAAAACGAAACTTCGAAAAATAATAACTACCGAAATTGCTAAAGCTGATATTGTACTGGTGCTTGTTAGCGGCAACACACACTCAAAACCTTGGATGTTGTATGAAATTCGAATAGCTCAAAAATTAGGTAAGAAATTATTTTGGTGTGCTGTTGCCAATAAAAATCCAGGATTACCTGATGAATTAAATAATGTATCGGAGGTAGAGGCTAATCTAAAAGCAGTAGAAAAGACAATAAGAAGCTTTCAATCTGAAATAGATAAGAAAAACAAAACGAAATAAAGGTATATGTCAGAACTCGCCCTAAAACTCATCGCCGAAAATAAACGCACGAAAAATCCTGTGTTGGATTTGGGGAATTGTGGGTTGACTGAAATACCTGTGGAAATTTATTCTTTGCCATGGATAAAAAATCTGAATCTAGCAAGTAGCATAAATTTAACTTGGGGACAAAAGGCACATCAAAAAGACCTTTACAAGCACACCCAAAACAATGGTTTAATTAATGATATTAAATCATTCATCGATTTAGGACAGCTCGTTAATTTACAGGAACTATTCATTTCTGGAAGCCTTAGATACTACGATCCAAGAAAAGGGAATTGGAACAATGATTTTAAAAGAATTGACGGATTGGATTTCATTAGTAGCAATAAGAACTTAACTTCACTTTCAATAGAGTTTATTCAGATTCTTGATTTCAGACCTTTAAATAAATTAGTTAATTTGGAAAGGTTAAGCTTCTGGAACACTAGAATGTGGCAAGTTGAGGATTTGCAAAACTTAACTAATTTGAGAATGCTTAATCTCAAATTTAATTCAATAGAAGAGATTTATTCATTATCGAACCTAATAAATCTAGAAAGCTTAGTAATTAATGCAAATCAAATAACTGATATTTCTCCATTGAAAAATATAGTAAGTTTAAATTATTTAGATCTTCAAGGAAATAGAATTAGCGATTTGAGTCCTATTAAACACCTTTTCAAAGGTGCGAATACTGAAGTTATTGCAGATGATAATCCGTTGAAATATCCTCCTGAGGAAATTTATAAAATGGGACGAAATGAAATAATTAATTATTTCAATCTTGAGAACAAAATCCCCAACGACCAAATAAAGTGTATCTTCCTCGGCAATAGTACTGTCGGTAAAACTTCTATGATTAAATTTCTAAAGGACAAGAAATACGACCGAAAGCAAATCACAACTCACGGTATATTGCAAACGTATTGGGAAATATCACATCCCGGGAGAGATGAATTTCACAAACCTATCCAAGTGAATATTTGGGATTTTGGAGGGCAACATTATTACCATAGCATGCATCGTCTTTTCCTTACTAGAGGGGCAGTGTATGTGATGGTGTGCACTAAAGAGTTGGATTGGAATGGGCGTTCACCTTTAAAAATAAATACTGAAAACGATGAAGCTTCAGAAGGGGCAAATAAAGTTATAGTGAAAACTGAAACGCGCAAAACGGAACATTTTGATTATCGGTATTGGCTGAGTTCTATAGACTATAATGATAATAATCAGCATACCTCAAAAAAGTCACTTGTACACTTGGTGCAATCAAAGTATGATTATAAAGCCTTTGATAAAGATGAGGATTACAATTTAACTTTAGCTACAGAGACAATTCAACAGTACCCTGACCTCACTCTCGTTCCTTTCCTTGGAGTGAATGTAGATGCTGCCTTTTTAATTTTGGATGATTCTGTTTCTGCTAAATCCATTCCCGAGGAATACCGTATTGACTTTCAAAAATTCGAAAAGTCTTTGATTCGTTCATTATTCAAACAAATTGATAAAGAGGAAATCCCCGCTCGATTTCCTGATGTGCGCAACCTAATAAGGGATTGGGTAAATGAAAGCAGAAAGGAACAATGGAATCCAAAAGAACATCCTTTTTTCAAGGATAAGGATATTGATGTTTCCCCTGTTCAAGATGCTCCAAGTCCATTTATGAGTGATGATTCGTTCAAAGAATTGATTCAAATGCTCACCCGCGAGAAAGATTATACCGGTTCTGACTTTGAAGGATACTATTCAGTTTTATTGATTTATTTGGAGAGCATGACTGGTGCTATTTCCTATTTCAGAGATTTACCATTTGAAGGTTTAAATGAAGGCGATACTAAACAAGATGGCCAAGGAATGATTTGTATTGACCCGCAATGGTTGCATGATACTATTTTTAAGATTTTAGACCCTAACACTGTAATGCAAGGTCAATCTTTCGGGATAGAGCATGTTGAAAAACATATTGGTAATAATGGACTTACAGCCCTGCAATTGGCGAAGATCATGATACGTTTGGACTTGATTTTTGACTATTCCGCGATAAATCCTTTCAATGGATATGACACTCTAAATGCTTATAAACTTATTGTATCAAATGAGGCAAAAATATGGTACCTTTCTCCTCATACTTTGGCTTTTGATGCGCCAATTGATAAAATTAAAGAATACCGTGAGCTGAAACCTGCGCTTTCTATCAAATTCCCTGATTATTTACCACCAGATGCAATTGCAAGATTTGTTGCACGTGAAGGTTCCACAATTACTGATATTCATGAATCGCTCATTTGGAAGTATGGTGTAATTTATTACCTAGATGAATTGAATTTGAGGGTCATGGTTAAGGCTGAACTTGAAAAGTGTATAGTGGAGGTCTTCACATCGGATATGTTTCAGGATAAGATTGGTGAGCGGACTTTATCTTATTTAAAACGATTTACAAGGGTATTCATTGAAGATATTTGTAAAGGAAATCCAAAGCTAAGATTGCAACTGAAAGGTTGCACTGAAGTAAGCTGGGAAGCATTAATCCATTCATCAAAAGATGCACGAATTTCAGCTTTCGATAAAAGAATTATTGAAGCTGGATTATATCGGCACTTAATACCCTCTGAAAATTTGGCACCAAGGATATTCATTAGTTATACAAGAAAAGATAAGGAATTGGTTCAAGAGTTTGTTAGTGTTTTAACTACTTTAAAGGGCCAAGGAAGGGTTGATTCTTGGATGGACAATGAAATCTCCGAATCGGAACCAAACTGGAGAGAAAAGCTTAGAAAGGAAATCCAAAGTGCGGACATAATGCTTTGTTTGATTACCAACGAGTATTTGAACGAAAAAGCACACCCAGTTATTTACGAGCTTGAATTGCCAACGGCTATTGATAAGGTGCGGATTACAACACATACCGATAATCCGTTTCAAATTTTTAGAGTGCTTTTAAAAGACTCAATGGTCGAAAACTCCCTTTTGTCCAATGGTCAAATAGTTAATGGCGGGAAGCCAATCTATGATACTGATCCTCATGCAAGAGAAAAGAATATTAATGAAGTACTTAGAAATATTTTAAACGCCTAGACCCATGTCTGAACTCGCACTAAAACTAATAGCAGAATGCAAAAAGACCAAAAGCCCAAAGCTGGACTTGGGGAATTGTGGCTTAAAAGATTTGAATGAAATCAAGAAAGAAATTTATGAAATAGGAGAGCATCTCGAGGAGTTAAATTTCTGTAATCAATGGGTAGAATGGATAGGTACTGAAAGAAAAAATGTAAATTCATTAAATTTAGGACTAGAAAACTACTTAGAAAATGTAATTGACTTAGCCCCTTTGAAGCAACTTAAAATTCTAAGGATTGGAGGAGTATATAACAAACAGTGGCCAATTCAAAACCTTGATTTTATTGTAAATAATTACAAGCTTCATACTATATATGCCATATATAATCTGTTTTCAGACATTTCACCTTTTATAAACTTAGGAAATCTTATTTCGCTTGATTTCAGTGGTAATCAGGTTACAGATATTTCTCCTATAAGTAACTTAAAAAAGCTTTCTACCCTCAAATTTAGTATTAATCAGGTTTCAGACATTTCCCCAATAGTAAACCTACGTTTGCTTTCTTCGCTTAATTTCAGTAGTAATCTGGTTTCAGATATTTCTTCAATTAAAAGTCTTACTAAGCTTTCATTGCTTTATTTCAGCTATAATAAGGTTTCTGATATTTCACCTTTGTATATGCTTGAAACGCTTTCTTCGTTAGATTTCAGCAGTAATAAGGTTATAGATATTTCTCCAGTAGTTAACCTTAATGAGCTTACTTATCTTGATTTCAGTTTTAATTTTGTTTCAGATATTTCACCTTTAGTTAATCTTGAAAAGCTCACCACACTTAACTTCAAGGAAACTAAGGTTACAAATATTTCTGCATTGTTTTACCTTGAAAAGCTAACTAACCTAAATTTCAAAGATAATAAGGTTTCAAATATTTCTTCTTTAACTAAACTTGAAAATCTTAATACTCTCGATTTCAGCAGTAATAAGATTACCGACCTCTCCCCTTTAAAAAATCTTTGTGAGCTTACTTCACTTAATTTCAGTGTAAATCAGGTTACAGATATTTCCCCATTAAATAAACTTGAAAAGCTTTCTTTGCTTAATTTCAGTTATAATAAGGTTTCTGATATTTCCCATATAATTAATCTTCATCAGCTTACTACGCTTGAGTTCAGCATTAATCGGGTTTCAGATATTTCCCCAATAAAAAATCTCGAAAGGCTTACTTTTCTTTATTTTAGAGGGAATAAGGTTTCAGATTTAACCCCGCTCTTAGAGTTACATCAGTTAGTTACTTTAGATTTGGGCTATAATCAGGTTTCTGTTCTAGAACCCTTAAAAAGATTATCGAGACTTAGAAAACTCTTATTTAATGATAATCAAGTTTCTGATTTGAGTCCTATAAAGGGATTAATCAATTTAAATTATATTAACTTTAGTAATAATAAAGTTTCTAATTTGAACCCACTTAAAGGTTTATTTTTTTTAAACTCTCTTGATTTTATAAACAATTTTGTTTCTGATTTAAGCAGTGTATTTGGATGGCTTCTTGAAATGCTAGATAAAAAGTTTGTTTTTTCTTTCGAAGGTAATCCAATTCAGAATCCTCCCTTAGAAGTTCTAGTAGAAGGAAATGAGCGTTTAAAAAGATATATTGAAGATTATTTAAAAACTCAAAATGTTAAGCTTGATAATTACGAAAATAATGAACTTAAAATAATAATCTTGGGAAACCCAAATACAGGCAAAACTCATTTAGCAAATTTTCTTGCTTCTCAATGCAAAGAATTACCCATAAATAACTCTAGCACACATGGTTTAACGTACTTACATTATTACTTTATCACAACTGGAAAAACTGTACGCATCAACCTTTTAGATTTTGGAGGACAAGAATATTATCATGATACCCACCATTTATTTTTCACTTATGACACACTTTATCTTGTGCTATGGAATTCAAGAAGTGATCATTATGGCGAAATGGAAGATATAAGGTTTAACAAGGAAAATAATAATGAAGAAATAGAACGTTACCAATGTTATGCTTTGCCATATTGGATAGATGCTATAAAGCAATTGCGTGTCGTTGCAAATAATTCAAATAAAGAAAACGAACAAAAAGATGATTCGAATAATATAATAGAAACAGAAAAAATTGTAAATTCTAAAATTGATAATGAGCCAACAATTCTGTTAATTGAAACTTGGCGAAAAGATAAATCACAAAGTTTACCTGATTTTAGTCAGTTAAACCATGAAATGGCAACTATTCAAAGTTTTAATTCCATCAACTTACAAAAAAAAGAGAATGAAATAATTCAGCGAGGAATGCAAGGTTTGTTAGAGAACCTAAATGAAGCAATTAATAGTATGTTATTAGGTAAATGGCCCGGTTACTATGGTATAATTGTTATTTTTTTTAGAAAATTTCTTGAGGATTCTAATAATGTTAAGAATGAATTTCCCGAAATGTCCAGTATGTTTATTCATTTGGATACTGCGGTTATCTTATTAAATAACATTCTAAGAAAAGCAGACTTAAATATTAAACTAGACAATCAACAAACCCAAGACGTTTTACAATTTTTGGCTAATAGAGGCTATTTGCTCTATTTTTCGGATGCTCAAATTTGCATTAACCCCGAAGAATTAACAAGTAAAATATATAATATTCTCGACAAATCACTAATTGGTAAATCTATAATACATAAAAAAGACATTTTAGAAAAGACAGAAGGTGCAGAAATTTTTCCTATTATGTTAGAGCGTAAGTTACTTATTCCACATCCAGATGGGGAACAACTTATTCTACCGCAGCATTTATCTTCATCAGCTATGGATGATGTATTGTTTTTTCTTGATATTTTTCATGAGCCAGTCTTGGTTTTTGAATTCAGAGGTTATATACAACGCTACATTATTCATGAAATCCTATTTCAATTTAAAGATAATATACTTTTCAACGAAAAAAATATATATATCTGGAAACATGGAGTAATCATTAAGCTCGAAGAGAATTCAAAATTATTAATAAAAATAGAATTTGTTCAAAATGAGAATGAGCGTAAAATATGTCTTTCTGTAAATCAAGAAAAACCAGACTATACAGTTTTAAAGTCAGTTAAAAAATTGATTTCTGATATTTTGAAAAACAAGAAAAGCAAAATATATGTCAGAACTCATAATAATCCTCTAGTTTCTTACGAATTACTGCTAGAGTGTGTAAGTGAAAAAACCCCTCAAATAAAAGCAGTAAATGGACAAATTAGGCGTGTTGCTGATTACAAAGGTTGGGAAGTATTAGGTTCGGAGCATTTACCAATGAAAAAGGTGTTTATTTCTTATTCATCAAAAGACTCTCTTTTTATGCAAAGATTATCGACACATCTTGAGAGTTTAAAATCTTTCGGTATTATTGATTACTGGCATGATAGGATGATTGAGGCAGGAAGTAATTGGGACGATAGCATTCAGAGCCAAATTGAAGAATCAGATATTTACATTTGTTTATTAAGTGCAGATTTTCTCGCTACAGCCTATGTTCGTGAAATTGAAATCCCGAAAATGAAGCAAGCATTGCATGAATCTAAAGGTCAGAAAAAACTATTATTGGTTCTGCTAAAAAACTGTGCATGGGACAAGCAGTTTAAAGATGAACAATTAATTCATAATCCAGAAATTAAAGAAAGTAAAGTTCTTTTAACAATTGGGCAGCCCGATAATGATGATTCTTGGATGTTATATGTTCGTGAATTAGAGCGATTAGCTGGGGCGTGATAGTTAAAATTAATTACTCAAATGATAAAGTGATATGACTTCAACGACCAAAAAAGTTTTCATTAGTTTTTCATCTGCAAACAAATCATTAGCTGATGATATGCTTGAATATTTAGAAGCTAATAGTATTCCTTGTTTTATTGCGCATAGAGATATTTCTGTGTCTGATGATTACCCTGAGAAAATTATAGAAGCAGTTGAAAATTGCGAAGTTTTGGTTTTTTTACTTACGCAAAAATCAAATGTTTCTAGAAATGTGCTTTCTGAAATAGAACGAGCATTTCAAAATCAAAAAAGAGTAATAGTATTTAGGGTTGAGAACATAAAACTATCAAAGAACTTAGAATTCTTTCTATCTACAAATCAGTGGTTAGAAGCACATGAGTTAAGAGCAAGTAACTATTTTGGACAGTTAGTTAGCATCATCAAAAAAGAGGCAATACCACCTATTCCAAAAAAATATTTTTTGCCAAGAAAAATATTACAGTTTGCCTTTTTCTTTCAATTTATCATTACTGCATTATGGGTTTATTTTGATTATTATCCAGATTGGAAGGATTTAAAAAAGGTAGATAAAGTGAATGACAGAGGAATAAAATTGGTAGATGCAATTGAATTTTCGGGGCTTAATGATATTGAATCAAAAAAGGGGATAAAAAGCAGAAACGTACTACCACCTGAGAACTTATTTAAAAATGTAAAACACGAAATTTTCATTTCAGGCATAGCTTTAACTTCTGTATTCCAAAATCAATTAGAATTGCTGAGAGAAGCTAAAAACAGAGGAGTGAAAATACGATTGTTGATGCTGCACCCGCAAAGCATTGATTCTGCTGTTATAAATAAATCACTTACAAGATTTCAAAAATTTAGCAATACGATTGAAGCTTCATTAAATGTGATTCAAAAAGATGAAGACTTGTTTAAAAGCAAACTTGTTGAGGTTCGATTCTCAAATAAAATTCCTGAAATTGTTGGATTGTTATTAGATGGGGATATTCAACCTATTTCTGATTCTATAAATGATAATGCGGGTATTGTTCGATTTTGCAATTATCTGCATATACCTGACAGAAACGATTGGTATTTCCAGTTTAATAAAAAAAATGGTTACAAGTCAGCTTTCGATGATTTTGCAAGTGAATTTAGATATTGGTGGCAGAATTCTATACCCTTAGATAGTGTTTTGGGAAATCAAAAAATTGAATAAAGTTTATTGGAAATTTTATTTTAAAGGTCAATATACATTGCAACCTAAATTTATAATATCCAACTTTAATAATCGCCCGTTGCCAAAAACGCACACTAAAAAAATCAGAATGAATATAAAAATTTTCTAAAAAAATAAAAAGTTAAATGCCAAAATCGGCATTTTTGGTTTAACTCTTTCAAGGAAAAAAGTTTGATAGTGCGGTTTTTGATTTAATTAATTCGTGCTTTATGTCCCCAAGGCTAAAAGTTTGTAAAATCCTTCCTCTTCATCTCCTCCAATGCCAATATCTCCGACTGCACCCAAGCCAGTTGAGTTTTTGCTTTTATAAGTCTTTTGAATAAGTCTAGTTGGGTTTTTCTTAAATGGATAGTAGCTGTGAGTTCTATTCTTTCTTTGAGTTCTGAGGAACCGCTTTCGGCGATGGTTTTTAGGAATTCGAAACCTTTGATGGCTTTAAGGGCTTGCTGGTATTTTTTATCGAGGTTGTTAAATTTAATCTGATATGTATATTCTTTCAGCTTTAAGCCTCTGATTTTAAAGTCGATTTTCTCAAATAGCGTTTTATTTAGTTCTAGATGCAACTCTTGAAATCCTTCTAATTTCATCAAGCCATTTTTATTGGTATTTGAAATATGCAGTCTGTAAATTTCTTCCACATTTTTAGGAACTTTCTGTTTCCTATTTTCCATTGCATTCATTCTGCTCAGGCTAACACCACAAACAAAACTCATTTGTTCATAGGTTAATCCAAGTTCTTCTCTAAAGTATTTTCGAATTCCCATATGTTTCTATTTTAAAGTTGTTATAATAAATAAGATTGATTTTAAAATTTCATTGACTCTTTTAGATTAGTACAAGTAAATAAAAAAAATGATTCGCTTGTACTAAATTCGTACAAGAGAATTAAAAAAATGATTTGCTTGTACTATAATCGTACAAGAAAATTAAAAAAATGATTTGCTTGCACTAAAATCGTACATGAGAATTAAAAAAATGATTTGCTTGTACTATAATCGTACAGGAGAATTAAAAAAATGATTTGCTTGTACTAAAATCGTACATGAGAATTAAAAAAATGATTTGCTTGTACTAAAATCGTATAAGAAAATTAAATAAATGATTTACTTGTACCATAATCGTATAAGGGAATTGAAAAAACGATTTGTTTGTACTTAATACCTAAATAAAAATCAAAAAAATGCTTTTCATTTGCTGATTAAGCGTCTAACTCCTCAAAATTTTCTCCATCTTTTTACCTTTCGCTAATTCGTCAACCAACTTATCGAGGTACCTTACTTTTCGGGTGAGGGGATTTTCAATGTCTTCAATTCTGTAACCACAGATTAATCCTTTAACCAAATCGGCCTTGGGGTTTAATTTTGCCTGCTTAAAAAACGTTTCAAAGTTTGCGTTTTCGGCTATCAATTGTTTTATTTTATTTTCGCCGAAGCCGGTAAGCCATTCAATTACCTGTTGCAACTCTTCTTTTGTTCTGCCTTTTTTCTCCACTTTGGTAACATAGAGCGGATATACTGTTGCAAATGACATTTTTGCCATGCGCTGGTTATGTTCGGGCGTTACGTTCATTTCTTATTTTAAAATTGAAAACAATTTTTCCATTTTCATCTTTGCCATCTAAGTACCATAATTTAAAGTTGGTAACATTTGAAGTATTTGGTTGTTTTCTTATTATTCAGTTTTTCCTTTAAACGCTGCAAAAATCGCCATTGCATGTCCATGACCTAATTCAAATTCTTCTTTTAACCAATTGGTAATTTCGGTGGCTTTAATTTTGGGATTTAGCTTATTGTCAACTATAAATCCCTTTTTTTCTGCTAGTTTTTTTAAGTCGGAAGGCGATTTTCCTGTCTTTGCTTTTATATTGTCAATGTAAGCTTGAAACGACATGCTATTTGAATTTTATGAAGGTTTAAAATGTAATTTTAAAGGTATAAAATGGCTAAAATACCAAATGCGCCGAATGGAAAAGATGTTTGTCTATTTATTTCGATAATATCTTCCCGAACTATAGGTGTAAGAAAAACAAAAGCGAATCCAGCAGATTAATTGGCTCTGAAATTAATTCAACCTAAAAAAGCGGCTATAAAAAAGGAAAGTTAAAATCTATCAAAGGATTTCAAACGAATCAAAGTGTGCATTTTGAGCTTATCCTAGGTTAGCAGCTTTGCTATTTAGCTTTCATTTTATTTCCTTTCGCGTCGTGGGTCACTTCTGCAAGTCCGAGTGCTTCCATTAATGGTGGAATATACATGCCAACGCGGCCACGTAGCCCTTTTTTAAGTCCATACCAACCACCAACAGGATTGTTTTCTGAACGCCCCCAAAATTCAACTGTTCCTTCTTTTGCTGGCTTCTGTTCGTCAGAACTTCCAAGTTCCATCCAGTCTCCGTGCTTTTTCAACATTTCGTGTAAGTCGTCTAAGATGTCAATGTTATATAATAAAACAGTTTTGCCTACAGTGCAAACCAATACATCTTTACCGTCTTTTTGGTCAAGATGCATGGTGTATTCACTTGTCAATGGCGGTGTTTTTAATGCCATTGGTTTTTCTTTTGTTCCTATGTTATAAGCCATGATGTTAGATTTTATTTTGTTTTTGAAATTGTTTCAGCTTCGTTTTTAAGGTCTTTTGCGTATTGTTGAAATGCTTCGTCAAAGGGCGGTATCATCTTAGCAAACAATGGAAAAAGTGGTCCGCCAATTTTTTCAACCATGGTAAAATTTGTCAAATTATTGCCAATTGATTTTAAGGTGAAAACTCTATTACCCATAGCATCACCCCAAGCCAATCGGTTCTCAGCTTCAAATTCTTTTATTTTTAATTTGAATACTCGTTTGGGGTCTAATTTTGCCTTTAGTTTAATCATCTCGCCTTTTGCAATTGTTCCTTCAATAGAAATTACAGTTGAGTTCCAACGTGGAAAATCATTTGCATTGGTCAATAATGCCCAAATGATGCTTTTGTCAGCTTGGATGTCAATACTTACAGCCGTTTCACGACTAAAAGTTTTCTTAGTTGTGAGGGCTTTACCGTTTGATGTTACTGTTGTCATGTTATAGCTTTTTAATTGTTAATACCCTTTTGACGATTGAGCGATACAAAATGATAGGCTATTTATCACTTTTTTCAAAATAATTTTCCATCACGTCTCTATTGTGTTGAATATGATGTAATTGTAAATCAGAGCCATTTGAATTAAAAGGGTCTATTTCCTTCATTATATTAAACCGAAGGTCAAGAAGGTGTTCTCTATTCGGGTCGTTTGCTTTTTTTACGAATTCAACTTTGTTTTTCTCTTCTTCAAAATTTTGTTTAGGATTAAAAATTCCATTGAGCTCAGAACATTGATGACAAACACCTTCCTTATTAATCAAAGCACAACGTCCTTCAAAAATGTTTACCATTTTGGAACGACTTGTATGCAAATAGTATTTAACCATAGGCTCGGTGCTTTGCAATATTTCAACAATTTCAAAAACTTTAAAATCGTAAATCTCTTTCAACAGCATACAAATTTGCTGCTCTAAAGGCAAAGATTTAGAAATGCAAGTAAGGCAAAAAGTAATGTGTTCTTTCATCTCAAATTGACCATGTGGCGAAGTTTGATTAATTGCCATTACTTCTGGAAAATAGTTTGGGTTGGCAAGTGCTTTTGCTTTACAAATGTCGGTCACGTTTTCTGTCCAACGTTTTTTTGCCCTCAAATTGTCCTTGGCAATATTTGATGCAATTGTAAAAATCCATGTCTTTACGGTGCTTTCAGCACGAAAAGTGTCCAACTTTCCGGATGCTTTTATAAACGTGTCTTGCACAATATCTTCTGTATCTTCAACACTTGCTGTAATTCTCAAAATGTATGATTTCAAATGATTTCTTGCCGTTTCAAACTCAGTTGTAAATTGTTCTATGGTCATATTATTTTGTTTGTTGATGGTTAGCAAGGTTGTAAAAGTATTGTTTGAAACTTTTTGCTGCTGTCCGAATGGGAAGGGTTTTTAGCACTAATCTTCATTCGGAGAACTGAACTTTCAGCTTGTACAAATGTGTCTGCGAAGCACGAAACCCCGCCTCTTGGGTAGGTGCTGCTCTGCGGTCGTTTTTCTTTTAGTGTCAAGGTTTGTAATATTTTATTAGCCATATAAAACTTGTCAAATATAAAAGTCTTTGTGCGATGCCTTGGTAATTTTTCAGCAGACCAAAAGTTGCAGAAAGTCCAATAACAAGAACAAAAAATGCGAGATGAATATATTTTATGTTGTTGTCTGTCGTGAAAAATATTTGCGTCAAAATACCAATACTAAATGACACACCTGCGATTTGAGCAAAGGTCGAATGCAGTGTTGATTGTGTTGTCGAGTAAGTTTCAAGGTCAACGAATGGTTTGGTGCAGAATATTCCTGTCAATGCCACACAAATTCCATAAATAAAGATCGGGCTTGTCCGCAAAGTAAGTCCGTTAAGAAAAAGTCCAATTCCTAAAGCAAGTCCGAATGCTAAAAATCCAATTTGCATAATTAGTTTTTTAGCATAGCCTTGTGCTCCAAGGTCGCTAATTGTGTTTTTTGTCCAGTTGTAATTATCTGTCGAGACAAGGTGAGCAACTATAATAAATACCACAAAAAGTGCTGTAGATATTATATTATAGTTTGATTTAAAGAAGTTCATTATTCTCATTTGTTTTTAGTCTGGTTTTCATCACTAATATCATTAGCGGCTAGCATTACTGTTCGTTAAATATAAAGTTCCAATTATAATTACATCTTGAATAAAATGGATTGTCCACGCCCAAAAAAAGCCATTCGTTTCGAACATGGATTTGGCCAATACAAAACCTAAAATGCCTGCTATGGTAGCTCCAATAATTCCATTTGGCATTCCTGCAAAATGTGGTAAACCAAAGAGTATTGCTGAAATAAAAAATATTGTTGTTGGCGCAAATAGTCCTTTTAGTGGTGAAACAATTCCTAACCTGTAAATCATTTCTTCGCCAAATGAATTTGTCAACGAAAATAAAATAATCCAAAATATTCCACTTTGTAATGACGACCAATTTAGATTTGTTTGTTTAAATTGGAAATACATAAAGATTGCTGTTACGGTACTAATGACCAAACAAAGCGAAAGTCCCGTTTTTATCCAACTATCGCCTTGTTTTATACCAAAGAGTCTTAACTCTTGCCCAAGGGCTGAAATTTGTCCGAAAGAAAAATAGTTTAAAAAATGAGCTTTGTTTAAAAGAAAATTTGTCAATAAAGAAAGTGCAGTAATAATTAGTAGCAGGATTTGATAATTAAATTGTCCGTTTAAGTAATTGTTATCTGAAATTGTTAAACCTAATTTTTTGCTGTAACTACCTGCTAATAAAAGTCCGCCTGTAAAAATTAATGTTAAAACTATTGGGAATATTTTCTTTGTTGTTAAAGTCATAATTTATGTTTTGATGTCTGTTTTACGTTGTCAGTAAAATGCCGCATAACTAAGCTCTCCCGTTATTTACTTCCATCATTTTCAATAAATTGATTTCTCAAATGTAAAATACAATGATGCAATTTCTACAAATTCATAATATTTTCCGATGAGATTTTATTTGACAATGGAAGAAGAAAGATAAGTACAACAGATTTAAATTAAAACTGATTGAAGTTTAAATACAAAGGTTGTGCGATAGACAAGGCTGTTTGTTAATTGTCTTTCCAATTTTTCTTTTCAATGAGGTATTCAAAGTTGTTAGTCTTTTTGCCGTTATGCTCCGCTTCGAATTCTCCAACTTTTATTACTCCAATTCTAGTTGTAGCTATTTGAGAACGAAGATTATTCGCTCCAATATGAAAATAAATTTTGTCTACATATTTAAATGCGAAATCTATCAGTAACTTTTTGGAAGATTTATTATAGCGTCCACCCCAATATTGTCTAATTAAAAAAGTATAGCCAATTGCAATACTTGAATTTGCTGAGTTATAATCATAGTAACGTGTTGAGCCAATTATTTTATTGGTTGATTTGTCAATAATTTTAAAGGCAGTTTTCCCCGCTATTGCGCTGTCGAAATAAAGTTGAAATACTTCTTTTTTATACCTGTGGCTTTCAGGATGTTGTTCCCAAATGAGCGGATCGGACGCTATTTCAAATAGGCTTTCAAAATCAGATTCGTTGAGTGGAACAATTTTTAAAATGTTGTTTTCAAGTATTTCAGGTTGCCAATTTATTTTATTTTCCGTCATAATTTATTTGCTTTTTGTTATAAACTAATATGTTGCTTGGCCGGCCCTTCAGTTGAAATTAATACTTGATTTCCGATAGCTTCGTTTTCAAAAAAAAACTCTATCTCAGTCGAAAATTGCACATTTTATGTTTTCCATTTTCTTGATTTGGAGATTTTTGAAAAGTAATTTTAGTAGAAGACACTTCGCACTTTCCTGAAAGGACATCAAAGAATTTCTACTTTAGTTGGTTTAACATTTAAGCAAAAATAAACAATCGGTCCTATTCGCGAGTATTGGCCGAGATTTCTAAAATCACCCCAAACTAGGGTTCACTCAAAAGCGCTTTGAAATTAAATAATATGGTATTTAGCTTAATTTTTTTTTTAATTTTGAATGCAAGGATTTATTTGATAACCTTAATATTTCCTTGCATAGTTAATTTGAGATAACTTCATTTTGCAGTTTTTTTTAAGCTAGCCAGAAGTACGGTTCTTCCTTTGGGACGATTTCGAGGTATTATCTATACATTTTCAATGTCTGTGCCTCGCATCCACCGCATTTCTTACTTTTTGAGTAAACCCTAAGTAAAGTTTAATTTCAATGTATTTTTCAAACCGAAATGCATTGAGTGAGGGATAGAAGCGGAAATCCTTGGCCTGAGGAACGAAGGACAAGATTGCAGCGATAGCCCGACCCAGCGGGGCACACCCAAAAAAACTGATTAAATTTTCTTCCTTACATCTTCTCGCTCAACTCTAACCAGCGCAATGTTTTGTGCTCTAGTTCTTCGGTGTATTTAGAGATTTCAGCTGCTATTTTTTGCAATTCTAAATGGTCGGTAATGCCGCCGTTGAGCTTTTTGGTGAGCTCTCCTATTTTGATTTCTAACTGGGGAATTTCCTTCTCAATGGTACTAAACTCGTGGGTTTCTTTGAAGCTTACTTTGGGCTTTGGTTTGACTTCCATTTCCACAACTTCTGATTTCTTATCAGGTTGTTTGTAGGTTACTTTTTGTTTCTCGGTCAACTCCTGTCGGTAATCGTTGTACTTTCCATTATAGTCGCGGATAATGCCATCGCCTTCGAATACAAATAGATGGTCGGCAAGGGTGTCCATGAAAAACCTGTCGTGGGAAACGATGATAACACAACCTCCAAATTTCTCTAAGAAATCCTGCAAAATATTGAGGGTTTGAATGTCGAGGTCGTTGGTGGGCTCATCGAGAATCAGGAAATTCGGATTTTTCATTAATACCGTGAGCAAATACAACCTGCGTTTTTCGCCTCCGCTTAATTTGGAAACGTAGGTGTATTGCATCTCAGGTGGAAAGAGAAACAGTTGTAAAAACTGCGATGCGGTGAGTTTGCTACCGTCGGCCAATGGAATTACTTCGGCCACATCTTTCACAATCTCAATCACGCGTTTGTCGGCTGCGAGTTTCATACCTTCCTGAGAATAATAACCAAAAACAACGGTATCGCCGGTGATTATTTTTCCTGTATCTGGCGCGAGTTCGCCCATGATCATTTTTAATAAAGTAGATTTTCCGCAACCGTTTTTACCAACGATACCAATTTTTTCTCCTTTAATAAATGTGTAGGTAAATGGCTCAATGAAAGTCTTGTCGCCGTAGCTTTTGGAGATTTTTATCAATTCCAAAATCTTTCCACCCAAGCGATTCATTTTTACAGAAAGCTGTACTTCTTCTTTTATGATGCGCTGACTGGCTTTTTCTTTCACCTCATAAAATCCATCAATTCTTGATTTTGCTTTGGTGCTGCGGGCTTTGGGCATGCGGCGCATCCACTCCAACTCTTTGGTGAAAAGATTTTTAGCCTTATCTACCTCGCTGTTAAATGCTGCCAATGCTGCTGCTTTTTTCTCTAAATAATAAGAATAGTTGCCTTTGTATTTGAATACATTGTTGCGGTCTATCTCCAAAATGTCGGTGCACACGTTATCTAGAAAATACCTATCGTGGGTAACCATTAAAAGCGTGAGGTTGCTTTGTTGCAAATAGCCTTCGAGCCACTCAATCATTTCTACATCTAAGTGGTTGGTGGGCTCATCGAGTAGCACCAAATCGGGCTCGCGAATGAGCAATGCCGCCAGCGAAACGCGCTTGCGTTGTCCACCGGATAGTTCGCCCATTGGCTGGTCGAGAAAGTGAATGTTCAACTTACCCAATACTTCTTTCACTTTTGCTTCGGTGTCCCAGGCTTCGAGTTCTTCTACGCCAGCAATGGCTTCCTGCAATGCCAATTCATTTTCGGGCGAAGGATGTAAATCGCGGTGCTCAATGGCTTCTTCGTATTTGCGAATGGCGAGCATTTTCGGCTCTTTCCATGCAAAAACGGTTTCTAAAACGGTCAATTTCGGGTCAAAAGGAGGATGTTGGTCGAGGTAAGCAATTGAAATATCGTTACGAAAGGTAACTTCGCCACTGTCGGGAATTTCCAGCCCTTGCATGATGCGGAGTAGTGTTGATTTTCCTGCTCCATTTTTAGCTACCAGCGCAGTTTTTTGACCTTGTTGCAGACCAAAAGATATGTTTTCAAATAAAACCCTTTCGCCGAAGGATTTTGAGAGACGATCGACTTGTAAATAATTCACGGCGCAAAACTAAGATAAAATCAGGCTTTTGTTTCGGTATTCTCGTCTTCTTTGTTTTTATACCTGTAAATAATAATGTAGTTAGGATTTGCAGTATGGTGTTGAATGGTTTCATTCGAAGGCTCTGCGGGTAAAACTTCTACACTATCTTCTTCATTTTCTTCGGGTTCTAAATCATATTGACGCTGCGGAGGACCTTGTTTTCTATAATAAACTGCGCAAAACAAACCTACTAAACTTCCCATTAAATGTGATTCCCAGGAAACATGTTGAAATAGCGGTAACACGCCCCAAATCATTCCTCCATAAAGAAAAATGGTTAACATGGAAATGGCCATTAAACGAATGTCGTTTCTCAAAATTCCGCTAATAGCAAGGAATGCGGCTAAGCCGTAAACCACACCACTGGCGCCAATGTGAATGCTATCGCGACCGATGCACCAAACGCCTATTCCACTAAAAATCCAAATTAGCAGAAATACTTTGTAGCCTAATCCACGGTAAAAATAAAGTGTTCCTGTAAGCAAGAAAAACAAGGGAATACTATTAGAAATGAGGTGTTTGTAATCTCCATGGAGTAGTGGGGCGAAAATTATTCCTCGAAGACCAATGAGCTTTCTTGGAATAACTCCGAAATAATTCAGATTTAAATCAAAATAAATTTCAAATCCTAAAATCAACCAGAGCAAGGCAATCAAAATTCCTGCTATTATGGCACTTAACATGACTTTACGTCTTTCTAAGTCTAACTCTTCAGTTAGCGTATTTTGTTCACTTTTCATTCTCCAAGGCTTTGCCCTTGCTGAAATTTCCACTACGTTTGTGCTGTCTTCCATGGTACCCATTGTTCGAATTGCATGCCATTTGAGAAGCTCAATAAATATACTCCCTTGGCAACATTCATGTTAATTCGTTTTTTGATTCTATTGGCCGTTCTGTTGCTAATTGATTTTTATTTTTTTCAGGCACTTAAAACAATTGCTATTGATTGGTCTGAAGTGAAGAGAAATATTGCTTTTCGAACTTATTGGGCAATTACTGCATTTTCTATTGTTTTCGGAATATTTACCATCGTAACTTACCAACATCCTTTATTACCAAAGTTTGCGTATCTATATACCATTTGCCTAATTTTTATAATCGTCATAAGTAAATTAATTGGTAGTTTATTTTTAATGATAGATGACGTTCAGCGATTGATACAGTGGATTGTATCATTATTTAATCAAAATAAATCTGAAATAAATGCAGTAAAAATTGGAATATCGAGGGCTAAATTCCTTAGTTATGGTGCGTTGACATTAGCAGCAGTTCCTTTGGTAACTATGATTTATGGAATGATTAAAACTGCATTTGATTTTACCATCCGCCGAGAAAAAATAATTCTGGGTAATTTACCAGATGCATTTAATGGACTAAAAATCATTCAAATTTCTGACATTCATAGTGGTTCATTTGCAAGCGGAGATGCGTTTAAGAAAGCAGTTGAAATGATAAATGCAGAAAAGCCTGATGTGATATTTTTTACGGGTGACTTGGTAAATGACCGCTCGGATGAAGCGGAGCCTTTTGTTGAAATTTGGAAAGATTTAAAAGCTGAATTTGGTATATATTCTACTTTGGGAAATCACGATTATGGTGATTATGTAACTTGGGAATCTACAAATTTAAAAGCCCAAAATTTGGAACGATTAAAAGAAATTCACCAAGAAATGGGCTGGGATTTATTGATGAATGAACACAGAATACTGAGTAAAGATGGTGCTTCTATCGGAATTCTGGGAGTTGAAAATTGGGGTGCTGCACTTCGGTTTCCACGAAAAGGAGATATGAAGAAAGCAAAACTCGATATGCCAGAAGTACCAGTAAAATTGCTACTTTCACACGACCCGTCGCATTGGAAAGCACAAATAACAAACGACCATCAGGACATTGACGTAGCCTTTGCAGGACATACACATGGTTTCCAGTTTGGTATAGAAATTCCAGGTTTTAAGTGGAGCCCTTCGCAATATGTTTACAAGCAATGGGCAGGATTGTACACAGAAGGCAATCAGCATATTTATGTAAATCGAGGACTTGGATTCTTAGGTTATTTAGGTCGTGTGGGAATAAAACCGGAAATTTCTGTGATTGAATTGCACAACGGAAAATCTATAGTTTCTTAAAAAAAGCAAACCTATTTTCTGGGTCTAAATAAATGCTTTTAAATCTGATTGAATCATTTTGTAATTCTTCTAAACTTACATTTGCTTGATATTTTCCAAACCAATTATCCCAAACAATTAAATCTCCTTTATTGGCATTTTTATAGCAAAATAAGCCAATATTTTTTGTTTTTATAAATGGATCCGCATTTAAAGCAAGCACTGCAATTGGTGATTCGAAATAAAGTTTATTGGTATATAAATTTTGATATTTTTTACAAACATTTTGCAAAGCGATATCTTTTGGGGAATTTTGTAAATGTTTCTCTTTACGAATAGAATATTTAGTTCCAATCCAAGGGGTTATCATGATTAAAATTGAAATTAAAATAATTATTATTTTATTTGATTTATTCTGAAATCGCAGTGGAAAAAATTTAATTCCAATTCCAATGGCTATGCATAATAATGGTAATACACAAACTAAAACACGTAATAAGCCAAAAGAACCGAAAGAGCCTGTTGCCCAAGCGTATTCGTGAAATAAAATAAATGAAATTAAACAAGAAAAAAGCAATATTATTTCTCGATTTTTAACAGTAAACAATATTGTTGCATTTCTAAATGAAAAATAAATAATTCCAATAATTGCAGGAAATATTATAACATAAGCATACACACCAATTACTTCAATTAAATTCATTAAAAAATGTCCCCAATTTCCATGACCGTATTTGAATTTATCAACGTTATAAGGGTTTTGGTGGAAGTACCAAAGTAAATCATGATATACTAAGAAATATCCTATAATGGCATAAATAATAAATCCTGAAAACAGAAATAATACGGATTTATATTCTTTAAAATAAATTGAATATATTAACCAACAGATAAGAATTATTTGTCCTTCTGACCTTAGAAATGGCAGCAAAGAAACTACAAAAGCTGCGAGATTTGGTTGTTTACTTATTTGTAAATAAAATGCAATTACCAGAAATAGCGCAAACAATGGTTCAGTTAAACCACTAGATGTAATTAATAAAGTATAAGGTGCTGAAAGAAATATTATAGTTGTTAACAGCACATTTATTTCAAGTTTTCTGCAAATTAGAATGGTTACAATAGCAGTGAATAAAGTAACTAAAAGATTAAAAACCCGCATTCCTTCCCATCCAAAATAAGCAAATGGGCTTGATAAAAGTGTAAATAGTGGTTTTGCCCAATGGTCTAAATAGTTTTCAGGATGATGAAATGCATAATGAGCAAAAAGATAATGCATAATAGAATCTCCCGTATCGAAGGTGCTTTTGTTGATGCTCCAGACAAGAAATAACTGCACAAATGCCAAAAGCAGCAAGCCTTTTTTTACTAAATCCGCAGGAATCAATTTCATCGGCTCAAAACTAATATTTTAGCTTTACAAACTATGAATAACAGAATGTTTACCTTCGCGCCCCGATGAAAAAAATTTGTATCACAGGTGGTTCAGGATTTATTGCAAGTCATTTTATTGCAGCATTGCCTCAATGTGAAATAAATATTTTAGATGTTATTCCTCCAAAATTTAAATCTCATGCAACTTATTTCAAAGGCGACATTAGAAATCTGAATGCCGTTTTACCTGCAATGGAAGGTTGCGATACCATTATTCATTTAGCTGCAATGCACCACGATTTTGGAATTCCTGATGCTGCATATTTCGATACCAATGTGAATGGCGCAAAAGTGATAATTGAGGCAGCAAAGCAATTAAACATAAAATCTATTATCAATTTTTCGTCTGTTGCAGTATATGGAAACAAGGGAAATCCAGGTCCAACGAATGAAACAACGGTTCCTGCTCCTACAAATCCTTATGGGTTTTCGAAATTAGAAGCCGAGCAATTATTTACCAACTGGCAAGAAGCATCTCCTGAAAATAAACTAATCATAGTGCGCTCTACTGTAGTTTTTGGGGCAAACAACTTAGCAAATGTCCTCACCTTAATAAAAGCAATAGATTCTGGCGTTTACATTCAAGTAGGTAAAGGCGAAAATATTAAGTCGTTGGCGTATGTTGAAAATATTGTTGCGGCAAGTTTATACGCCTTTGAATTAAATAAATCGGGGAAATTACTTTTCAATTATGTGGATGGGCCGCAGCTCAACAGCAAAACCATTGCGGCTATGCAAGCAAAAATGTTGGGTAAAAAAATTCCAATAACTCTGCCCATGTGGTTTATATTAATTTTAGCAATGCCTTTCGATTGGCTCATTTGGCTTACTAAAAAGAACTTGCCTATTTCATCAAAACGTGTAAAAAAACTCTCCACCCAAACTTTCCACAATGCTGAATTAATAAAGACTTGGGGATTCAAAGCTCCTTACAGTATTGAACATGGAATGCAACAAATGATAAACTGGTATCGGGCTGAACGTAAAAAGTAGTAGTTTCGCGCTCTGTAGCAAGATGTATCCTTTTTTCGTATCATTCTTTATTTGCCTCATTATCACACCTTTGGTAATTCTTTTTGCCAATAGAAAAGGCTGGTTCGACCCATTAAACGAACGAAAAATTCACACCACAGAAGTTCCGCGGTTAGGTGGAGTTGGAATCGTGGCTGCCGTAATTTCATCGCTATTTTTATTGATGAATGATGCAGATTTTAGTCATTTAAAACTCTTTCTATTAGGACTTTGGATTGTTTTCCTGGTAGGCGTTTGGGACGATTTTCAACCCATTCCTCCCATTTTCAAATTGTTGGGAGAATTGATTCCGATTCTATTTTTAACATCTACTTATCAAATACCATTATTCGAACTTGGACTTGTTTCTGAAAGTTACCAATGGATAGAATTTCCTGTAACATTCATATTTAGCTTTTGGCTGGTAAATGCATTCAACCTTATAGATGGAATTAACGGTTTGGCAGGAAGTATTGGCTTCTTTTCGCTTATAGTTGCTGCATATTTGAGTAATTCTTTTTCCAACATTATTTGTTTTTCGTTTGCAGGAGCATTGCTGGCATTCTTGTTCTTCAACATCATGAAACCCAAAGTTTTTATGGGCGATGGAGGGTCCTTGCCATTAGGATTTTGTTTAGCATTTGCAGTTACTCAACTTTCGGGAGTGAATAAATTCGATTTTGCAGAACCTTTACTCTTATTCATTTGCGCTACAAGTTTGCCACTTTTCGATATGTTCAGGGTTTTCGTTATTAGAATATTTTACAGAAAAAATCCATTTAAGGGAGATAAAAACCATTTACACCATTTATTAATTGAACTAGGAAATTCGCATTTAATGGCAACAATTATTCTTACCGTTTTATCTCTTTTTACTGTTGTTGTTTATTATTCGTTTACCTTTTTAGAAATCAAACCTATACTTGGAATATTGCTCATTTCAATCATTTTAATGACATTTACATTTGTTGTTTGGAGAAAAGTAAAAGTGGTAAGACATTTAAATAAGGTATTATGAAAAATCTAAAAATCATTGTTGGAATTTGTTTGCTTCACTGTTTAAGACTTGGAGCACAACAATACAACCTCACAATGGATAGGTTTCAGTACGATTTGATTGACCGAGCAATGCAGGAAAAAGGTAATAACCAGCATACAACTGTAAAGCCTTACAGAATGGCGGATGTGAAAAGGGCAATTAACCCAGATACAGCCGCAGGTGTAAAACTAAAAGACAATAAGTTCAATAAAAGATGGGTAGGCAGAAAGCTCTTTTCTGAAAACTTCTTAAAACTTGATTCAAACGATTACCAATTATACATTGATCCACTTTTTTCATTAGACATTGGGAAAGACCAATTAACTGGAAACACTACTTATTTAAATGCAAGAGGTATTCAGGTGTTTGGAAACATCGGGAAAAAAGTATCTTTCTATACCAGCTTTTGGGAAAATCAAGGGCGATTTGTAAATTATGTAGACAGTTTTATTTTGAAAAATAACGTTGTTCCCGGACAAGGTCGCGTAAAACCGTTTGGAACCAATGCGTGGGATTATGCGATGGCAGCAGGCTATTTTTCCTACAGCCCTTCAAAGTATTTTAATTTTCAATTTGGAAACGATAAGCAGTTTATTGGCGATGGTTACCGGTCTTTGTTTTTATCGGACAATGCTTTCAACAATCCGTACTTTAAGATTAGTACCACATTTTGGAAAATTAGGTACACCAATATTTTCTCATCGTATCAGAATGTTGGAAATGCTTCTAATAGTGGAATTGGTGGGTATTTGCAGAAGTTTAGCACCATGCATCATTTGAGCTATAATGCCACTAAATGGTTAAATGTAGGTTTGTTCGAAACCATTATTTGGCAAGGTGGCGATTCTACTGGAAAAAGAAGAGGTTTTGATGTGAATTATTTGAACCCAATAATCTTTTACAGACCGGTAGAATTTTCGAGAGGTTCGCCTGATAATGTGATAATTGGCATCAACTTCAAAGCCATGATTTTGAAAAAATACCAGTTATATGTTCAGTTGTTGATTGATGAATTTTCATTAAATGAAGTGAAGGCAGGAAGCGGCTGGTGGGCCAATAAACAAGGTTTTCAAATAGGTACAAAATGGTTTAACTTGTTTGGAATCAAGAATTTGGTGTACCAAAACGAAATTAATTATGTAAGACCATATACCTACGGACATTTTACTGGAGAACAAAGTTATACGCATTTTGCTCAACCGCTGGCGCATCCGCTCGGCGCGAACTTTATCGAAAACGTGCAGTTCTTAAGATATCGTTACCGCAGAATTGGCATAGAAGCAAAGATATTGTACGCGCAATATGGTGCCGATACTGCCAATAGTAATTATGGGCAAAACATTTTCCGCGGAACAGCTGAAATTGGTCAAGGGCCAACTCAGGTTCCTAACATTTACGGAAATACCATTTTGCAAGGAGTCAAAAATAATGTGTTGTTTACCGATTTAACTACATCATACCTTATCAATACTAGAACTAATATGCGTTTAGAATTGAGTTTTTCTCGAAGGACCCAAAGCAATTTGTTCATCAATAAAACAACTAATTGGATTTCCTTTTCATTTAAAACCACTCTACCAAACAGGTATTACGATTTTTAAACAATTTTTAATTTACAGCATTATAATTAGTCGCGTTTTGGCTAATTTCGCGCCGCTTTAAAAGCATACTGTGTCCACATTACAAACTACTGAAACTGCACCCGAAATGCTGAAATCTCATTCAAAAATGAAAGATTTCACCTTGCTATTGAAACTAAGGCTTTCTTGGTTAGTAGTTTTTAGTGCTGTTACGGCTTATATCATGGCTCATTTTTATTTCGACCAGCCTATAAATTGGACATCAGTTATCATTCTCACCTTTGGAGGTTTTTTGGTTACAGGTTCGTCAAATGCAATCAATCAAATAATCGAAAAAGATTTAGATAAGTTAATGAGCCGCACTGAAAACAGGCCAATGCCTCAAGAGCGATTGACGAATATGGAAGCCATAATTTTTTCGGTTTCTGCAGGTATACTTGGAGTATTTCTTTTGTGGTATTTTTTAAATCCCTTAAGCGGCATACTTGGCCTTTCAGCCTTGTTGTCATATGTTGCCATTTATACACCGCTTAAAAGGGTATCTCCATTTGCAGTATTTGTTGGAGCATTTCCTGGAGCAATTCCTCCTATGTTAGGATGGGTGGCATTAACCGGAGAAATGAGTTTGCAGGCATTGATACTATTTGCCATCCAATTTATTTGGCAGTTTCCTCATTTTTGGGCTCTGGCCTGGATGATGGATGAAGATTATAAAAAAGCAGGATTTTTTATGTTACCCGCTGCTGATGGGCGTTCGAAAACTTCCGCTTTGCAGATTATGGTTTACACTGCAGGTATTATTCCCATAGGACTTTTGCCATATATGTTTAACATGACAGGAATCGTTTCGGCAGTAATTACCACTTTATGTGGCATTTACTTCATGTTTAGGGCAATAAAACTTCACAACAGCTTAGAAATTGCTGATGCGCGTAAACTTTTATACGCTTCATTCATTTATTTACCTATTGTGCAGTTGGCACTCTTATTCGATACCCTTTAAATTAATTATGGAAAAGCTTTCAAGTACAATTTCTGAGTCACAGATAAAGAAAGAAGTAGTAAACAAAAACATGCTTTACATCGGCATATTCAGTATTTTAATGCTTTTTGCCGGACTAACCTCAGCTTACATTGTTGCTCAAGGAGATGGCAGGTGGATAAAATTCGAATTACCGTTCATGTTTTGGATTAGTACAGGAGTAATATTGATTTCAAGCGCAACAATGAACTGGGCGCTTATTTCTGTAAAAACCAATAATTATTCAAATCTAAAAATCGCTCTTTTAGTTACAATTACATTAGGATTGGCATTTGGTGTTACACAATTTTTAGGATGGAGAGAATTATTGAGTGCGGGAATATTTTTTGCGGGCAAAACTGCTAATCCTGGAGGTAGTTTTATCTATTTGTTATCAGGAATGCATTTAATACATATTGTGTCAGGTCTCATTTATTTAGGCGTAATCTACTCTAAATCAATGAAAAATGTGTATAATGCCAATAGTTACGGTGGGGTGAAGAATTCAGCATTGTACTGGCATTTCTTAGACGCTTTGTGGATTTATCTATTTGTTTTTCTGTACTTTAACAGATAAAAATATTTATTGACAACATTTTTTTAAAAGAAAAAGTAAAACAATTCATTTCGGACTTTTACCAATAAAAATTTTAAAGTAAACTTGCATCCGATTTTGAACCTTCTTTTATGGCACATCAAGCAACTGTAAACGCACCTTTAACAACAAAAGAACTTTGGGGAGGAGGCACTTCTCCATTTGGCGCAAGCTATGGAAAACTCATGATGTGGTTTTTCCTTCTATCAGATGCCTTTTCTTTTTCTACACTACTTGTTTCCTTAGGCTATGCGCGATTTGTTCACCATGCTTCTTGGCCAGTTGTAGAAAGTGTTTTTTACCATTTTCCTTTTACACATGCTCATTTACCATTATTATATGTTGGTTTGATGACGTTTATCCTCATCATATCTAGCGTAACAATGGTTTTAGCTGTAGATGCAGGACATACAAATGATAAAAAAGGTGTTGTTTTCTGGTTAGGTTTAACAATTATTGGTGGATTAATCTTCGTTGGTTCTCAAGCTTGGGAGTGGTATACTTTCATTGTAGGAAACGAAACAGGAGTTATAAAAGATGTTTTGGTTGATGGTGTTGTAGTATCAAAAGAAGTTACTGGAGCAAACCTTCAGTATAATGAATATGGGCACACCCTTTTTGCCAACTTCTTTTTCTTTATCACTGGATTCCATGGTTTTCACGTTTTTTCAGGAGTAGTAATTAACTTTATAATTTGGTTACAAGCCTTAGACGGAACTTTAGAAAGAAGAGGTCACTACGAAATGGTCGAAAAAGTTGGATTATACTGGCACTTTGTAGACCTTGTTTGGGTTTTCGTTTTCACATTCTTCTATTTACTTTAATTTTCAACCAAAATAGCAATAGCTCATGGAACAGGAACTAGATCAATCATTGTACTATAGCGCACCTCATGCGCGCACTCCAGAACAAACCAAAAAAGTTCGTCGCAAAATTGTAATGGTAACGTTGTTGTTATCTGCTATCACAATTTTTGAAGTTGTAATTGGAATCTTGTATTCTAAAACACATGTTGGTGCAGAATCAAGCACTTGGCAAATGATTAAAATGATGTATATTGTTTTAACATTGATTAAAGCAGGTTATATTGTTATTGTGTTTATGCACTTGGGTGATGAGCGCAAAAACCTAAGAACTACCATTTTACTGCCTATAGTATTACTTGTTTATTTAATTTTCATTTGTTTATTCGAAGGTGAATACATACTTCAATACGTGCAAGATTTGTTGAAATAGAAATTGAAATGTGAGAAAGTCCCTAATATTAATTTTAATCCTGCTTGTTCCTTCTTTGGCTTATTTGGTGCTAACTACAGGTAAACATAACATTAAAAAACTTCAATATTTCGGACCAAAATCTTTAGCTGCCAACGGCAAAGACACCATTTACCACACAATTCCTGCTTTTTCTTTAATTGACCAAGATGGAAAGCCTTTTGGCGACAAAGATTTGAACAATAAAATCTATGTTGCCAATTTCTTTTTTACCTCTTGCCCTACTATCTGCCCGAAAATGCAGACCTTGATGAAAAAAATTCAAGATACCGACGATTTTAAAAAACTTAATGACTTTAAACTTGTTTCATTTACGGTAGATCCTGATAACGATACACCCCAAAAATTGAAAGAGTTTTCGAATTTGATAAAAGCAGAAAAAAATCGCTGGTATTTTTTAAC
>Ga0247838_1001010_pt1 | contig 42297 bp, 33 predicted proteins | sample LaCruzMarch2015__5_FD_189097 | JGI IMG/M metagenome (GOLD analysis project Ga0247838, IMG submission 189097) | Freshwater microbial communities from meromictic Lake La Cruz, Castile-La Mancha, Spain - LaCruzMarch2015_15m | ecosystem: Environmental > Aquatic > Freshwater > Lake | place: Spain...
TGGCCACCAAGCCGCCATCGGGGCTGCGTTAGACCACGTGACCGGGGACTATATCGTCGTGATGGACGGTGATTTGCAAGATCCGCCAGAAGTGATTTCGGAACTGTTGGCAGAAGCGCAGAATGGCTTTGATGTGGTTTACGTGATTCGTATTAAACGCAAGGAGAGTATGTGGCTGCGGATGTGCTACGCCGTTTACTATCGTCTGATTGCGTCGCTGGCAGATCTCGATTTACCTGTTGGTGCCGGGGATTTTGCGATCCTATCGCGTCGCGTTTGCGATTTAATTCGCCAATCTCCCGAGCGACAGCGATATCTTCGCGGGTTGCGGACTTGGTACGGTTTTCGACAGAAGGGGCTTGAGATCGAACGCTATGCACGGCACTCCGGGAATTCGAAGTACAGTCTTCGACGCCTAGTTCGACTCGCCTTGGATGGTGTCTTCGCGTTTTCCGTTCTTCCCATTCGACTCGCGACCGCTTTTGGTGCTTTCGTTGTCGCGTGTTCCGCACTGTTTGCGTTCTACTCCTTGATTGTCAAGGTCTTCTTCGGTCATTCGCCTGAAGGATTTACGGCGTTGATCTTTGCGATCACTTTTCTGTCGGGGGTTCAGCTATTATTCTTGGGATTGATCGGTGAGTACATCGGCCGGATTTACGAGGAAGTCAAGCAGCGTCCACACTACGTCGTCAAGCAAGTCGTCAGGAAAGTCGTCAGGAAAACAGATAGTGGATCGTGATTACGGGCAATCCTATGAGCGACTATACCGCGAACACTGGTGGTGGCGCTCGCGTGAGGAGTTTCTGCTGAAGGTTATTCAAGGCCTGAAGTTACCAATCAAACCAAATATCCTCGACATCGGCTGCGGCGACGGCCTGTTCTTGGAAAGCCTCTCTGAGTTCGGTGGCATCATCGAGGGGCTTGAGTCCGATTCGAGCCTCGTCTCTCGAGATTCGGCCAGTCGGCATCGAATTCACATCGGTCCGTTTGATCGCACGTTCAAGCCCAATAAACAATACGGGCTAATCCTAATGTTGGACGTCCTCGAGCATTTACCAGAGCCAGAAGCAGCCTTGAAGCATGCGGTTGAATTGCTCGATTCGGACGGCCTCATCGTGATAACCGTCCCGGCTTTCCCTTGTCTTTGGACAACCCACGATGACATCAACCATCATTATGTGCGATACACCAAGCAAAGCTTGAAACGCCTTGCGACGTCGGCAAGTCTTCGCATCGATCTCATGCGGTACTTTTTTCATTGGCTGGTCCCGCTCAAGTTAGCGGTACGGTTCAAAGAGATGCTTATCTTAACGCATCCGAGGCCGCCGAAAATTCCAACACCTAGTGTCAACCGAGCCATGCTCGCGATTTCGCGTTTAGAACAACGGATTTGTGACCGATATCCATTTCCCCTTGGCAGTTCGCTCCTCGCGGTGGGAGGCCGGCAAGAACTTGCTAGCAAATAGAATCTTGAACACACTTGAACCGCGTAGCGAATGGTGAGATGCCAGAGGGCTACTTGAATACGACAAGAAAATTGTCGATGGTCATTGAGTTGGAAAAATGAGTGGTCACCGCATCAATAAATGGCTGGGTCATTTTGCGTGAGTGGCTCGGACGCAAATTGAGTACGACCAGGGGAAGGTCTTGCTGTAAGATGAATTTCAATCGCTTTGTGTCGTCCGGGTCGGGCTCATCGAACAGTTCGAAGAGGGTGCGCGTTGGGTTCGTTCTTTCTGAGAGGAAATAGACCTCTGGACAATCCGGACCTGCATAAATGCTGCTATTTGGTGGTGAATTCTGCTGTATCGCAGTCACAAGCCGATCGTATTTTTGCCTATCGCGTTCCGTCAGGAAGAGCCCGCCCCGGGGCAACTCGAGCAAGTTAACAGCGGGATCCATCCGAGCCAAATTCGGATCATCAAAGAACTGAAAATGATTGAGAATGGTGGCCCCGAACAGCAGACCAAACAGCAATAGTGTCCATTGCGTTCGAACGGCCGCGTGAGGCTGCGATGCGCACGTGATTTGTGAGGAAAGAATGAACAGGGGTGCGACATAGCAAAAGTAAATTGGGGCCGAGAAAGGAAACTGCACGAGAGTCATAAATGAACTTACGGTTAATACCGTATAGATTTCAAGCTTTCGGCGATCCTCCAAGTCCTTATCGAAAAGGAGCATCCACGAAGCGATCACTGCTACTATTGGCATCAACAGCCGTACCATAGTGAAAACCAAGTTGAACACGCTGAAGCTAAGCGAAAGAACCAGCCCAACGAGTAACAAAGGAATCAAAACAAGGCTGATGATTCGATCCCGTTGGCCAAGTGACGTTAACCCAAGCAAAAGTAGCGCTGCGACGGGCACTTCCAGCGCCAGATAGGATGCGGGCGGCAATGAAAAAACAACGGCATCAACACGTACGAACGGCGTGATGAAGACGCCTTGAAATAACTTCATCCACGAACCAGAGCTCATGTATGGAATGAGAAAAATGACGATGGGAAGAAGGACTCCTAAAACGTAGATACTCAACTCGCGGAGGACGCGGATCGGGCTATCCGCACCCGTCGTGCGTCTAAGAGAGTCTGCAACAAGAACGGTTCCAATGGCCAGCGATGGAAGGATGAATTGGATGCAGATCATTAAAGTGGCATGGCGACGAACCATCAAACCAACCAGCCCTAGCCACAACGCGTTCATGGAGATCGCAATGGCAATCGTACTCCAAGAAACCGCCTTAGTTACTTCCGAATCTGAGTGTCCACGAATCTGCCCTCGGTAGACAATGACAAACGCGATGGCAGCAATGTAGTACAGCCCGACGATCTTGACAGTGACCGCCAGTCCACCGCACAAGCCTGCTAGCAATAGCCAGCGTCGAAGGTCGCTATCAAAGTATTTCAATATTGCGAAAATACCGAATGTCGAAAGGAATAGCGTGTACCAGGACGGCATCCCTTCGAAATAGTTAGGTAGGCTCCAAACAAGGCAAGTTAGCGCAACCAGAGTCGCGAACGTTGCGGACATGGTACGAGAAGCAATGCGATGAAGCGTCCAGACAAAACCAATTGCACTTGCGAACAAGAGTGTTCGAATGGTCGCCATGTTCGTTCCAAGCAACCAAAAGCCTGCCGCATGAAAGAAACTTAGGCCACCCGTGTAGACATCATCAAAGTCTCGATGCGGCAATTCTCCATTCAATACTCTTTCCGCACTCTGTGCAAGCGTGCCTTGATCGTGCGGGATCCAGCCAGTGTAAGCAAAAAAGGAGAGATACAATGCAGAGATGAGGGTGACGAATATCCCTTTCTTGTCCAATACTCGAAGAAGTTCCATTGGCTTTCCGTCTAGATCGGTAATTCGATGACAAACGTACTGCCACCCGATTCGCGAGGTTGATAGGTGAGCGTTCCTTTGTGGTCTTCAATGATGCCTCGACTAATCGCCAGTCCCATTCCAAGCCCTGTGGCTTTGGTGGTAAAGAATGCATCGAAGAGTCTTTCTCGCTCCGATTCTTTCACCCCACATCCGGAATCATGAACCGCAATGGATATTCGCTGAGATGTTTTGGCAACTTCAATGACAGCACGATTGTCCGAACCGCTATGGTCGACCATCGCCTCCAATCCGTTCAAGACCAAGTTCACGAGTACTTGTTGCAATCGAATGGGATCTCCTAAAAACAAGGACTCATTGGCATTGTCGACAATTTGAATCGTCATTCCACGTCGACGCGCTTCCCCTTTCAACATTAATGCGGTATCGGATACAAGTTCAGAAAGGTCCAGTTCCTCGGATCGGTGTGTTCCAGTAGAAACAAAGTCGCGTGTACGTCGAATGATCTTGGCCGCTCGAGCAATCTCATTGTTCAGCTGTTTCAGTATGCTCGTAGCAGAATCCAAAACGGGCGATGAACTGAGAATTTTTTCCAAACTGCCCACGTAGTTTTGTATTGCATTGAGTGGTTGATTCAACTCATGCGCTAATTCACCAGAAAGTCTTCCCATCACAGCGATGCGAGAAAAATGCGCGAGCTCGGATCTTTTTTCTTCAAGCATTTCTTCCGTGTGATGGCGAGTCTCGATTTCAACCTGCAAGGATTCGTTCGCGCGCCTTAGCTCAATGGTGCGCTCGCTGACGCGTTCTTCCAGCACGAAACTATATTGCAGCAATTCGATTTCTGCCTGTCGGCGATCGGTGATGTCGATCGAATGCCCGGCCAACCCTATAAAGTTGCCCTCCGTATCGTGAAGTTGTTGGCAGTTGTTCAAGACCCACCGCCATTCACTCGCTCGGCCCAGGAGACGAAATTCGAATGATGTGGATCTTTTTTGTTGCTTTAGCACAGATTGAAGTTGGGCCACAACGTTGTCCAAATCTTCTGGGTGAATGACATCCATCCAGTTGCGTTCAAGGGCTGCTGCAATGGGTTTTCCAGTTAACTCTTCCCAGTAGTCGCTTACAAAGATGCACTGACCTTCCTGCGACATTTGCCAAATGATTGTAGGCACGGAACGCGTTAAGTCCCGCATCAAATTTGCTTTCTCTCGCAGTTGCAGTTGGGATGCCAAGCGATAGGTCAGGTCCACTGCACTGCCAATGTAAGAAACCGTGTGGTTATCCAAGTTGGCAACTCGGTTCAACGACAACTCAACCATGCATTCGTGCTTGCCTCGCAGCCGGCAATCAACGCGATCGTCACCTCGTGTTGAACCTTTTCTTTCAATCAATTGCTGGACGAGATGTTGGTGTTCTTCTGCGACAAATTGGGTCCAATTTTGGCCGATAACGTCGCTCATTCGTAACCCCATAATGCGTTCCCACTCCGGATTCACATAAGTAATCTGGAGATAAGGATTGCATTCGAAAATACCGACGGGACAAGTGTCTGCCAAAGCCAAAAAACGTTCTTGATTTTGCTCAAATAGCAAATACGCTTGCTTAATGGCTGAAATGTTTTTGTAACCAGTCATAACACCTAGGATTGTGCCATCCTTGCCGCGAATCGGAGAACGCGAAACCAAAAGCGTTCTTTGCTCGTACCCCAAGTCCCATGTTTCTTCGCATAACTCGGTTGCGCCCGTCTCGACCGTAGTGCGATCTCGCTCCTGGATTCTTGCGGCAAGATCGGGCGGCAGCGCAGAATAGGCATCTCTCCCAGGTAATTCTTCGACGCTGCATCCGTAGAAATTGGCTACACCTTGGCTGCCAAGCAGTATGGTCCCATTGCAATCTTTGATCAGAATCGACTCCGCAGAAGATTTCAATGCGGCGGCGAGTAACTCCGTATTCAACTCGATCAAGGGTTGACGCTTACCAATTTCAGAGGCCAATCCGAGACTCCCGCTCTGTTTCAATTTGCAACGCTTAAGGACGAGGTTACTTTTAATATTGTACTCTACCGGCCGCGCGGTTTGCAGCCAATTGGTACTCACTTTGGAGCGAAGGTGAGTGCCATTGGTCGAACAACCAGGTGCTGGTCGAAATCATTTCGCAACCCGAATTGTTTAAGAAAGTTGACGTTTGCGTCATTTTAGACGATAACATGAGAAGAGTTCGAAAAACGGAGTCAATCCAGCTAACGTATCGTTCTACCCCACCTGTCTGCCGTCCCGTTCCGTAACCGGAAGGACGATCCCTCCTACCAAAACGTGCGACATGAGACTCGGCCAAAGCCTGTTGTTTCGTTGTATGCTGACCCTCGGGTCGTTGCTCACCAGCCACCTGAGCGTTCAGCCGTCGGCTCATGGACAAACAAATCTATCACCGTCTATCGATGCCCTCGTAGATCGAGACTTCGATGCTTTGGTTTCCCCTCGCGAGTCCGACAGTCAGCTTTTTCGTCGATTATCGCTCGATTTGCGGCTTGTGGTCCCCTCGCAGCTTGAACTCGATGAATTCCTAGCTGACCCCGCGCCGGATCGTTGGCCTCGTTGGGTAAAACGCTTCCTAAACGACCCTCTTCACCGAGAACGAATGGTCGATTGGCTCGACAAGACTCTTTTGCAACGTCGACCGAACAAATACGTCGATCGGACAAAGTGGCTGAGTTACCTCAGGCAGGTTGTCGACGAAAACAAGCCCCTCGACGCCATCGTTAAGGAATCGGTCGCAAGCGTATGGTGGAATCCCTCCCAGCGCGCTCAGCAGCGCTTTTTTTTGGAACGCGAGGGGGACCCGCACGCCGTATCTCGCGACATAGGCCGAGTTTTCTTCGGTCGAGATATGCAGTGTGCTCAATGCCACGACCATCCGAATGTGGATGATTATCTTCAAATCGACTATCACGGACTGCTTGCCTTTGTGTCCCCAAGCTTACTCGCGGAAGCGAAATTCAAAGACGAAAAAGGGGCCGAGCAAAAAATTCAAATCTACGCCGAACGCGCCGCCGGCGACGCAACCTTTGAATCCGTGTTCGACAAGGGTGTATTGTTTCGAACGGGTACGCGAGTCCCAGGCGGAACGGAACAAATCGAATCCTACGAAGTGCCCGATCAAAGATATCAAGCAGCGCCCATGCCCGACTCGCTCGAAGGTGCTCCCAAGCCACCAACCTCGAGCCGCCGCGCCTCCCTGGTGACTCAGTTGTCCAATGCAAACCAAGCGTTCGCGGAGAACTGGGCCAATCGCGTTTGGGCCATGATGATGGGCCGAGGAATCGTGCACCCGCTTGATATGCATCACGCTGATAATCCGCCAACGAACCCCAAGCTCTTGACGGCGCTTACCCAGTCGTTTGTCGCAACCGGATATGATCTGCGATCTTTGATCGAACAAATTGCCCTGAGCGAGGTCTATCAACGCGGCAGTCGATTGCCAATCGAATCATCGCTCCGGAACGGAACGGTCTTGAACTTGCCAAAGGATGCGGTCGATATCCTTACCAATGCAGTCAATGCTCGAAAACAATCGCTGGATTCGCAACTGCCGCAACTTGCTTTGGCCGCAGAAGCTGCAAAGCAAGGGATGGATGATTCGAAAACCGCTTGGCGAGCGGCACAAAAGGAACGCGTTGCTATTCGTGCCGATCTCGACAAAGCCGAAGCCACATTCAATGACGTTAAAAAGAAGCTCGACGAATCGAATGCGGTGCTCGCCAAAGCCAACAAGCTGCGAGCGGACTTGAATACCAGGGTTGCTCTCCTCGAGGAAGCGGCCAGCAAATTAGAGCAGGCAAAGGCGCTATCACCTGGCGACGATCCGGAACTTGTTCAAGCGATTACGACGGCAAAGGCGAAAGCCGATGCATCTAAGCTGACTCTTCCAGCAAGCGAAAAAGGGGTCGCCGACGCATCCGCATTACGCGATACCCAAAATGTCGCTCTTGAAACCGAGCGAGGCAAGATCCAAGAAGTCGTCAATCGCTTGAAGCCAGCCGAGCAATCGCTCACCATTGCCGACCAGGCGTTTGTTGCGTCACGAGTGAAATGGCAAGCAGCTCAGTCCGAACACGTCTTGGCTATCAAAAACACGGCAGCCCTATCTCAACTCCAATCTTGGATCGCTCTTTCGCAAAGTGTGTCTCAAGTAGAATCCGAGCATCGGCTTGCGGCGGAAGCCCGTGATCAACAAAAAGGTACGGTCGCCAATTACATAACGCAGCAGTCCAAGCACCAACCGATTCTGGTAGAAGCGAAAGCCAACTTGGCCTCGATCCAGTCCAAAAAATCTGTTTCTCAAGAGAAGCGGGCGAGCCTCGCCGCTGAATTAGCATTGCTTCAAACCACATTCGAATCCCTTAATAAGTCTACAGCTCTTGTTGCTACCGACTCGCTTGAATCGGCCAAACAAGCCGTTGCTGCCAGCCGAGAAACACGCCAAGTGACCCAATCCGCTCTCGACAAGGAATTGACTTCTATCGACGCGGAACTCTCGGCCCAATCGCAGAAACTGGCCGCCTTGACCACCCAAGAAGCATCCATGGAAACCATGCGGGTTGCCGCCGAAAAATCAGTCGAACAAGCCGAACAAACAATCCTGGTCAAGGCAACCGCCATTCAACAAGCGATCGACACATGTGGAACGGCATTTCAGCAAGTGCTTGAAGACCGGCAGAAGAACTTGGCTGTCGCACCCTTTCGGTCGTTGTCTCCGGAACAGTTGGGGCTGAGCATCTTGCGGGCAACCAAGGTGCTCGATAACTACATTGCAACCGAGGTGGCAGAGCTAGAAAAGCAAGCTCCTTTGGCGGCTGACGCAACGCCCGCGCAACGGGAATCTAGAACACTGCAAGCGACCCGCCAAGCGCTCGACAAGCTCCGTCCGAACGTGGACGTTTTTGCAAATCTGTTTGCGTCGGGCGTCGGCCAAACAAGCGATGAGTTTTTTGCTTCTCCGGATCAAGCGTTATTCATGGCCAACGGCGGATCTGTTTATCAGTGGTCGGCGGCCAGCGGCAGCAACATTACGGATTTGATTGCCAAACAGCCCGACGCCATGGCAGCCGTTAAATTAATGTATCGATCCTTGCTTTCGCGTGAACCTACCGCACAAGAACTGCAATGGGTCGGCGAACAACTTGCCAATGCTGCCGACAAAAAGGTGACTATTGCACAAGAGTTAGTTTGGGGATTGTTGACGAGTTCCGAGTTTCGAGTTTACCCTTAGTTTGCTTTCAGTGGAGACTGTCGAATGAGCCTAGCACATTATGCATGCGGTTCGAGAGAACATGGATTGAATCGTCGTCGATTTCTGCAACGCTCTGGTTCGGCCGCTGTTGCGGGCAGTGCCATCGCGGGTGGGTTAGGCAGTCTCACTACCGGCCTTGCCGCAGAGCAACTCAAGGCCCAAGACATGCGTATCGTTGTCTTCAACATGCATGGCGGATTGAGCCAACTAGAAAGCTGGGATCCTAAACCAGGCACAAAAACGGGTGGCCCCTGTCGTTCTATTCCAACCTCCGTTCCTGGCACCCATGTGAGCGATTTGCTCCCCTACACAGCCAAGCAGATGCATCACTTGTGTGTGCTGCGTGGTGTCAATACATCGGAGGACGATCACGGCAAGGGTGCTTATATGATGCTGACGGGGCGTCGCCAAACTGCGGCGGCAGACTATCCGCAAATCGGTGCGGTCGCAGCTCGCATGCTCAACGACGAAAGCCGCGGGCTGCCCGGGCATATTGTGGTCACACCGGGTGGTGGCGGAGGCAAAGGAAACGAAGCCGCATATCTGGGCCCAAAGTACTCAAGCATCTCGTTGGGAGGATCCAAGCCGCCCCCCAATACAACCAAACCGGATGGCATAAACGATGAGGCTGAATTGAGAAGGCACGACTTTCGACGTCGGCTGAACGAAGAATTCTTGACGCGACGACGAACCGCCATCACCGACGCCTACACCCACAGTTACGAACAAGCCCTACGATTGATGGAACGCCGCGATGTGTTTGACGTTTCCAAGGAGCCACAAGCCGATCAAGACCGATACGGCAAACACGATCTTGGTCGACAGTGCCTGATGGCTCGGCGATTGCTGGAGAACGGCGTCTCGTTCGTTCAAGTAACGCATTCGAACTACGACACTCACAACGAGAACTTTAACTTTCACATCGAGCAACTCGGCGAGTTTGATAGAGCGTTTGCTACTTTTGTTTCGGACCTGTTCGATCGCGGAATGCTGGAGAAGACCCTCGTGGTTGTATTAAGTGAGTTCGGCCGAACACCCAATATCAATTTGTATTACGGTCGCGATCACTGGTCTAAGGCCTGGTCGATCGTGATGGCAGGTGGCAAGGTCGCTAGAGGGGCAGTTTTTGGCAAGACGAACGATGAGGGGACCGAAGTGGTCGATGGGCAAGTCGATCATGGAGCCCTGTTTCATACTTATCTCCAGGCCGTAGGGGTCGATTCGACGCAATCGATTGCGGTCGATGGACGCGAGTTGCCGATTGCAGATCCAGCCGCTGCCCCTGTTTGGAAAGTGCTAACCTAGCGTGAATCTTCCCATCGATATCACCAAGACGCATGTGGTTCATCAGTGGAAACACGACCGCCCCTTGATCGCATGTCGGATCTCGCCAGATGGTCAACAAGCCGTAAGCACATCCGAGGATTCTTCGTTGCAATTGTGGCGCATTCCAGGCGGAGAGAAAACCGTTTTAAAGGGGCATGAAAGCTGGGTTCATGCGTTGTGTTATAGTCCCGATAGTCAGCAGCTTGTTTCGGGTGGTTGTGAAGGTAGCTTGATGTGGTGGGCCGTTCGAGCCGATGCGCCGTCTTTGTTGCGCAAGTCCGATGCGCATTCAGGTTGGATTCGAGGCGTTGCTATTTCGCCTGATGGAAGCACGCTCGCATCGGTTGGGAACGACATGCTGGTCAAGCTATGGAGTACGGCGAGCGGCGAGAAAATCGCCGAATGGGGCGGACATGAGCGACACATTTACAGCGTTGAGTTTCATCCAAGTGGAAATCAACTGATAACCGGCGATCTGCTTGGCAAGGTTCACGTTTGGAATGTTGCAGACCGAAAACTAGAGCGAACGATCGAGGCAACTCCGCTTTACACGGAGAACAAAGGCCAGCAGGCAGAGTATGGCGGAGTTCGATCGTTGGCCTACCATGCGGAGCGAAAGGAGCTCATTGCAGGCGGAACCCACAAAGCCACGAATCCGTTCGGTGCGGTTCATGAACCGTTGATACTGCGGTTTGGCTGGGATGATGGCGTGCTGCGCAAGTCGCATGCATGCGAAGGGATTCCCGGCGGACTCGTATGGCGCGTGCAGTGGTTAAAGGATGGGACTGCGGTCGGCGTTTCGGGTGGGTCTACCGGAGGCTTGTTATTGTTCTTCAACGATTCGCAAGAAAAAGAAATCCATCGTTTCAAGTTGCCTTCTTTGGCGCGTGACATGGACATTCATCTGGAGAGCAACATGGTTGCAACCGCTCACTTTGATTCGCATTTGCGCATCTCCGTCATGAACGCATGACGTCAATCCATCAACCGGCCAGCATCGCCCGAAGGGCTCCCCGTCTGCAACTCTTAAATTCTCTGTTTAACAGAGAATTCTTATTGAACAGTAATACCAATCAACGAATGTAGTGGAAGTTGCCAAACTTCCCGCTGGACAACTACGGTAGTGGAAGTTGCCAAACTTCCTGCGGCACGGAGAGCTTTGGCAAGATCCACTACGTTAGTACGTTTCGTGGAACGGTATTGATGTTAGATCTCCCGCGCAGCGATTGCAACACATGCCGTCGCTTCGCGACTTACGATAGCACAGGCACACGTTGATAAAGCCGAAGAAAGTAGATATAAATCCAAATAGGAAATACAAAACCGAGTTGAAACGACCCACCCGAAAAAATGCTGTGTCCGCTGTGTCCCTTTTTTTTGGTTCCAGGGAAGTCAGATGATTTCGTAGTACCAAGTGCTTTCAATTTTTCAAGTGAGTTACGCATGATTACGGATTTATTTTGGGCGAATGAAGTACTTTGGCTGATTAAATTACTTCTTGTCATAGCTCTTTGGACACTGATCTATTACGTCTTGCATAGAATTGCGCACGTACGGCACAAGCGGAACTGGCTTCACAAACTCCACCTTATCCACCATCGCACGGATTACCGGAAAGGGGGCAGTCGGTTTAGACCGGGTTTTCTTCTGTTTTACTTCGGGGATATTCGGGCTACCTTGGATACTTTATTGATGATGACGTCGCCATTAGTGGCACTTACCTTTGTTTTCCCAAGTCAAGGGATGTGGGTGCTTTTGTGGCACTATATCAATGAAGTATTTTTGGCAGAACGCGTCCTAGAGCATAATCCCTACCTCGGGGGAAGGCTGACACAGGTTTTTGCTTGGGGTACTTTTCACCTGAAACACCATAAAAACCCGCGCACTAACTTTGGGCTATTGATTACCCTATGGGACGATATTTTTAATACTGCCTATCATGCAAAACCCAATGTCGCATTATCAGCAGGTCGTGTCGGCGATCAAACAATCCCTTCTTGCCGGCCTGTATACCCAAGCAATCATGATGTAGAGCAAAAGCTGCTGCATTACTTTACGGAAGTGCTGGAAGTACCACAGGTTGATCTCGGGGGGCTTCCGGTCTGTCCTTTTATACGAGGGGAGCGGATGTCTGGTCGCATCCATTTTCTGTCCATCCAGTCAGGCCAATGTGTGAAGGCAGTAGCCGAAGCTGTGCGAAAAGCCTTCAGCGGGAAGTGGGGGCATACTCTTTTGCTGTATGCTGCACCTGAGGGTACCGATTTGGCAGCATTTGGGAATTTTGCCACAGCCATGAACAAAGAATTTCGGGCCGACGGGCTTGTCTGTATCGCCATACATCCTCGAGATAACTTTAAGATCGGAAATGTGCCGACTCGAGAGGCTCCACTTCCCGTTTATTTGATCCAATCCGCCCGGCAGGTCATGGCTGCCCGGGCAATCCTTAGTAATACCAATTACTATCGCCACTGGACGGAGTCCGACTGGAACCGAATCAAGCATCAGTTCGGAGACTTTTTACCTACTGCGTTTCCTGAGGATTTTTGCGAACACCTCATTGTGAGTCCTCTGATTGAAATCCTGGGCGGACGGGAGATACACAGTTTTTTAGAAACCTATATGGTTATCACGGATGATTGTAGGGTCTTTTCCCGTACTCTCATGAGAAGTTCGAGAAGCTGGTTTGTTGCGATTCAAAGAACTGGGGTAGGATTGGTAAAGTACAACGGCAAAATGATCCGGGTGCGAGGGGAAAAGCTCCTGTACGATCCCTTTCTGAACGAAATTATCAATCAGTTGTATCTCGAAAAGTATCAAGATCCGGAAGACGTGCCATTCGTGAAGAAACTGATCCAACCGGAGTATGGGCAGTTTACTATGGAGTTTTATTTTGATGGTGTCGTGCGAGAACAGGAAGCGCTGAATTGGTCGGGTGGGGTCGTAAATCATCCTGCACATGTTGTTTGGGGCGTCGGCCAATAATACTATCAAACCACCATCAATAACACGGCCCACCGGCCTGCTTTCCCGAATCCTGCCCGCGGGGGCCTTGCGCCGAAGGCCCGAAGCCCAAGCCATGTATCGAACCGATACTTCCTTGCCACTCACCTTTAGCCTGGACGCGAACAGCAGGGGGACCAAGGGACACAGGGAAGCGCCGGGATAAACCGGATTGGAGTTGGGAATGAAAGAGTCCCTCAGAGAAGATTTAGCCAATCACTTTGGCCATGAGTCGTACGCCGACGACGGTAACGTCGGGGGTGAAGCAACGGATAGATTCAGTTTTTTTCACCACGGTCCGTTTTTTTAAGCTGTACTACGATGACCCTGTTGACTCGCAGTGCACAAATAGCTAGAACTTGTGTGGAAAGTTATTGGTGGAGGGAAGTCATGGACAGTTTTGCAACAAGGTTACGCACTGACCGGGAAAATGCGGGGTTGACGGTTCGACAGCTTGCTGACGAAACCGACATCAGTTTCTCTTACATCACCAAGATCGAAACAGGTCGGTCAGGAAAGGGAATTTCACCCGACATCGTAACGAAATTAGCCTCCCGGCTTCGGGCCGACGTCTTAGAATATCTCTATCTTAGTGATGTCGTTCCTCCGCCGCTAAAGACGCTGCTCTCCAATCCACAGTCCAGGGATTTCGTGCGCAGCATCTTGAGTTCGCCTTTGAAAAAGTCGGATTGGAACCGTCTACAAGTTGCAGTGAACGAGACACGAGCGAGCTACTCGGTCCCGCAAATCCGCAACCCGAATGCCACAACCAAATCAGCGGGCGAAAGACTGGAGGATAATAGTGGCGACCGATAGAACGATAAACGAATACATAACATTGATGAACGAACTCGGCTACCAGACCGCTGGTGCGAACACCGGTTTCGTTCGTGGCGATACATTGCGCCAGGCATCCTCTGCGGGTGATGGTTTCGACGATCGACGATTTCGATACGCCGCGATTCTCGACTCTGACAAGCTGGGCGTCACAGATGTGTTCGAGATCAATGGCACTCCATGCATTTACATGAAAAGCCTCGCGGCCGATCCCAGCCTGAACGAGATTCATCATTGGCATCGGACGGCGTGGAATCATGGTCTCGGTCGAATGCTCTGGATCATTACACCGACTCGGGTCCGCATCCTCAATGCGTTTCAACCACCACCTAAATCTAATGATGAACAAAAACACCCTGCCGAGTTGCTGTCCTGCGCGATTCAAGATTTAGAACAGTTACAAAAATACGAACTAGATAGAATCAGTTTGGAAAGCGGTCAATTTTGGGCTACGCGTGCGGGCAAACGAATCTCCAAAGAGACTCGCATCGATGCGGAATTGGCGAATGATCTTCGTACTGCAGCCGAAATGCTGACCGACGGCGGATGCAAACCGTTGCATGCACACCGACTAATGCTGCGAACTTTGTTTACGGCCTACTTAGAGGCTCGCGGTGTTTTGCCGACGGAACTTTTCGAAGGACTCCATGCTAAGTCCTTCGGCGACGTTTTATCACGTGTCGGCGAAACGAAAAAATTCTTCGAACGAATGAGAGAAACGTTCAACGGGGACCTCTTTCCACCTCCGCCAACTCCGAGTGAAGAGGACGAATCGTATGCATTTTCAAAGGCACACTTGGAAGTAGCCCAAGCGATTGTAAAGCGACAGAACTTGCGATCGGGCCAACAGAGTTTTGACTTTTGGCGGTACGATTTCGAGGTTATTCCAATCGAATTGATCAGCTCAATTTACGAACGCTTTATCTACGCGGACGATCAAGCTACCGCAAAGGCACGCGGAACTCATTACACACCGGTGAACCTAGTTGATTTGGTTTTCTCGCAAGTTTTCGACGACCAGTTGTTTTCGAAAGAGCTTCCTCGCAACGCCAAGGTCTGCGACTTGGCTTGTGGATCGGGAGTTTTCTTGGTCGATGCTTTCCGGCGACTTGTTGCACGTCGCATCGCAGGCGGGGAGAAGCTTACAAGAACGCTTGTCCGCAGCGTGCTTTCGGAGCAAATCTACGGCGTCGATGTTAATGAAACGGCAATCGAAATCGCAGCGTTCAGTCTTTGCCTAACAGCCTTCGAACTCGATCCGTCTCTCAACTCCGCCCAGCATCTTAAATTCCGGCATAGCCTGAAAAATCGCAATCTGTTTGTCGCGGACGCGTTTTCCTCAGATAGCTTTAGCAATACGGAGGCTTTTAAGCAAAAAGAATTTTCCATTGTGGTAGGAAATCCTCCGTGGAATAAGCCGAAAGGCGAACGCTCGACATCGCATGTTTCGTCGCGTTCGCACCTTGAATATTGCGAACAGCAAGATCCGCCTATCGAATTGCCATTTCGATCTCCTATCGATCAGGCATTTATTTGGCGAAGTCGGGATTTCCTGAAACCCAACGGTCGTATCGGATTGATCATTGATGCGAAGAATTTCTTCAGCCAGGAGGGGCAATCGCTCAAATCAAAGTCGCAATTGTTTACGACGCTCCGCGCTCGAGCGATGCTCAATCTATCGACGTTGCACGATAAAAAACTGTTTCCATCCGCCAAACAACCGGCCATGATATTCGTCGCAGAAAACACGGCTCCAAAGTCGGGCGACCAACTGGTGTTCGCGTCCGCCGAGCGAAGTGAAACTTTTGGCAAACATGGGATTGTCGAATTGTTTCTTGAGCGACTGAATCATCTGCCAAATGATCGCATCGCGGTCGAGCCGCATCTGTTCAAAATCGCTTCCTATGGAACGCCTCGCGATCGCACGATATTGAAGGAGTTGCAATCTAAACAAAACACGCTTGAGGAAGTGCTTCGCAACTGGAATGTCGCAATTCATCAGGGTTTCATCACAGGGGATTTTAGTCGACCAGTACCAAAAGGGTTTCCGAGTAAAAAAGTCGAGAATTGTCAACTACCTAGATTTCGTATGTCAGCAGATGACCTTCCATGTTTTGACTACGAGAAATTGCAATGGCCGCGGTCTAAGGAAATTTATTCAGGACCTATCTTACTCGTGCAACAAAGCCTTCAGGAAGACAAGCTGGCAGCTTCCATATGTGTAACATCTGTATGCTACTCTTCGTCTTACTTTGGAATCCCGTTTAATTCTGAAGATCAAATCAAGTTCAGCGCTATGTGCGCATTCTTGAGTTCTTCGCTTGCGACGTATTTCTTCTTCTTGACAGCGACGCGTTTTGGGATCGATAAACAAATCGCAATGCCGAACGACATCGTACGATTGCCGTTTAACGGAAATGCCAATTCTCAGGCTTTACAGCGGCTTGCAGCATCTGGTTCGTCGCAGTCGCTTTCAGACGTTGACGAAGAAGCATTCAATTGTCACGAAATCCCAAAATGGCAGCGAGAGTACATCACAGACACGGTCAAGTACGATTTGAATTTCGTTCGTCATGGTAGCGATGGAACAAGCGCACAGTCGCCTGATGAAGCCGAACTCGCGAACTATGCTGACACGCTCGTCAAATGCATCCGCAGCAACTTGACGGGTGGAGAATTGACCGTGAACGCAGATATACTTGCTGACACTCAAGATATTTGCTGCGTTGTCATTCGTTTCGACGAAGCCAGGAATCGTGGAGTGCGTTTCGCTGATAAGTCGCAAGCGGAATTCGACTCACGACGCCTAGCAGAGTTGTTGCACGCGCCATTGACTTCGAATTTCCAGCTTCGGCGATCGATGATCCACTACGACAATGATCGCTGCATCATCGTTAAATTGGCGCAAAAGCGTTTTTGGTCCAGAGCGAGAGCTTACGATGATGCGGATTCCATCTTTGACGAACTTTGCAGAGAGGGGGAATAATCTTGGTTGCTTCTGGTAGAAGCGGGCGGCTCAATCCGATGATTCGCGGCAAAGCCCAGCAAACAATCGCGTTTTTGGCGTTGCAAATTCTGCATGACGCGTGGCCTGCAACCAAGAAGGACTCTCGAATCAACCGCGATAGTCATGAAGACGCCATCACCGATATACTTCGATGGAAGATGGCGGAAGCAAAAGACCGGATGAATCCAATTCCCCAAATGCGGTTCGAGCGGGAGGCACAATCGGATCGTGCTCAACAAGATACGCCAACTGGTTTGATCGATATCATGGTTTCGTATACTTGGCGGGAATCGACCTACCTAACGATGGAGTGCAAGCGAATAAGGAGCGATGAGAACTCATTAGCCCTGGCCTATGTTCGAAACGGCGTAAACAGGTTCGCAGAAGGAAAATACGGGCCCGGACATGCATTCGGAATCATTGTGGGATACGTCATTTGCGGCAATGCGGCAGGCTGTGCTGAACGAGTCCGCTTAGTACTCGAAAGAGAGCCCTGGAAGGAAACTGGCTACGATCTTAATCATGGCTGGCAGCCCAGCATCAACGCACTGAGCAATTTGTACCAATCGCGGCACGCCCAAGTTGCGTTCAAGAACCACGTAACCCTATTCCAATCGTTTATGTCAATGATCTGAACTGAGCTAATTAAGCGCAAGTCGCCCATGAAATAACGAGCGCGCTCGTGCCACGCGATGGACCGCAATGATTTCGGAAGGGTCAAAAATTTCCGCTCTAGACAATCTTGCCACGATTCACTCCGTTGATAAAGCCGAAGAAAGTAGAAGTGAATCCAAATCGGAAATCCAAAACCAAGTTGCAACTAGAACAAATGCTGTTTCCATGTGTTAACAGAATATTTTCAAGGGGTGTTGGGGTAACTGCTGACTGCTGACTGCTGACTGCTGACTGCTGACTGCTCACTGCTGACTGCTCACTGCTCACTGCTGACTGCTCACTGCTAACCTATGCCAACTTACTGAGCCTTCTTATGAGCCATTCCATCGACAGACAGCCGACAATCATGGCCATCAAAAGCCCCATCAGCCGTTGCTGAAACTCCTTGTCCGGAGCGCCTGGCAGATAGTTCGTTTGATCGCGTGGAACAATGGACTGAACCAGCGGCGAAAGCGTTGCGTTCATTGCGTTGGTAGTTTCACTGGCTATGCCTGCAATCGAATCCATGCCGACCCAGTACTTACCACCTGTTCGCGTGGCCAGTTCGTTGAGCAAGGGATCGTTTCTTTGTGGCCTTTGGATTTCGAGTGCAGGCACACGCACCGAGACTTGCTGCGTCAGCAACTGCTGATCTGCCAACCCGCCTACGGGCAATTGCACTTCGTATGTGCCGGTCGCCTTGGTGAAAAACTGCCCGAGATAAACACCAGGTTGCGAAGGGTCTGGGATCGGGGAAAAGACAAGCGGTGTGCTTCGGCCTGACGGATCAACTAACTTTGCTTGAGCATCCGGCATAATGGTTGGTAGAAACTGAGCATCGCGCAACACGGCTCGCACCATGACTTGCTCCCCCACGATGGCTTGTTGTTTGTCCAAAAGCAAAATTCCTCGATCGGAATCTCGCAACAAACGACCTTGACCTGCCCAGCGAACGAGCTTGGTGTAATACGTGTCAAAGTATCCTTCGCCGACTTCTCGCAACCGCCAAAACTCGCCGCCGCCCTGGAACGCAACACGGCCTGCACCGTAAAATTGCGTTGCCAAATAGATCGGTTGCTTGCTCCCTACCGAAGTCGTCGGGTCGGAAAAATAAGCGACCGGCGTCGCGCCTGGCTTGGGTTCGTAACAAGCGTAGAAACTGTAGACCCCTCGAAAGCGTTCCCAAGCCCTGCGGCTGTCCTCAAGCGTCTTGGCAATTTGAATAAAGTCCGTTTGCCAAGCATCAGGCGCAAAGTTGAGTGGCCAAGCGGTCTCGGATTCAAAGCGACCGATCGAAACCATTCTCGCCCCACGGGTATTGACCACCAACGGCGAAAGATTGCGAAGTATCTCGGCCTTGCGATTGCCGTTACCTTGACTTCCCGCCCATTTCGGAGTCGACACGGGGCCAGCTACGATGACCAGTCCACCTGCTTGTTCACTGATCCACTTTTCCAGGTTTTCCACTTGTTCCATATCTAGCTTGGACCAATCGGCATCGAATCCGATGACGCAATCGTATTGGCTCATCTCGGCTCGCGTGCGAGGAAACTCGGCGAGTAATTTTTTGGCTTCTTGCGAAACGCCTGGTCCGCTCGATTGCAACAAGACGTGCGATTGAACCGTAGGGTCTCTGAAGAGCAAGTTGCGAACAAATTGATACTCCCGAGTCGGACCACCCGCTACAATTAAGACGGTCGACTTGGGCTCAACCACGCGGACTTCGCTTTCGAGTGCATTGTCGAGCGGGTTTGAATCTTGCTCCGGTGCCAACGCTTTAACCTCATAGATCCATGATCCGATTTCGCGAGGTTGGATGTCAAAGACCAAATTGGACATCGCGTCGTCCGCGTCGAGCGTAACGATTCTTTCCTCTTCGATGGCCATGCCTGCATTCTTTTGGCCGCCCGGTCGCCGCCGCAATTGAATCGTGACTTGTTTTCCCTGCAATCCGGATGCTTGCAACAATGCAGTCAATCGAAACCGATCGCCGGGAAAGACACGTTTCGGGGTTTCGATATCTACCATTCGGACGTTGAGGGGATTCTTGGATGTCCCCATTCCGACGGTGTGAATCGGGACCCCTTGCAAAGTCGCTTCGGAAATCGTCACTAAGGGATCGAGACCCGCGTTGCTGCGTCCATCGGAGATCACCACGATTCCTGCCAATGGCGAGCCCCGCTCTTGTTCGAGGATACTGTTGATTGCATCGCCAACGCGAGACTCGGTTCCCGTGGCTGCGATTTGAATTTCCCAGGAAACGGCGTTGGGTTCGATCGGTTCCGGGCTATCCGGGCTATCAGGGCTATCTCCCGTGGCGTCCTTGATTCCTTTGGTGCCGTTGCTCGCCGCTGGTGGCGAGAAACTCCAGAGGCTCTGCCAAGGCAACTGATCGGCTCTCAAGATCGCAGTCGCGATCACCACAAAACCAGAAACCACTGCGATCACGGCCGCCATGAGAACGTATGGCCAAAACGATCGAACATCGCCGTAGACTCGAGCCAAGAGCGAGACTGCCATGAGTGCTCCGCCAATGATTCCAAGAATCGTTCCGGCCCAGACCACGCGAGTCAGGAATCGCCACAAAACAAGTCGCGCTGAATCCGGATCGTCCCCCTTCTTTGTCTCCTTTGGTTTCGCGAACGAAGCGACTGCGCTCGGACGAGCACTTTGGTCAAATCGAAAGACGCTTACGTCGTGTAGCTGTTGCAATTGCTTCAGCAGTGGGGATTTGGCGAATGTACTCTGAACGGCAGAGATCCGGTTGGTAGACGACGGATTCGAACCCGAGAGTCCCTTCTCGGATTCGTCTTGCTGAGGCATTGTCATGCTCAAAGAAGTATCGACCAGCACCGCCAATTTGGAGGAACGCGTTACCTTTTGCTCTGTTCGTTTTTGCAAATCGAAAAAGAAAATGAGAATTCCAAGCAGTGCGAGCATCCTGAGCATGAGGAGCGTCAAGCCAATGCCTTTGGGGACTTCCGACCAGTCCTTTCGATACCAGTAGACAACGTAAGAAATCAAGCCAGCCAGGATGCAAGCAAAGACAAACCAATGCAGCCATTGATCCATCTGTTCGATGCGCATCCACTGATAGAAGACCCGCATGTCTTCTTGGGCAAAGAATGGGAAATGGTGGATCGAGGGGTAATTCATGTTAGGACTATGAGCGTTTCATGGGCAAATGGTACGAAGCGCTCCAAGCAAGCCACTGCTCGAACATCAACAAACCTAGCAACAATGCCATCAACAGCATGTTTCGATTCGCAAATCCAGCCAAAGCCGAACTTGCACCCAGCGATTCGGCTGACTTGTACGTGAATTGAATGCCACTCAGACTGCGATTCAAATCGACCGGATTGATCTTTTCCAGTTCGCCTTCTATCGGAGGAGTGTTCCTGGCGATGTTCTTTACCATGCGTTCGCCTTGGGTGGTCGTGCCCCACCACTCAAAGTTTCCGGCAGCCATGATCGCGCGAATCGTATCGTCGGTATCTTGATTGGCAGCCGAGTCGAGCGTTGCGCGGAAAGCGGACTCACCTGCCGGCACCGCGTTGATGTTGAGTATGGATTTGACGTTGGAACCGGTGGGTGGCGGACAGAGCACTTGGATCGCGGGCAACATCTCTTGCGACGAAAAATCCCATCGCATGGGCGTACCGGCGAATCGCGATGACTCAGGGATGCGGAACGACGAAAGGTACCCCACCATTTTTAAGGCAGCCACGACAAACGTTGGGTCCTGTGGCCAGTTCGTCCATTGTCGATCCAATGCTGTTAATGCAACCAATACTCGGCCGTCACCGATCGCATGATCGATCATGATCGGTTGACCGTTTCGAAGCGACGCCACCGGCTTCCAATTTGCTGCATTCGATTTTGGGCTGGAGGTAGCGGGATCGATCGATTCCTTGTCTATTTCCAAGTAGCGCTGTATCCGAACGAACTGGAAAGGCGAGTTGCTCAAGCCGAGGAACGGCTCAAAGATCGGATGGTTATCCGCGATCAAGTCCGGTGTCGTATCCCCCGGCTTCATCGGCAAGTCTTTGGGGCCCTTAATGGAAAACGGTAATAACGCAATGGCGTTGTCGGAACCGTTGATCGGCTTGGTCCAAATCGAGTTGTATCGCAAGTAGTCCGCATCCGACATTTGTTCGCCAAAGAATACGGCTAACCCACCACCGCGGGAAACATAACGATGCAGATTTTCCAGGGCGCGAGGGTCGAGCGATGGAACCGCTTGCATAATGATGCATGCATAATTCTGGATCGTGGTCAGATCGGAATCGCGGAGAAACTCTGGACCTTCGCGAGACATGATCAATCCCGTCTTCGCGCTGCCACCAGGATTGAGTGCAGATTCAAAAAAGAACGAGTGCTTACCTGCGGCATCGCCATCGATGAGAAGGACTCGAATGCCCTCTTGGAGATCGAGCACGCAGCGTGCGGAATTGTCCGACATCAACGAATCGGGTGGCAGTTGAGCTTCCACCACATGCGAACCGCTTCTCGGAAACAAGATTTGAACGTGCCTAGTGATCAACTCGCCTGGCTCCATGCGTTCGAGAATGACTGGAGGAAGCTCTGTCACCAATCCCGAATGGGGGGCCGTCGGCTTTTGATCCGGCTGACGATCACCGTAATCGACCGCTAGAACTCGAACGGTAACATTGCGGACGGGAGCTAGTCCATTGTTGCGAATCGCTATATTCATCATGGCAGGCACACCGGCCGCCAATACTTCTTGTTGTGGCGCGATCGACACCAACGTCAAATTCTCATGTCGATCTGGAACACAATCGATTAACTGCAAGTCCAGATCGCTTCCGGGTAGCGATTGCAATTGCTGCTTAAGAAGCGTGGCATTGCTCCAGTCTTTGCTCCGGAAGTCGCTCATCAGATAAACGATCGGTTTTTCAGTCGACGCCTGTTGGATCAAAGGCGAAATCAATTCCAACGAGTCGCCTAGGCCGGTATCGAGCGAGCTTGTCTGCGTCGAACTGATCTTGCTGAGCAATGCTGTAGGGTCGGATGGGATCGTCCGAGACAGTATGTCCGCAACGGTATCGGCTTGCGGAGTCGTTGACGGTGACATTGACGTTGACGTTGACGTTGACGTTGACGTTGACGTTGACGTTGACATCGGCGACGCTTCACCAGGCTTGGTTGTTTTCGAGGCGGAGGATTCGATGGCCGTGGCCTCTTTTGCACGCGCAGAAGCGAGCGTCCCTCTCGAAGCGCGAATCACCGTGAGCAGGTGCGAGCCGTCTTGAGTGCTGGTGTTGGATGCGATGGCTTGAACGGCTTTCAACGCCGATTGATAAGCCGAACCACTTGAGGAGGTGTCACCCATGGATGCCGAATCGTCCAAAACCACATAATGATGGGTCGTCGTTTGACTGATGAGCGAAAGCCAACGGGAGCCACTGACCCATTGGGCCAACATGGCAACTGCGATTGCGACGGCCAACATTCTCGATGCGATGAGCAAGGCTTGTTTGAGCCAGACCCAGCGACGATGCTTGCGGTAGCTTTCGAGCAAGAACTCCATGGCGGCCCAATGAGTACGTCGATGTCGCACGAGGTTGATCAGGTGGATCAACAACGGGAGCAAGACCAGCAAAAAACCCCAAGCCAGCGGTTGAAATAAGAATTGCATCGTTGTTTACTTCTTCCTCATGTGAGCCATACGCGAGGTAAGGTAAGCGACCAAGGCGGCATCGATATTCTTGCTGGTTCGAATCAACTGATAGTCGATTTGAGAGCTTGCACAAGCGTGTCGTACTCGATCTAAGAAACGCTGCAACGACTCAAGGTAGCCTTCGCGGAGCGCACGCGGGTTGCAGGTGAGGTGATCCATCGATTCCATGCCTTCGAAGCGAGTCGGGTCGTTGAACGGAAAATCAAGCTCATCATCATCCAGTACATGGAAAACCAAAATGTCGTGCCCCGCGTGCTTAAGCGCAGCCAACGATTTGAGCGTTTGTGCTTCGCTGCCCAAAAAATCGGAAGCGACGACCATCAGCGAACGTTTTGGGTAGGTATCGCTGATTTCTCGAAAGACTTGCGTCAGGTTTGTTTTTTCGTTTGGAGTCGTTTGTTGCAAGGCTTTAAAGATACTCTGCAAATGGGAACGACTGGAACGCCAGGGCAGCCGCGACCTAATCTTTTGGTCGAAGACAGTCAGGCCAACCGCGTCTTGTTGGCGAAGCGTTAGGTACGCGATGCAGGCGCAAATCGTGGCGGCATAGTCGAACTTGTTAAGCGGACCTCGCCCATAGGACATGCTCTCGGAGGCATCTAGCAAAAGCGTGCACCGGAGACTCGTGTCCTCTTCGTATTGCTTGATGTAGAGTTTGTCTTGGCGGCTCCAGACTTTCCAATCGATGTGTCGTAAGTCGTCGCCGGGGACGTACTGGCGATGCTGTACAAACTCGACCGATTGGCCGAAGTAGGGACTGCGATGCATGCCCGACATAAACCCTTCAACGATATTGCGTGCCCTCAGTTCCATCGACGCAATGCGTCGAATGGCCTCAGGATGCAAGTATTCTTTGGAATCGGGCATCGCGTAGCAATTCGTCTTGAGCGGTCGGTGTGGAGGAAATAATTCGATCGATGACAGCATCGCTGGTGATGCCGTCGCTTTCGGCGGCGAAATTCACAACCATGCGGTGTCGCAGGACCGGCTTGGCACAAAATTGAATGTCGGCAGGATCGACGTGTGATCTGCCGGACATTGCGGCTCGGGCTTTAGCACCGAGAATGAGAAATTGGACTGCACGAGGCCCCGCTCCCCATGCAACTTGTTCCCGTACAAAGTCAGGCACGCCTTCTTGTCCGACGCGTGTTTGACGAACGATGGCCAAAGCGTATCGAATCACGTTTTCGGAGACTTCGATGCCTCGAATGAATTCTTGCAGACTGAGAATCTCTTCGCCGGACAAGACCGCTTGGATTTCTGCGATACCCCGACCGGTGGTCCGCCTAGCTATTTCGAATTCGTCCGCAAAGTTTGGGTAGCCTACGAGGACCTTGAACATGAATCGGTCCTGTTGGGCTTCAGGTAGCGGGTACGTTCCCTCTTGTTCGAGTGGGTTTTGTGTCGCTAGCACGAAGAAGGGATCGGAAAGCGAGTGACGAACTCGACCGACGGTGATTTGACGCTCTTGCATGGCTTCCAGCAGAGCGGCTTGGGTTTTGGGAGGCGTTCGGTTGATTTCGTCAGCCAGAACGACGTTGGCAAACAGTGGACCCTCCATGAATCGCCGTTCTCGCGTGCCAGTCGATCGATTCTCCTCAAGCACTTCCGTACCTGTGATGTCGGCCGGCATTAGGTCGGGCGTGAACTGGATACGGCTGAAGGACAGGCTCAGGGACTTAGCAAGCGTGCTGATCATCAAAGTCTTGGCTAAACCAGGGACCCCTTCGAGCAAACAGTGACCTCGCGCGAAGACGCAGATGAGGAGTTGCTCGACCACATCGATTTGTCCCACAATGGTTTTGGACAGTTGACCGATGATTTGTTCGCGAGCACGTTGCAAGCGATCCAAATCCGCTTTGGCTGATCCGTCTATAGTCATGCCGTTCTTTCTAAAAGGGGCAAATCCATGAAATTGATGTTAAAAGGCTCGATGGGAGGGATTGAATTGTATCATCCCGAGAAGTGTTTCGCAGGCAGGTGCTTTGCCAAAACGAAAAGTGTAGGTTGGATTTGGTGAAGACTGCTAGCAGCGGTTCGCGCCGCTTGCTAAGCTTCTTCCAAGGGTATCCAAAGTTAGCAGGCACTTTCCAAGTACCGTCGGCCTGCGATTTTGGGGAGTGAAGAAAACACAAGATAACCCGAGCGAATACCAGAATTGCAAACCTTTTTTCAAAGGAATCCAGATGACTGCGACGAAAGCTCGCACTGTTCGATTGGCGATGGTGCAGATGACCTGCTCGGAAAACCAAAGAGAAAACACCGACAAAGCGATCGATCGCGTGCGACAAGCTGCCTCACAAGGGGCCAATATCGTTTGCTTGCAAGAACTTTTCAACGCTCCCTATCCTTGCCAAAGCGAAGAGCACTTTCGATTTGAATGGGCCGAAACCATTCCCGGGCCGACTAGCCAAGCGATGAGCGACGTGGCTCGCGACTGCTCCGTGGTCGTCACCGGCTCGATCTTCGAACGCCGGGCGCACGGGCTTTATCATAACACGGCTGTCGTTTTCGACGCCGATGGATCCCAAGTCGGCTTCTATCGCAAGATGCACATTCCAGACGACCCGCTCTACTACGAAAAATTCTACTTCACACCTGGCGATACGGGCTTTACCGTGGCCAAGACCCGTTTTGGAGTCCTGGGTGTCGGCGTATGCTGGGATCAGTGGTATCCCGAAGCCGCAAGACTTTTCGCACTTAAGGGAGCAGAAATTCTTCTTTATCCCACAGCGATCGGCTGGAGCGTACCCGATAAACCCGTCTTCGGAAAAAGCCAACACGAAGCCTGGGAAACCATGATGAGGTCCCATGCGATCGCAAACGGCGTTTTTGTCGGAGCGGCAAATCGTGTCGGTGTTGAGGACTCGATTGAGTTTTGGGGAGCTTCGTTTGCTTTCGATCCAGCAGGCAATTTGCTGCATCGAGCCAGCCACAGCAACGAGGAAATGGTTATCGTCGATTGCAATTTGAGCAAGATCAACACACAACGAACCTATTGGCCGTTTATGCGCGATCGAAGAATTGATGCCTATTCGGATCTCACGAAACGATGGATTGACGAATGAGCGAAAGAACGGAAAAAGAGGAAGCGATCGCTGGATCGGCCGTGGAGGCGGGCTATCGATGGGTTGCCGAATGGGAACGCCACGAAGCCACATGGATATCCTGGCCGCACAACTTGAAAACCTGGCCTGGTCGATTTACGAACATCCCGTTGGTAACCGAGCGCATGGTACGGATCCTTGCCGAAGTCGAGCATGTTCACGTTCTTGGAGGAACTCCGGAAGCGATCTCTCAAGCCCAACAAAGCTTGAGCGACGTTGACAATGTTACGATTCACGACGTTCCGACCAACGACACGTGGATCCGCGATTTCGGGCCGACGTTTTTGTTGAACAAAGACGGAACAAAATTGGGAGCAACGCGGTGGCGGTTCAACGCTTGGGGGAATAAGTATCCACACGAGAAGGATGCAGCCGCGTCCGAAAAAGTCTGTAACTTGCTCAATGCAGCGGGAAAGCTGCGTACCGAGGGAGACTCACCGATAGAGTCGTTTGCCAGCAGTCTGGTCGCCGAAGGTGGCGGGATTGAGACCGATGGGCAAGGAACATTGATGACAACGAGTAGCGTGCTGTTATCATCGACCAGGAACTTTCATTGGACACGCGAGTTGGTCGAATCGGAGTTGCGGCGAATGTTGAACGTTCGCAAAGTGCTCTGGGTTGACGGTGGTGCGTTAGCTGGTGACGACACCGATAGCCACATCGATCAACTAGTTCGTTTTATTCGTCCGGGGCTCGTATTGGCGGCGGTATCCTGCTCGAGCAACGATACCAACGCAGACAAGTTGGAACTGCAACGCCAGAATTTAGTAGGCATGACCGATGCGCACGGAAGACCGCTCGATGTGATTCCATTGATGACACCACCACCCCGCTTGATACAAGGAAGAAGGGTACCGGAGAGTTATTGCAATTTTTACATTGCGAACGAGATCGTGTTGATGCCCACGTTTGGTTACCGGGAAACGGACGATGCAGCAGCAGGAATCCTGCAAGACTTAATGCCGGAACGCCGAGTCGTATGCTTGGACGCATCGGATTTCATCTTCGGGCTTGGCGCATTTCACTGCGCGACACAGCAGCAGCCGGCTGTGACTCTTTCTTAGCTGTGTTGCGGGCGACAGAATTTGATCGGCATGTCGCTATCTGGGTCATCGAGAACCATGGCTAACTTGCCCGTCAGCAATTCATCGAGTTCCTTGCCGACGATTTCGGCTCGCCAGCCAACCGTTAAGCAAGGTGGAGATGAGCCGTCGTTGATCGGGTCGAGCCGATACTTGACAAAATCCCTCAGATCATCGGATGTTGCCACGATGGCGGGCGAGATGCGTTTTGTGCGACAGATATAGGCGAGGGCGGCCGATAGAAACTGCGTAAGCATTCCGGCGGGTTGCCCTTTTCCGTAACGGTTTTTCTTGGGCCAAGTCGGCGGCGGTTGATTCATCGCGTCTTCGATCGTTTTTGCGAGCTCCGGCAAATACTGTTTCGTGTGACGATGCTCCATGCCTCGCAAAGATGTCATCCGCCGGACATCGGATGTCCCTCGACGAGCCAGTTCGATCAGCAAGTCGTCGCGAAGGATCTTGCGAGGCGGGATGTCTCGTTCCTTTGCCTTGGTGTCACGCCAATTCCAAAGTCCACGCACAATCGATAGCGAATTACCTGAAAGGGCTTGAATGCCACTGATGCGATACCAGTTTTCATTGGTCTCAAATTCCGCCAGCTCTTCTTGCCGTTGCTTGGTCTCTTCGACAAGCCAAGGAAGACGGTTCAGTTTTTCGACCTGCTGCTTAAGTGTCCGGAAAAGCCTTGGCAAATCGCGAACATCCTGGGCAGCGTACTGAAGCTGTTGATTGGAAAGTGGTCGATTTCGCCAATCCGATCGTGTTTCCTCCTTGTCGAGAATCATGCCGGTGAAGCGATGGACTAGGTTTCCGTACGAGGCCGGGTACTCGAAACCTAGAAAGGCAGCGGCAATTTGAATGTCGAACAGATTTGGGATCAGACTCTGGGTCGCCCGGTAGCAAAACAGCGTCTCTTCTCGTCCCGCATGAACAATCACCGTTGTGGCAGGATCGATCAGCGATTGCCAAAACGGATTCAAATCGCCGCAAGCATATGGGTCGATGATTGCGATTTCATCTTCCGTCGCTACTTGGACTAAACAAAGTTCGGGTCGATACGAGTCTTCTGCCACAAATTCCGTATCAAAAGCGACAAGTTTCTGGGCAGCTATCTTGTCACATAGCTGATGGAGGGTTTCCTGATTTGTGATATAACTGAAGTGTGCGTTCAACCGCTGCCCTGTTCCATAATCGATATCCGACTCTTGCAATTCAACTCGAAATGCTAGCAATCCAGCGATATTTGTACACCGAATCGTGTGCAACCACAACAACGGGTGGTATTGTGAGGGCAGTTCTTCCAATGCCGGGGCGTTAACATCGAATGGCTAGGGTCTTGAAAAATCTCAACTGGATGCCAGAACCCCCGAATTTGCTGGTCAGCGCGCGTTCGGCGATTGAGGCTGAGTGGGTGATCGAATCGGGGGCGAAGTGGCTCGACCTCAAGGAACCAGAGCACGGTTCACTTGGCCGACCAAAGCTTGAAACGATTCTGGAGTTGACCCGAATGGAGATTGCCAGCGACGTTCACATTAGCGTGGCTGGAGGAGAGCTCGCAGAATGGCCGTTCGAATTAGACGAATCTTTGGCAGCCATTTTGCCTCTGCGATTTCATCTCAAACTGGCTTTGGCGAATTGCAATGGGGAAAAATGGCAAGAAACTGCCGAACGAATTTCACAATCATTGGAACAGCCTTCTCAGCTGATCTTGGTACATTACGCAGATACAACGGAAGCATGTTCACCCGATTGGACGGACGTGATAGAAGCGGCTCGTTCGCTTGAATGTCGCTACGTGCTTATCGATACCCACAACAAAAGGACAGGTGGGCTGCTAGATCATTGTTCGATTGACCAACTGCAAGAATTGATTCAACTCGCGCACGATGTTGGGCTGAGTGTTGCATTGGCGGGTTCATTGAAACTGAACCAGCTTGAATTGTTGACTCACTTGGGGGCAGAATGGCTAGGCGTGCGCGGTGCCCTTTGCCAAACCAACGAGCGAACGAGTTCGCTGTGTCGAGCTAAATTGACGAAAGCGCTGTCCTTGTTTTCGACCTACTCAAGGAACGAGTCCCAATAATATGTCATCTGGTAGCGAACGAGATCGACCTTGCGGGGTGCTTCGCCAAGGGACCAAAGTGGTCGGTTGCGTTTGCCTGCCGGACGCGAGTGAGGTCTTTATCAAAGAGTTCAATCATTGCTACGGGCAGCTTCGTTTAGAACTGACTCAGCCGATTTTAGAGAATTTTCCAACCAATGCGAACCCGCATACCTTTCGTTTGCCGATGTGGTTCCGGCATGTATGGCATTCAAGAAACTCAGATTCGCAATAGTTCAGATTCGCAAAATCGCTACCGGCCTTTCGAGTCTCGCTTCGCTTGCGTCCGCTTTCCTTTTGAGGACACATGGCCGACGATCTTAGAGTTGTTTGAAATTGCAACGCGATTGGCTTTCGCTTTTCCACCCAAAGTTACTCGCTGGGCTGCTGTTCCAGGTGCGACTTGGCTGGTGGTCTTCTTCTTGGTGGCGGATTTCAATGGGGTAGCGACGGAAACGGTCGTTCGTTTTGCCGCGCGGGCGCTGGCTGTCTTCACCAACGCCTGCTTGGTAGCGGAGGCTTTGGTGGAGACTTTCTTGGTTGCAGATGCTTTCGGCTTGGCTTTCTTCGGCGCGATCTTTGCAGCGGTCACAGTTACGGCGGGTACACTCGCAGCTGGAATCGCAGCCGAAGCGGCATTGATTTTTTTCTTTGTTGCGTGCAACTGCTTGCGAGTCGATTGACGCGTTGCCTTCGCTTCGGCGGCCCGCATAGTGGACTTGACGGGACGTTTCGAAGCAAGCATTGGAGGCTTGGCTGCGGTTGAATTCAGTCGGGCTTCAAACGCTTCCAATGCGGCTCGGAATAGATCGTGCTTCGCATGGGTGCGTCCGTCGAGATTCGGCGAGCCGCTCGTGCGGCCTTCCGTTCGCGCTTGAGCACGTGACAAATCCTGCCACTTATCGACAAGTTTTCGGGCATTCACAGCATGCTTCTTCAGCTCGGTACTGGACAGTTTCTCCAAAGCGGGAAGTTGGCTGGCCAACACCAAACTCAACTCCTGTTTAGTGCAAAGCTCACGGATTTCCTGCGACGATAAAGACATCGATTCGGCCTCCAAAAAGAAAAGATTAAAAATTGCGGCAGGCCAAGCGTTTTTCTTGGACTCTCTATAGGGTAATCGAAACCGCAAATGACAACAACGGCGGGGCCGGTCGACTCATTGCAACTCGGTCGATTGAACTCGAACTTGTGCGACGACTGGCGATGCAAGATCGGCAGAAAAAAACTACCAACGGAACCTTCCGTTGAGCCTTCTGGCCGGACCTACGGAAAAGCCCGGATTTTGGGCGAGCGCCATTTGCGATGCAACATCCGAATTGCGGGCCATGACGACAACGGAAATCGGATAGGAGGGCGTTCCGGGGAGCGGAAACATGAAAACTTCCCACATGTCGACCACGCCCGCAGCCACGGCCGTCATCTGCAATTGCAACCTTGCAATCTGCGCCATCTCCGCTCGGTTTTGTTGATATGCGGCGGCTTGCGACTGCAGGTAGAGCGCATGCTGCCGTTCTTGCTCAATCGCTGCTTCGCGATTCACCGTATCCGTGTGCGCCTTGAGCCATTCCTCCCAATGAGGCTGAAGGAGTCGGAGTTCCGATTCCTGGAATAGGAAGAATGGGATCGCGTACTCGTCCCCGTTCGTCAGTTCCATCAACACACCATCGAAGGTGAACGTTCGAACATTTATACGCTGGGCCAAAATCCAGTTTTGAAACTGCGCATCTGTTTCCATCGGCTGCTTATCAAATTCCTGGACGATCCTCGGGATAATCTTGCGATCGATTTCGGGCAAGTTATCGAACAGACGATCATTCACATAGAATCGACCTCGCCGACGCTGCATCGATACTTCGCGGCGCGTGAAGTCGACGATCTTGCCGACAACCACGGTCCCGTTCCGCAATGTCCACGAATTCCGCTCGCCGGCAGACGCAAGAGCGTCTTGGCTTTCGGCGGAACGAATCCACTTTTGGTCCTCTTCTGACAATTGATCGATGGCGACGGCCAAAAGCTCTCGCCCCTTGGCGGGTGAGTCCAATTTGATTACGACTTCCTTGTCGTCGATGGCGACCAACGTCCCTTCCACTTTTAACTTGCCCGACTTGTCCGTAAACTCGTGAGCATCAATGGGCACGATGTAGACGAGAACCACGACGCCAAGCAACGCGGCAATACGCAACCAGGTGATCATAAACGGATTCCTTGAACTAAAACGAATACTAGACCAGATTCCCAATAGGATAGTTGATCGAACCAGAAATCTAAAGTGCACTGTTACCAATGAATCGCGATGAATTGCGATGAATCGCGATGAATCGCGATAAATCTAAGCGAGAAGCCAAGTGCGACTTTTGCCTGCTATGTCACAAATGCATTCAAGAATGGGGATTTGGTTGCTCACCTGGCTCCGCGTGATTGCAAACCGCCGTTCAGTAGAGCGGCAACAACAAGGGCACGAGAGTCACGCAGATGACCATCACGATCAGGGTGAAGGGCAGGCCGACGCGTATGAAGTCGGCGAAGCTGTAGTTGCCGGCGGTCGTAACCATTGAGTTGATTGGCGAGATCGGGGTTATGAAGACGCTCGAAGCCGCCAGCGCGATGATCATCGCGAAAGGGTAAGGCGAAGCATTCAGCTCTTGGGCAACCGCGAGGCCAAGCGGTATCATCAGCACCGCATTGGCGGTGTTGACGATGAACAGGCCGAGCAGCACCGTGATCGCGAACAGCAGGGCCAGGATCGCGTGCGGGCCGGCACCGCCGGCCAACGCGACGACGGCATTGGCCGCCAACTGCACGCCGCCAGTGCGTTCCAACGCCAGGACAAACGGCAACATACCGACGATCATCACCAGCGACTTCCATGGAATGGAGCGATAGGCCTGTTCCAGGCCTATGCAGCCAAAGAGCCCCATCAACAGTGCGCCGATCAGGGCCGCCTGGACATTGGGTACGATGCCCGTCGCCATCAGGACGACGACGATACCAAGAGTGAACAGCGCGTAGGGCGCCTTGTTGGCCGCCGGCAAAACCTCGTCAAATTCTTCCGGCAGGTTCAGCACCACCAGGTGGGGGCCGCCGCTTTGCAGATGGCGGATCGTTTTCCAGGGCCCGGCCAACAGCAGTGTGTCGCCGACTTGGAGCGTGACGTCGCGCAGCGAGTGGGGTTCCAGCGCCTCGCGACGCCGAAGCACCCCCACCAGTGCCAGGCCGGACTGGGACGGCAACACCGCAGCGGCGACGGACTTGCCGACCCACTCGGACTCTTCAGGCAGCATCACCTCCACCAGGCCGACGTGCTGCATCTTGTCGATGAAGTAGGTGCCGGTGCGGGGCAGCAGGTCGACAGCGTACCGTTCGAGCATCGCCGGCACCTCGCTGGCCGGCAGGTCGATGTCGAGCAACAGGATGTCTGCGGCCTGCAGGCAAGTCCCCGGCGTGACGGGCAGCAGTTCCTTCCCTTGACTGCGGAGGCGTTCGATTAACAGGATGGTGGCCGATTGTGCGGGCAGATCCAACTCGCCGATCGCCGGCCCAACAAGTCGTGAATCGCGCCGCACCTGGACCCGATACTCACGGTCGACGAGTCGGTAGCGTTCGATCCAATCCATCAGTTGCGGGCGCTGCGGTGCAGCACTGACTGGCAACGGCGCCCGGTTCAGCCAGCGGTGCGCCACCAGCATGTAGAGGATTCCGGTCGCGAGGATAGGCAGGCCGAACGGCGTGAAGGCAAAGAAGCCAAAGCCATCTGCCCCGGAGGCGACGAGCTCGTAGTTGATCACTAGGTTGCACGAGGTGGCGACCAGGGTCATCATGCCGCTGATCAGCGCTGCATAGGCCATCGGCATCATGAGCTGGCTGGCAGGGATACCGGTGCGACTGGCTATGCGAAGCACCACGGGGATGAAGATAGCGACCACGCCAGTGGAGCTCATCACCGAGCCGAGCAAGCCGACCGTCAGCATCAGCAGCACAAGCAGGCGCCTGACGCTGGCAGCGCCGCCGATGGCCAGCCAGTCGCCGACGCGCTGAGCAACCCCGGTACGTGCCAAGCTCTCGCCGACGACGAACATCGCGGCAATCAGCACGATGTTGGGGTTGCTGAAGCCGGTGATGGCTTCGTCCATGCTAACGACCCCGGTGAAGGGCAGCAGCACCATCATAATCAACGCCACCGCATCGACGCGAGGCTTGTTCAACGCCAACATCACGATCGCACTACACAGCAGCAGCAGGATGATCAGCAACTCAGAGTTCATCGGGCATCACGTTCAACACTCCCTTAAATCCCTCCTTGTTTGCCGTAGTTGCCCGCGACCGAATTACGGACGTAGCGTGAATTTTAGCTTGAGATCTTGATTGACGATTTGCTTGATTTGCTGCCCCGCTTGTTGGACCTCCATGGACATCTCTTGCTTGTACTCGCAATGATCGATGCAGCCTAGGGCATTGTTAAACCAAATCGTACCTGCCGATTCTTGCTGCGACAGTTTCAGGCCCGAATTGTCTTTCGGGTCGGATGCTCTCATGGCGGTGGTCGCACGGATTTTGTCCAGCGTTTGGCCCGCGACCAGTTCCTCGCCAAGATACTGATACGTAGTACTCACAATGAGCTTTCCGAACGTTCGCATATCCAATTCGAACTGTTTCTGCCAAGTGTCTCCGACGCTGACAAGTTTGTTTGGAAATTGGAGCGAGCTATTGACCGCGATCTCGCGCAAGCCAGCTTCGGCCAGTCCGTCCGGATTGGCTCTTTTCGACGAATCGTCCGGAATTTTGACATCCAAAACTTCGCCATTCTTGTTGGTAGTGACAAGGAACCGCGAGCCAGCCAACGATCGTATTTCTTTGGCCATGATTTCACCAACGCCCGCCAGAGGCTTGTCATTTTCCGTGTCGACGACAAAGTTTGCGTTTTGAGATTTCATCTCCAAAACGATGCGGCGGATGGCTTGTTGGAGAGTCACCAAGCCTTCGGGACGAACCTCCAAAACAGTCCAAATCAGATCCGTCTTCTGAAGGGTATTAATGTCTCTAATGGGCGTTGAAGCTAAACCGGTTAGCTTCATCTTGGTATCCTGCTCCATGACGACGTCGATAACACGGTCCTTCGGAAACTTCCAAGCCAGAGGTTTCTGAGCGAAACAAATAGCCGGAAAGCCCACAAAAAACATCGCGATCAACACGGATGCGCTGAGCGATTGATAGCGAACACGGAGGTTCATGATACAAATCCCAAGTGACAGAAACGAATGGACGGTTCCTTTTTATAGGGGAACGAGCCATCTATTGCCAGTCTAAGGATCGTTCGATCCATTCGTGTCACCTGTCGCTCCGAGAAAGCACGATAGAGCCGCCCAAAGGTGCAGGCACGCTCCGCCGTGCAGTTCGAAGTCAATCGTTTGCCAGGATTCTAGGTGGACGGACCGCAAGTGATCGCGGACGCAAGTGATCGCAGAAGCAATGTCTATAGACGCAGCAATAGCTCCTTCTTTTTCTCAGAAAACTCTTCGTCCGTCAGCACCCCTTTTGTCTTCAACTCGCCAAGTCGTTCGATGGCGGCCAAGATGTCCAGACCATTCGTTCCTACTTGTGTGTCGGACGACGCGGCGGGGAACGGTCCAAGCGACGAAGGTTTGACGTTTTCCGACGAAATCGGAGTCGCGAATGATGCTTCGACGGGGATCGTTGGGCTGCTGCCAGCCATGACGACTGGGGAACTAGTCACAACCGGCAGTCCGTCTCGCATGACGACTCGAAGCGAACTCAGATTGACGGTCCCATATTGGCTCGAAAAGGTGATGCTGCCGCCACTCCCTTGCTGTTGAGAAAAGCCGCCAATTTGATGAGCCATGGTGTCATAGACCCACACGGATGCACCGGTCTTGACCGCTAATCGGGCAGCGTTTGCAAAGTAAGCGTATTTTGTTTGGTTCTGGCTGCCGGTCGCGCTGGGAGTGCCAAGTTCCTGCGGCCACCAATTCTGAGACGGGTCGGGAACGAAAAGACTTGAGTTGCCTCGAACACCACCTGTGGTTTGTTCTTGCGAATCATTCCCGCTTTGACTTTGGGATTGGAAGCTGCCGTTTTGCAAACAAAGTCCTTCTTGTTGAAGGATGTTAGAAATGTTCGTACAAAGCGATTCAATGCGGCCCTTAAGATTATTATTGAACATGTCGCCAATCATGATCATGCCGCCCTGCATCCACTGTCCAGAACCTGCAAATTCTGGGTGGCTGAACTGCGCCATCGATCCGTTGCCGTTGAGAACCGCGACGATCATGTGCTGCACCGCATCCGGTGAAAAACCGTGTCTCGAGGCAAGATCATTTACGATCCTGCGTCCTTGTTCCGTCAATTCGGGCATAAAAAACCTATGCGTTCTTCTGGTTGTTGTGTAATAGCCGCAGCCGACAAAAGTCAAAGTAGTAGGCACATTCCATGTGCCATCCACCTAGAATTCTGGCAATAGCTCGATTGCGAACGGCACGGCGTGCCTGCACCCTTTGTCGGCTGTGTCGTATTGCCGGCTGTGTCGTAATAAATTGTTCTCATTTCGTCTGAAGTTTGGCGTGGGTCGCATGTGCAGACGAAACAAGGGGACAACCCTAGTGTAAATCGCTAAAAACACAAGTGATTTCTCAAGTTTCAATCACAATCGCAGTCGCATTGTCCTTGCCGGATTCAGATACCGCCGACAGGACCAAACGTTGAGCTGGTGTTAAGTCTGCCATGGACGATTCCGGGTTGAGGATCAAATCACGTACCGCCCGATCCCAGAGACCATCCGTGATTCCGTCCGTACACAGTACTAATTTGTCGCCGGGCTGCAACTCGAACATTCCGCATTGCGGCTCAACAAATTGATTTCCTGCTCCCAACGCTTTGGAGAGCACATTCTTGCGAGGGTGGAACCGAGCCTCTCTTTCATTGAGTTTCCCTGTTCGACGCAGCCAGCCAACATAGGTATGGTCGTCCGTCAATTGTGACATCTCAATCGTTGCCTGCCCTTTGTCATTTTTGTTAGAGACAGTGTGGAAATGGTACAGCCGAGTATCGCCAATGTGTGCGAACAGGACGGTGCTACGATGAATCCATGCCAAAGTCAGTGTCGCCCCCATGTTGGTGCACTGCGCATCCCATTGGCCGAGCATGACCAGTTCGTTATGAATCGCCGAGACGAGTCCTTTGAGTATCACCGGGGCTGACTCAACCAAGTGTTCGTCGGTAAGTAGATACGTTCTCGGTAAGATCTTGGTGATATTGTCGAGAGCGATTTTTCCTGCCAGTTCACCGGACCTTTCGCCCCCCATCCCGTCAGCGACCGCGAACAAGATATCCGCGTCTCGTGAATTCGCCTGTCCATCCTTGCCCAAGTAGCGCACGCCACGTTGATCCACCAGCATGGCCAGAAAACGATCCTCATTGTTCGTACGAAAAGTGCCCGGATGAGTCATGGCCGACCACCGAATTTCGACCGGTCGATTGGCAGTCTTGGAGGCATTGGCGATGTTATCGACTTGCCTTGCGTCGGTCGATTCGGCCGTATCCGGGTTCGCCAAGTTCGCCAAGATGGTGGAGAACTCGAAATCAATTAGGCAGAAGCGTCCGTCCGACGCCCTGTACGTAATATTCCTTAGAAACGCGTCATCGTGCCGAACCCCAAACGCTTCCAACTCGCCAAAGATCGACTTGACTTTCTCATCGCTGAGACGCTCAACGCGAGCCCCGCAATTGCTCGTGACGATCTCAAGCGTCTTAGGGTCTGCGGACAAAAGTCGAGGGACAAATGGACATTTGCGATTTTCGAGATAGATCAAGACTTTGCATTCGTTGTCAAATCTTTCCTGAGCCTTGGGGCCTTGGAATAGTTTGTGGACTCGCCCGTCATAGTCGATGCGAACGACGGCGCGTTGTGTATTTTTGGCTTCAATCATATCGTGCTTGGTTAGAATGCGTGCGGATGGTTTTCGTCCATCCAAAGACCTAGTCCAGGGTTGCGAATGAAATAGAACCGTTCGCCGCTTCGACTCGTGTTCCACCCATCTTGACTCTCATCGATTCGATACTCCGCAATGGCTGTTTTGCTTTCTCCGTAACCATATCCTACCGATTCGATCTCTTCGCGAGTGAGTTTGCCTGGGCAATATTCGACTTCAAATCGCTCTTCCGTTGAGCCGTGGATGAGGTGCGCCGCAGTCGATAGATTGGCTGCCAAATCAGGATTCTTGGCGACAAGGTCCATCACCTGAGGCGTTGTTCGATACCCGTATCGGCGAATCAAGCTGTCCACATCTTCGTGTTCGCCAAACTTTTCGACGCCGGGAGCGATGACCACTAATTTGCCACCCGTTGCGATTGCCATTCGAGTCCGATAGATAGCTTTGTTCGCGACCCAAGTTTTTTTGTACTTGCTGGGATCCATCCAGACGACCATTTTCTTCGGAGCTTCTGGGATGCGAAAACAATTGACCTGAGCCGCGAGTTCACCTGCGGTATAGAAGACCGAGTGGTCATCACCCACATACAGACCACGAACGACCGGACCTTGGTCGGGTGTTGACTCGACAACCGTTAGCACGTAGACAACAGGCCGATGAGTCAGAAACAAATCGGCAGCGCGATTGAGGATCTTGCGAAGGGGTGTTTCACATCGCCCCATCACGCGTTCCATCCCATAAAGCGCACTTAAATAGTGGCTGCCGTCGATTCCGTCGCTGCCCCCTGTTCCAACGAAAATGTTCTTGGTGTAATTCGCCATCCCAATGACTTCGTGTGGGACAACTTGGCCGATCGAAAGGATCAGATCGTGGTCTCCTTGCGAGATCATTTTGTTGACCTGAGCGGGCCAAGGTTTGTCGTAATACCCTTCTGTTACCTCTCGCACAAAGTCAGACTCCACATAACCCAACGTGTCGACATCGGTTCGGTAGTGATGTACCCGAATGAGATCGCGAGGGAAGTCGCCGTACATCTTGGTCAGCTCTTCTTCGTTCATGGCGGAATGCGTTCCCAATGCAGGCATAACATCGGTCAGTTTTTTTCCGAGCACCTTCAAGGCGGCATGCATGATCGGGCCCGCCTGAGAGTCCATGCGAGTGTGATCTGGAGGTACGGCAAGCACCTTTCGGACCGCCGGCAGTTTTTCAAGCGTGGTCGAGATAGCTTCCAGGAAGTCCTGCATTCCAAGTGTTAGATTTTTACCACCGCGTGAAAAATAAAGACTCATTAACAACACCTGGTTCGTGATCGCAACATGTTTCCGCCTCGATTAGGTTAAAACATCGAGGAATCTCGGCCAAAGTCAAGTATTACGCGTATGAAACCAGGATTATCCGCGTCTTAGCAGCATGGTCTCGTCCTCGCCGCTTGTGAAAAGTCCAACGACGATAATCAAATCACCATCAATACGAAAATAGAGTACGGCAGTAAAACGCTTTAGTCGGCATGGACGGTAACCGGCATCGTTGGCTGCGAATAGATTTGGATCCTGTTTAATACGCTCAAGTGCACTAAAAAATTCAGATTCAAATTGGTCGCCGAGGCCAAATGCAATCCTGTCAAACCATTCCATTCCTCGCAAAAGATCCTCTTGGGTTTCGGAGGTGAGCTTCGCATTCATCGACGTCGTAAATTCCGAATGCGTTCTTTAAATTCGTCCTCCGTCAACGCTGAAGATGGATCCGCCTTGTATTCGGACCATCGACGTTCTAGTTCCGCTTGCTGTGCAACAGACAGCTCCGTGCCAAGGTCCTTGGGAAGTTGATCCCAAATCGCTTGCACAACTCGCAGTTGGTCGCCCGGTGGCAATGCAGAAATGTCATTGATTACCTGTTCTACCGTCATGGTTTTTCCTCCCAGAGATCAGTATACCAGCCATTCTTGGCAAGGCAAAACGCACCGAAACGTTGAGTTCTCAAGCAAGAGGCTAAGTGCTGCGCGAACTCAGCTTGTCTTTGACCTCTTTTCGTTGATTGGGGACTTGTTTCTCCAATTCGGGCCTGGATTTCGATGTATTTAGAAAACGCCTTGGACGAAGCACTCGATAAGTATGGCCCCCCCACAAATGTGATCGCGGTAGGGACGGCCATTGCTGGCCGTCCCCCGCACAGATCCGTACGTGAAGAATTACCTCATACGGCTCCTCCGTTAAGCGATGACGGTCACGATGAATCCATCGCTACATGCCGTGCATGTATATTTGCTCGAACTGCATGGTCCGGCACGGTGTCCGGTGCAATAGCAAAGCGTACACAACTACTCTTCGGTGATCTCCTTCCCTCCATCGACTCCGCTACCGGTGTTCCGGTTTTGTTCGCCAACTTCGTCGGTACTACGAAATCATCTGACTTCGCAGAAACGTGCATATCGGCTGTACCGCCCGAGGCGTTTTCCGACCGTTACACAATCGCATGATTAGATGCACTTGCGGAAATCTCTGGGATCTCCCGGTTCTCGCGATTGAAGTTTCTACGCATGCTCAGGTTCTTCGTCTCCGCCGAGCCATTCCATCGCTTGCCAATATCGCAATGGAACATATTGCCTTCCCGCAACACAGACAGTGTCGGCACTCGGTATGGGTGAGGAACGGAGCTCAATAGCTTGCCTGCGTAACCCACTGCCGTTGCTACACCCACGACGTTACCGTCATCAGCGTACGACTCATGGCCAAAGTGATTGGCTAAATCTTCTTTGGTGGACTCTTTCATTCCCAACTCCAATCCGGTTTATCCCAACGCTTTTCTGTGTCCCTTTGGGTTTCCTTTTTTCCTTTGGGTTTTTCCTTTAGGTTTTTCGGCCGCTCCGGTTCACGGCATTGTTACGATCCAGTGCTGGGGCAAGGCGACAACCATGGCGACGTGTAGTCGCGAAGTCGCTCTCGAATGTGGATCGGCAATTCCCGCCAAGGTCCGATTCGGCCACGGCAGTTTGCCGAGCCGCACAGGCATGGCAGCACTATCCAATTGCTGTTTTCAGTCATCGCATAGTCCCACGTAACTTCCTCTCCAGCGTCGATTTGGCGTAGTGCAACGATGTTCGTGTACCCACGTATCCCGCAGTTCGGGTTACAGGAGTGCGATAGCAGCCGCGCGACGCCGCTGGAGTCTTGCCATCGGTCTGAAGCTATTTGAATGGCATGGTCGCGAACAAACAGCGGAGGCTCGTCGGGCAACGCTAATGCGCTCGATGCCACGTAGACGGGGCCATCGAAAATGGCGATAAGTTCGTCTTTCTGGATAGTCGCTATCGCGAACACAGCGAGGCCATATCTTGGTGTTTGCCGTACTTGAACCTTGAGGTTGTCCATGCCGAAGTTTCTGTCAGGAGCGACATCCGCATCCTCCCCGCGAGTCTCATCAGGGGCTTCATTTCGGGGAGCGTCTGCGTCGTCCGCAGGCGATCCATATCGCACCGCGGGTGACCATGGACTGAGTACCCGGTGTCTAGGAATCGTAACTTGTTTTTATCCCGGTTTAAGGGAGTTTATCGGAGTTATCCCTGATTTGTCAACTTAATTATCCCTGATTCAGGCCAGTTATCCCGGTTTCAGTCTTGGCAGTTCCAGTGTAGTCGTTTCAGTCCAGGCTATCAGGCGTTTTTGACTAGAGAAAGACGCAAAGAGACGCAAAGGGACACGAAAAGACGCAAAGGGACACAGCATGTTTTCGGATGGGTAGTTGCAAATCGGGTTTGAATTCCGCCTGCGCGGGAATGACGTGGAGCTGGGTTCCCGCCTGCGCGGGAATGACGTGGAGCTGGGTTCCCGCCTGCGCGGGAATGACGTGGAGCTGGGTTCCCGCCTGCGCGGGAATGACGTGGAGCTGGGTTCCCGCCTGCGCGGGAATGACGGACAAGTGGGAAGCTCACTCATAGGAGAGCGACGCAGAGAGCACATTCAAGAACGTGGCTGGAAGGCCAAAGAGGTTCGTGCAAGCCCGCAGCCTAAAATCGCGACGTAGATTCTACGTAAGCCGCGTGTAGCAATTCTTGGATAGGCAAATCGAACCGAAACGTTGAGTTCTCCAGCAAGAGTGTGCTAAGTGCTGCGCCAACTCAGCTTGGGTTTGGACTCTTTTCGTTGATTGGGGAAGTGTTTCTCAAATTCGGGCTTGGTTTTCAATGAATCTAGAAAATGCCTCGGACGAAAGCACTCGATAAGTATGGCCCCCCACAAATGTGCTGTGTCCCTTCCCTCCCCCTTCGGGTTCTTTGGGTTCTCGAATCTAATCCTTACCATGTGGGCCACGTCTTGAGATCCATTGATCTGGTTCTTGTGAAGGATGCATAACACCGAAAACCAGCACTTCAAACGGTGTCAGATCGTACAAAATCAAATGCGGAAATCGCGGAATCGGCCAGTATCGAAATCCGTAGTGAATGTTGGATCGTCTCTCGGGATCGTCGAGCAGTTCGTGAATTCCCTTTTCGATCCTGAATGTAAAGTCAACCCCAAGGCCAATCGTTTTGCCTTCATACCAATCTGCGGATCGCAATACATCATTAGTGAAGAGGGGGTGGAAACGCGGGACTCTAGCCATCTCGCCATACCCGAATACGATTAAAAACCTCTTCCTGTGAATGTCCCAGGTTTGGATTCTCAATCAGTTCTTCGCGTCGTCGTCTTGTTTCCGACACAAGCCAATCAGGCAATGGGATTGTGTCCGATAAAGCTAAGTCGTCCCAAATACGCTGAACAAGTAATAACTTGTCAAGTTCTGGAAGGTTTTGGATGTTATCCGCGTAAATGTCCATTTTGGGCCTCCGCGAACAGTTTAACGAGAAATACCGTCCCTCGCAAACATCGACACTTAATTACTCGGTGTTTGGACCGGAAATAAGGGTAC